>Ga0214921_10000085_pt1 | contig 171027 bp, 213 predicted proteins | sample LL1505_MetaG_FD_177992 | JGI IMG/M metagenome (GOLD analysis project Ga0214921, IMG submission 177992) | Freshwater microbial communities from Lake Lanier, Atlanta, Georgia, United States - LL-1505 | ecosystem: Environmental > Aquatic > Freshwater > Lake | place: USA: Georgia | collected... | reverse complement strand
GTGATGGTTATGGTTATGGTTATGGTGATGGATATGGTTGTGCTACAATATCCACAAGAACTCGTAGGAGGCACTAGAAATGACTGAATACTTTTATCCCGTTGGTGATGGTTATGGTAATGGATATGGCAATGGTGACGGTGATTTAAATAGTTATGGATATGGTGATTGTGATGGTTATGGACTTGTTAGTTATTATAAATCTGGTTATCAATCTGGTTCTGGATATGGTGGATACGGTGTTGGATATGGTGATGGATATGGTAATGGATATGGACGTGGTTATGCCACAATATCCACAAGAACTCGTAGGAGGTGGTAAAAATGACTGAATACTTTTATCCCATTGGTAATGGGTATGGTAATGGATATTGTGATGGATATGGTTATGGTAATGGTAATGGGTATGGTGATGGATATGGTTATGGTTATGGTTATGGTAATGGGTATGGTGGTGGATATGGTTATGGTTGTGGTTATGGTTATGGATATGGTTGTGGTGATGGGTATGGTAATGGATATGGTTATGGGTATGGTGATGGATATGGTTATCGTAATGGATATGGCAATGGTGATGGATATGGTTATGGATATGGCAATGGTGATGAATATGGTTATGGGTATGGTGATGCCACAATATCAACATCAACAACAACTCGTAGGAGGCACTAGAAATGACTGAATTCCTTTATCCCGTTGGTTGTGGTAATGTATATGGTTATACATATGGATTTGGTGATGGATATGGTAATGGATTTGGTGATGGATATGGTAATGGATTTGGTGATGGTGATGAATATGGAGATGGTGATGGGGATGGGTCTGGTGATGGTTATGGTTATGGATATGGTGATGCTTATGGAGGTGGATATGGTTATGGTTATGGAGGTGGATATGGTTGTGCTACAATATCCACAAGAACTCGTAGGAGGTGATAAAAATGCATAACAAATTTGCTGTGGTTCTTTCAAGTCTTGTGGATGGTGCGACGGTAAGCATTCAGTTTCTGGTCAATAGTGATATGACTGCGAAACAATTGCGTTCCTTTTATTTGTGTAAAGGTAGTGTTTCTGTGAGTGATGTTTATGTGGAGACTCTTGTAGACACTTGATGATGGATTATATTCCATCAAAAGATTTTTCTGATGATGCGTATTCATTTTTTCTCCAATTTGCTTCATTAGAAGAACTTGAAACAGATACCACGACAGTAGAAACTGCGATGGAAATTGCCAAATTATTAGGTTGTAAATTTGATAAATTCCCTTGGAAAAATTGTTTATTGAAAAACACTTGACGAACTGGCACAAGAGGAACACCAATATCTCTAAAAATACACTATAATGACTTCATAACCACCTGAAACTTTTATGAATCCTCAAATCAAACAAAAATGGGTTTATGCCCTTCGGTCTGGTGAATATAAGCAAACTCAACGTCGTCTTCGCGACGAAGATGGTTTCTGTTGCCTAGGAGTTCTTTGTGACCTTTATGGGAAAGAAAATCAGTTAGAATGGGAATCTTCAAGGCATAATGGTAATGTTTATATGTTCCAAGATATGGTGGCATCTCTTCCTCTCTCTGTGGTAGAATGGGCAGATCTGGAAGATTATAATCCACATGTTAATGTCGGAAAATCAACTCTTACGGGACTTAATGATGCTGGAAGCACCTTTATTGAAATCGCAAATCTGATTGAAGAACAGTTGTAGAAATCCTTATGAATCCTCAAATCAAACAAAAATGGGTTAGTGCCCTTCGGTCTGGTGAATATAAGCAAACTCAACGTCATCTTCACGACGAATATGGGTTCTGTTGTCTAGGAGTTCTTTGTGATCTTTATATCAAAGAGAACAACTTAGAATGGGAACCTTCAAGATATGATGACAATGTTTATGTTTTTCAAGATGGGGTGGCAGATCTTCCTCTTTCTGTGGTAGAATGGTCTGGTATTCCAAATCATAATCTACTTGATATTAATGCAAGAACTTTTGCGAATCTTAATGATAATGCATATACCTTTGAACAAATCGCAGATGTAATTGAAGAACAGTTGTAGAACTGGCACAAGATGAACACCAATATCCCTAAAAATACCCTATAATATGTAAGTTACTTGATGAACTGATGAACAAATTTAGTTCTACTATCGGCACAGTATCTGCCCTCCTTACCATTTCTGTGACAGTCGCAACTGTGTATTATAATATTGAAAATAAAAAACACGAAGATCAATCACAACAACAACAAATTGAACAACTTCAACAAAAACTGAATGAGAAGTCAGCAGTGGTGACAGAACCTTCTGTTCCTTCTCCTATTGTTTCCACTGAACCTGCTACTCCTCCTGCTCCCGTGCTTCCTACACCAGTAGTTTCACCTACTGTTCCTACAGTTCCAGTGGCACCTACATTACCGTCACAAAATGGAGAAATCAAATGACATTCTCAAAACCACTACTAGCAACTGATAAAAAGAAAACCACACTCAACTGGTTTGAGTATTGGATTCTACACTGCTGGATGACTGGATGGCAGAGTATTGGTGATACTTTCCGCATCTGGGCAGACTTGATGGGTAACAACTATGAGAATTATGCACTACCAAGAACAGCAGAAAACCCAGAAGAAGAATGTATTGAATGGTTCTGGGCAACTCTTGGAGAAGATGAGGTTTATCCCAAAGAGTTCCTTGAGTATCTTATGGAAATGGCAGAAGATGTAAGAACTGGTAAGGTGGAGACAGTTCCACTTGATGAAGATTTCTTTGATAGACTAAAAGACCTTGTAAAAGATGTGGAGTTAGACGACGAGTGATTGGATAGTGCTGTGCCACTTGTAGCACTGGCACACTAAATGAGCACAGGTCGTAGGACCTGCTATAATAAGAGGACACAAGCAGAGGAAAATGTCTAGCATTGATATTCACGCAACCATCACAAAACCAATTGACGAATTAGAAAATGATATTTTCTTTTCTTTAGATAAAGAACAACTAAAAGATTTTATTTGTTCTCTGGATGAGAAAGTTGGTTCTGTGGATTTCACACTACAACTCATCAAAAGACTTGTAAATGGATTAGTGAAATACTATGAATTTATTACTTCCAATGGTGGTGATGATGAACAATATGTAAAAGAATACAAAAAACTAGTAGAAATTGAACTGATACTCAAAAACATCCGATGATTACTTCAAACCTTTCCAAAATCAAACCTAAACTTCGCACACAAGGTAATGTAACAGGAAACTTTGGAAGACCAAAAGCAAAAGCAGGTTCTTCTATGCGTGATATTGGTGTAACTAACGCAAAAGTCGTTAATGTCGTAAAGCAAGAAGATTACTTGAAACGATTGTATGCTGCTTTTGAAAATACAAATGATGAGAAACTGAAACAGTTTATTTACATTGAAATCAAAAAAATTCTTGTTCAACGAGGTGAATGGTAATGGAACTTTCTACACAAAAACTGGAACGGATTTACAAAGAGTTGAAGGAGATTGTGAAGTTTGAAAACTCACTTCATATGATGGATATGACCCTCAATCAATCTGATGTGAATACCCTTGAAGAAGTCATTTCTATGATTGAAGACATCGTGAATTATGACCCAACACCTTATTATCTTTATGATAATTCTGGTGGGGAACCTCTTATGACTGCGAATGAAAGACTTTCTGCTGCTTGGCAGGAGCATTTACAACTTCATTCTTGATAAATACATAAAAAAGTATTTGTAAAGATGAACTCACAAGACCTTCACAATCTTCAAGAAGCATATATGGATGTTTATGGACTTGATGAAGCAAAGACACCTCTTCCTGTTGGAAAGATGGACGCAAAAGCAAAAGAATTGAAATCAAAATTTTTAAAATCAAAACCTGGAAGTCCCGAAGCAGGAAAACTTATTTCAAGAGTAAGTCAAATAACAGGAACAAGAGATAGTAAAGTGGTTTCTGATAGTTATGACCTCTACGACATCATTCTTTCTCACTTACTTGATGAAGGTTATGCTGAAACACAAGAACAAGCAGAAATCATTATGGTCAATATGAGTGAAGATTGGAGGGAAAGTATTGTGGAAGGAATGGGTGGTGCTAAAAATCAAGATGATTATGAGAAAAGAGAAAAAGAAAGTCAAGAAGTTCGTGATGAACACCTACGAAAGTATAAAAGTGGAGAACTTCCTTTTCAAAAACAAAAAAAAGCAGACCAAGCACAGGAGTTTCTCAAAAAGCATCCAAAGAAGTGAGACCACTTCCTGAACTGGCACACTAAACCGGCACAGACCCCAAAACGTGGTATATTAAAGGAGTGGTCAAAGCAGACCACTCTTTTTTATTTCTAACTAAAATGGAACAAACTTTTGGATTTCCTCCTGTTGATGGTTTTTACAATTCCCTGAGGAAACTTGATTATGTAAAACTTGGTGAAGATTTTATCTTCATTCTTGCTACAATTTGTGCGGTTGTGGTTGGTGTTGTATCTTATGCCTACACCGCATTTCAGTTGTATTGGGAAGATAATGGTGAAAGTATTGTAAATAGTATTACGACAAACACTAATCGTGTTGTTGATTTTCTCTTTTACAATTCAACCGACCAGTGATTGCCTTGGGACAGTTCAGCAACCGTCCCTTTGCCCTTGATTCCGCACCCAAAAGGTGCTATACTAACAGAGTTCACAAACAAGCAAATGCCTCAAACACTAGACTTCACCGGAGACTGGATTACATTTTTAGGTCTTATCGGTATAGCATCAACTGCTCTCATCGTCTTTACTTCTTTCCGTCGTTTTCGTAATTCTCCTCTACGCAAATGAATTACTCAAAGTCTATTCAAGATTACGAAAAGGATCTCAAAGAATCAAAGAAGAAGTATGAGAAACTTCTCAAGCAAATGAAGAAAGCAAGGTCTGATTATCATTATTACAATCTTTCTGATGAAGCAGAAGTATTGTATGAGGATATTGCTGATCTTCAAATGACGATTACCGACTTGCGGAAACAAAAGAAACTTGCTGAAATTGATGTTTAATGTCTGACCTTTATACTGAAATCCTTGAATTTGAAAAAATGAAAAACATTGACCGTGACCAACTTGTTGAAGATTACGTCCAGCAAATGATTGAGGGTATGGATTACAAAACTATGGAACGTTTTGTTTATGATACTATGGTAGAAAATCTTACTGATTATACTGACGAAGAACTTCTCACAGAAGTTACAGATTACTGCCCAGAATTGCTTGAGGATGCTGATGCCGTGTGACACTTGTGCTTCTGGCACAGTCAATCAGCACAGACCCCCAAAGGGTGCTATAATTACTTCGTAATCAATCAAAAACCGATGCTGACTCTTGATTCTGCTAATGTTTATCAAAATGATTATCAAATTCTTAATATGACTTGTAGATCTTTTATGGACCATTACAACTTTATGTTGGGTCTTTCTTCACTCAATACTGAAGTTGATAACTTTTTCTTTCAAGAAGAATTTGACCAATACAAACTGTATGATTGTTGATACGATGTGCCAGTAATCCTTCTGGCACATAACACTTCCCAAACGGTCCTGACCGTGCTATGATGTATTCATCAAGTCAAGGAGGTTATGATGATTGACACCTGTGTTCTTCACGATGATTACGAGGACTTTGCTCAAAAGTTTCTTGGTATTGAATATGAAGACTTTGTAGGTCTTCAACTCGGTATTCCTGACGAAGATGAAATTGAAATTGAATACTCTTTGAGTTTTTGATTTCTGGGAATGGGTTTGCCTATGGGTTGGAAACATCTGACCAACAAAGTTACCCACTTATTAACCTTGCTTTTCTTTATAATGTCTGCCAAACTGATTGCTCTTGCTGCTGAACTCGTTGATACTAACCCTGCTGGTGCTCAACTGATTGTAAATATCACTAACGCAGAAACTGGTGCTGAACTCGTTGAGGCACTTGATAATTATGATTCCACTGTGCTTGAGAACTATACCCAAGCAGTTGATGATGGGGATGTGACCCTGACTGGTGCTGATGGTGTTGTAGTCACTGTTTGATTCTAATTCTTTAACTAACTAATTTTATTATGGCACGTCGTAGCATCTCTAAGTCTCGTGAAATGGTTGAATCTCTACAAGAAACCCTCGTAGAATGCTTTCGTGATAGTATTCTTGATGATTGTGATTACGAAGGTATGACTGGTTCTGACTTTCTTGAAGCACTGGTTGGTACTTTCCGTGAACTGGAAAGTGATATTCAAGATCAACTGAAACCAATTCAGTATGTTCTGGATAAACTTGACCCAGAGAATGTTGTAACCACTGTTTGATGAGTATTTGAGACCAAGTTTCATATACTTGGTCCCTTTATTTTAATTAAAAATGAAACTGAAAGTCCTCAGCGATTTACATTTAGAGCATTGTGTTGCTTGTCAGGTATATCCTGTTGGTAGTGGTGATGTTCTTGTTCTTGCTGGGGACATTCTTTGTGCTCGGCACTTAAAGAAGAATGGTTATATTGCCGATGTGTATAAAAGGTTTCTTGATGATTGTAGTGTGAACTATCAAAAGGTTCTTTATGTATTTGGTAATCACGAATACTATGGATACAACTACGAAGGAACACACAAAACTATTCAAGAACATCTTCCAGATAACTTTCATTTGCTTGAGAATGATACTGTAAGTATTGAAGATTGGAACTTCATTGGTTTCACTCTTTGGACTGATTTCCGAAATGAAAATCCATTAGAAATGATGGATGCTCAAAGTCTAATGAATGATTACAAAACCATTCGGGTTGGTCCTAACTATAGGAAACTCAAACCAAATGATACACTTGCTTTTCATAAGAGAAGTAAAGAGTATCTTCTCAATCAACTTCAAGAATTGAATGAGAATGTATTTGTGATTAGTCATATGGGACCAAGTTATCAATCGGTTCCACAACAATACAAGAAGAATGCAAATGGTGCTCATGTCAGTGATTTGGATGATTTGATTTTAAGTCATCCTCAAATCAAATATTGGTGCCATGGTCATACACACAATGCTTTCAATTATATGATTGGAGATTGTCGTGTAATTTGTAACCCTTCGGGTTATCCAGGTCAAGCAACAGGATTTAATCCTGATTTGCTATTTGACATCTAGATAGTATGAGAGATAAAACTCTCATACTTTTAAACTTATTCAAAGGTCGATGGACTACTCAAAACTTGAACCAAATCAAACAATACTTGTTCTTAATGCTTCTTATGAACCTCTAAATTTCACAAATTGGAGGAGAGCAGTTGTGTTGCTTATTAAGAACAAAGCACAAGCACTTGGCAAAAGAGTTATCCGTTTGGTCAATTACATTAAGATACCATACAAAAAACTAATGCAAAATAAACCATCACGAGCAATGATTTATAAACGTGATGGTCACAAATGTCAGTATTGTGGTTCTACAAGAAATCTCACAATAGACCACATCTTTCCAACTTCTAAAGGTGGTGATAATAGTTGGGAAAACCTAGTAGTTGCTTGTATGCCTTGTAATACAAGGAAAGGTGATAAACTATTAGAAGAAACCAATTTAATTCTTGAAACTACTCCAAAGAAACCATTTAACAAAATGTTGTTTTCTTTGGATAGAGCAGATGTTGACGAATGGAAGAAGTATTCTTATAACTGATGTGCCACTTCTTCTAGTGGCACACTACACCCCCCAAACTCCCAACAGATGCCCTATAATAGTCTCACAACCAAACAAAACGGAGATGACTACCCCAAATTGGCAACATAACTCAAACAAAAACAAGAAAACCAAAGGGACTTGTAAGGGGCAACTCAAAGCAAGAAAACAGGCACTTCAATCACTCAAACTCAAACTGAACTTCAAATGACTACTGTGACTGCTGACAAAGTTATTCAATACACTCAAACTCTTTGTGAGGTTCTTCGCACCAATTATCAATCGTATCGCATTGAATTACATCGGCAATACATTGAAAAAGGTGAGAGTGTAGAGTATCACAAAGAGCAAATTGACAAACTATGTGAAGGTGAAGATGTGCCAGAGTTTTATATCAATACTCTTCGCAAGTATCATAAGATTATAATGAAAGATTATAATCAAAATCACGTTCATCTCTTTGTAGATAAAGTGACTGGTGATGTTTATAAAGCAGCATCCTGGAAAGCACCTGCCAAAGGTATTCGGTATAATCTCCTAGATGATACATCTCGTGAGGAAATGTACAAACGTGCCGATTGGGCAGGGTCGTATCTTTACGCACGATGAATAGTCTCATCATTTGCTGCTTTACTTTGGCATCTCTTGTAATAGGATTTACAGTATCTCATAATGCTGATAAATTATTACAAGAGAATTGCTTTTTACCTACCAAATGTCAAATATAACATTCGCAAAAGGAATTGAAGTTTATTATCGTGGAATGCACGGTGTAGTTGATTTCATCTGTGAAAAGTACATTACAGTTTGTGTTTGTAGAATGGACCACAAATCAAAAGATGTATGTCTATTAGTTTATCCAAGTCAATATGGTGAAATAACATTGGCAAAAGAGAGTGGTAAGTGATACTGACACATAAAATCCTCAAATCCCCTCAAATCATTCTACATTACATTTGTTCCTGAAAAATCTCATGCTCTCCAATAAATCAACTCAAGAGATTGCATCATCACTTGTTCTTGATGTAATCAAATATATTGAAGAAGATTCACGTTATGTGGATTTTATGCAGGAATTGATTCCTGATGCCGTTCAATCTTATCTTGGTGATGTAGATGAGGATTTGAAGTTTGAACTCTCATTATGCATTATGGATAGGATTTGTTTCAGGAAGTCCAATTTTTGAACTGGCACACTAAACGGGCACGGACCCCCTTAATGCCCTATAATACAGGGATACAAACAAAAAAAAAAACATTGTCTCAACACACTTTTACTCAACTCCTCAAGCACACTTTTAATAACATTCAAAGTGAAATTAAATGGTGTCTTGATTACAACCAAGGATTTACTTTTGATACTGGAAAGTTTGGAGAAAGAGTGTTATTTGTCGTAGAAAATACTAAAGGTATTCCTTCTAACGGAGGATGTGCATTTGATAGTGCAAGTGGAGCAGAGGGAAAAAATTGCTTTCTTGCACAAACTTATAAATGTCCTGATTGTAAGTCAAAAAATAATTATTATTCCCAAGAGTGTTATAAATGTGGATCAACCAATAGGAAAGATCCTAATGATAGTCGGTGGGGAATTGATTCTAAAGCACATTTTAAGTATCATGATCAAATACCTTGTTATATTTTCTCTTCCGTAGAACCTCTTAATAAAGATTATAATAATCCTAAGTATCGTATTCAAGTTTTTCGTATTCTTTCCACTAATAAAATGTTCAATGACATTCTTGAATGTCAACTTCAAAAAGGCAAAAAACCACACAAAAACTTTATGCCTTTTGGTCGTGATTTTTATATGTGCGCTCCTATTCCTCTTGTTGATTGTGTAATTAACGTAACAGAAAATGACGTAGAAGTTGACTATGATTTTTATTGTCCAGAGAATCAAGATGGAATTAGTAAAATGCCAATTACTCTGTTTAATAAAAATGAAAAAAACAAATTAAATAAACTTCCTGGTAATTTTGTGCTAGTTGAAGACGCAGTTAATGTGATTGGTGTTAAAAAATCAACTCATGGAAAAGAACGAGGGAACCTTGACAGAAACACTAATTTTTGATAGACTATTGTGAGTTCAATTAAAATAATGAATTATCAAAATAAGGACTGTATTTCTTTTCTTAAAGAAATTGATAATAGAACAATTGATTTAATTGCTATAGATCCTCCTTATTATAGAGTTGTAAATGATAAATGGGATAATCAGTGGTTCACAATTGATGAATACTATAAATGGTGTGAAGAATGGATTAGTGAATTGGGGAGAGTATCTAAATGGTCTGGAAGTTTGTGGATATTTGGATTTCCTCAACAACTCACTTATCTTCTTCCTCTTATCGAAAATGCAGGATTTACTTTTAGGCAACAAATTGTTGTTAATAAAGGTATGAGATCTGTTGCAGGAAGAACAAGTGCAAATCTTAAAATGTTTCCTACAGCAACAGAATCTATTTTCTTTTTTCATTATGATGCAAAAGATCATATTCGTGATTTGTTGCTAGATATCAAGAAAAAAAATAACATGAACGGAAACGACATGAATGAATTATTGGGCAAAGCAACAACTGGTGGAGGTACATTTTCTTGCATTGCATCTCCCAAAAAACCAAGAGAACATAGAACTTATCCAACAAAAGAAGATTGGAAAAAGTTATCAACTCTTGGAAATCTTCCTTCATATGAAGATGTTGTTTATAAGTTTAATATTATTTCTGGATTAACTGATGTCTGGGACGACATCAATTTTTACGATAAAAAAGAACCCAAGTTTCATAGTACTCAAAAACCTATAGATTTAATGGATAGAATTATCTTATCTTCATCCAATCCTGGAGATAAAGTATTAGATTGTTTTTCTGGTTCTGGTTCTACTGCCGTCTCTTGTGTAAAACATGATAGAAATTTTGTTGGTTGTGAAATAGATGAAGAATACTTCAAAAAGTCTCAAGAAAGAATACAAAATACAACTAAAGTTGAAACAACCTCACTTTTATTTGGGGATGAATGATTGACTGATGTGCCAGTTGTGGAACTGGCACACTAAACGGGCACAGACCTCAAAATGTGGTATATTAAGAAGGTGGTGAGGGGGGCAGTAAGACCACCCTGCTAACGTCAACTGACATCTTGGCAAGTATGCTGTTAGTAAACCTCATCACTTCAAACTTCAATTCAACAAACAAATGATTCTTGACGTTTTTCATTATACTACTTCTCGTTGGGATTGGCATACTGGTGATGTGAATCAAATGTGGATTCAAGAGATTGAAGAAGCACCTGATGTTTATAGGTATGTTGCTGTTGCTTACAATCCTCGCAAGGATACAAGTATGGTGATGTCTAATCCTCGTGGGTATTTTGATACTCTACATTGGGTTCAAAAGTTCTGTAATTCTTTCTCCATTCTTCCTCAATATCAATGACACACTTCACTGTTTATCAATCTCACAATGGTTCTGTCACAGAACTTTATGAATATGAAGATGAAGACCAAGCACAAGATGAAGTAAATCGCATCAATCGTAATCTACAACTTGCTGGTGTTCCTTCTACTGTTTCTTATGCTTATTATGATGTAGAGAAACTTGAGTTTACAGATAAGCAACTTGATTGTATAAAAGAGATGGTAGAAAGTTATAGAGCATATCAACTGGACCTTTATGATAATCCTCCATCTGTTACTTTGTTTACAAAAACTCAACGTGAGTTGTTTGAACTTTTGGACTTAAATTGATGAATGATGACGTTCTTGATTTGTTTTGTGAGCATCCTGATTGTGAGGATGCTACTGTTGAGGAACTTGCTGCATCTTTTGAAGTAACTGTTGATTATTACTTGATGGAGTTTATGTAATAAATATATGTAACACATAGTTTTATGCTGGAGTTAGCGTAGAGGTCGAACGCACCGCACTTGTAATGCGGCACTGAAAAGTCATCGCAGGTTCAAATCCTGTCTCCAGCTTATACTTTACACCAAGGGACACTCGTAGCACTGTCCCTATAATTGACCGCAGGCACCTAAAACGTGCTACAATACTTGTATTGAATTGATTATGATGCTTACCCTTCTCAACTATCAACAACGTGCTCTTGATGCTGTGCAGAAAGTCATCAAAGGCACCTGTTATATTCCTACTGGTGGTGGGAAAACTGTTGTGATGATGGAAGATGCCCGTCAAAGGATTCTGAATGCAACAGAACCGATGACGTTTGTTGTTGTTGCTCCTCGTATTCTGCTTGCAAATCAACTTTGTTCGGAGTTTGAAGCATATTTACAAGGACTCAATGTTGCTTATATGCACTGCCACAGTGGAGAAACACATCATCAATCCTCTACACGTTCAGAAGTTATTGCAGAATACAATGACACTGCAATCGGAAGTGGTAAGCACAACTTTATCTTCACCACATACAATTCCATTGGTCGTGTGAATGAATCAGATATTGAGATTGATGTTGTGTATTTTGATGAAGCACATCATTGTGTGAAACCTTCTAACTTTGTGGGTATTGCTCACACTTCATCAGTTGCAAATAATGCTTATTTCTTCACTGCAACTCCGAAGTTCAATAACAGTATGGAGTCTATGAATAATACTGATGTTTATGGCAACAACATCATCAGTATTCCAGCACAAGAACTCATTGATGCTGGTAGTATCATTCCTCCTAAAGTTGTGCCTTATGAAGCACAAACTATTCGCACTAAAGAAAATGCTGCATTTGTAGATGCAGAGAACATTGTAGGTATTCTGTCAGAGATTTCTGATTGTGATGCACCTAAAGTTCTTGTTGCTGCACCCAGCACCAAAGTAATTTGGTCTATGTTTACTGAAAGTGATTTGCTTCAACAACTCAATGATATGGGTTACACAATTATGCATATCACTTCCAAGCACGGTGCTTACATTGACAAGCAGAAAGTGTCTCGTGAAGTATTCTTTGAGAAAATGAGTGAGTTTGGTGCTGACCCAGACAAGAAGCTCATTGTGTTTCATTACTCAATTATGAGTGAGGGTATTAGTATTCACGGTCTGACTCATTGCATTATGCTTCGCAATCTTCCTATGATTGAAATGTGCCAGACTATTGGTAGGGTTATTCGAGTTCATAAGGATGACCGTAAAGCAATTCAAGAAGGTAAGATGAAAGCAGGAGAGTTTGCATTTTATCGCAAACCTTTTGGAACTATTACCATTCCCGTCAATAATAACTATGGAGATAAGATTGCAAAGCAACTCCAGAGTGTGATTGATACTGTATTTGTAAAAGGAGAGTTGTGCGTATAGATAATTGTATCTGTCCCACATATAATCTATGCCTTTCACAAAGAAGTTCCCACAATCAGGTGAAACAACACACATACGAGTTCCAAAAGTTTATGCTGACCTTATTTTGGAATTGATGGTTACATTTGACAATCGTTTTGATGTAGATAAGGGCAAACACTTGCTAAAGAAGTTTATACACAATCTAACGTGAGTCTCGTGTTGAGATGTGCCACTTGTGGCACTGGCACACTAAAAGAGCACAGACCCCTCTGGGGTGCTATGATTACGGAGTAATCAAGAGAAAAGCAATGGCAGTCGTTCCTGGTTTTACTTTCAATGAGGAAACTGAAATGATTTCAGCACTTTATAGTGCTGTTGCACTGATGAAACGTTATGAAGAAGAGTCTGTGGATCATAAAAGTTATTGGAGGCAACGTATAGAAGATTATACAAACGTTGCTGATAAGTTCTCTGCCACCTGCCGCAATGCCATTTACAATGCCTGATTTATTGGAGAAAGTTCTAATGATTGAAGAAGCACTGACTGACAAACAACTAGCTGCTTTGCGTGATATGTTGTATCACTACAAAGAGTTTCAGGAAGAAATCTATGACTATCCTGAACCTGATACTCTATTCACTCAAACACAACGAGAACTCTTCACCATTTTTGATATTGTATGACTTACAAAGAACTTCTTGCTGAACTTCAACAACTCACCGAAGAACAACTCAATCAGGATGTTGCTGTTTATGATTGTGGCATCAACGATGAGTATTATCAAGCAAGTGTAGAGTTTGTGTTTGCAACTGAAGAATGTGATGTCCTCGACATTGACCACCCTATCATTCGTTTCTGATCATGAACCGCACACTACAACAACTGAAAGAATCAGTAGAAAAACTGATTGAACAACAAGGAGCAGACGCATCTTGTGCTGCGTTCATCTTCACCAAAGAGGATGTATTTGAGATGGATGATACCAGATTCTATGGTGAGCGGGTCTATTGTAGTGAGGAAATCACCAACAAAGTCCTCAATGATTTGGATGAAACTGATTACATTTTGAATAGGGCATTTGACTGTATTGAAGATTACATCAAGGATTACACAAAATGACACAAATCTCTTTCACATCTGGTGAGTTGTTTGATATTATCTCTGCTCTTCAACTTGTAGAAGAAGGAGTATATGATGATGGAGACCATCAAGGTGCTGCTTATTATCAGAATATGATTCAACAATTTGAACTCATTCATTCTAAATTGCTAGAACGACCGGGGGAAGATAGAGTAGCAAACTTGGTGCTTGCTGATTGACCCTGTGTGCCACTTGTAGAGGTGGCACAGTAAATGAGCACCGACCCCAAAACCTGCTATAATAAAAGGACACAAGCAACCAAACCAATGGACACTACGACTTTACCAATTCCCGTTCTTTTTAGTGATGGTTTGCCTGGGCAAGGTGATGTTGATGAGGATGGAAATCTTTGGTTGTGGAATGATGTTGAAGGTGATTGGGAATATGTTTATATTCGCACCAGAGTTAGAGCAGACATCACGAGAACTTATAGTCAATGGTTGCCTTTTTATGATAATCCATTGGAGTGGAACTGGGAATGAAACTTACTAATTGTAATATGAATCAAGTAGAGTGGAATCAATTGTATTCCAAACTCTATGATGCTTATGCTTACTCTGGACCTTGTGATGAGCAAGTTCGCAAGAATCTTGGTGAGATGTTAGATTATATGATTGAATACAAACAACAATTTTACACACGTCCTTCTTAATTCAAATGGAACTCTCACAAATCCTCACACTATCCACGGCACACCTTCATCCTTTAGAAGGAGCAAAGATTGATAAGGTTGCTTATATTGCTAGTGATACTTGTGCTCTGGTAAATACTGACCCAGACATATATGATTATTATATCAAAGAAAGTATGCCTTGTTTAGTAGAATTGCTGAAATTGGTTAAGGAACAATATAATGATGTTGCTTATGTATTGTTTGACCCTGATGCTAATGTAGTACCTTATATTAAATCATACGATTGGTGATTAGTGATTGACCCTATGTGCCACTTGTAGCACTGGCACACTAAACGAGCACAGACCCCAAAACCTGCTATAATAAGAGGACACAAGCAAAGGAACGGACTTGATGACGACCGCACAAAAGTTGGAAAAAGCATTTCTTTTGAATGTTTTTTCTTTGGTGAATGAAGTTCAAGGTAAGCACAAACTTCCTTCGCAGTTTCATTCTAAGCAACGTTCTTCTTGGGTGAAGCAAAATCACAATCCCAAGCAAAAGAAAGATGCTTTTTCCCGTGTTTGAACTCAACTAACTCATTTCTTCTTCTATTATGTCTTCTTCTTCCTCTTCTTCCTCCGGCATTAGTTTCACTGGTGCTCTGACTGTATTGTTTATTGGTCTAAAACTCACTCACGTTATTTCTTGGCCTTGGTTGTGGGTATTGTCTCCCATTTGGATTAGTTTGCTAATTGGTTTGACTGTTATTGGTGTTCTTCTCATTGCTGCTATTGTTGCTGGACTTTTCAAATGAATCCTTTTCTTGATGAAATTCAAATTGAAGAAAACACAATCAATCAACTCTTGGAAGATTTGGATTGTGCTATTCATTGGGAATCAATTTATGAAACTAATGAAGAAGATTGGCAAGGTGTAGAATCTAGTGCCAGTCTTATGTGTCTCGCATGGTCAATGTGCCAGATGTAGCACTGGCACATAACACTCCCAAACCACCTCAATCCGTGCTATGATTACGGAGTAATCAAAAGAAAACCGATGTCTGTTCCTTTCACTATGAATTACAAAGAAGTTTATTCGCAGGAGACTGTGGATAAAATTGAAGAACTGATTGCTGATTCTTATTGTCTAGAAGATATTGTAGAGTTCATTGCTGAAACTTCGGAAGAATCTTTCCGCAGTTATTATCAAAACTATGTTGAAATTGGTGAAGAGTATTCTTACGGTGCAGTAGATGCTTTCATTGAAGAGTTTGGTCTTTATTCTTTGGTTGGTGATAACTTTCAAGACTCTTATCGGGGTCAATATGATTCCAAAGCAGATTATGCGGAGAGTTATGTAAGTGATTGCTATGTTGTTGATCTTCCTGGTTTTCTGGAGATTGATTGGGAAGCATCATTCAATAATTTGGATGTTGTTTTCAACAGCAATGGTTATGTGTTTGACACTCAATTCTGAATCATTATGAAACTCCAATCGCAAGACAATACTTCGGTGGTTGATTTTTATCCCACCAAAACCTTGACTGGTAATGTATCCAAAGAGTGGTTTCTCAAAACTATTACAATTCAAGGAAAGACATTATCCAAGATGATGCTCAATCGGGTTGAGATGAATCTTGAAGTTCAAACTTATTTGAATAATGATTCAATCCCCTTTGAGATTGTAGATTTCAATACACTTCCTCAATTTGTGGAAGACCATTTTGTTCAACCATTTTCTGTCTGAATTATTATGAAAGTTTATGCTGTGATTGGTGGTGTTGATTTTGAAGGAGAACAGTTTGATACTCTGCAACTATTTGATTGTAAATCTTCTGCTGATGCTTACCGTAAGAATTTGGTTGTAAATGAAGGTTTTGATTATGCCAGAATGGAAGACCGTGAAGTTAATATGGAATCGGCAATCAAATTATAGTCGGTGTGCCAGTTGTAGCACTGGAACATATCCTTTAATAAGACAAATCCTTATTAAAGGTTCCTTTGTGCCACTAATCCTTCTGGCACAGTAAACCGGCACAGACCTGAAAATGTGGTATTCTTAAGGAGTGGAGGGAGCAAGTCCCACCCGAGTCTCAATCTTTATTCTTTTAACATGGACCGTTCACAAGTCATCTCCAAGATTCAGTCTATCCTGAAACTTCAGGAAGGAACTTCTTTTGATGGTGAAGCAGATGCTGCTGCAAAGATGATTGATAAACTTTGCAAGCAGTATGGTGTTACGATTACTGAAGCAACTGAAACTCAAGTATTTGATGAATCTTTTGCTACTTTCAAACGTGCGAACTATGCACTTACCACTCTTCTCAATGCGATTGCAACATTTTATGATGCAAAAGCATATATGAAGAATGGTGATGAAAAATCACTTCAAATCATTGGTAGTGATGCACAACAAATTCAAGTGCGTCTCTATTATGATTACCTGGTTCAGGTGATGGAGAAAGAAGCAGAAGTTGCACATCAAGCAGAGAAGATTCTTTCTAACCTAACTGGTAAGAGTGTTTCTCGTAGTTTCAAACTTAATTTCCGCAAAGCATTTGCTGATAAAGTAGCACTGCGTTTGTTTGAAATGAAGAAAGAAGAAAACCGAGTTCACGAAGACAAGCAAGCAGTGAGTGATAAACTTTCTACGATGCGATTTGGACGTGCTCGTAAAATGAATGGTGGAAGTGGAGAAGGTGCTGCTATTGGGTCAAATGTTGGTGCTGGTGTTTCTTTGAATCGTCAAGCATCAGGTTCTACTCAACGTGCTCTGTGTGGTGTATAGTATAACCTGTCTCACATAAGTCCAATGATACGGTGTGCCACTTGTAGGGGTGGCACACTATATCCCCAAACCCCCTCAATCCGTGCTATGATTACGGAGTAATCAAGACAAAACGATGAAGTTTCAAGTTACTGAAATTGAGTTTGATTTCACCACCGATGATGGTGAGTATGAACTTCAACCTTCCAAACAAGAACAAATCATTGATGACACAATCGGTCAAATCTGGGATGCTGATAATGAAGATGATTTAGTAGAAGAAATTACTTGTGCCACTGGTTGGTGCATTAAGTCTATTGATTATCGTATCATTCTTTCCTAGTCTTACATACAACCAACAAACAAACAACAAAACAGATGACAACCTCACAAAAACTAGAAAAAGCATTTCTCATCAAATGTTTTGCTCTTATCAACGAGGTTCAAGGTAAAACAAAATTGCCTTCACAGTTCAATCAAAAGAACAAGTCTGCTTATAATAAACAGATCAAATCACAAAAACAAGATCAATCTGCATTTGCTTCTATCTAATGACTGACGAACAACTCAACGACCAGATGGATATTACATTTGATCACATTGAACAAAGGTTTCATAAACTTCTTAACAAGAAAGGTAAGAAACATAGAAACAATGCCCGAGCAATCTTTTATGAATGGGGAGAAATCTTTACGCATGAAGATCACGAAGAACCAGTAGAAATCCTCTGGGTGCCTGACTTTCATCAATTCATTACATAACCAACGGTTAGCATACCCATCAGGGATGCTGATAGGTAGAAGAACCGTAGACCCCTTGACAACCACCCCAAAACGTGCTATGATAAGGGGACAGTCAAACAAAACACAAAGCAAATGACAACTCGTTTCACCTACGACATCAAAACTCAACAACTTGTTTATGCTCTTGTTGATAAAGATGGTACTTGTGTGTATCTGACTACTTCTATCACTGATGCTATTAAACTCACTCAAAAAAACTGAAATGAAAAAGAAAGAAAAGTTCAATCTCTTATCCAAAGCACAAAATGGAAATGAGTTGATTTTAATTGCTCATGCTATCATCACTTCACAAAAGAACTAACATGCTTATCCTACACAAAGAAGATCACGGTTGTGTTTATACGTTAGGTGAGGAGAATGAACTATTCTATGCTCCCATCTATACTGATAATACAATCAACCTGAATGAGTTTGCACCAGTAGATTTAGATGCATGTGATGATGAATACGAAGTTCTAGATATTCAAAATGAACTGATTGCTGCTTCATCTAATGTGCGATACTGAGTCTATCTCTCTACTCTCTCACACACTATTCCTCATGCTCATAAGCATAGATTATCAATTACAACACAATTACGTTACATATCATAATTAAATTAAATGTATTAAAAAACATAGTTACGTGTTTTGTACTGTGCTATATAAAGGTTATTATAAAGATGCTTATACCCTCTTTATACTCTTATAAATGCCTCTGGGTCTTGTTGTCTAAGCGAGCATTATACCATAAGAACAAAAAAATGTCAAGTGCCTCACAGACACTTATAGGACTGGCACAGGGCATATTGACAATGAAACCCATGAGACTCATACATCTTATGAGTCTTGGGAGTTTTTTGCTAGTTACTCGTAAGACTTATGAGACGCAGGACACTTTGAGAACTGGCACAGTGTCTCGTAAGACTCAGTGATTCCGCGGTAGACTTATAGGGTAGGGGGGGAGGGAATAGTATAAGAACTGCTGATGTTTATAGTTATTATACTTGTGGAAAAATAGTTTTCCACAGGAGGCAACAGTTTTCTATAGGGCAAGTCGTTAGTTTTCCACATAATAGTTTTCCACAGGTTTATGAGTATTCTTAGTGTTTGTAAGGGTTTATAAGATTTGCCCTGTGGAAAACTATTCAAAACCTGTGGAAAACTTGTGGAAAACTATTCGTTATACTCCACAGGGTTCGTTATAACTTGTGGAAAACTGTTCGTTATTCATAGCACTTCGTCATAAGACTTCGTTATACATAACAGTTCGTTATACATAACAGTTCGTTATATCACTTCGTTATACACACACTATAAGTATATGCTCGTCTTATAGCACAACAATATAACAGTTATATCACAACAATATAACAGTTTTGTGATTTGTGCCCACCCCCACTTTATTTGACATAAGAATCAAACAGTGCTATACTATTCGTTGTACACAGTTCTGTGTACTAACTTGTAGTCTCCCTATCTTATATTTTACAAATATCTTCGTTTACCCAACCAGGATCTACAGTTCGTTATAACAATCACACAGTATTGTTTTATTCTTATACAGTTTTCCTTCGTTTATACACGATCTAACTTAGTGCTGTTTATACCCACCCCCCATTATTATGAGTTAAGAATCAAACAGTACTGATTATAAACTATTATACTTGTTCGTTTATTCTTATACAACAGCACTGTTTGACAGTTATATTTTGTGTTGTTGTATTCTTATTATAAACCGTTGCCCCCCGTATATAAAAACGCAACACTACCCTAACCTACAACGGACCGAAAACGAGCTCGAAATTGTCTTTCAAATAAAAAAATTCTGCCCCAAATATTTTTTTGTATAAAGATTTAAAAGGATATATAATAAAAAATGCCCTGAGAGAACAATGAGAATAGATTTTGATGATTATGAGAGAGATTTATTGATTGATACAATTCAACATCGGTTAGATACTGATAAGATTTTAGTTATCAATAATAGTTTGAGAGAGGAGATTGAAGATTTGCTTCGAAAGGTGGAAGAGGATGAATACTTATAATATTTCAGTCAATGGAAATGAGATATTAAGTCAAGTGCCGCAGAGTGATTTACAGGAGAATCTGAGAACAATCAGAGGACTTGTGTGGACATCTGGGGGAAATGATAAGGATATTCAGGTAGAACTAAATAAGGATGAAACCATTTGCAATAAATGATTTGCTGTGGTAAAATAATGTAGTATCGAAAAAATTATTTTTTATGGCTAAAGGATTTACGGTAAAAACAGTAGCACCGAAGAGTTCGTCAGGTAGTGGTGAATTTAATTTGGAAGCAGCAAAGGAGATGATTCGAGGGAAGTCAATTGTATTTTGTCTTCCAGGACGAGGAGTATCTTACATTTATTTGAAGAACTTTGTACAACTTTGTTTTGATTTAGTACAGAGTGGTGCGAGTATTCAGATTTCACAAGATTATTCGAGTATGGTAAACTTTGCTCGATGCAAATGTCTTGGAGCAAATGTACTCAGAGGACCCAAGCAGATTCCTTGGGATGGCAAGTTACAGTATGATTATCAACTCTGGATTGATAGTGATATTGTATTTGATACTGAGAAGTTCTATCGTCTTGTTGCAATGGATAAGGATATTGCTGCTGGATGGTATTGCACTGAGGATGGTCACACCACATCTGTTGCACATTGGTTAGAGGAAGATGATTTCCGTAAGTCTGGTGGTGTAATGAATCATGAGACTTTGGACTCTATTAGTAAGCGTCGCAAACCATTTACAGTTGACTATACTGGATTTGGATGGGTATTGATTAAGAAAGGAGTATTTGAAAGTCTTGAGTATCCATGGTTTGCACCGAAGATGCAAGTCTTTGAATCTGGAGAGGTTCAAGATATGTGTGGAGAGGATGTTTCATTCTGTTTGGATGCTAAAGAGCAAGGATATGAGATTTGGTGTGATCCTTTGATTCGTGTTGGACACGAGAAGACACGAATCATCTGATGAGTGTTTAGAGGGTCTCTCTTGACCTTCTTTAAGACGTTATGATAGAATGCTCCTATGAGGTTTTGATAAGTCTTATAGGAGCATTTTTAATGGCCTGAGAGATCTTATAAAAACCCCTTATAAAAACCGTTAGATGGAGAATTAAAAAATGGCACAAAAGAGTCGGAAGGATATGCAGATTGCAAGTGTTCCAAAAAATACTCGTCAAGGTGAGGGAAGAAACACTAAATATAGTGCTACGAGTCGTAATTCGTCACGTAAAAAATATAGAGGGCAAGGACGGTAAATAATGGCTTATCTAAATCACAGTCTTCCAGATTGGTCTTGTTATATTCGTAATGAATTTCTTTTTAATCATAAGCAGGGTCACGGTGAAGTAACTAAATGTGATGTACATTGCGTTGCCAGTATTGAAAAAAGAGTTCCTTTATTTGAGGCATTCCTTGAAAATGGTGTGAATTGGACTCGTAGACCTCTTCATGCCTTTTGTTGGAAATCAGATGCAGAAATAGAACCTCTAGAGGATATTATGTACTGGGACTGCTTTTCACCATATGTTGATGTTCAAAAACGTGCTCGTCTTGCTGGATTACAAGCAGAATTAATTCGTCCTGATGGAAGAAAGGTGATTGGAAGTTATATGTTTACTCTTGATTGGTCATGGGAAAATAAAGGAGTCACTGATCTTAATTTTTCAGAGACTCCTGAACATAAATGTGCTCATTTATTCAAGGTGGAAACTGGAAATTACTATGCATATCCAAATAATCGTATTATTTGGTACGATAATGCCTGGACATTCAATAGAATCGACAAAAATCCAGGATATGAAATTGATTTAACAGTGTATTCGGTTGAAAATAAAAGAAAAATCGAAACATCTGATCATTACATGTACGAAATTACAAATTTAAATCAAAATAAATAACTTTTTACTAAAGATATTGAATTGAAACAGTTTTCGATGGGCAATCACCTTCTTTTGGAGGTTTATAACGTAGAACACAACCTTCTAAACGATGGTATTGCCCTTCAGGGAGTCATGGAACGTGGCATTCAACGTGCTGGAATGACAATTTTAAATATTTTTCAGCACTGTTTTCATCCTCAAGGTCTTACAATTGTGATTGCACTCTCAGAAAGTCACGTTTCTTGTCATACATGGCCTGAGAAAGGTTGTATTGCGATAGATGTTTATACTTGTGGTGAAGGAAATCCAAAATTAGTAGCATTAGAACTGTTGAAGTATCTTAATTCGGAAAATTATAAACTTCGTCAGTTAGGTCGTTAAATAGTTAAAGGAGATAGAAACCTCCTTAAAAGTTCTGTTTTTATCAAAAAACAGGAGCTAAAATGGCATTTTATCAAATTAATCAAGACAAAAACTATATGAGAGAAATGTGGGGAACTACAAAACCCATTACAGATACTGATAAAGAAAAACCAAAAAGAGTTATTCAGGAGATTATGCACGATTATGCACCAAAGCACGATCTAAAGAAACAAACTGAATTGCATGAAAAAATTAGAAATGATGAAGATTATGATGATTGGGACTATGGAACTGAACCAACATACGGAAAAATAATCTAAAAAGTATTATAGATATATTAATCATGCTCATTGTTTAAATGCTTAGTATTTCTAGAAGTTTTAAGGACATTAGTTTGTCTTTTTCTAGACATCCAGTGACGAACGATGTTCTTGTATTAAAAAATGAGGATGCGATTAAAAAATCTGTTATTAACTTAATCAGAACTCGTATTGGTGAGAGGTTCTTCAATAATTTATTGGGAACCTCTGTTGATAATTCTTTATTTGAACTTAATGGACCAGAAGTTTCGACAATACTTGATGAAGAAATTAAAACAGTATTAAGTAACTTTGAACCAAGAATTGTAGTTAAAGAAGTAATGGTTGAATCGATTGAAGATTCAAATGAATTGAATGTAAAAATTTCTTACGATATTGTTGGACTTCCATTTCCTCTTCAAAATATAGAGTTTCTTTTACAACCAACTAGAATATAATGCCCTTCAATAATTTTACCAATCTAGATTTTAATGATTTACGCACTCAGATAAAGGATTATTTGAGATCGAATAGTAATTTCACGGATTTTGATTTTGAAGGGTCTAATTTTTCAAGTTTAATTGATGTATTAGCATACAACTCTTATATTACTGCCTTCAATACTAACATGGCAGTAAATGAATCCTTTATTGATAGTGCAACTCTTCGAGAAAATGTAGTCTCTCTTGCACGTAACATAGGATACGTCCCCAGATCCAAAAGTGCGTCAAAGGCAAAGGTTAGTTTTACTGTCAATACTACAGGGTTAAATTCAAAAACAGTTACTCTAAAAGCAGGAATCGTTGCTTTGGGTGCTGTTGAGAATGGTAATTATATATTTTCAATTCCAGAAGACATCACAGTAGTCGTTGATAATAATGGATTTGCAAATTTCACAAGTATTGATGTCTATGAAGGTTCATATTTAACAAAGTCATATACAGTAGATAAATCACAAACAAATCAAAGATTTACAATTCCAAATACTGGTGTAGATTCGTCTACAATTCGTGTAAAAGTTACTGGTGTTATTGCAGAAAAATATCAATCATATAAAAATATTTTTCAAGTAAATAAAAATTCAAGGATTTTTCTAATACAAGAAATAGATGATGAGAAATATGAAATTTTATTTGGTGATGATATTATAGGAAGAAAACCAATTAGTGGAAGTACTATTTTTATTAGTTATATTATTACAAATGGAAAAGAAGCAAATGGAGCAGCAAACTTTACTTTTTCTGGTATTTTAACTGATAATAATAGCACATCAATCACAAACAATATTTCCTTATTAACTACCATTCAATCATCCGAAAACGGTGATGATATTGAATCAATTGATTCAGTTAAGTATCTTGGACCTAGAGTATATGCTTCACAATACCGTGCAGTAACCGCAAATGATTATAAAGGACTAATCCCATATCTGTTTCCAAATGTGGATACTGTGACGGCATATGGTGGGGATGAGTTAGATCCTCCAGAGTATGGTAAAGTTTATATTTCAATCAAACCAAGAAAAGGTAAGTTCCTTTCTCAAATTACAAAAGATAGTATTAAAAAAGATTTAAAACAATATTCAATTGCTGGGATTAAACCAGAAATTATTGATTTGAAGTATATGTATGTTGAAATAGATACAACAGTTTATTATGATAAAAGTACTACAATAGATTCAAACAATCTACAACTAAGAGTTATAAAAAATTTAGAATCATATAGCAAATCAACCGAGTTGAATAGTTTTGGTGGTAGATTTAAATATAGTAAAGTTTCTTCGTTGATTGACAATACAAGTACATCCATTACTTCCAATATTACTAAAATTAAAATTAGAAGAGATTTACAACCAGAATATAATAAATTAGCAACGTATGAAATATGTTTTGGAAATCAATTTCATATTAAGAAATTAAATTCTGATGGCAGAGGATATAATATCAAATCAACTGGGTTTACAGTAAAAGATACTAGTGGAACTTTGTATATGAGTGATGTTCCAAAAACTAATGAAACTGGAATTATATTTTTCTTTAAATTAGTTGATGGTTCCCCTGTAGTTGTAAACAATAATGCTGGAACCGTAAATTATATGAGAGGTGAAATTAAATTAACTACAATAATATTCACATCATCTACTAGTACTGCTGGGATTGAAATTCAAGCGATACCAGAGTCAAATGATGTCCTTGCGTTAAAGGATATATACTTGGAACTAGATACAACTAAACTTAATGTAAGTGTTCTGGAGGATGTAATTACATCTGGTGAAAATACTTCAGCAACACAATATGCGGTCACATCAAGTTACGTAAACGGAAATTATACAAGATAAGATGTCGGAAATTAAAAGAGTAAAAATTCAATCTATTGTTGAATCACAAATTCCAGAATTTTTAAATGACGATTCACCACTTTTTAGAGAATTTTTAGAGCAGTATTATATTTCTCAAGAGCATCAAACTGGTGTTGTAGATTTAGCAGTCAATTTGCAACAATATAAGAGTATTGATAATTTCAATAACGAAACATTTTACAGCAAAGTTGGAATTTGTACCTTAGCAGAAGATGTAACATCTTTTGATGATGTGATTGCAGTTAACCATACAATTGGATTTCCGCAAAAATACGGTCTATTAAAAATTGATGATGAAATTATCACATATACTGGTATTACTACAAATAGTTTTACTGGATGTGTTCGTGGATTTAGTGGGATAGACCAACATTCAAATAATGAATCTTTTGTATTTTCAAAAACAAATTCAGCACCTCACATTAAAGCAAAAACAGTAACGAATTTAAATTTATTATTCTTTAATGAAATATTTAAAAAGTTTAAAACTCAATTTTTACCTGGATTTGAAGATAGGCAATTTGTAAAAGGATTGAATTTAAAAAATATTTTATCTAGAGCAAAAGATTTTTATATTACAAAAGGAACTGATACATCTTATAAAATTCTATTCAGCATTCTTTTTGGTAAAGATATTCAAGTCATTAAACCACAGGATTATATTTTAAGACCATCAGATAATAATTATTTGGTGACTAAAAATATTCTAGTAGAACAGATAGTTAGAGATGAAACACTCAGAGTTAATGACTCTGATTTAAGAAAACAATTAAAAGGAAAAACTATATTTGAAATTTTAGGAAATGGAAAAACTGCTAGTGCTTCAATTTATAATGTAGAATATAGACCAGTAGATGATAGAGATTTGTATGAAATTTCTTTAGATTTTACTTCTTTTATATTTAATTTTGAACCTACAAAAAAAACAAATATTTCCGAAACTGTTACTGAAAATTCTACTTCTATTATAGTAGATTCCACAGTTGGATTTAAGAAAAGTGGTTCTTTGTTTATAAAAACATCAAAATTAGCAAATCCAATAACTTTAACTTATACAGACAAAACTTCAACTGAATTTCTTGGAGTTTCTGGTGTTATTGCGGATTTAAATTTTGGTGAAGAATTGGTAGAGGAAAACTTTTTATATTCGTATCTAGATGATGGAACTAAAGTTGAATTTAGATTAATTAATATTATTGATACTATTGATTATTCTCAAACATCTAGTCTAAGAGTTGGAGATAAAATACAACTTTCTGAATTTGGAACTGATCTGAATGATAGAAAGGAATTTAATTTTTGGAACTATAATATACCAACAACTCATAAAATAAAATCCACTTCTGGTAATAGAATATATTTTTATGATAGATTGACTTTTATTATTGGGGATAAATTTAATTTATTGAATCCAGATGATGAAAATGATAATGTTTTATCCGCAACAGTAAAAGATTATGGTTTTGATGATACTAATGGATATTATGTTGATATTAATGAAACATTAAATACAACATCAAAAACTGAAATTAAAAAAATAACCAGAAAAGCAAATAGCAATAATAACTATTTTTCATCAATTTCCATTCTACCAACAGGAGTACAGAATACTTATGTTGATTATGATTTTGATAATTTTTATGTTACTTCTTCTGGATTGCCGAATGATACAATTTATTCAACAGACAGAAGAACAAACGTCACTAAAACCACAAATTCAAATTGGATTACTGATGTAGGGATTACAAGTGTATTAAATTGCCCTAATCATAATTTTTATACTGGGGAAAAAATTTATTATTCTTCTTCATCCAATTCTGGGATTAAAAGTTCTACTTACTTTTTGACAAATTTTGATAAAGATAATATTAAACTTTCTTATAGTAATACTGATTTATATACCAAAAATTATATTAAATTTTCAAATGTAGGAATCGAAGATTCTTTTGTAAAATTAAATTATCAAAATAAAACGTTAGAACATCAGAAATTATTTAAAAAATTCAATTTAACTAAAAAAGAACAATTTTTTGATGACCCAGAAAAAAGAAAAACAATCAATAAAAAAATAGGTATTTTGGCAGATGGAGTTGAAATATTTTCAACCACTACTTTCCAAGATAATATTTATTACGGAAAACTAGACTCTGTAAATGTTAATGCGTCAGGACAAGGATATGATGTAATTAATTTTTCTGGAATAACCGTTGAAGATAACTCTGGATCTGGTGCCATAGTAAATGGTTGTATAACAGGAAGTTTAAATGAAGTAAAATTATTATCACCAGGAATTGGTTATCAATCAAAACCAAAAATCACTTTAACTGGTGGTAATGGTTCTGGTGCTGTATTAGAATCAAATTTAGTAAAAACAAGAATTACTTCAAATTTTAAAGCAACTAGTATATACAGCAATAGTATCATTTTTTCACAAAATCACAATTTTGATAATTTTGAAGAGGTTTTTTATAACAAAAACTCAAATACTTCCATATCTCCTCTTATTGACAGTTCTTCATATTTTGTTGGAGTAACAAGCACAACACAAATTAAATTATATAATACAAAAATAGATGCTATATCTGGAATTAATACTATTTCAATTAGTGGTATTGGATATTCTGGAATTCATAGTTTAAAAACATTAAATTCAAAAAATACAATAACAAAAATATATGTAAAGAATGGTGGTTCTGGATATTCAAATAGATTTGTAGCAGTTCCATCATTATTATCAGCAGATAATCAAACAGTTGGAATTAATACATTTGATGATTATATTTTTGCAAAAAATCATAACTTTAAAAATGAAGATTTAATATTATATACAACATCAGATGCTGTAATATCTGGTTTATCAACTCAAACCAATTACCATGTAACAGTAGTTGATGAAAATAAATTTAAACTATCAATTGCTGGACTTTCTACAAATATTTCTAGAGAAAATTATATTAATAAAAAATATATAAGTTTTGCTTCTATTGGTGTCGGAACACACAAATTTTCATATCCACCAATTCAAATTAATGTTGAGGCAATTAGTGGAATTACTACTACAATTATAGAACCATCATTAGATCCGATTGTTCTTGGTTCTTTTGATAATATTTTTATAGAAAATAGTGGAAGTAAATATGGAACACCAGATATTATTAACTTTCACAGAAAACCACTTGTTTCTGTAAGCAAACAAATATCAGAAGCAATATTAAAACCAGTTATTTCGGATGGTTTAATTGTTGATGTTCAAATATTAAATGCAGGAAAAGGATATGCAAATGATATTGATATTATTATTACTAGTAAAAACGGAAAATACGCTGAACTATTTCCGACTATAGTAAATGGAAAAATAACTCAAGTCTCAGTTATTAATTCTGGAATAAACTACGATGAAACAAATACAGAACTAATTATAAAGAAAAGGGGTTCTGGTGCTAGATTTGAAGGTAACGTTTTTGAATGGCAAATAAATCAAATTGAAAAAAATAAGTCAATTATCAATTCTGAAGATGAAGGTATTATTATACCAAGTGATGTTGATGAATTTGGATTGGAATTTATAAATTATTACCCTTCTAAAAAATTAAGAAAAAATTTAAAGAATTTCATCAATAAAGAAGATGGAACAGAACAACCACCAGAAGGAGCAATAAATCCATATCGTATTTTAGGATGGGCATATGATGGAAATCCTATTTTTGGCCCTTATGGCAAAATAAATGGAACAATTGCACAAATAAAATCAAGTTATAAGCAAACTAGTAAACCAGAAATAGATGGATTGATTAATTCGAATATAAGACCTAATTATTCATCTGGATTTTTTATTCAAGATTTTGTTTATGATAAAGCAACATCTGGAGGTCATTTGGATGAATATAATGGAATGTTTATAACCAATAGTGATTTTCCAAATATCAATTATGGATATTTTCTTACTCTTGATGATTCCAATGGAGTAAAAAAACCACAATACCCATATCTGATCGGTTCAGAATTTAAAGATTTGCCGATAGAAGAAAATTTCGAACCATCATTCAATCAGGAATTGAATTTTAATAATTTAGATATAGTAAGAAATACTGGTCCATATTATTTAAATTCTTCATATGCATCTTATGATTTAATTAATAAAATAGAATCAAAATATAAACAAGAATTTATAGTAAAACAAATACAGTCCTCTAGTATAAATTCCGTATCAATTTATGATCCAGGCCAAGATTATAAACCAGGTGATAATATTATTTTTGATGATTCTACTTCTGGTGGAACTGGAATATCTGCTGCAATTTCAAGAGTCGAAGGAAAAGAAGTTTCCAATATTCAAATTGGTGTATCTACTTTTTCTGGTGTTACTTTTATTACAAAGGGAACAAGAGTAAAAGGAATTACAGGAACACCTCACAATTTAATTACAAATGATGAAATTTTAGTTACTTCCATTTCTTCTAGTCCTTATAATTACATTCAAGGATTTAAAAAAGTATTAGTAAATCAAAAAAGTGTTAGTTTAATAAATGATATTCCAAACCAATCAACTACTGGTGTAACAACTTATATTTCTGTAAATGATGTTTCTGGATTTGAAGTTGATAACTTAATTGGAATCAATACAGAAACTTTAAGAGTTATTGATATTTCATCTTCAGAATCAAAATTATTTGTAAATCGATATCAAAATTATGCTGGAATTCATACTGCAGGCATTGTTTCTGTTATATTACTTCCAAATACATTTACATTTAATGCTTCACAATATGATGATGCTATCATAGAGAATAAAACCATTTATTTCAATCCCAGCAATACAATAGGAATAGGAACAAGTGGAACAAATTACTATAAATTGGTTGGAGTTAAAACTGATTTTGGTACAATTAGTACTGGAACCAGTTATATTGGAATTAATACTATTGCACTAAAAAATGGTGATTATGTTTCAGGAACTTATGTTTCTGTTGGAACAACTATTGTAAATATTGGAATTGGAAGTATCCAAATTTCATCAAATAATACTCTTGGTGGTGGAATTTTTACTACTACGTATTTCATCCAAAGATCAGTATATGATAAATTTGTTCCATCTCGTTCAATTTATATACCAAATCACAAATATTACACAGGACAATTATTAACCTATAATGTTGGATTGGGGGGGACCGGGATTGTAGTATCAAATACTGGTACAGGTTCTACATTTAGAATAAATCAAAATCAAACAGTATATGCAGTCAATTTGGGAAATGATTATGTTGGTTTATCAACTTTAGGATTTACAACAACCACAGGAATTGGCACATCAAATAACTCATTATATTTCTTTTCACCAATAACAAATATTGGATTAGCACATTCATTAACAACACAATATTCCAAAATTACTGGAACTTTTGAAAATTATTCTGTAACTGTTTCTACAGCACAAACACATGGATTACAAACAGACGATAAAATAAAATTTAATGTGCTCCCAAGTTTTTCAAACACAATAAAATTAAGATACGATACTACACTTAGAAAAATCACAACAGATAAAATTGATTTTGATGCTTCTTCGGTTGGTGTAAATACACAAACAAATGAGATTACTATAACTGGTAATAAATTAAAAACTGGTGATAAAGTTGTTTATTATACCAATACAAATACTGTTATTGGTGGATTGACCAATAACAATACTTATTATGTTCTAAAACAGAATCCAGATAAGATAAAGTTATCAAATTATCTTTATGATACAGCAGTTGGAACTTGTATTAGTTTTACAAATGTTGGTGTTTCTATTCATAGTATTGCTCTCATTAATCCACCAATCAGTATTACGGAAGGAGATATATTAACTTTTGATTTGACTGATGCTTCTGGTATGGATTTAAGATTATACAGAGATCCAAATTTTTCTAAAGAAATTGAAAGTTTCAAATATATTGACAATAATAATAGAAAATTAAACACTAGAACAACTAATATTCCAAAAGAATTGATCATTAATCAAAATGAACTATATTATAATTTAATACCATCAACAAATTCTTCTTCTGAATTATTCCAAATTTCTTCCGATAAAGAAGTTGTAGCAAATAACAGAATTAAAATTATTCCTAGCACATTTAATAATGAATATCCAATTATAGGAATTGGAAGTACAACATTCAAGTTTAATTTAAATACAAAACCAGAGAATACCTCACACACATCATCAAGTGTTTTTTATGATACAAATTCTACCAATACTTCTGGACCAATATCAAAAATAAAAGTTAATTTTGGCGGAAAAAGATATACAAAATTACCAAAAATTTCTTCAATTGAAACTATTTCTGGTAAAAATTCTATTCTTAGGTCATCATCATCAACAATAGGAAAAGTTAGTCAGTTAGAAAGAGTTAAAGATGGTTTTAACTACCCAACTGATACTACATTAACTCCATTTTTAAGTTCTCCAGCAATAGTTCAAATTAAAGATATTGCAAGAATTGATTATATTGGTATAACAACTGGAGGAAAGGGATACAATACTGCCCCATCACTCAAAGTTATTGGAAATGATAAGATAAAGTTATCTGCCGAATTACAAAGTGGAAGTATTGTTGGGGTAAAAGTTGTTGAAAACACTAATGATTTAATCACACCATTAAGAATTGTACCTATAAACAATTCTAATGGATACGAGATTGACGATATTGTAGCAGAAGATGATGGTTCTGAGATAAGATTGGAATTATTAAATGATACTCAATTATATCCACTAATCACAACTGGATATGGAAAAACAGAAACTATATTCCCATTTGCTATTGGAGATGAAATCTTTATAGAAAAATGTAGGCAAATAAAAACAGAAGATAATAATAAGAAAAAAATAGACAATTTCAACTCAAAAGATTATGGATATAAGTTCTTTACTGTAACTGGAATAAGTTCAGAAAACTTCACAGTAACATTCAGCATGACTGGAGTGAAAGATACATTAAGTTTGAATCAACCAAATCGTGAAGGCAATTATACCAATAGTAATGGTTATGGAGTTGTAATCAATAAAAAGGATATGCCTGAGTTTGAGATGATTCTTATTGATGATTTAAGTTATATTTCTGGGGAAAAAGTTATTGGAATTACAACATCAAATGGAAATATAGTATTTTCCGCAACTGTTATGGAAAATGGTTGGGATAATGATATCAATCAATTGCGATTGATTGATGCAAAAGGTGAATTGGAAATTGGAAATAAACTAAAAGGTGAAAAATCATTATTGAATGGTACTGTCGAATTTGTTAATAAGTTCAACTTAAAATCAACACTTGGAGCAACAAGAGATAAAGTTAATGATGCTGGAAATGAAGTTGGATTTTTAAATAATTATCAACAAAGGATTTCAGACAATTCTTATTATCAAAAGTTTTCATATTCAATTAAGAGTGAAGTATCTTATGATGTCTGGAAAGAATCAGTTCGTTCTGTAATTCATCCAGCAGGATTTAAAGAATTTTCTGATTTGGATATTATAAGTGTTTCTCCTAAGTTTTTAACTTATGTTGGAATTGGAAGTGTAATAAAAAATGATTTAAAAGTTGGAATTGCAAATTCTACTTTAGATTTACTTATAAATCTTGATGATATATCATCATTTTATAGTAGAAACAATTTATCATTAGTTACCGAAGAATCTGACAGTTTATTTGAAGATGGTTCAATTGAAAGAGTAAATATTGGAGCAGAAGAAGCAAATGTTGCTGGTATTGGTATAACTGGACCTATTTTTGGGTTAGCACTCAAACCTTATACTTTAAGTAAAACAAATAAGGTTTTGATAATGGACGATATAAGTAGTCAGTTTGATGGTTCGAATGAATATATTTCAATTGGAATAAAAACTGCTACATTTAATAGTTTCTATCCATATTATATAAATCTTAATACTGATAATTTGAGGGTTGGTGATTATGTGGGATTTTCTACTTTACTTATCCCAGACAGTACTGTTATTGATGCAATTGGTATTGGAAGTATAAGATTAAATCTTCCACACAGATTAAATATCGGCATTCAAACTTCTGAGGTAAAAATTAGAAGAAGACTTCCTGGGAATACTGTGATTGGAAGTAAATCTTTTAAATTAACTAGCAAACAAACACCATTATTTCATCGTACATTTGTTAGTTCTGCTAGTAGTATTGTTGATATTAATAATGATGTCATTAATCTTACAAATCACAATTTCCAAACAGGACAAAAAATATTGTATTCTTCTGTAATTTCAGATTCTGGTCCAGCAGGAACAGCAACCACATATGTAGACAATGCTTTTGCTTATAGTATAAACAAAAGATTTGATGATACTATCTGGGTTTCATTTGATATGACTGTTGGTGGAATTACATTTGATTCAAACACATAAATAAACAAAAAGGCAGTCTATTAAATAATGGCGAAACTAGGAATATTTACTGGAACCTCAGCAAATGATACTACTGGAGATACCTTAGCTCAAGGTGCTGTAAAGATTAATAGCAACTTTAGTGAAATTTATACTGCTCTTGGGGACGGAACAAATATAACAAATAGTCTTTTATCCATCACAGTTGCTGGACTTTCTACATTTACTAATGGACCAATATTAGTTGGTTCTGGAATACAAACAGGAACCTCAAAACTTCAAGTATCTGGAGATACTTTTATCACAGGTTCTGTTGGTATTGGAACCACAAATCCATCATCAAACCTTCATGTTATTGGTGATGGTAGATTTACGGGAGTAGTTACCGCATTAAGTTTTAGTGGCAATGCTTCTTCTGCTGGTTATGCTGTAACAGCAGGTATAGCAACTTACGCTACTAATGCTGGAACTTCTACAAGTGTTATTGGTGGTATTGGTTCCATTACACAACTTCAAGTTACTGGAATTTCTACATTTACAAACGGACCAGTTCTGATAGGTGGTGGAACTTCTACAGGAACAACAGGTCAAGTTCTTCAGATTACTGGTATTAGTAGTGGTGTTTATGTTGGTGGTTCAGTTGGTATTGGAACTACAAATCCAACAGAATCTCTTCATGTTCAAGGAAATCTAAAAGTTACTGGAACAATTACTGGTGAGGTTTCTAGTATTGTTGCAACTGCTAGAACTTCTACAAATGTTATTGGTGGTATTGGTTCTATTACACAACTTCAAGTCGGTCCTGGCATTACGACAGTAGGATTCTTAACTGCTACTAGTGCTTATATTGGAATTGCAACAGTAGGATTCTTAACTGCTACTAATGCTTATGTTGGAGTTGCAACAGTAGGTTTTATTACTGCTACTAATGCTTATGTTGGAGTTGCAACAGTAGGTTTTATTACTGCTACTAATGTTTATGTTTCTGGTGTTTCTACTTTTGTTGGTAATTCTTATTTTTCCAATTCAATAGGCATTGGAACCACAAACCCAGCATCTTCACTATCTGTAAATGGTTCAACGGTGATTGGAACACAGATATTGAATATGACTGGTTTATCTAGTACATTTACTACTGCTGGAAGTAATACCTTTACTGTTCCTACTGGTGTAACAAAGATTTCTGCTGTATTGATTGGTGGTGGTGGAGCAGGTGGTGGTGGCGGAGGTTCTGGTGGAGGACAAGGTGGAGGTGGAGGAGGATTAAGATATATTAATGATTTCCCAGTATCTGCAGGTCAAGTTTTTAGTGTTATTGTTGGTGCTGGTGGTGCTGGTGGTGTTGGTAATGGAGGTAATGGTGGAGATAGTCAAATTGTAGGAATTGCCACAGCATTTGGAGGAAAGGGCGGTTCAACCTGGACTATCGGTGATCCAATTGGTCTTGGTGGTACTGGAACTATCAACATTGGAGGAGCAACAGGAGGTGTGGGAGGAAAATCAACATTAACTTATGGTGCTGGAGGTGGAGGTACTGCTGGATATGTAGGTAATGGTGGTTCTGGTGGTGGTGATGGTGATGATAATGGTGCTGCTGGGTCTGGCGGTGGAGCAGGCGGTGGTTCTAGAGGTGATATTAATTCTTCTACTTTTGGTGCTAATGGTGGTGGAGGAACTGGTATATTAGGACAAGGTTCTTCTGGTGTTTCTACGTCTAATGGGGGTGGAAATGCTGGATCTGGTGGATCAAATGGAGTAACGGCATCAACTATTAATGGTGCTGCTGGTGGTTTGTATGGTGGTGGAGGTGGAGGAGGTGATGGTACTACCTCAGGAACAAATAGTGGTGGAAATGGAGGACAAGGTGTTGTGAGGATTATATGGTCTCCAAGTTCTAAGTTTTCTAGATTATTCCCAACAAATCAGGTTGGAAACAATATAAATCAATAAAGGTATTAAAGAAAAATGGCAAACAACACAGGAACATTTTTTAACATTAATGATAATGATGGAATACCTTTAGTTGGTGTTTCAACTGATGGTAAGGTGATGATTAATCACCTTTATGGGAATTGTTTAATTGGTTCAACATCAGTTACAGGTACTACATCACAACCACTCCAAGTAACTGGTGGTGCTTATGTTTCTGGTAATCTTGGTATTGGAAGCACAAATCCAACAGCAAAACTATCAGTGGTTGGTGATGGAAACTTTACTGGTGTTGTAACAGCAACTACATTTAATGGTCAGATTAATGCTGGGGTTTCAACAATATCAGTTAATAGTTCGACTGATGCATTAAGAATTACTCAAACTGGTTCTGGTAATGCCTTGGTGGTTGAAGACGAAACAAATCCAGATGCAACTCCTTTTGTAATTAATCAAAATGGTTATGTCGGCATCAACACAAATACACCATCAAGTGATTATAAATTACAAGTTCATGATAGTTTCATACAGATTACTAATGCAGTAGAAGGGACTGGTATTATAAGAGGATTAGTTATTGGTTATGATTCTTCATTAAATAGTCAAATTATAAATTCTTTTGCAAAACCACTTGTTCTCAATACTTCGGCTGCTGGAACTCCTTTAGTATTACAATCAATCGCCGATAGAAGAGTTGGTATTGGAAGCACACTTCCAAATAATAAACTTGATGTTATTGGTGGTGCTTATGTTTCTGGTAATCTTGGTATAGGAATCACAAATCCAACTGCAACTCTTGAAGTTGTTGGTAGTTTGAAAGTATCAGGAACAATTACTGGAACTGCTACAACAGCAACTACTGCTCTTGGGTTCTCTACAACTGCTAGTATAAACACTTCTGGTATTATAACTGCTACTAGATTTGTAGGAGGTCTTGTTGGTATAGCATCTACTGCTACAACTGCTCTTGGGTTCTCCACAACTGCTAGTATTAATACTACTGGTATTATAACTGCTACTAGATTTGTAGGAGGTCTTGTTGGTATAGCATCTACTGCTACAACTGCTCTTGGGTTCTCTACAACTGCTAGCATTAATACTACTGGTATTATAACTGCTACTGGTGGATTTTCTGGAATGTGGATAAGTGCAAAGAATTTTGGAGCAAAAGGTGATGGCACGACAAATGATACTACTTCGATTCAAAATGCTTTAAACTCTTTGACTTCTGGTGGAACTTTATATATTCCTCCTGGAACTTATATATTGAGTGGCACAACAGGAGTTACTATTCCTTCTAATGTTAGAGTTGTTGGTGCTGGAGTAAGTGCAACGTATCTAAGACAAAATGTTGGTTTAACTGCGGGTATATCTTTACTATCAGCTACTGGTAAAAATAATATCACTATTGAACATATAACTTTTGATGGAAATAATTATACTAATGATTCAACTGACGCACTATTGAATTTTACATTTACTGATAGTATAAATGTAAAAAATTGTTCATTTATTAAATTTGATAAACAGGGTTTATTCTTAAATTCAGTAGTGAATGGAATAGTAAAAGATAATTATTTTTACAGAACATCTACAGCAAACACCCAAAATCAGGGACTAACTGTAACATATTCTACTTATTATACACCTTTACGTCTATCATATAATATTATTGTAGATTCAAATACATTTATAAATTCTGCTACAATTTTTGCTTGTCATTCCTCTATAATCACAAATAATTATATTAAAGGATTTGGATTTGGTGCAGGTATTACAATTGACGTAGATCCTTATTATACAACTCTCGGTTATAAGAATGTTTATAATATTCATATTGATAAAAATATTATTACTGGTGGATCTGGAACAGATGTAAATGATTATAAATGTGGTGGAATTGAAAACTGGGCCTTTAATTCCAAGATTACAAATAACGTAATATATGGAAACTCTGGTGCTGGAATTGACCAAGGTGGAAAATATTGTATTGTAAGTGATAATTTAATTTATGATAATGGAATAACCTCACCAGGAAATTCTGGGATTGCTGGTCGAGTACTTATGCTCAATAGCAACACGATTGTAGATAAAAACTTTGATTCATCATATTCGAAATATATTAATAATATTGTTGGATTGACAACAAATTATACTGGAACTGGGCAATCTTATGGATATGAAGACCAATCTTATCCTTCAAATTCAACTGTTCCTAGTCTAGTAGGATCATATCCTCTTGGAGTTGGTTCAACTATAACTGAAGTTACTTTTATTAATAATAATTTTAGTGCTTTCACTGGGAATAAAACTGGTGAAATGTATACTTTGGGTTCAAAATATAGTTTAGATGTTAGAAAAAATGGAAATATTGGTATTGGAACTACAAATCCAACATCAAAACTTCACGTTGTTGGTGGAGACATAAGAGTTGGTATTGACACATCACAAGGCATAATATTAACCTCCCAAAATGGAACAAAATATAGACTAATAGTAAGTAATGCAGGTCTTTTAAGTACAGTTTTAGTTCCATAAGTCATTGACTTTTTAATACCCAATAAATATAAGAATAAAAGAGTAATTTTCGTAATAATGCGAACAGTTCCGGGGTCAGGTGCAATTCTTCAACCAGAGTTTGAGACAGAGTTTTATACTGTCTCAAAAATTCTTGTTTTTAATGGTGGTTCTGGATATGCTTCAACAAATCCACCAAAAATTACCATACAAAATACTGCAACACCAGTAATAGAAGGAGTTTTTTATCCTATAATTTCTGGTGGTTCCATTAAAAGTGTAAAAATAATTAATGGTGGATCTGGATATTATCCAGTAGTAACAGAAACAGGAACAAAAATTGGTATTGGCACAACATCTTTAGTTGAATCACAATTTGTGACTAAAGAATATGGTGGTGGGATTATAATGGGTGTGAGTGGTGGTATAGGAAGTGCAATATTTGAAAATGGATATAATGTAGCAATCACTACTACAATCACTGGTGTGTCTACTTCAATACCAAATGCTTTAAGTCGCATTTATGGATTTGGAAATCCACTTCAATCTACTACGTCTGGAATTGGAACTGGAGCAACATTTGAAGTTTGGATTACTTATGATGGTTTAGCAACTGGAAATCCAATTTCAACATCTATCATTCTTAAAGATGGTGGAAGAGGATATGGAATAGGAAATACGGTTTCAATTGCTGGAACTAATTTTGGAGGAACAAATCCAACCAATACATTATCATTTAAAGTATCTAAAGTTTCAAGTACAGCAATAGTAGCAGCAGCAAATGCAACATATACTGGTGTTGCTGGCACTACAACAGTTGGTGTTGGTTCTGGAGCAACATTTAATGTATCAAGAGATTCTACAGGAAAAATTAGTTCAGTTCAAGTTGCAAATGGTGGAAGAAGTTATTCGATAGGAGTGGTTGGTGTTGGAACTACAAGCACATCTTCAACTCCTACAGACATTATTAGTATTGCTGGAACATATATTGGTGGTTCTACACCAGCAGATAATTTATATCTTTCACCAACACTTTTGGGAACTGATATTTTACCAAAAATTTTATATATTGATAAATTAAATGATAATCAATTCAAAGTATCTGGCCTATCTTCATCTTCTGATTTAGATATTAAAACTTATGGAATTGGAACTCATTCATTCACCTACCCAGAACCAAATTCAAGTGCTTTAATCACGATTGATAATATAATCCAATCACCACTATACAGAAGAGGTAATGTATCATACGCAGCAACATCAATTGGGATTGGAAATACAATCTATTTGAGATCTGGTATTTCTTCATTAACATCTTTGGATGTTTTGATGATTGATTCTGAATTAATGAAAGTCAGATCGGTTGGTATTGGTTCAACTAATAGTGTGATTGTAGATCGTGGATATTATGGAACAACAGCAGCAGGTCATACTGTTGGAGCAGCAGTTACTGTAATGAGAGGTGATTTTAATATAGTTAAAGATACAATTTATTTTACCGATCCACCATATGGAAAAATAGGTCAAGAAAGTTTGCAGGTAAATTCGTCATTTCAAGGAAGATTGTTCTCAAGAAGATTTGATCCAGGAAAACCATCAGATAAAAATTTAATTATTGATGACATTTCTAAAGATTTTACCGGAAAGGCAGAAACAGTAGGAATTAAAACAGGAACTCTAAATTTTTCAAGTAAAAATATAATTAGTGGAATTATTACATCTTCTTTAAGTTTAGGAGATGTTCTAAATTTAGAATATACAGAAAATGAATATATTGTAAGAAATACAGTTATTCAATCTATAGGTGTTGGGTCAATTACTATTGCTCCAAATCATAATGTAAATACTGGAATTGCCACAACAACATTCAATATTACAAGATTGAATGTTGTGTTAAAATCAAATGGTGAAAATGTATCCGCATTATATTCTAATACTAATAGCAGTTCAAGTATAAACAATAACCCATTTATTTTATTGAATAATATTTCACAAATATCTGATAGTGATTTTATTATTGATACTGAAGGAAATAATACTATTAAGTTTATAGGTGGAGTTCCAAATGTTGGAAAAATTGTTAGAGTTGCCATTACGACTGGATATGGTTATCAACCCCTTGTAGGTGCCTCTGCAACGGTTTCTGTTTCTGTTGCTGGCACAATATCAAATATTTACTTAACTGGTGCTGGAAGTGGTTATAGGATTGCTCCAGTAATTAGTATTGCTTCTACAATTGGTAGTGGTGCTACGATCACTGCTTCAATTGGTTCTGGAGGAACAGTAACCTCACTGACTATAGTAAATGCAGGAACTGGTTATACAACTGCTGCAAAACCAATAATCAACATACCAATTCCCCCAAATTATAGCAATCTTGGTGTTGCTTATACTGGTGGTTCTAGTGGTGTTGGAGAAGGAGCAAAGATCTCTATGATTGTAAGTAATGGTTCTAGTATTACTGGACTCAATTTGGATGATCCTGGATATGGTTACAAAGTTGGTGAAGTATTAAAAGTTGTTGGTATTACTACAAATCCATTAGTCGGGGTGGGATTTAGTGAATTTAGAATGACGGTGTTGGAAACATTTACAGATAAATTTGGTGGTTTTTATCCAGGACAATTTGTTAGAATTAACAGTCTTGCCCCATTTTTTACTGGGAAAAAACGCAAATTCTTATTAACTGTTACAACTCTTGGTGTAACAGATACGTTTTCGGTGAGAACAATTCCAGGTTCGGATTTAAATAAAAGTAATAACTTTTTTATTTTTATAAACGATATTTTACAAAAACCAGGAGAATCTTATAATATAATTGGGTCTCAAATAATTTTTAGTGAAGCACCAAAAGCAAATTCAAAATGTTTAATTTTATATTATAGAGGGTCAGATTTGGATGTAGAAATAATAGATCCACCAAGAACAATTAAAGAAGGTGACTCGATTCAAATTGGAGAAAATATATCAGATCCATATGATAGAGAACAGTTTGAACGTGTGGTGAAGAAAATTGTTTCTGAAGATATATTTGATACATTTCCTTATGATAGTCTTGGAATTAATACTGATTCGAAAAAAGCAAGACCTCTTAGATGGACAAAACAAACAAGAGATAGAATTATTAATGGTGTTTTGTATTCAAAAGGAAGACCAGATTTAAAATCAAGAAATACACCAACAACAAGAATTATCAAATCAGTTGAAAAAAATGATACTACAATATACGTAAATAATGCTTTTCCATTATTCATGGAAGATGTTGGTAGAGGATTAGCAGAAGATCTAAGAGATATTATTGTTCTTGATAATAAAACAGTTGGGTTTGCAACTGGAACTGCTAGTGTTTCTGTGGCATCGACTGTTTCAAGTATTACAATTATAGATTCTGGTTCTGGATATCAAGTTGCAAATCCATCGGTTACAATTTCTTCGGCATTTATAACAAGAAAGGATCCAATTTATGATTGGAAAGGAACTACTGGAATAACTACAAATTATGAAATAAAATCAATCACTTATGGAAATATTTTTGTTGGTGTTGGAACAAGCAGTCTTTTAGTTAAGAGTGTAGATGGAATTTCTTGGTCTAATAGTAATGTTGGATATGGAAATTCAATAGCATTTAATTCTGTTACATTTGCGGGAACAAATACTTATGTTGCTGTAGGACAAACTGGAAAAATTATAAGAGCAACAGGGATTGGGACTGGATTATCTACTTGGGTAGAATGTAAATTAACTAATAGAATTAGTGAGGGAAATGATAACCAATTACCAGAAGACAACGTTAGTACATACGATGGAGAATTTAAAGACATCTCTTATTCCTCATCTAAAGAAACTTTTGTTGCTGTTGGTAAAACTTCAATCGTCAATAAGTCCCCAATTTTTATTGCAGTTGGAATTGGAACAACAGAATTTTTTGAAAAAAATAAAACAAACACAAAAAATCTAAATTCAGTCTCAAATAATAATAGTACTTTTGTTGTAGTTGGAGATGGTGGAAGAATTTATTATTCCACTCCTGATGTAAATAACACTCCTGATGTAAATAAATGGAATATATCAAATTTAACAACACAAAATTTAAATAAAGTTATATGGGATGGATCTAAATTTGTTGCAGTGGGAAATAGTGGTGTAATTATAACATCTCAAAATGGAATAACTTGGGATTTACAAACTAATGTAAATATTACAAATAATTTAACAAATATAAACTACTATGATGGTGTTTATGTTGTATTGGATACTGATGGAAAGTTATATTATTCATTAGATCTATCAACTTGGGAACAAAGATCAACAAATCAATCAAATACAATTAAAGATTTGATTTTTGTTCCATCATTAAGTTCTGAAGGAAGATATGTTGTAGTTGGTTCTGCCGCAACAATTATGTACTCGGAACCAGTTTATAATAGAGCAACAGCAACGTCTTCAACTTCAAACGGTATTGTATCTTCAGTAACAATCACAAATGGTGGATTTGGTTACTCACAAACAAATATTCCTCCTGTTATTTTTGAAAGTCCAAAACCAAACAGAGAAAAAGTTTATTCAATAAAAGCAAAAGGTGATTTTGGAACTATTATTGGTATTAATACTATAGGAATTGGTTTATCATCTTTGGAATTTAAATTAAAATCAGAAACTTATGACAATACCAATCTTGGTATTGGATATTCATCACTTGATAAGTTTGGTGTAACATATAGTCAGTTGGAACAAGGTGATTATTTTGTAATTTATGACAGTAATGTAACTTCTGGTTATGCTTTAACAGGAATAACAACTACTACTGGAATTAGAGTTGGAACATCAACTTCATTTATTGATGGTCTTTACAGAGTGGAAAATGCTTCAAATCCATCATCTGGAATAGTAACTGTAAGATGTGATTTTGTACCTGTTCCCAACGGTGTCAATAAAGCAATAAATGTTGGCATTAATACATTTTATGGAAGATATACTTGGAGTAAAATATATGATTATCAAAATAGAGCAAGAGAAAATCCAAAAGACTTTGTTGTAAATACAAATAATGGATTGACTGGACTATCTACAGCAGCAGAAGTTTATAGAACTCGTGGTTTGATTTAGTAATAAATAGAAAAAAAGTATACGATTAAAATGTCTGCAATTATATCAGATCAATTTAGAATAATGAATGCTGAGACTTTTACAAAAAGTCTTGTTGGTGTTGGAAATACATTCAATACTTATTATACTTTTATAGGGCAACCAAATGCTTTAAATTCTCAAGCAAATGGATCATCGTCTTGGGGTGAAGGATTACCTCCATTGGATGGATTTAAAGAAGAAGATGAAATAAAAGAAACTATCATTTCTATGAAAAAAGTCACTGGAAGTGACGTAAGAAGAATGGTAAGAAAAAACACTTGGGGAAGTGGTACTACTTATGAAATGTATAGACATGATTATACAATTTACAATTTATCCCCAATTACAAACTCCCCATCATTGTATGATGCAAACTATTATGTAATTAATGAAGATTTGAGAGTTTATATTTGTTTACAAAATGGAACAGATCCAGAAAATACAAAAGGAAAACCATCAGTAGATCAACCAGATTTTGTAGATTTAGAACCAAGACCTGCAGGAACGAGTGGTGATGGTTATATTTGGAAATATCTTTACACCATCAAACCATCCGAAATTGTAAAATTTGATTCTATTGAATTCATTCCAGTTCCAGAAGATTGGGGAACAGTCGGTGAAAGTATTTCAACTAAAAATAATGCCATCAACGGAAAGGTTCAAATTTTAACCATAACCAATAGAGGTTCTGGGTATGCCCCAATCTCAAAAACATTTGCAAATATTCCAATTCTTGGTGATGGAACTGGAGGAAAAGCAACTGTTGTTGTTGATTCTTTTGGAAAAGTTTCGGATGCTTATGTGACTGATGGTGGAACTGGATATACCAAAGGAATTATTCAATTTGAACCAGGAGCACCAGGAATTTCAGACACACTATCAAATACTGGAACTATTGCCAAATTTGATGTAATTATTCCACCAAAGGGAGGTCATGGGTATGATATCTACAGAGAACTAGGTGCTTATAGAGTTTTAGTTTATTCTCGTTATAATACTGATGAGACAAACCCTGATACTATTATTGGAAATGATTTTGCTAGAATTGGAATTATCAAAAATCCAACAAAAACAACAAGTGATGTTGAACCATTGGCCACAGCAGAAGTAAGTGCTTTGAAAGCATTAAAATTAACTGGTGCTGCTACTACATTAACAACTTATGCAGTTGATTCAAAAATAACTCAAACAATTAGTGCTGGAACTACTGCAATTGGATTTGTTGCTTCTTGGAACAATGTAACAGGTGTTTTGAAATATTATCAACCAGTTGGACTAGCAACAGTTGGTGTTGGATATAAAATTAATAACTTTAGTTCTACTGGTTCATCTTTAGTAATAAATGGTGCTGCTTCTGGAACACCACTGAGTATTGATACTTCATTTACTGGTATTAGTACTGTAATAAATAGTAGGACATATCAACTGGGAAGCAACTTTGTTGCTGGTATTGCATCTGCAGAATACAACAAAAAGTCTGGTGAAATCATTTATATTGACAACAGACCACCAATACCAAGGTCAGCAAGTCAAAAAGAAGATATTAAAATCGTTTTGGAGTTCTAAAGAAAAATGCCACAGAATACTAACCTAAACGTATCTCCATACTTTGATGACTTTGATGACAAAAAAAGTTATCAAAGAGTTTTATTTAAACCAGGAACTCCAATTCAAGCAAGGGAATTAACAACTCTTCAATCAATTTTACAAAATCAAGTTGAAAAGTTTGGGAAACACTTCTTCAAAGAAGGTTCTATGGTCATTCCAGGTCAAATTGGATATGATTCGGAATATAGTTATGTACAAATTGATGATACACATTTGGGAATTCCCGTATCAGCATATATTGATAAGTTTGTAGGTAAAAGTATAAAAGGGGAAACAAGTGGGGTTACTGCGGTAGTAGAAAATTATATTACAAATACACAATCAGAAAAAAATAACTATACATTATATGTAAAATATAAGAGTTCTAGTGATACAAATTTCACAAGTAAAACTTTTGTTGATGGTGAAAATTTAATTTCATTAGAAAATGTTGATTATACATTATCTTCAATTAGAACAAACACATCTTTTGCAACTTCAATTATTTCTGGTTCTGTTGGTAAAGGATCAGCAGCAAAAATTGAAGAAGGTGTGTATTTTGTTCGTGGATTTTTCATTACTGTTCCAAAACAAGTAGCAATTTTAGACCAATACGCAAACACTCCAACATATCGTGTTGGTCTTTTGATCGATGAGGAAATTGCTGTAGCAACAAATAATTATAATGATTTATTTGATAATGCTCAAGGATTTTCAAATTATGCTGCTCCAGGTGCTGATAGATTAAAAATCTCTACAACTTTAATCAAAAAAGAAATTGATGACTTCAATGATCAGGATTTTGTAGAATTGCTGCGAGTAGAAAATGGTGGATTGACTAAATTTGTAGATAAGACTGATTATAATTTAATTAAAGATGAGTTAGCAAGAAGAACTTATGATGAATCTGGTGATTATTATGTAAGACCTTTTGATATTCAAGTAAAAGAATCATTAAATGATAGAATTGGAAATAATGGAGTTTATTATTCCAATCAAAAAACTAAACAAGGAAATACTCCATCAAAAGATCTTGCTTGTATTTCAATAAGTCCAGGAAAAGCTTATGTTCGTGGATATGAGATTGAAACGATTAGTAATACTATTGTAGATATAGAAAAACCAAGAACAACAGAACGAGCAGAGAATGCATCAATTCCATTTAATGTTGGAAGACAAATATTATTAAATAATGTTCGTAGTTCTATTGGTGTTGGTTTAACAACACAAGTGAGTCTTTATAGTGATAGAACATCAACTGTTGGGGTTTCTTCTGGAACAAAGATTGGAGTTGCTAGACTTTATGATTTAAAATTAAAAAATGCAGCATATTCAAATGCTTCAACTCAATTTGAAAGTTCTCTCTATGATATTCAAACATATACAGTATTAACGATCAATACTGCTTTAACACAAACTGCTCCAGCATACATTGAAGGAAAAAATAGTGGTGCTAAAGGTTATTTGATTAGTAATGCATCGGCATCTACTACTTTAACCTTATATCAAGTTTCTGGTTCATTTATAACAAACGAGCAGATCAAAATTAACGGTTTAGATGTTTCTCGCACAATTGCATCTGCAAAAGATTATTCCTTATCCGATGTTCATCAAATAGTTGCAAATGAATCTGTATCTGGTGTAGGAACTTTTACTGCTGATCCAATTTTATCAAAAACATTATCTGTTGCGGAACCAGGAACTCAATTTACCATCACATCTGGTGGTAGTGGAATTTCCACAGTAACAACTTCCAATCAAAACTTTTACGTTGGAATTAATGTAGGTGATATTGTATCATATACAAAGCAAGGAGAAAGTGTACCTACTTATAACAAAGTTTCTGTTGTTAGTGGATCTTCAAAGTCTTTAACTATTGTAGCAACGACTTCTGTTTCTGGTGTTTGTTCTGGTGCTCTTCCAAGTTCAACAATTACTGTAAATGACTTCAAAGTAGTATCTTTAAATGTTTTAAATACAAAAAATGCATTTTTATACGCACGTTTAAATAACTCAAAAGTTTCAAATTTAGATTTAACTGGTTCTGATGTAGTATTCAAAAAATCTTATAATATTACTATAGCAAACAACGCATATAGTAATACATTAGAAACAGACACTTCATTAACATTTGAACCGTTTGATGAAGAAGATTATAATTTGGCCTATAATGATGGAACTGTAGTAGCATTAGACAATCAAAAATTAGTTCCAAGTGGAAGAACTATATCAATTCAAAATATTACTGGCAATGGTGCAGCAATATTGACTGCTACTCTTAAAAAAATAAACACAAAAACTCGTAAAAAGTCATATAATAGATGCTCTAGTCTAACAATCAACAAAACTTCTTCTGGTATTTCTACGTCTATAAATGGATTAACTACTAGTACTGTTTATGGTTTAAGAGTTGAAGATGATGAGATTTCATTAAATGTTCCAGACGTAGAATCAGTTATTGGGGTTTTTGAGTCATCTTCTTCAACGACTCCAATATTGCCAGCAATCACAATAATTGGATTGAATTCAAATATTTTAAATTCAATTAAAGGAGAGAGAATAGTTGGTAAAGATACTGGAGCAGTTGCAAGTTTAGTATCAAATGATGGAACAAATGAAGTGAAATTTGTTTATCTAAATGAAAATATTTTTTCTGTTGGTGAAAAAGTTACGTTTGAAGAATCTCAAATTTCTGGAACTGTTGACTCAATTCAAGTTGGTGATAAAAATATTAGAACTAACTTTATTTTAGATGAAGGGCAAAGATCAGAATACCTTGATTTTTCAAGACTTATCAGAAAACCACAGGTTGCTGCACCAACAAAACAGATTACAATTATTTACAATAATTATACAATTGATTCATCTGATGCTGGTGATTTTGTTGGAGTAAATTCTTATGATAAAGATAGATATGGAGATGATATATCATCAGTTGACGGAATATCTCTGAGTGATGTTATTGATTTAAGACCAAGAGTTTCTCCATATTCTGGTACAAAATCACCATTTGAGTATGAATCAAGATTATTTACTGGACAAAATTCTACACAAAATATCTTTGCACAAAATAAAGCAATAAATTTATCTTATGATTATTATTTACCAAGAATTGATAAATTATTCTTAACAAAAGAAGGTTCATTTATTGTAAACAAGGGGGTTCCATCACTCCAACCAAAACTTCCAAATGGTTTAGATTCTTGTTTAGAAATAGCAACAATTCGTTTACCTGCTTATTTAAATAATTCAGAAGATGCATCAACATCTTTAGTGCAACACAAACGATATACAATGAAAGATATCTCCAGATTGGAAGATAGACTTTCAAATGTTGAATATTATACGTCACTATCTTTACTGGAAACAGATACTCAAAATTTAACAATAAGAGACACCACAACAAAATTAGATAGATTTAAATGTGGTTTCTTTGTTGATAATTTTAGATCCTATAATGGTGGAGAAATAACAAATAGGGACTATAAAGCAAGTATCGATACTGCTAATGGGATATTGAAACCAACCCATTATACAACTTCTATAGATTTACTTTTAGGATCTGAAGCAGTTATTGGAATTGGACAAACATCAAATCCAGATGCTGATTTGCGTTTTGTTAGTGATTTGGGTTCACCAAATATAAAAAGAATTGGAGATGTTGTTTGTTTAAATTATTCTGAGGTTGAATATGTAAAAAATCAATTTGCTACAAGAAGTGAAAATGTAAATCCATTTAATGTAATTAACTGGATTGGTTCAATTCAATTAAATCCATCAAGTGATACTTGGAATGAAACAAGAAGATCCGAAAGAATTGATGACATTGAAGGTAATTATAATACAACAATACAACAACTTGGTGTAGATAGCAATACTGGTCTTTCTCCAATTGATTGGAATGCTTGGGAAACTACTTGGACTGGAACCAACACCTTTAATGGTCCATCTTTGGGTAGATTACAAACTGGAAGTACAAGTTCCACAACAACTTTTGATCCAGGTGGAGGCAGAAGACAGGTAACTGATACAACAACAACTGTAAGTGATTTTATAGAATTTAAAAATCAAACAGTCACTACAGCAACAAAACAATCCAGGCAAGGAATTCAATTTGGTGTTAAAGAAAGATTTGATTCAAAAAATCTTGGAGATAAAATTGTTTCTAGAGAAATTATAACAACAATGAGATCTAGAAATATTGAAATTATTTCTAAGGCATTGAAACCATCCTCAAGAGTTTATGCATTTTTTGATAATGTTGATATGACTTCATATGTTATACCAAAATTAATTGAAGTTTCAATGTCTAGTGGAACTTTTACTGCTGGAGAAACAGTAGTTGGATCTTTAGGATCAAAAAGTATTAGATTTAGACTTGCAACACAAAATCATAAATATGGTCCATATAATTCACCAACAGAAACATTTTCAATAAATCCATATTTACCAGAAAATTCTTTATCTAGTTCGTACTCATCAACAACTACAATATTAAATGTTGATACGGCAAGTTTAGAAATGCAAGTCTCATCTGGTTTTTATGGTAGTATTACAAAAAGTATGCAATTAGTTGGGCAAACAAGTGGAGCAATTGCAATCATCTCTGATATGAGATTGGTTGCAGATGAATCTGGAGTTTATATTGGTTCATTGTTTATTCCTGATCCAACAATTCCATCAACTCCATCGTTTAGAACTGGAACAAAAACTTTTGTTTTAACATCAAGTTCAACAAATACTACAGTCGTTACTTCAGACGAAACTACAGCAGAAGTCAATTTCACTTCTGCTGGAACTTTGGATAATGTTGAAAATTCTACACTTAGGATCAGAAACGCAAATGTTGAGAGAATTCCTCAAACAGATGCACGAACATTTACTTCATCTGAAACTAATTTAGTTTCATCCAATACTTCCACAACAACAACATCAGAATCAACTAGATGGGTAGATCCATTAGCACAATCATTTGAAGTTGCTGATACTAATGGAGTTTATATTACAAAATGTGACATTTTCTTTAAAACAAAAGATACTAAGGGAATTCCAGTAAGATTTCAAATTAGAACGATGCAAACTGGTCTTCCAACGCAAACAATTTTACCATTTTCTCAGGTGGACTTACATCCAAAAGATGTTAAAACATCAGAAGATGGTACTGTCGCAACTACATTTACTTTTCCATCTCCAGTTTATTTGGAAAAAGTTGGTTCTGGTTATTCAATTGTATTGCTCTCTTCTTCCGATTCATATAATGTATGGATTTCAAGAATGGGAGAAACAGATATATCAACTGTAAATAAACCAGATTCTCAAAAAATTATTGTTTCTAAACAACCAACTCTTGGAGCATTATTTAAATCACAAAATGGATCAACTTGGACTGCATCTGATTTAGAAGATTTGAAGTTTACCTTATATAGAGCAGACTTTGTAACTTCACCAGCATCATTTAGATTCTATAATCCAGATTTGAATATTGGTAACAATCAAATTGTAACATTGAGAAAAAATCCACTAAATGCTTATTCAAACTCAGCATTAATTGGTTTGGGAAATAGTTTATCTGTTGCAAATCAGAATTTATTATCCGTTGGAAATACAATTAGTCAAACCTCTAATACTAATTTTATTTCAAATCTTGTATCTAAGGTTGGTGCAGTTGGAATTGGTTCAACATTAACATTAACAAATGTTGGTTCTGGATTTACAAGTGCTCTAACGACATATTCAAATATAAATTTAATAACATTAACAGGATTTGGGAAAAATGCAAAGGTAAATCTTTCAGTTTCCTCTGGTGTAGCAGTTGCTGCGACTATCACTGATGGTGGAACTGGATATGCTGCTGGAGACACATTAACTGTAAGTTCTACAGATACAAGTAATCTTGGAAAAAATCTTATTTTAACTATTCCAAATAATGTTGGAATTATTTCAGCAGTTAATTCTATTATTGTTGATAATATTCAAGGAAAAGTAAATACAACATCTGGTTATACAATCACCAATAATGGAACAGAAATATCAGGAGCAACAGTAACTAGTACCAATAATATTACTGATGGATTGCACTTCAAAGTCAATCATCAAAATCACGGAATGTATTCTCCAATTAATCAAGTTACGTTAAGTGGCATTGAATCTGATATTGCTCCTGTAAAACTAACTGCTGACTATTCTTCTACTTCTACTAGTGATATTACACTAAATTCTATTGGTACTTTAGCAACCTTTGAAAATCTTGCTGTTCCTGGTTCAAATAGTAATATTGGATATGTTATTATTGATAATGAAATTATTGCATACACAGGAACTAATGGAAATACGTTAACTGGTATCACAAGAGGAATTGATAATACAGTTCCAACAATACATTTAGCAAATGCGTCTGTATTTAAATATGAGTTTAATGGAGTTTCACTTAGAAGAATTAATAAAACTCATAAATTTACAGATGTTGATTTGGTAAAATATCCAATTGAACTTGATTCTTACCACATAAAGATAGATCAATCAAAATCAGGTCTTGTTAGAAGTTCTGGGACAGAACTGTTCTTCAAACAAACTAAGTCTGGTGGTACATATTCATCAACACCAACTGTTGGATCTTTTAATGGACCAAAAGCAACACAAAATATTACATTTAATAGTATTAGACCAAACATACAAACATTATTACCAGAAACAACATCAATTGGAGCAAAAATTAGAACAACAACTGGAACAAGTGTGAATGGAAATGAAATCTCATTTGCAAATAGAGGATTTGAGGATATATCTTTAAATTCTACCAATCAACTAAGTGAAACCTCTGCAATTTATTCCAAAGTAAATGAACTTTCAAATTTAACTACTTTACCAGGAAATAGATCATTTACTATGGAACTTCTACTATCAACAGGTGATAGAAAAGTATCCCCAATGATTGATTTACATAGAGTAAATATTATCACAACAATGAATAGAATTAATAATCCTGTTTCTGATTTTGTTTTAGAACCAAGAGTTAATCAATTAAGTGGTGATCCAAACGCAGCAATTTATGTTTCAAAACTTGTAAAACTACAAAAATCAGCAGATAGTTTAAAAGTTCTCTTTGATGCGTATAGACACTCATCAAATGATATTAGAGTTATGTATAGATTGCTTAGAAATGATACCCCAGATTCACAACAGTTATATGAATTTTTCCCAGGGTATGATAATCTTGATGAGAATGGAAATGTAATCAGTTCTTCAAAAAATAATGGAAGGTCTGATAGATTTGTCCAAGCATCAAATACTTTAAATGATTTTGGTAATTATGAATTTACTGGTAAAAATATAACTCCATTCAATGGATTCCAAATTAAAATTATTATGACTGGAACAAATCAATCATATGTTCCACTTATTAGAGACCTAAGAGCAATTGCATCAATATGATACCAGTAGAAGGGCATAAAGGATTATATCGTGATGAAAAATCAAATGCAATCGTAAATTGTAATGATTATGAATATCAAGAATATTTGAGAGCTAAAAACTCTACATTGAATGAAAAAGGTGAGATTGAAAATTTAAAAACTGAATTGACTGAGATAAAATTATTACTCGCAAAACTATTAGAAAACAAATCCTAAATATATTAGGAAAGATTTTATCTAGTTATCATAATGGCAATATATGTAGCTAATATAACAATTCCAGGAGGTGCTGATTTTAATCAGACATTTTTTCTCGAATCAACAGCAAACACTCCACTGAATTTGACTGGATATACTGGATATGCAAAATTAAAAAAATCACCAGCATCATTAAACACTTCTGCTGCTTTTACAGTTTCTTTTCCCAATAGACCTGACGGAAGAGTTAAAATTTCTTTAGGTTCAACTATCACATCATCTTTAAGACCAGGAAGATATTGTTATGATATATTATTGAATAGTGGAACAGCAAAGACAAGAGTTGTTGAAGGAAGTGCCTTAGTTACTGCTGGAATTACCACTGCATAAAAACAATGTCAGACATTAGAGTAAGAACTAATTCAGACAATTTAATAAAAGTAAGACTTGGTGCTGATAACGCAAACAGGGTAGTTTCTGCTGTTGCAAATTTAAAAATGAAACTTTCTGATTTAGATGACATTAATGCTTCTGCTGGAATTCCAAATAATTCAGTGCTTGTTTACAATTCAGCAACAGAAGAATGGAACCCATATCCATTTATTGATGGCGGTACATACTGATAAATAATTAGAGTTTTCAATTAAATAATGTCTCAACCATCAAGTCGTCAGGGATTAATTGATTATTGTTTGCGAAAACTTGGATATCCTGTTTTAGAAGTCAATGTCGATGACGATCAAATTGACGATTTGGTGGATGATGCTATTCAATTTTTTAATGAAAGGCATTATGATGGTGCAGCAAGAGTATATTTAAAGCACAAACTTCTTCCAGATGAAAAAACTATAGTAAGAACAGGTATTACAAGTTCAACTGGTAATTCTTCTGTTGGAATTACAACGGTATCTTATCAAGAAACAACTAATTTTATTCAACTTCCAGATACAATTATTGGAGTAAATAACGTATTCAAATCAGATGCAAATACTATATCATCTGGTTTATTTAATATCAAATATCAAATATTTTTGAATGATTTGTATTATTATGGTGCTCTTGATTTATTGAATTATGCAATGGTAAAAACACATTTGGAAGATATTAGTAGATTAATAACTCCAGATGTTCAATTGAGATTTAACAAAAAGCAACACAGACTATATTTGGATATAGACTGGGCAATGGTAAATGAAAATAGTTATATTATTGTTGATTGTATTCGAATTGTAGACCCATCAGATTTTTCTGCTGTATATAACGATTGGTGGTTGAAAAGATATTTAACAGCAATTATCAAAAGACAATGGGGACAGAATTTAATTAAGTTTAATGGAGTTCAACTTCCTGGTGGAATTACGATGAATGGTGAAAGAATATTAAATGATGCGATTAGAGAAATTGAAGAACTTGAAAGAGAACTCAAGACAGAATACGAATTACCTCCAATGGATATGATAGGATAATGGCACCACTAAATCCCTATTTTCTGGGAGGTTCTTCCAGTGAACAAAGACTTGTTCAGGATTTAATTAATGAACAACTAAAAATGTATGGGCAAGATGTTGTTTATATGCCCAGACAGTTAATTAATGAAAAAACTATTATTAAAGAAGTTTTAGTATCAAAATTTGATGATAGTTTTAGAATTGAAGCATATATTTCAAATTTTAATGGATTTGGGGGACAAGGAGATATTTTATCAAAATTTGGTGTGAAAACAAGTGATGAACTAACTCTTATCATTTCAAAGGAAAGATACGAAGATTTTATATCTCCATTTATATTGGATGATCCAGATATTAAAGTTGCCACAAGACCACAAGAGGGAGATTTAATTTATCTTCCAATTGATAATGGTCTTTTTGAAATCAAATATGTTGAAGGAAAAGTTCCATTTTATCAGTTAAACAATCTTTATGTTTATGAACTGAGATGTGAAATCTTCAGATACGAAGATGAACTTATTGATACTGGAATCGATGAAGTTGATAGGTCAGTTCAAGATTTTGGTTATATCCAAACCATTAATATGGTTAAAGATACTGCAATCAGAGCAACTGCTACGGTTTCTATTGCTTCTACATTAAACAAATCAGTCCAATATATTGATTTGATTAATGATGGAACTGGATATCTGTCTACACCAACTATTCAAATCACAAAAGCACCAGTAGGAGGAACAGATGCTACTGCAGTTGCTATTATGACTAGCAAAACAGGAAGAACTGGAGATTCGATTAGTAGAATTCTTGTGGTTAATCCTGGTGCTGGTTATACACAAATACCATCAGTTACAATTGTAGGTCAATCTGGTTCTGGTGGAATTGCTACTGCTGTTCTTGCTTCTAGAACTTTGGGAATTGTAAATATTACTTCTGGCGGAAGTCAATATTCATCTGCTCCTATTGTTTCTATATCTACTGCTCCTGCTGGAGGAGTAAACGCAGCAGCAGAAGCAGTCTTAACAGTTACTGGAATTGTAACAGCAATTCGTTACACTAATGCTGGTGCTGGATATACTGTTAACCCAACAATTACACTTACAAGTCCTATTGGAATATCTACTGGTAATTTTGAGTTTAATGAATCAGTTAGAGGTGTTTCGACTGGAACTACTGGATATGTAAAAGATTGGGATGCGGATACTAGAGTACTTAAAGTTTCAATAGTTGGTGGAAACTTTGCTAATGGTGAACTGATAGTTGGTGCAGCAGCAACACATAAAGTATATTCAATCAATACATTTGATGAATATGACCCCTATTCTGAAAATATTGAAATTGAAGATGAAGCAGATGGTATTGTTGACTTTTCGCAGAAGAACCCGTTTGGTAATTACTAAATAATTAATAAACTCTATTGTTATGTTAGGAACTTATAGTTACAATGAAATAATCAGAAAAACCATCATTGCTTTTGGTACACTTTTTAATGAAGTGTACATTAAGCACGAGGAGCAGGATGGTACTGATTATAGTTTTATAAAAGTTCCTATTGCTTATGGTCCAATTCAAAAGTTTTTAGCAAGAGTAGAACAAAAACCAGATTTGAGAAAAAGAGTTGCGATGACTCTTCCTCGAATGTCTTTTGAGATGACGAGTTTGAAATATGATAGCAGCAGAAAAGTTTCTGCTATGCAAACATTCAAGGCAATAAAAACTACCGATAGAACAGAACAAGTTAAAGTTTTTATGCCTGTTCCTTATAATATTGGTTTTCAACTTAGTATTATGACTAAGTTGAATGATGATATGCTTCAAATTGTAGAACAAATTCTTCCAGCATTTCAACCAAGTTTTTCATTAACAATCAATTTGATTTCATCAATAGGTGAAAAAAAGGATGTTCCTGTAATTTTGGAAGGAATTAGTATGGAAGATAATTATGAAAGTGATTACAAAGAAAGAAGAGCTTTGGTATATACTTTAAACTTTACAGCAAAAACATATCTGTTTGGTCCAATTCCAGACAGTACAGATGGAATAATCAAAAAAGTCCAAGTTGATTATTATACAAATACAGATACAAAGAATGCATCAAGACAATTGAGATATACTGCTACTCCAAGAGCAATTAAGGATTACAATAACGACAACACCACAACACTTGCTGAAAATATTGATGATAAAGTAACTGCATTTAATGTTTCAAGTGCTGTATCCTTGGTTAATAATTCTTATATTATGATTAGTAATGAGGAAATGTATATCAAAAATATTTCTGGAAATATTTTAACTGTATTAAGAGGACAAGACGGTACATCAATTGAATCTCACAATGAAGGTGATTCAATTGATGTAATTACAACAGCAGATAATGAATTAGTTGAAATGGACGATGATTTTGGATTTAGTGAATCTCGTTTTGATTTTGGTGATGGTAAAGTTTACAGTACAACAAAGGGGATTGATGTATCATTATGAAAAGTAAATTCGAAAATATAGATGAAGCATTAGAGATAGAAGCAACTTCTGTATCAAAAGAGATTGTAAAAAAATCAAAAGAAGCAATAGCAAGACCGACTTCTGGGGAAGAGAGTGATAAGGATTATGAATATACAAGAGGAAATCTATATTCACTAATTGAAAAAGGACAAGAAGCAATTGATAGTATTATGGATTTAGCACAACAAAGTGATAGTCCAAGAGCATATGAAGTAGCAGGTCAGTTAATTAAAAATGTTGGTGATGTGACTGATAAGTTGATTGATCTACAACACAAGATGAAGAAACTGAAAGAAGAAGACAATAGAGGTCCTTCTACCGTTAATAATTCTGTTTTTATTGGTTCCACAGCAGACCTTCAAAAATTATTGAAGAAAGGTCTAATGGACTCTAAATAATTAAAAAATTTCTAATGAAAACTTTTCAGGAATTTATTTTAGAGGCAAGTTGTAATGGAAGTCCAAAAGGAATGGATTGTCCCACTCACGGAAAAGCAAAGTGCCCTAAAGTAAAACCACACAAAACGGTTGAAGCAATTGCGACAAAGCACCGTTTAGAAGTGTCTTTTATTGAAAAACAACTTAAGATGGGAATTCCTATTGAGCACGAACATACAAAAAATAAAACATTAGCAACTTATATTTCTCTTCAGCATCTCGATGAAATACCAGATTATTATACTCGTCTCAAAAAAATGGAAGCAAGTGCGAAAAAAGAACACAAAAAGTTCAAAGATGTAAAGGAAACAGTTACGATTGAAGATGCAAACGGAAATACATTTTTAGAAATTATTGATTTAATTAAACCAGAAAGAATGAAAGGTGTTAGTGAAGAAACTGCATCTGGAGATGAATCTCTCCATGATTGGTTTGCGAAATCAAGTGGAACAAATCCAAAAACAGGAAAAAAAGTAAAAGGATGGACTCAAATTGGTGGAAAGTTTGCTGGTGCTCCTTGTGCCCGTCAACCAGGACAAACTACTAAACCAAAATGTGGTTCATCAAAAATGGCTGCAAATATGTCAGATGAGGAAGAAGACACAGCAGCAAGAAGAAAAAGAAGAGAAGACCCAAATCCAGATAGAAAAGGTAAGGCAAAAATGGTTGCCACAAATGAATCTGCTGGTGAAAAAGACGCTTGCTATAAAAAAGTAAAATCAAGATATAAAGTTTGGCCTTCTGCATATGCTTCTGGAGCACTTGTCAAATGTCGCAAAGTCGGTGCCGATAGTTGGGGAACGAAATCGGAAAGTACTGATGCTCTTGCGTATGAATGGGACACTCCCATTTATGGAGGAGAAGAAAGGTATTGCCCAAAATGTAAAAAAATGGAACATATGCACGTATGTAAACATGGACCTGAATTTTGGAGAGCATATTCTTTTGCCGTAGAACCACACGATCATACAAAGGAAATAATTCATAATATTTTTTCATCCCATATGAAAGAAAAATATAATTATAAAAAGATGAAAAATTTAAAAAATATTCAAGAAATATATACACGGATACAGTCTCGTGGATCTACTTATAGTATTCTGTTAAATTGGAGAGGAAAATATATTTCAGCTCAAATGTTTTTCCCGCAATTTGCTAGACCTCCAAAAGATCAGGTCACTTTTGAAGTAAGAAAAATATATCCTGGTGCGATTGTTTTATCATACAATCCATCCGTAAAAGACCCAACAAAACCTTTACTATTCACAGGAAATGAAAATGGATCCAAATGATATTAAATTAGATAATCTTTCTAAGATTTTTGAATATGAAAAAATTTCTAGGGAAATTGATTCTTGCGATGATGTAGAACTTTTGAAGAATATATCAAAATCTTATGTAAAACTTTATTTCAAACAACAAGAAACAGTCGCAAGTATGGCTATTAATTTATGATTGATAAACATTATAAGGGCAATCCAAACTTAAAAGCGGAAAACGTCCAAATTGAATTTACTACAGACCAAATTCAAGAATACTTAAAATGCAAAAGTGACCCAATTCATTTTGCAAAAAATTATGTGAAAATTGTTTCTTTGGATCACGGATTGGTTCCGTTTGATATGTATGATTTCCAAGAAGAACTAATTACAAACTTTCATCAAAATAGATTTAATATCGCAAAACTTCCAAGACAGACAGGAAAATCTACTACTGTTGTTTCTTATCTTCTTCATTATGCTTTATTCAATGATAATATAAGAATTGCAATTCTAGCAAACAAAGCAGAAACAGCAAGAGAACTTTTAGGTAGATTACAACTGTCTTATGAAAATTTACCAAAGTGGTTACAGCAAGGTGTTGGTTCTTGGAATAAAGGTTCTTTGGAACTTGAAAATGGATCCAAAATTGTAGCAGCATCCACATCATCATCTGCTGTTCGAGGAAACTCTTTCAATATTATTTTCTTGGATGAATTTGCGTTCATTCCAAATCACATCGCAGAACAGTTTTTCTCTTCTGTATATCCTACCATTTCTTCAGGAACGAGTACAAAAGTTATTATCATCTCAACTCCAAATGGGATGAATATGTTTTATAAACTCTGGCACGATGCGGAAAGAGGAAAGAATGGTTATATTCCACTAGAAGTTCATTGGTCTGCGGTGCCTGGAAGGGACGCAGAGTGGAAACGACAAACTATTGCGAATACTTCTGAACGACAGTTTACACAAGAGTTTGAGTGTGAATTCTTGGGGTCTGTTGATACTTTGATTACTCCATCAAAACTTAGAATGATGGTTTATGATGATCCACTTAATAGAAGCAAAGGAATGGATGTCTATGAAGATCCAATCGAAAAACACACATATCTAATGACTGTGGACGTATCTCGTGGAATGAGTAATGATTACTCTGCTTTTATTGTATTTGATATTAGTCAATTCCCATACAAGGTAGTCGCAAAATATCGAAACAATGAAATTAAACCTATGCTTTTTCCAAATATCATTCACGATATAGCAAAAGCATACAACAAAGCATTTGTTCTTGCCGAAGTAAATGATATCGGAGAGCAAGTTTCAAGTATTCTTCATTATGATTTGGAATATGATAATATTTTGATGTGTTCAATGAGAGGAAGAGCAGGTCAAATGGTTGGTCAGGGTTTTTCTGGTAAGAAAACTCAACTTGGAATTAAAATGTCCAAAACAGTTAAAAAAGTTGGATGCTCTAACCTAAAAACAATTATTGAAGATGATAAGTTAGTCATTAAAGATTATGATATTATTAGTGAACTAACAACTTTTATTCAAAAAAGTCAATCATTTGAAGCAGAAGAAGGATGTAATGATGACCTTGCGATGTGTCTTGTGATTTTTGCTTGGTTAGTCGTTCAGGATTATTTCAAGGAGATGACTGATAATGATGTTCGTAAAAGAATATACGAAGACCAAAAAGATCAAATCGAACAAGATATGGCTCCATTTGGTTTTATGTCTGATGGATTGAGTGATGATACATCATTTGTTGATAATGACGGTGATAGGTGGCATTTGGATGAGTATGGGGATAGATCTTTTATGTGGGAATATCAATAATGAAGTTTGAAGAAGAACTTGAATTGGATAATTTACTCTTCAAAGAAAGAAAATGTAGAACTTGTAAAATAAAAAAAGATTTACTAAATGATTTTTATTTGACTAGAAAAAATAGAAGAGGATTCCCCTCTGCTTATTCATATGAATGTAAAGAATGTACTGTGAATAGAATTATCAATAGTAGAAAAAAACAATCACAAAAATCTATAGATTCTCAATACCCAGACTGGTAATTGTTCACGTATTGTTTCCCCATTTGAAGAATAACAATTTATAAATACTTTTAGGCAAAATGAACTTCTTCACGAGGGGAAACAGATGGCGTTAAATTTAGTATCACCAGGAGTCAGAATAAGAGAAGTTGATTTGACTGTTGGTGGAATTACCGCAGCAAACAATCAAGTTGGAGCTATTGCTGGTCCTTTCCAAAAGGGTCCAGTCAATGTTCCTATTTTAATTGAAACAGAGAATGATTTACTCAATACATTTGGAAAACCAATTTCTTCAGACGCACAATATGAATATTGGTTAGGTGCTTCTTCATATCTTTCTTACGGTGGTATTTTGAGAGTTGTAAGATGTGATGGAACAGCATTAAACAACGCAAATTCTACTGGGATTGGTTCTACCGCAGGAACTACAGTTAAAATTAAATCAACTGAAAATTATAATAATAGTTATACCACTGCTACTGATTGGGCTTGGGCTGCTAGAAACCCAGGTTCTTGGGCAAATAACTTGAAGGTTTGTGTTATTGATGCCGCAGCAGACCAAAGAATTGCAATTGGAACTGCTGGATTGACTAATGCAGTTGGATATGCTGTTACTGCTGCTTTCTCTCAATCAGTTGCTGGTATTGGAACAACAACAACAGAATCAGGAACTCTTAAAGGTATTATTACCAAAGTTAATGCTGGTTCAATTGATGTAAAAATTACTGCAAAAACTGGTTCTGGTTCAAGTATATTTACTGAAACTTCTTATTCGGAAGGAAGTGTAAGTGCTTTTACTAACGATCAAACTATTAGAATTATAGACAATAGTGGTGCTTTTGTTAAAATAGAAACCTCAACTGCAAGATTTACAGGTACAATTTCTAGTGGTTCGACATCAATAAATGTCAGTACTGTTCCCACTGGTATTGCTACGGGTCAGTTTATTGTTGAAGTATCTGGAGGTAACTCTTTTATTCCAGTAGATACAACTTATGTTGGACTTGGATCTACTGCAAATTCAATTGGTATAAGTACAGCAGCAGCAGCATCAGGAACAGTAGAACTTGCGGTTCTTGGTATTGCATCTAGTGGTCGCACGGCAACAGCATCTGATTGGTATAATGAACAAACATTAGGATTAACGAATGCTACTGTTTATTGGAAAAATATCGCACCAAGACCAAGAACATCTCAATATGCTTCCGAAAGAAGTGGAAGAAATGATGAACTTCACGTCGTTGTTGTTGATGATACTGGAGCAGTAACTGGTACTGCTGGAAATATTTTAGAAAAATATACAAATCTATCCAAAGCATTTGATGCGAAGATTTCTCCAGCAGAAGCAAATTACTATAAAGATATTATTGCTAATAATTCACAATATATTTTCCCTGGACTTGCTCCAACTGGAAATAAAACAAAGTTCTCAACAGTATCGGGTGTCGCATCAGCATCTAATACTACGTGGGGTCTAGCAGCACAAAGCAATACATTCAATTGTATTGGAGCATCTATCTACAATTTAACTGGTGGTAAAGATTATTCTGGAGTTAGTAGTGTTGGTGGTTATTCAGTTGGTTTATCAGATGTAATTAGTGCTTACAGAAACTTCACAAATCCAGCAGAATACAAAATTGACTTTTTGATTGGTGGTCCTTCTGGTGGTACTACAATTCAAGAATCACAAGCAAAGGCAAATGAATTAATCGCAATCGCAGATGTTCGTAAGGACTGTGTTGCTACCATTTCACCACATAAAGACGGTGTTGTTAATATAGCAAACTCTGATACTCAAACTAATAATATTTTTAATTTCTTTGGCCCATTAAATTCATCATCTTATGCAGTATTTGATACTGGTTATAAGTACATTTATGATAGATTTAACAATCAGTTCAGATATGTTGCTTGTAATGCTGACGTTGCTGGATTGATGGCTAGAACATCAATCAATCAGTATCCTTGGTTCTCACCTGCTGGTGCGAGCAGAGGAGCACTCAATAACGCAGTTAAACTTGCTTACAATCCTTCACAAGCACAAAGAGATATTCTTTATCCTAATAGAATTAATCCAATCATCTTCTCTCCTGGTGCTGGTATTATTCTATTTGGTGATAGGACTGCTCTTTCATATGTCTCAGCTTTTGATAGAATTAACGTTCGTCGTTTATTCCTCACACTTGAATCATCAATTGAAAGTGCAGCAAGAGCACAACTCTTTGAGTTTAATGATACAATCACCAGAGCAAACTTTATCAATATCGTTGAACCTTATCTCCGTGATGTGAAGTCAAAACGAGGTATTACTGATTTCGTTGTTGTCTGCGATGAGTCAAACAACACACCTGATGTTATTGATGGAAATCAGTTCAAAGCTGATATCTACATCAAACCCGCAAGAACAATCAACTTTATCGGATTGACTTTTGTTGCTACTCGCACAGGAGTTAGTTTTGAAGAAATTATCGGTACTGTTTAATTAACGAGGTAAAAAACAATGGCTAATCAATTTACTGGTGGTCCAGTATCACCTGGATCTAGAACTCTAAACGACTTCAAGAATAGAATTTCTGGAGGTGGAGCAAGACCTAACCTCTTTGAATGTGAAATTACCTTTCCCACCAATCTTAATTTGGGATTTGGTGGAAATGTTCTTGAGGATGTAACTAGATTTTTAATTAAATCAGCACAATTACCTGCTTCAACAATTAACGTAATTGATATTCCTTTTAGAGGAAGAAATCTCAAGATTGCTGGTGATAGAACATTTGATCCTTGGACAATTACAGTAATTAATGATACTGACTTCAAAATTAGAAATGCTTTTGAAAAGTGGATGAATTATATGAATAAGCACGAAGACAATTCGGGAGAGTTGAATCCTGTTAATTACCAAAGAAATATGAAAGTTTATCAACTTGGTAAAGCAGAAATTAGTGGTGATCTTACATCAGGAAAGGATATAAAAGTCCTCAAAGCTTATGAATTTTATGGAACATTCCCAACTTCCATTAGTGCGATTGATCTTTCTTATGATCAAGCAGATACTATTGAAGAATTTACAGTAGACCTTCAAGTTCAATGGTGGGATGCTCTTGATGGAAATAATAAAACTATTCTTGGTTCAGGTGATCAAGAAGAATTTTAATGTTTTGTTGGGGAACTAAATAGTAGAATAAGGACAATAACGTTACTATGGCAAAACTGTTTGGTTTTAAATTTGAAGATAATAGGGAGAAGCAGTCCAAAAAGATTGTTTCCCCCATTCCAAAAAATGATGAAGACAAATCAGATTTTTATATTTCAAGTGGTTTTTATGGCCAATATGTAGACATTGAGGGTGTTTATAAGAGTGAAGCAGATTTAATCAGAAGATATCGTGAGATGTCTTTACACCCAGAATGCGATAGTGCGATTGAGGATGTTATAAATGAAGCAATTGTATCAGACTTAAATGATTCTCCAGTAGAGATAGACCTTTCAAATCTTCCTGCTTCTGATAAACTAAAAGAGATTATCAGAGAAGAGTTTAAGTATCTGAAAGAAGTTATGGACTTCGATAAGAAGTGCCACGAGATTTTTAGGAATTGGTATGTTGATGGAAGAATTTATTACCATAAAGTAATTGATTTCAGCAAACCATCAGATGGAATCAAGGAAGTAAGATATATTGATGCTTTAAAAATTAAGTATATAAGAAAACTCAAAAAAGACAATAAAGATGCTTTTGGTTCTCAATATAGAAATATTGTAAATGGAAAAAATCAAGTTGATTTTAGCAACCAAGAAGTAGAAGAATATTATATGTATGATCCAAATGTTGGGTCATCACAAAATGCTACGTATAGAGTATCAGATGTAAATAATGTAAAAATCGCAAAGGATGCGATTGTATATGTTACATCTGGTCTTGTAGATAGAAACAAGCAAACAGTTCTTTCATTCCTTCACAAGGCAATCAAGGCACTCAATCAATTAAGAATGATTGAGGATAGTCTTGTGATTTATAGACTATCCAGAGCACCAGAAAGAAGAATTTTCTATATTGACGTTGGTAATCTTCCCAAGATTAAAGCAGAGCAGTACCTGCGTGATGTTATGAACCGTTATAGAAACAAACTTGTATATGATGCAAGCACTGGTGAGATTAAAGATGATAGAAAGCATATGGCGATGCTTGAGGACTTCTGGCTACCAAGAAGAGAAGGTGGTAGAGGAACTGAAATCACTACACTTCCTGGTGGACAAAATCTTGGAGAACTTGCTGATATTGAGTATTTCCAAAAGAAACTTTATGATTCTTTAGGTGTTCCACCAACAAGACTTGCCGCAGAAGGTGGATTTAATCTTGGTCGTTCGTCAGAAATTCTAAGAGATGAACTTAAATTCACTCGTTTTGTTGGAAGATTGAGAAAGAGATTTTCTCAGATTTTTATTGATTTACTTAAAACTCAATTAATTCTCAAAAATATTGTATCATTAGAAGATTGGGAATCATTATCAGACCACATTCAGTTTGATTATGTTTATGATAATCATTTTTCTGATTTAAAGAAAAATGAATTGATGAATGATAAATTAGGTGTTGTTGCTGCGATGGATCCATATCTTGGTCGTTATTTCTCCGCAGATTATGTAAGAAGAACAATTCTTGGTCAAACTGATAGTGAAATCAAAGAAATTAACGCACAAATGAAAAAAGAAATTAAAGATGGAACTATTCCAGACCCAGCAGCAATGATGAACCCAATGGGTGCTCCAGGTGCTGTTGGTGCTCCACAAGACCCAAGTCAAAACCAACTTGGAGCAATGCCCCAAGAACCAGGATTAACTGATAAACAAGCAGGTGTTGAATTAGGGTCTGCTGGGGAATTATAAATATTTTCAGTTAAACTTATTATAACTATGGATGATTTAATGGATATGATTTTAGCTGATGAGTCCCCTACGGATATCAGCGATAAGATTAAAGAAATTCTTTTTGCTAAATCAGCAGAAAATGTTAATGCCGTAAGACCAGAAGTTGCCGCAAGTCTCTTTGGTGATGTTGAGGATTGATAAGTGAATGACTTTGGAGTAGGTTCCAAGGAATTATCTGATTTTTTTACCGCAATAAGTGCGGGAAAACAAAAAAGAAAAAAAGAACTTGATGAGACAGTAGGAGATGCTGTTGATGACTTTTTTTCAACGATAAGTACTGGAAAAAAAGTTATTAAAGAAAAAAAAGAAACTCTTGTTGGGAATTCTTTTGATGAACTTTTTTTGTCTGCTTTAACAGAAGAGATTACTCCAAAGAAAAAGAAAAAGGTACAAGAACAAAAAACAGTCAAGGCATTTGAGGATTGGTTATATTCAGAGACACCAAAAAAACAAGAACAAGTAATTGAAGAAGTAATTGAAAATTCTTTGGATGAAGTTCTTGAGGTTTTGGACGAATATAAAGAAGAATTAGAAGAACCCAAAGAAGACCTGATTGAAAAATCATTAGGTCTTCTTGCCGAACCAAGTGATGTTAAGCAACAAAATGACCCATTAACTCCATTAGACCAAAAGTTCGCAACACTTGACGATTTAAAGAAACATTATAAACTTTTCCTTTCTCGTATTCAACAACAACTATCAACAGTTGGTGGTGGGGGAGAATATCGTTTTAGATATCTTGATGGACTTGTAGGAATTAAGACAAATCCAAGTGCGTATGATGGTAAGTTTCTACAATGGAACTCAACCACCAATAAAGCGGAGTTTGTAAATCCAAACGCTGTTGGTATTACAAGTATTGTTTCTATTAGTGGAGTCACAACTTATTATCAGGCAACCGATAATGATGATTATATTGGTGTCAATGCTAGTGTTCCTGTAACAATAGTTCTTCCAACATCTCCAAATACTGGAAAAAAAATCATCGTCAAAGATGAGGGAAATAATATATCTACATATAGTATTACAGTTCAATCAGGTATTGGTAAAAGTGTAGAAAACGATACTTCTGTGATTATGTCTATCAATCATCAATCACTAACATATTTTTATAACGGTTCAAATTGGTTCTTAATCTAATATGTCTTATAATCCACTTCCCCAACCAGCACAATCCGTAGTTTTTACTGGGGCAGGAAATACAGTAGTAAGTTTTTCCAATCCATTTCCAGTATCGTTGGGTTCTTCCAATATTACGATTACTGGTAATGTAAATGTTGGAACCACAGTATCAGTCACAAGTTCTCCACAAAATCCAAATCATGTACATCTTACAGAAGTTGGAACATCAGGAATTCTAACAACACCATACCTTCCAGTAGGTATATCAACTTTTAATAATATTATAGTTGTCAAACAACCTGAAGGCAGTTTATATTCATTTAACAATCACGCAACAAATACAAATCGTGGTTGGACTATGGATGATACAATGAGACCCGTAATGAGTATTAGAGTAAATAGTTCTGGAACTACTATATCAGATTTGGCAGAAATTACAGAATATGAAATTGGAAATAATAACGCCAATCAAAGCACTATCATTTATGAATGGTATGAGGGTGATATTAATATTGCTGGAGCAGCAATTCCTGCTTGGAATTCATTAGGAACAAAATTACAATATAGAGTATATCAAGATAAGTATAGTACTAATACGGGAAATACCTTCACACAAAATAGTTCTGTTATGAGACATAGTGGAGTTATTATTGGAAAAAATACTTCAGGTGATGAAGGACCATCAACTATGCATGGTGGAGCATCTCCAAATATGCTTACACTTTGTATGAAAAGAGTTGATAATTCAACAAAATTAGATGTTTGGTTTGCTTTTACTTGTAAGGAATTATCGTAAATAGTAATAATTACTTCTATGAATGTTATTGAGAACTTGTAAGAAATACTAAATAACTAATATAGTCTAATTATTACAATGTCCGTATATAAGATTGTACAAAAGATTACGCCATTGACGATGACTGGTGCAGCAGTAACCAGCAATCCAATTGCTTTGAGGTCTGGTTTTTTGAGAATTGTTCCAGAACAAGATGCTTATGTTGAGGTTGCTCCAACTCCAACAATTAGTACTACTACAAATGCTAGCATTTTTGTTAAAGCAGGAACTGAACTTATATTAAGAGATACACCAACTACTCAAACTATTGTTGGTGTTACTACTGGTACTACTACTATTGTAACTTTACCAGAAGGTACTTTCTCTGATTTTTCTGCCGGTGATATTGTTGAACTTACTGGTGTTGTTCCATCGGGCATCAACACAACAGCAGCAACTGTTGCTTCAGTAAATGCATCAAACAGTGCTGGAACAGGTGGATTTAATAGAGTTATCACTCTTACTTGGAATACTTCAAGTCAAGGTCCAGTAACTACTCCTACTGGTGTTTTGAGAAGAACAACAAAAGTTGCTGCTTATGGAGCAAGTGGAAAACTCCACATCACAGAAATTCAAATCGCAGGTGGTTAATCCAATGAAACTCATCACAGAAGAAATCGAAAAGGTTAAGGTTATTGTCGAAGAAACCAACGGTAAAAAGTCTCTTTTTATTGAAGGTATTTTTCTTCAAGCAAATAAACCAAACAGAAACAAGCGTCTCTATGAAATGAGAACTCTCGAAAGAGAAGTCAAAAGATATAATGAAAATTATATTCAAAAAGGTCGTGCTCTTGGAGAACTAGGTCACCCTGATGGTCCTTCTTTAAACCTTGATAGAGTTTCTCATAAAATTGTTTGTTTAGAGAGAGTTGGAGATAATTTTAAAGGAAGAGCAAAAATTCTTTCCACTCCTATGGGAAAAATTGCAGAATCTCTTCTCGGTGAAGGTGTGATGTTGGGAGTTTCTTCTCGTGGTGTTGGTTCATTAATTCCAACTAATGAAGGTTATTCAGTAGTTGGTGAAGATTTTATGTTGGCAACAGCAGCAGATCTTGTTGCTGATCCTTCTGCTCCTGATGCTTTTGTAAATGGAATTATGGAAGGAAAGGAGTGGTGTTGGGAAGGTGGAATTCTCCGCGAAAGAGCCGCAAAAGCAGCAAAGAGAAAAATAAACACATTAGTAGATCAAAAACGTTTGGAAGAACAGAAAGTTGATCTGTTCCAGAACTTTTTATCAAATCTTTAAATTATAAATAAATACAGATTAAACAATAGGTTAATCGGAGAGATCTAAAATGTCCCGTGGCAAAAACTTACAAGAAATGGAAACAGGCACTAAACAATCTAAAACTGCTGTGAATGCGGGAGCAAAAGCAGCAGAACCAATGCAGAAGTTAACCACAGGCATTCCTGATGGTCAAACTGGTAGTTGGGAAGATCTTGGAGGACCAACTCCAGAAAACTACAAACCAGATGATGATTCTGCAAAACTTTCAACTCCTGGCGCAACTCTTAAGCAAGTTAAGAATGTTGTAAATAAGGGCGCAAAAGCAGCAGATGCTATGAAGTCCCTTGCTAAGGAATCAGTCGAAGAAGATGAGGAAGAAGAACTCATTGATGACGAAGATGAGTATGATGAAGATGAAGTAGTTTCCGAAGCAAAGAAAAAGTCTTCCAAAAAAGATGAGGAAGATGATGAGGATGACGAAGAAGGTGAAGATGAAGATAGTGAAGAAGATGATGAAGAGGACGAAAAAGAAAAAGCAATGAAAGAGGCATTTGCCCAAATCGAAGAAGAAATCGAAGAGGACGTAAATGCACTTCTTTCTGGTGAAGAACTCTCCGAAGATTTCAAGGTAAAAGCAAAAACAGTTTTCGAAGCTGCTTTGAATGCTAGAACCGAACAAATCGAAGAAGCAATTGCTTATCAATATGAGCAAAAGCTTGCCGAAGAAGTAGAAGTAATTAGAGAAGAATTAACTGACCGTCTTGATGCATACCTTGAGTATGTTTCAGAAGAATGGTTACAAGAAAATGCTCTCGAAGTAGAGCAAGGACTTAAGACTGAAATGACTGAATCATTCCTTCAAGGAATGAAGGGTCTTTTTGAAGATCATTATGTAACAATCCCTGAAGATAGATATGATGTACTTGAGAGTATGGTAGAAAAACTTGATGATATGGAGTCCAAACTCAATGAGCAGATTCATAGGAATGTTGCTCTGAATAGAAGATTAGCAGAGTCGGTTACTGAAGTAATCTTTGCCGAAGTTTCTGAGGGTCTCGCACTTTCTCAGAAGGATAAACTCGCTTCTCTTGCAGAAAATGTTGAGTTTGATAGTGAAGGTAGCTATCGTGAGAAACTGGTAACATTAAGGGAATCTTATTTCCCCAGAAACGCTGGTACTCAAAGAGACAACTCGGATTACATTGCAGAAGAAACTGATTATTCGCAACCAGTATCTGGTTCGATGTCATATTATCTCGATGCACTCCAAAGAGTTTCTAAAAAGTGATTTTTAAATTATAACAATCAAACTAAAATTTTTTAAAGAGGTAAAACAAATGCAAATGTTCAACGCAGAACATCTGCAGGAGAAGTGGGCACCACTCCTTGACTATCAGGGACTTGATGGAATCAAAGATTCACATCGTAGAATGGTAACCGCAGTTCTCCTGGAGAATCAAGAGAAATTCCTTCGTGAGGAAAGAGAATTCCTTGGCGAAGCATCATATAGTGGTTCAACTACTAGTAGTGCTGGTTTTGGTGGTGGATATGGTGCTAGTGGAAACGCAGCAGCTGGTCCAGTTGCAGGTTTCGACCCTGTTCTAATCAGCTTAATCCGTCGTTCAATGCCTAACTTGGTCGCATATGACCTCGCAGGTGTTCAACCAATGAACGGTCCCACAGGACTCATCTTCGCAATGCGTTCACGTTATACCAGTCAATCAGGTGCTGAAGCATTCTTCGATGAAGTTGATACTCAGTTCTCTGGAAGAAAGGGAACTCAAACCCAGTATGCTGTTGATCCTACTATTGAAGCAAACGTAGGTTTCGGTACTACTGCTTCACAAACTGGTAGCAACCCCGGTCTTCTGAATGCTGTTGGTACTGCTGGTACTTCCTACAACGTAGGTGGTGGTATGGCTACCTATGATGCAGAAAGACTTGGTGCATCAGGTTCTGAAAGTTTCAACGAAATGGCATTCTCAATCGAGAAAGTCACCGTTACTGCAAAGTCAAGAGCACTCAAGGCTGAGTATTCATTAGAGCTCGCACAAGACCTCAAGGCAATTCATGGTCTGAATGCTGAAGCGGAATTGGCAAACATTCTCTCAACTGAGATTCTTGCTGAAATCAACCGTGAAGTTATTCGTACCATCTACAAGACTGCTGAAGCTGGTGCTCAGTTCAACACTGCTACTGCTGGTACTTTTGACCTTGACGTTGATTCCAACGGTCGTTGGTCGGTTGAGAAATTCAAAGGTCTTATCTTCCAAATCGAGCGTGATGCTAACGCAATCGCACAAAGAACTCGTAGAGGAAAAGGCAACATCATCATGTGTTCTTCGGATGTTGCTTCTGCACTTTCGATGGCTGGTCTTCTTGACTACACCCCTGCACTCAATGCAAACCTTAACGTAGACGATACTGGCAATACTTTTGCTGGTGTTCTTAACGGTAAGTATAAAGTTTATATCGACCCATATTCGGGTGGTGCTGGTAACCCAGCAACTGGTGCAACTGGTGGTCAGTACTATGTTGTCGGTTATAAGGGTTCTTCCCCTTATGATGCAGGTCTCTTCTATTGTCCTTATGTTCCTCTCCAAATGGTTCGTGCCGTTGGTGAGAACACCTTCCAACCAAAAATTGGCTTTAAGACCCGTTATGGTCTTGTTGCTAACCCATTTGCAGAAGGTAAAACACAAGGTCTTGGTCAAATTTCGACCAACTCAAACCGTTACTACAGAAGAGTACAGGTTTCTAACCTTATGTGAGTTTCTTTCACATTTTTCTTGGGGTCCGAAAGGACCCTTTTTTTATGCCTATAAATAAAAATAAAAATGGCTTCACCCTCGTTATCAAATCAAATTGGAAACAAAAACTACCTATCTCCATTAGGTTTTAAGTTTGTATTAGCAAAGTATCCAAAAATTGATTTCTTTTCTAATTCCGCAGAAATACCTGGAATTAATCTTGGTGTAGCAATTCAACCTACTTATTTGAAAGATATTCCAATTCCTGGTGATAAGATAACTTATGATGATTTTAATTTAAAATTTTTTGTTGATGAAAATTTAGAAAATTATCTTCAAGTTCATAATTGGATAAGAGGTCTTGGATACCCAGAGAACGTTGGGGAATACCAAGAATTTCTCAATCAAGACCCATACAATCCAGGAGTTCAAAACGCATCTTCGGGTCAATCTGATGGAAGTTTAATCATTTACAACAGCAATTACAATCCAGTAGCATCAGTTAGTTTTAAAGGTTTATTTCCAACATCACTTTCTACAATTAATTTTGATGCTACCAATACTGACGTTCAATATGTAACAGCACAGGTAAACTTCAAGTATACTTTATATGATATAACAACTTATTGAAACTATGAACCTTGATGAAATACAATTATTATGGGAAAAGGATTCAATTATAGACCAAGATAATTTACACGATGAGTCTATCAAAATACCTGCTCTTCATGCAAAATATTATAAACTTTATAACAATATTCTTCTTCTTCGAAAACTAGAAGAAAACAAATATAAGATTTTAAAAAAAGAAAAATGGATGTATTACTCTGGTAAAGCAGAACCAGAAGTATATAAAGAAAAACCATTTGACCATAAGGTTTTGAAACCGGATATAGATAAGTATATGGATGCTGATAAAGACTTAATTAAAATAGTATCCAAAATAGACTATTACCAAACGATGCTTAGTTATTTGGAAAGTATATTAAAAACAATCTTAAATAGAACTTATCAAATAAAGAATGCGATTGAATACATGAGATTTGCAGCAGGATATGGCTAATATTATTATACAAAAAAAGAACGAGATTTATTTAAAAGTCGAAACAGAACCACATATTCATCAAGAGTTATCTGAGCATTTTACTTTTGATGTCCCTGGAGCAAAATTTATGCCCCAGTATAGGAGCAAATATTGGGATGGAAAAATAAGACTTTATAGTAATCATACTGGTGAACTATATGTTGGTCTTTTGGATAAACTAGTTGCTTGGGCAAAAAACTGTGAATATACGGTAGAGTTCAAAGATAATAAGTTTTATGGTTCTCCATTTGAGGAGAATGAAATGATTTCGGTGGAAGGTGTCTCTGATTATATGAAGAGTATATCAAGGCACGAACCAAGAGACTATCAAGTAGATGCTGTGTATGATGCTCTCAGGTATAATCGTAAGCTTTTAATTTCTCCAACTGCTTCTGGTAAGTCTTTGATGATTTACTCAATCGTTAGATACTTTGTAGAAAAGGAACATAATATTTTACTAATTGTTCCTACTACTTCATTAGTAGAACAAATGTATAAAGACTTTGAGGATTATGGGTGGAATGCCGAAGAATATTGCCATAAGATTTACTCTGGTAAAGAAAAATCTACAAATAAAAATGTAGTCATTACAACCTGGCAGAGTATTTACAACTTACCAAGAACATTCTTTGAGAAATTTGATGTGGTGATTGGGGATGAAGCACACCAATTTAAGTCTAAATCTTTGGTTGGTATTATGACAAAGATGGACAATACAAAGTATCGTTTTGGGTTCACTGGTACTTTGGATGGTTCGCAAACTCACAAGTGGGTTCTGGAGGGTTTATTCGGTCCCTCATACAAGGTTACGCAGACACAGGAACTTATTGAAAAAGGTTATCTATCAAAACTACAAATCAAAGTTCTTTTATTAAAACATAACGAACATCAGTTTGATGAATACGAAGAAGAAATTCAGTATTTGATTACCCACGACAAGAGAAATAATTTTATTAAAAACTTATCTTTGGATTTGAAGGGTAATACTTTAATTCTTTATAGTCGTGTTGAAACTCACGGGCAACCTTTGTATGAGATGATAAATAGTTCAGCAGCAAAAGATAGAAAAATATTTTTTGTCTACGGTGGTGTGGATGCTGAAGAAAGAGAAAAGGTAAGAGAAATTACCGAAAAAGAAAACGATTCAATTATCGTTGCTTCATACGGAACATTTAGTACTGGTATTAATATTAAAAATCTCCATAATATTATCTTTGCTAGTCCAAGTAAATCAAGAGTAAGAAATTTACAATCTATCGGTAGAGTTCTCCGAAAAGGAGAAAACAAAAATAAAGCAGTTCTTTACGATATTGCAGACGACATTACTTACAAATCAAAAAAGAATTATACTTTAAATCATTTAATCGAAAGAATTAAAATTTACAATGAAGAAAAATTTAATTATGAAATTATACAACTAGACTTTAAAAAATAAATGGAAGAAGATTTTTATGCTATCATTAAATTAATATCAGGTGAGGAAATACTTTCTAAAGTTTGTCCTTGTGACGAAGACGATAGGATTGTTTTAATTTTAGATAATCCAATTACTATGGAAACCGTAACAATTCGTCAACTTGGAATATCAACTATCAAAGTAAGTCCTTGGATAAAGTTTGCTGATGATAGTATGTTTGTAATGGATATGGAAAAAGTTATAACGATGACTGAAATAACGGATGAAGATTTAATCAAAATGCATCAAAAGTTTGTTAGAGAAAGGAGTAAAAAATCCAATAAAAGTGAACTCACTTCTAAAATGGGTTATTTGTCCTCGATTGCTGATGCCAGAATATCTTTAGAGAAACTTTACAAATCTATTTAAAGATATAACTTATCTTCAACCCTAACAGAGTGATTATAGACACATTCTTTATAGTTGTCAACTATTGCTATTGTGTGTTATAATAAGGAAAAGTAATCAATTTATGTTAAATTCAAAAATGAATAAAGTAAAGAAAAATCCACATTATGTAAATAATAAAGATTTTCACGATGCGTTGATTAATTATAAAATTAAAGTGAATTCAGCAAAGGAAAAGGGATTACCCAATCCAATTATTCCTAATTATCTGGGTGATTGTTTTTTAAAAATTGCTACTCATTTATCATATCGTCCAAACTTTGTAAATTATATGTATCGTGAAGATATGATTTCAGATGGTATTGAAAATTGCGTTCAGTATATCAATAATTTTGATGTAGAACGTACAAATCCATTTGCGTATTTTACACAAATTGTTTACTATGCTTTCCTGCGTCGTATTCAGAAAGAAAAAAGACAGATGGAAATCAAAGAAAAGATTCTTGAAAAAAGTGGTTTTGATCAAGTATTTTCTGTTGATGGTAGTGGATTCAATTCTTCTGACTACAATACAATTAAAGAAAACATTCAAATGAAACAATACCAATGATTAATTCTTCCTTTTAAAATACATTATGCGTATCGGTTTAATTACAGACACTCATTATAATTTCCGCAAAGCAAATAAAGCATTTCACGAGTATTTTGCTAAATTTTATGATGAAATATTTTTTCCTACATTAAAGAAAAACAAAATCAAAACAGTCATTCATTTGGGTGATGCTTTTGATAATCGTAAAGGTGTGGATTACTGGGCTCTTGATTGGGCAAAGGAAAATGTTTATGATAGATTTCAAGATTTAGGAATTACTGTTTATAATATTGTGGGAAATCATGATGCTTATTATAAAAACAGTAATGAAATTAATGCTATAGATACACTTCTCCAACAATATTATAATGTAGTTAGAGTGTCTAAACCAGCAGAATATACTATTGAGGGAATGAAAACAGTTCTTCTTCCTTGGATATGTACTGATAATGAAAAAGAAACTTTTGAACTTCTTGAAAACACAGAAGCAAAAGTTATTTTTGGTCATCTTGAACTGAATGGATTTTCGGTTTATCCAGGGCACATTCATGAAGAAGGACTAGATAAAAAAGTATTTCAAAAGTTTGAGAGAGTTTATTCGGGTCATTATCATACTCGTAGTGATGATGGAAAAATCTTTTATCTTGGAAATCCATACCAAATGTTTTGGAATGATTTGAATGATAAAAGAGGATTTCATATCTTCGATACTGATGATTATAAACTAGATTATTATCAAAATCCTCATACAATGTTTGAGAGAGTTTATTATGAAAATAATAATCCAAAAGATTTTGACGCATCTTATTTGACTGATAAAATGGTTAAAATCGTTGTTCGTCAACGAGATGACTATAAGATGTTTGATAAGTTTGTGGATGCAATAGTTAAAGTAAATCCATTAGAACTTAAGATTATTGAGAATATTGATGTCTATGATGAAGATGTAAATTGCGATGAAATTCCAACAGAAGATACATTAAGTATTTTGGATAAATATGTAGAAGAGTCAGAATTTGAACTAGACAAGAACACTATTAAAAAACTCTTACGAGAATTTTATAAAGAAGCACTGGAAGTAGAATGATGTTTTTACTCACTATCTTAGAAAAAGAAGAAGAAGGGGCATACGCAGTAGCTGATGAACATGGTGAAAAGGCTTTGTACTTTTTTGAAGAAGAAGATGATGCGGAAAGATATTCTGGTCTTCTAATGGCGGAAGATTATCCAGAAATGACTGTGATAGAAGTTGATGATGAAATGGCGATAAAGACTTGTGAGATGTATGGATATAATTATGTTATAATTACCCCAAATGAATTTGTGATACCACCAAGAAATTATGATACTATTCAAACAAATCGCATATCGTAATTTTCTTTCTTCTGGAAATCAAGCAACAGAGATAAAATTTACAGATACTCAAACTACATTAATTGTCGGTGCGAATGGTTCAGGCAAAAGCACGATGCTTGATGCTCTTTGCTTTGGACTATTCAATAAAGCATTTCGCAAAATCAATAAATCTCAATTAATCAATTCGACCAACGAAAAAGAATGCTTGGTTGAGATTGATTTTAGTATTGGAACAAAAGAATACAAAATAAAAAGAGGTATTAAACCAAATATTTTTGAGATTTGGATTGATGGCATCTTACAAAATCAAGCAGCATCATCGGCAGACCAACAAAAACAACTAGAAGATAATATTTTAAAATTAAACTATAAGTCATTTACTCAAATTGTAATTTTGGGTAGTGCTTCCTTTGTACCTTTTATGCAGTTATCTACGGCAAATCGTAGAGAAGTTGTAGAAGATTTGTTGGATATTAAAATCTTTTCTGCGATGAATGCTGTAATTAAAGATAGGATTAAAAATACAAATGATAAAATTAAAGAACTTTCTTTGAAGCAATCAATGACTGAAGAAAAGGTCGAGATGCAAAAAGAGTTTATTGAAAGTATTGAGAAAAGTGGTAAAGAAAATATAGAAAAGAAAAAAGATAAAATCACTTCTATTACCACTTATATTGACCAATTAGCAGCAGAGAATGTACATAAGGTAGAGGAAGTATCAACTACTCTTCAACCTCAACTGGAGAACCTTCTAGACGCATCTAAGAAACTGAAACAACTTTCCAATTTAAAGGGTAAGATTTCAGAAAAAGTATCAAGCATTACAGAACAGCATAAGTTTTTTAATAATAATTCGGTATGCCCTACTTGTACTCAAACTATTGAAGAAGAATTTAGATTAAATAAAGTTAGTGAATCTGAAAACAAAGCAAAAGAACTTCAACAAGGTTATAATGAATTGAAAGAAGCAATTCAACAGGAGGAAAAAAGAGAACGTGAATTCAATGTCGTTTCAAAGGAGATTAGTTCTTTAAACAATGAAATTTCTAATAACAATGTTAAAATTTCCCAACTTAATAAACAATCAAGAGACCTTGACCAAGAAATTCAAGACATTACCAACAAAATTAAAAACAGAAATACTGAAAGAAAAGTATTAATTGAATTGGAACAAACTTTGGATTTAATTCAAACCGAAAAAGCAAAGAATAAAGAAGATGTTTCTTATTTTGACTTCGCGCATTCCTTGATGAAAGATGGTGGTATTAAAGGTAAAATTATTAAGAAGTATCTTCCTCTTATGAACCAGCAGATTAATAAGTATCTGCAAATGATGGACTTTTATATTAATTTTACCCTTGATGAAGAGTTTAATGAAAAAATCAAATCTCCTATTCATGAAGATTTTACCTATGAAAGTTTTAGTGAAGGAGAAAAAATGAGAATCAATCTTGCTATTCTTTTCACTTGGAGAGAAATCGCAAGAATGAAAAATTCAGTCAATACCAATCTTCTTATTTTGGATGAGGTATTTGATAGTTCTTTGGATTTTATGGGAACAGATTATTTTACAAGAATTATTAAGTATGTAATAAAAGATACTAATATATTTGTGATTTCACATAAGACAGACGAATTGATTGATAAATTTGATAGAGTTATCAAGTTTGATAAGGTTAAGGGATTTAGTAAAATGGTTGACTGACCTTTGGTTTTTTGGTATGATTGGTAAAGGTTATTATGACTTTCTTTACTATGTTTGGACCTGAAGATGAAAGAAATTTCAATCAGTTTACAGTAAAACTTGATGAAATAACTGGTTTAATTGATGTTACAAAAACTCCTATGAATATGACTGAAAATACAAATGCTAATGGTTTCTGGAAATACAACGAAGACCAAATCCTGAAACAACTTGAACAATATATTGCTGGTACTTACAGTCAGCATTATGTTGATAGGACTGGTGGTGGAACAGAACAAACTCTCGATAAGATTAAACACAATCGTCGTGAAGGATTTTGTGCTGGTAATGTAACCAAGTATATTGACCGTTATGATACAAAAGGAACTCCTCGTGCTGACTTGTTTAAAGTTCTACACTATACTATTCTTTTGATTAATCATCTTAATCTCGTTGAAAATAAGTGAAAATTAAACCCCAAACTATGAAACTTTCCGAATCTACTATTACTATTCTAAAAAACTTTTCTTCAATTAACCAGTCTATTCTGGTTAAGGAAGGTTCTAAACTCCGCACAATTTCTGTGATGAAGAATATTCTTGCGGAAGCAACAATCAAGGAAGAATTTACAAAAGATTTTGCGATTTATGACCTCAACCAATTTCTAAATGGTTTGGGACTACACCAAGATCCTGACCTTGATTTTGAAAATGATTCTCACGTTATTATCCGTGAAGGAAAACGTCGTGTGAAGTATTTCTTTGCTGATCCAGAAGTAATTGTATCACCACCAGAAAAAGAAATTACACTTCCTTCTAATGATGTTTGTTTTCAACTAGAACATTCACAACTCGATAAACTTATCAAAGCAGCATCAGTTTATCAACTTCCAGACCTTTCTGCTGTTGGTGAAGCAGGTGTAATTCGTTTGGTTGTTCGTGATAAGAAGAATGATACTTCCAACGAATACTCTATCGTTGTTGGTGAAACCGATAAGGAATTTACTTTCAACTTCAAGGTAGAAAACATTAAGATTATTCCTGGTTCTTATGATGTGGTTGTGTCAGAAAAACTTCTGTCTAAATTCACGAACGAACGGTACAATTTGACCTATTATATTACTTTGGAACCAGACTCCAATTTTTCTTGATTTTTAACTTTATATTATGAATATTTTTGTCGTCGATGAGTGTCCTGTGCTTTCTGCCGTAGCACTTCCCGACAAACACGTAGTGAAAATGCCTTTGGAGACCTGTCAGATGGTCTCTGTCATTTTCTCCAAGTGGTACTATAATTGGGGAACTATTCCTAAAAAGGATGGAACTCCTTATAGTACTGAGAAGGGAGCATTCCGAAATCATCCTTGTACTGTTTGGGCAGCAGAGAACTATGAAAACCTTGCCTGGTTAATTCGGCACGGTTATGCTCTTTGTAATGAGTATCGACATCGTTATGGTAAAGACCATGCCTGTATGAAAGGACTTGAAGTTGCTGAGAATATCTTTGCTACTAAAAGTGGAAAGGAGATTTCTATCTACAAAAATGTGGTAGAATTTACAAGGGCAATGCCTGATGAATACAAACTTGATGAAAGTATTGATACATTCACTGCCTACAAAATGTATATTGCCTCCAAACCTTGGGTTGCGGACAACTATCTTCGTATGCCTTCTCGCAAACCTGATTGGATTTAACTATGACTTTTAAATTAACACAAGAACAACGACAAACAATTGAAGACGCATTCAACTCAATTCCAGAATCTATGAGAACTGGAAAATTTGGAACTATGGAAGGTATTGAAGAACAACTTGCCGAAGGTTCTACTCTTATCTTCTATATGACGAAAGCAGAGATTACTGATAGTAATGGTCTCACACAAACAAATTATGTGATTGATAAAATGAAAGTCCATAGAGATTGAGATTATATCCAAACTACATTTGGTGTAGTTTGGATATAAATAATATTAGTTATAACTTTTCTAATGGAACTCGACGGAATTACCTACAAACAATCAAAAACTTATCCTGACATTTATATTAGTGCTTGTGGTAAAATTCTAAATGTGAAACCTATTGGAAGAGTTGATAAACGAGATGGTTATGTTGTAGTTCGTGGAAAAAGACTACATCAACTTGTGGTAGAATGTTGGGGGGAACCAAGACCAAAAGGTAAAGATTGGTGTATAGACCATATTGATGAAAATAAAAAAAATAATAAAAATGAAAATCTTAGGTGGTTACCTCGTTCAGAAAACACAAGAAGGTCTCATTTGGGGAGACCAGAACCCAAAAAAGGAAGATTACAAATGGAGGATGGTGTAAAGCAAAAAATTAAAAATCTTTCAGAGCAAGGATTGTCTCAAAGAAAGATTGCTGATATTATGGGCAAAAACCAACGAAGTATTTGGAATGTATTAAATGAGGTTTATTGATGAGTAAAGATTTTTTGTTTGTGGAAAAATACCGTCCTCGTAAAATTGAGGATTGTATTCTTCCTGATGGTATTAAGAAAACATTTTTGGATTTTGTTAAGAGGGGAGAAATACCAAATCTTCTTCTTGCTGGACCTCCAGGAGTAGGAAAAACAACAGTAGCAAAAGCATTATGTGAAGAACTTGGAGTAGATTATTATGTTATCAACGGATCTGATGAAGGACGATTTTTGGACACGGTACGGAACCAAGCAAAGAACTTTGCTTCGACCGTTTCACTTCAAGCAAATGGAAAACACAAAGTCATTATTGTGGATGAAAGTGATAACACAACCGCAGATGTTCAACTCTTACTACGGGCGAATATTGAGGCATTTTATAACAACTGCCGATTCATCTTCACCTGTAACTACAAAAACAAAATCATCGAACCCCTCCACTCCAGATGTGCAGTTGTTGAGTTCTCAATCAAGGGAAAAGAAAAAGCCCAGTTGGCAGGATCCTTCTTCAAGCGTTTACAAAACATCTTGGATGAAGAAAGTATCAAATATGATCCGAAAGTACTTGCCCAACTGATAAATTCTCATTTCCCTGATTGGAGAAGAGTTCTTAATGAGTGCCAAAGGTACTCTGTTAGTGGTGAAATAGATAGTGGTATTCTTGCGTCTTTTTCTGATGTTGCTGTAAATGACCTTATTACTCATCTTAAAAGTAAAAACTTTTCTGAAGTCCGAAAGTGGGTGGTCTCCAACTTGGACAACGACCCTGGTCTCGTTCTTCGCAGGGTGTATGACGCCTGTTATGATTGCCTTTCACCCCAATCTATCCCTGCTGCCGTTCTTATTGTTGCTAAGTACCAATACCAATGTGCGTTCGTGGCTGACCAAGAAATTAACCTCTTAGCAGCATTAACTGAAATTATGTGTGAGTGTTCTTTCAAATGAAAAAAATTAAGTATGTTTTTAAGGATGCATTTGCGCCACACGTTGGAACATGTACATGCGCTAACCTATTGCAAGATGCATTGATAGAGGACGGTAGTGATATTAGAGTTCATTGGTGTAGCATCCCTCATCCTTCTCAACGTTATCGTAAAAATAAAATATATGAGATGGATGATTGTGGAAATATTATTCTTAAAGACCCTGCAACCAAACTTCTCCAAAAAAAAGTTCATCCTAGAGAAGGAGAGGGTTTTGGATTACATTATGTTTATACTTATGATAAAATTCCAACTGATGAACAATTGAGTAGTTCTTTTTTGGTATATGTTTGTTGCGAAGAAGTAGAATTTGAAGACCCCAAAGATATTTTAATAAAACTGCCTCCTGGCAAATCTAAAAATGTGCAGTGGCAAAGTAAAAATAAAGGTGGAAGTATAAGAGTAAATCCAAAAAAAGTATCTGCTACTAAATTTTTTGGTAATACTTGGTATAAAAAAATTGAAGAATCTGGATTTACTCGTTTAAATACTCCAAAAAAAGATGTTAAACCCAGTATCATTGATATACAGAAAAAAAATGATGAAGTGTAATTTCAAATGAGACCTGAAACTAGAGAAGCAATGGAAATGCTTTTTGTTGCTAAGTGGAATCTTCCAAAAGCAGCACAGCATTGTAATCTTACTAACAAAGAATGTAAGATTGTGTTTAATGAGTATTGTAATTTTCATCCAGCAACTTATACGAATGAAAATTGAACTGAAGGATTGGTTGAACTCAATCAATCAAAATAAAAAAAATATTATGGATGAAGACCCATCCTCTACAAAGGAGTATGCTCCTTATATTATTAACAGATGTTTGTCGGGACATATTGATTGTTTGATGTACGCAAATGAGATGAATAAGTTCTCCTCATTAGATAAGAAACTTCAATATGATTTTTTTATAAATATAATTAGGAAAAAGAAGAGATTCTCTCCTTGGTTAAAACAAGAAAAAATTAAAGACCTTGAAATAGTCAAATCTTACTATGGTTATAGTAATGAGAAGGCAAAACAAGCTTTGAGAATTCTGACAAAAACACAACTAGATTTTATTAAATCAAAACTTGAAACTGGAGGAACAAAATGAGTGTTGTAAATGAACCTATTGTGATTTGGTCGCAAGACCAAATGGTTGAAGTGATTTTGAATGAACCTGATGATTTTTTGAAGGTTCGTGAAACACTCACTCGTATTGGGGTTGCATCTCGTAAGGAAAAGAAAATTTATCAGTCTTGCCATATTCTTCATAAGCAAGGTAGATACTATCTTGTACATTTTAAAGAATTGTTTGCTTTAGATGGCAAACACGCAAATCTTACTGTAAATGACGTACAACGTCGCAATCGTATCATTCAACTTCTTGGTGATTGGGGATTGATTACAATCGTCAAACCAGAAGGTATTACTGATATTGCTCCATTAAATCAAATCAAAGTTCTTGCTTATAAAGATAAAGCAGAATGGATTTTGGAAACCAAATATAATATTGGTGCGAAGAAAAAACGGGTGGAAGAAGAAACCGAATAAGAAAGTAAGGAGATCAACACTCCCTTTTTTATGTTCTGTGATATATACTAATGATGTTGCCTTCGGGGACATTATACACTTACAGACGCTTTAAGGAGGTCTATTATGTTTGGAACAGATTCGTTTACGCTCACAGTACCACAAACTGCAAAGTATTTGTTGGAAATTCAAAAGAATAGTATTGGGATGGATGAGTGGTTTAAGAGGTTTGATACTGCGTTTGATACGCACACAAACTATCCACCATACAATTTAGTCAAAGAAAGTAGTGTTGAATTTAGATTAGAAATCGCACTTGCTGGATATAAGAGAGAAGATATTGAAGTTACTACAGAATGGAATAAACTCTTTATAGAAGCAAAGAAAGTTAGTGATACTGATGATGAGTATCTGCATCAAGGATTAGCAAAGAGGGCATTCACCCGCAGTTGGACTTTATCTGATGATGTAGAAGTTAAAGATGTTTCCTTTGAGAATGGATTACTCACAATCAAACTAAATAGAGTTATTCCAGAACACCAAAAGAAAAAGGTTTATCAACTTAACTAAATAGTATTGAGTTAAACTATCGTCGCTGCAGGGGAGTAACTGGCACAAACCAGTTTGACACTCCCCTATTTTTTTGGTAAAATTACAACAGGTATGGGAATAAAATGACTGTAAAACTAGCATTATTAAAATCTGGTGAAGATGTAATCGCAGATATTAGAGAAGCAATTTCAGAAGAAACAAATAAAATTGTTTCTTATATTTTTTCTAATCCTTATGTTGTTAAACTGACTCAACCACAAGTATTGATGGAAGATTCAGAGCAACCAGAAACGAGAGCATATAATATCTCAGTATATCCTTGGGTTCCTTTGTCCGATGATACTGATATTGCGATTAACCCAGATTGGGTAGTTACAATTGTAGAACCAGCAGCAACTTTAAAAAAATCTTATGAGGAGAGAATGAATGGAAGAGGAAATTACAATGTCAGTGGATCAAATGATGGGGGAACCATCGGAAGAACCGATGATGTCGGACCCGATAGTTCAAGTTCTCATCTTAATGAATCAGTTGAATTTAATCACTGAAATTCAAGAAGTATTAGTTGATTTTGGAGAACCAAATTGTAGGTTAATAAAACCATATTTGATTTCCGATGACGGAAGTCTTTCCCCTTGGTTGAATAGAATTACAAATGACAAAGAAATTATGATGAGTTCGGATAAGATTTTAACTCTCGTTGAACCCACAAAAGAACTACTTAATGAATATACTGAACTTACAAAATGAGATTTTATACCAACGTCTATGAAAAATTTAATAAAATGTTGGTTCGTGGTTATGAAGACGGTAGGTATTTTCAGTCAGAGGAAGAGTTTCAACCAACTCTGTATGTGACTTCTAAAAAACAAAGTAAGTATAAAACTCTTGATGGGTCGAGTGTTGAACCAATTCAACCTGGAAAGATTTCAGATTGTAAGGAATTTTTGAAGAAATATGAAAATGTAGAAGGATTTACTGTTTATGGTAATGATAATTACAAAGCACAATATATTTCTCAAACATATCCAGAAGATGAGATTAAGTTTGATATTAAAAAAATTCGTCTCGTAACAATTGACATTGAGGTTGCTTCTGAGAATGGATTCCCAAATGTATTTGATTGTGCCGAAGAACTTCTAGCAATCACACTACAAAACTACTCAACAAAGCATATTATTTGTTTTGCTTCTCGTCCTTATATTAATACTCGTAAGGACGTTGTGTATGTTGAGTGTAGGGATGAGATTGATTTGATTCAGCACTTTCTCGCATTTTGGGAAAGAGAAACTCCTGATGTGATTACAGGTTGGAACTGTGAGTTGTATGATATTCCTTATATTGCTGGAAGAATTGATAGAATTCTCGGAGAAAAGGAAGCACGTCGTCTTTCTCCTTGGGGAAATATTCGCAGAAAAGAACTTGTAATTAAAGGAAGAGAACAAATCTCTTATGAAGTTGCTGGGGTTTCTGTAATTGATTACCTTGACCTTTATAAGAAATTTACTTATAAGGCACAGGAATCTTATCGTCTAGATCATATTGCGAATGTGGAACTAGGTCAAAAGAAATTGGACCACTCTGAATTTGAGACTTTTAAAGATTTTTATACAAAAGATTGGCAGAAGTTTATTGATTATAATATTCGAGACGTAGAACTTGTAGACCAATTAGAAGATAAGATGAAACTTATCGAACTATGTTTTACGATGGCTTATGATGCTAAGGTTAATTTTAATGATGTGTTCTTTCAGGTAAGAACTTGGGATGCAATCATTTATAACTACTTGAAGAAAAGGAATATTGTTATTCCTCCTAAAGACCGTTCAGAAAAGAGTGATAAATTTGCGGGGGCATATGTCAAGGAACCGATTCCTGGAAAGTATGATTGGATTGTGAGTTTTGATTTAACATCTCTATATCCTTCTCTTATTATGCAATATAATATTTCTCCAGAAACTCTTTTAGATGAAAAATATCCAGGAATAACTGTTGATAAATTACTCAACAAGGAAATTGTTATAGAAAATATTGAAGGTAAATGTGTTTCTGCTAATGGTTGTATGTATGATACAACCAAAAGAGGGATATTTCCAGAACTTGTTGAGAATATATTTAATGATCGACAATTTTTCAAAAAGGAAATGTTGAAAGAAAAATCAAAATTAGAAGAAATTGAAAATGAGTTAAAAAAACGTGGTATTGACTTAAATACTTTATAATATAAATAATAAAGTGTATTGAAGTCTAATATGAATTATTTAAAAATATATTGCAAATTAGTCAAATTCACAGAAAATCGAAATTGGAAAAAAAATTATGATGGTCTTTATCTTGAGGGGCATCATATTTTTCCAATATCAATATATGGCAAAAATGATAGAATTGTCTATTTGACTGCAAGAGAACATTTTTTAGCACATTGGTTACTTTATAAAATATGTTTGAAAAGATATGGTATTAGAAATAGAAAAACATTTAATATGGGGTCTGCATTTGCTATGATGTGTGTTTCAAATGATTTGCAAGAAAGAACATATACATCTAGACAATATGAAATTGCCAGAAAATGTTTGTCTAAAATTAGGACAGGTAAAAAAAGAAATGATATGTCGGGAAAAAAATATTTTGGTGCTAATGATGAGGTCATTAAAAATGGAATAGAAAAAATGAGACAAAAAAAAATTGGAATGAAGATAGAGTATCCCAAAAATAGAAAATCTTTACCTTGTCCTCCAGAAAAATCAAAAAAAATATCAGAAACTAGAAAAAATACAAAATTAAAATTTATTTCTATGAGTGAAAAAGAATTTAATATTTGGATTTCTAATCAAAATCTTTACAGAAAAGATGGAGCAAAAAATTCAAATATAACAAGAGTTTTGATGTGGAGAAGTATTCCTTTGGAAAAATATTATGGAAATTGATTATTCTAAAATATCATCAGATGAGTTGAAAAAACTTCGTCAAAATTGCATAAAAAATATATCAAAATATACAAATAACCAAATGGCTAGAAAGATACAAATTAATAGTTTGTATGGTGCTATCGGTAATCAGTATTTCAGGTATTATAAACTAGCAAATGCTGAAGCAATTACAATGTCTGGGCAAGTTTCCATTCGTTGGATTGAACGTAAAATGAATTCATACCTAAACAAAATTCTTAAAACAAATGATGTTGATTATGTTATTGCTTCTGATACTGATTCTATCTACCTTAATATGGGTCCTTTTGTCGAGACTGTATACAAAGGAAGAGAAAAAACTACTGAGGAAATTGTTGGGTTCCTTGATAAGGTCTGTGAGGTGGAATTTGAAAAATATATTGAGAGTTCTTACCAAGAACTGGCAGACTATGTAAATGCATACGACCAGAAGATGCAGATGAAACGGGAGAATATTGCCGACCGTGGAATCTGGACTGCCAAAAAACGATACATTCTGAATGTTTGGGATAGTGAGGGTGTTAGGTATGATGAACCTAAATTAAAAATTATGGGATTGGAAGCAGTCAAATCTTCTACTCCTGCTCCTTGTCGTCAAAAGATTAAGGATGCTCTTAAAATTGTAATGACTAAAACAGAAGACGAAATGATTTCTTTTATAGATAATTTTCGTAAAGCATTTAATGAACTTCCCCCAGAAGAAATTTCATTTCCACGTTCAATTAATGACGTAGATAAACATAAATCTTCATCAACTCTTTATTGTAAAGGAACTCCTATTCACGCAAGAGGAGCAATTCTCTATAATCATCTAATTAAAGAAAAGAAATTGGATAAGAAATATGCAAAGATTCAAAATGGTGAGAAGATTAAATTTTGCTATTTAAAACTTCCAAATCCAATTCGTGAGAATGTTATTTCTTATATTCAAGAATTCCCAAAAGAATTTGGACTAGACAAATATATTGATTATGACTTACAATTCAGTAAAGCATTTTTGGAACCAATGAAAGTAATTTTGGATGCAATTAACTGGAAAGTAGAAAAAACAGTAAACCTTGAATCATTTTTTGGATAATGGAACTTTCAATTACAGAAGAAGAATGTAAATATATTATAGAATCTGTTAAAGGCAATAAACAGTTATATAATAAACTTTGGGCCTATTGGTTCAATTACAAATATCAAAAAGGTAAATAACTATGGATTTTCTTAAAGACATTGTAAAAGAGATTGGTGGAGAATACACACAACTTGCAGCAGATATTGACGAGACTGAAACTTATGTGGATACGGGTTCGTACATATTTAATGCTCTTGTGTCTGGGAGTATCTTTGGTGGTGTATCTGGTAATAAAATCACTGCAATCGCAGGTGAAAGTTCTACAGGAAAAACTTTTTTCAGTTTGGCAGTGGTCAAAAATTTTCTTGATAATAATCCTACTGGATACTGCTTGTATTTTGATACTGAGGCTGCAATCACACGATCCTTACTGGAGAGTAGAGGTATCGACACAAGTAGAGTGGTTGTTGTCAATGTGGTCACAGTTGAAGAATTTCGTGGCACGGCACTAAAGGCAGTTGACCTTTACCTAAAGAAACCTGAAGGGGAACGCAGTCCTTGTATGTTTGTTCTGGATTCTTTAGGTATGCTTTCCACCAGTAAAGAGATTAGTGATGCCCTGAATGACAAAGAAGTTAGGGACATGACCAAATCTCAACTCATTAAAGGTGCATTCCGTATGGTTACATTGAAACTCGGAAAGGCAAAAATTCCTATGATTGTAACCAATCACACCTATGATGTTATTGGTGCTTATGTTCCAACAAAAGAAATGGGTGGTGGTAGTGGTCTTAAGTATGCTGCTTCTACCATCATTCATCTCTCAAAGAAAAAGGAGAAGGAAGGAACAGAAGTCATTGGAAACATTATCAAGGCAAAGACTGCTAAGTCGCGTCTAAGTAAAGAAAATCAAGATGTTGAAATTCGTTTGTTCTATGATGAGCGTGGTCTTGATAGGTATTATGGTTTGCTTGAACTTGGAGAATTGGGTGGGTTGTGGAAGAATGTTGCTGGTAGGTACGAAATGGATGGTAAAAAACTTTACGCAAAAGAAATACTGAAAAATCCAGAAAAGTATTTTACTCCAGAAGTAATGCAAGCACTTGACGAAATCGCAAGAAAAGAGTTTAGTTATGGATGATGAAAAATATTCGAGTTATAAAAACTGGAATTGATGTATCTAAAATATTAGAACAAATAAAGAAGCACCCAGAAGATTGGGGTTCACAGAAAAATATCAAAGATAAAAAAATAGAACAACTTGACCCAACAAAATATACTGTTACGGTTGATGTTCTTCAATTGATAATGGGTGGAATAGAAAAGGAAGGACAATATGTTGGTGATACTGAAATTTGTATTCAAACACCCGCATACGAAAAGCACACAGAAGTTCTTAAATTCTTAAAGACATATTTTAAGAAAATACGTCGTTGTGCTTTTCTTTCTTTGCCTGTTGGGGAAATAGTAGGTTCTCATATTGATGAGGGAACTTATTATCTTACAAAAGATAGATACCACCTTTCCATTCAGGGAAAATACAGGTATAGTGTAGGGGATGAAACTATGATTGTTGAACCAGGAACTTTCTTTTGGTTTAACAATAAACTTCCCCATAGTGCTGAAAATATTGGTGATGAAGTTAGAATTACTTTTGTATTCGATGCTCCTCACCACAAACGAAATCCATAGTTAGAGGAGTAATGGAAAAAGTCGAAACTACTATTTTGAGAAATTTACTTTTCAATAATGATTATTGTAGAAAAGTATTACCTTTTATTAAAAATGAATATTTTGAAAACCTTCACGAGAAAGTAGTTTTTGAAGAAATCTGTAAGTTTATTGTTGCCTATGAACAACTCGCAACAAAAGAAGTTCTTTTGATTGAAACAGAAAAAAGAACTGATATCACAGAGGATACTTATAAAATTATTTGTGATTATATTTCCAATCTTAATGATGACCCAGCAGATAAACAATGGTTAGTAGATACTACTGAAAAGTGGTGTAAAGACCGAGCAATCTATCTTGCTCTTATGGAAAGTATCAAAATTGCTGATGGACAAGACGAAAAGAAGTCTAGAGATTCCATTCCAACAATTTTACAAGAAGCACTTGCTATTGGATTTGATAGCCACATTGGACACGATTACCTAAAAGATTACCAAGAACGATATGACTCTTATCACAGAAAAGAAGATAAAATCTCATTTGATTTGGAATATTTTAACAAAATTACCAAAGGGGGTATCCCTAACAAAACTCTTAATATCGCACTTGCTGGTACGGGTGTCGGGAAATCTTTATTCATGTGCCATGTGGCTAGCTCCGTCTTGCTCCAAGGACGGAACGTATTGTATATTACGCTTGAAATGGCAGAAGAGAAAATTGCTGAACGAATTGACGCAAACCTTTTGAATGTAAATATTAAAGATATCGAAACATTACCAAAAATGATGTTTGATACGAAAGTAAATAATATTGCGAAGAAGACACAAGGAACTTTGATTATCAAAGAGTATCCAACTGCTTCCGCACACGCAGGACACTTTAGGGCACTTCTAAATGAACTCTCTCTTAAGAAATCATTTAAACCTGATATTATTTTCATTGACTACCTTAATATTTGTGGGTCCTCAAGGTATAAGAGTAATTTTTCAGTCAATTCTTACTCTTATGTTAAAGCAATTGCGGAAGAACTCCGTGGTCTCGCAGTTGAATCAAATGTCCCAATTGTTTCCGCTACCCAGACTACTCGTAGTGGTTTTTCTAGCTCTGATCCTGACCTTACTGATACTAGTGAATCCTTTGGTCTTCCTGCTACTGCTGATCTTATGTTTGCCCTTATTAGCACAGAAGAGTTGGAAGGACTAGGACAGATTATGGTAAAACAATTGAAGAATAGATATAATGACCCAACTATGAATAAGAGATTTGTAGTTGGAATTGATAGAGCAAAAATGCGTCTTTATGATGTAGAACAAAGTGCTCAAAAAGATATACTTGACTCTGGACAAGAGGAAGAGTATACTTATGAAGAAGACAAAAAAACAGACAAATTCTCAGGATTTAAATTTTAACTAATATGACTCAACGAATTGATTTTGGTAAATATCAAAACTTTGTAGATGCTGTTACGAGTGACGCATCCAAAGATTTTCTTGCTCTTTCTGACCGTATGGTAGAACTTGATGAGAAAGGTGCTAATATTGAAAGACTTTTGACTGCTGGTGTCGGCATTAATGCCGAAGGTGGTGAGTTTTTGGAAATCGTAAAGAAAATGCTATTTCAGGGTAAACCTTGGAACGATGAGACTCGCACTCACTTAATCAAGGAACTTGGTGATACTCTGTGGTATGTTGCCCAGGCTTGTATTGCTCTTGAAGTTTCTTTTGATGAAGTTATTCAGACAAATATTGATAAACTAATGAAGCGTTATCCCGAAGGATTTTTTGACGCATACTATAGTGAAAATCGTGAAGATGGAGACATCTGATGACTGAAATAACCTGGCCTTATAATCACCGACACTCATCTGAACTCTGGGATATTTCTGCTGAGATTCTTACAGAACTTTCCCGAAGAGATGATGTCGTTTATAGAGTAAAAGCAACACCAGAATCGGTTAAGAAAAAGATAAAAAATTTGTAAAAAATATATCCCCTCTTTCTAAATATAAGAAAGATGGGATTTTTTGTATGTCTAATCCAGCACTAGCAGGAAAACAATATGAGATTACCCTTAGGAATAAATTAAAATCAGTTTTTAAAAATATTCCAAAAAATGCTGGATTTGGAAGTGGTCCAGACCTAACTATACCTTCTGCTACTAATCCAGGGCAGGCACTTTTGGTTGAAGCAAAAACAACCACACAGTCTGACTTTGGACAGAAGGCAATAACTTTTAATGGAACTTCTTGGGTGGCAAAATTTGATGGAACAGAACCACAATCAATAGTTAGTTTGTATAATTATCTCTATTCGCAATATGATGTAGATAGAAAAATACAACAAGCTTGGGGATTACCAGGAAATAAGTTGTCTGCGACTGAATTACAAGAAATTGTTAATAATCAAAATCTTGCTAAGATTTTATATTACGAAAAACTTTTAACTGAAAAGACTGGAAGTTCAAATCCATTCCCACAAACAACAATAGCATCTGGACCAGATGTTGTTTCTAAAATTATATTTTATTATAATAGTAAGGGTATTAATTATATACAGATAAAAAATGAAGGATTTTATATTCTTGGTAGTGATAAAATGGGTTTGAATTCAAAACTTCCAATTGATATTCCAAGATTTGCTCCATCGTCTGCTAGTTTGGTGATTAGGGGGAAATCAAGTACTAGTAATGGAACATTTAGACCAACATTAACATTAAAAAGTGATGGTGTTGCGAGAAGTAATTTTTCATTAGATGATGCTAATGATTTGAAATTACTTCATAGTAGTTTCTAGTGAATAAATAACTAAAAATATAATATAAATGAAAAGTTTTGCTAGATTTATCAAAGAAGCAGTAGAAACACTTGCGTCTACTGAAGCAAAGAATCGCGGACTTAAAGGAGATGGTCATGGTGATTGGTATGATAATCAAGGAAATCTTGTAGCAAAAACTGTAGGTGGAAAGTTAAAGTATTTCGGTCAAGGTGGTGCTGGTGCTCAACAGCAACAAGGAGCAAAGAAACAGGCAGGAGCACAACAGCAACAAACAGCACCACAACGACAAGCAACACAGCAACAGCAACCAGAAGCAGAGCAGGTTAATGGTGTTGCGATTGTGATTGGCAGATTCAATCCTCCATCCAAAAATCACGGAGCATTATTAAAGGCAGGATATTCACAAGCAACTCGAAGAAAATTTGAGTTTAGAGTTTATCCAAGTCGTATTGAAGATGGAGCAACAAATCCACTCAATCCAGGATTAAAGATTTCTTATCTACAATCTATGTTCCCAGAGTATGCGGAATATATTGTAGATAGTGATAAAACAAAAACTATTTTTGATGTTTTGGGTTCTGTATATAATGATGGTTATACTGATGTTGTGATTGTAACGGGACAAGACAGACTTGGAGAATTCCAAAGTTTAGTTCACAAAGGAGACGGACAACAATATCAGTTTAATAATATTGAGGTAGTCCCATCTGGTGTGAAAGACCCTGATAGTGATGTTGAAAGTCCTGGTTCTTCTGCGATGATGAGAACAGCAGCAGCAATGGGAGATTATGAAAGATTTGCTACTGGACTTCCAGCAAATATGGATACCGCAGAGAAACAGGAAATGTTCAATACCGTTTCTCGTTCAATGAAAGTAACTGAAGATACTGAAATTTGGAAGATTGCCCCAGAATTGGATTATGAGGGAATGAGATGGAATTATAAGAAGAATGGATTATTTGATGTTGGTTCTTTAGTTGAAAACTTAAATAGTGGATTGGTCGGAAGAATTCTTCGTAGAGGAGCAAATCATTTAATTTGTGTAACGAAAGAAGGTGTGATGTTTAAGAGTTGGTTGAAGGATGTTCATGAACTTTACGAATAAGATAAATACAAGTAAGAAAAGAAGTATCTAAGCAAAATGAGACCTTGGAACGAAATTATTGCTGAAGCAAGAGATAGAAACAAAGATTATACTTTGGATGAATTTTGTGATGTTTATGAAAGATATTATGAACCAACTGAAAAATTACCAGGAAGTGGTAAAACTCCAAATCAAAAAAATAGAAATAAAGCCAATCAATTTAGACAATCTAATAAAACATATATTGCTCCAGGATATGATGATGATGGAGAAGAAACAGGTCCAGAAAGGGCAGGTAGATTAGAAAGGACTTACGATATACACAAAAAGACTCGTGAGGTTTCAGCAAAAGAACAGAAAAAAAGAAATAGATTAAGCCCAGAAGAACTAAAATTACGAGAAAGAGACGTAAAAGTAAGAGAAAGACATCAAACCACAAGAGAACAAGAAGCTAAAAGAAAAGGAGCACATTCCAAGTGGGTTATAGATCAAGCTCAAAAAAATGCTGAAGAAAGAAAAAAGAAGCAATTAAAAGACATTAAAGATAGTCCAAGAAAAGCTGCGAGTGCTGCTCTTTCTAGTATTAGTAAACCACAATCAATCTCATATAAAGATAGTGATGCGACTGCTTATACAAAGGCAATTGGAAATGTGGGGTCTCTTTTTGGTGGAGTTGCGAAAGCAGGAATTCATTATGGTATAGCAAGACACAAGGCAAAGAAAGAAGCATCAGAAATCGAAGGAAAACGTTCTTCTCCTATACCACTCAAGGCACCTAAACCACCCAAACCACCAACGATCAAAGAAAAATATTTTGATTGGAGAGAAGAACTACTCTCAGAAAATAACTCTATAGAAAATCTACATGAGTTCCTACCAGCACTTCTTGCTGCATTGGAAGCGGGTGGTGCTGCTGAGGCCGCATCTGTTGCCTCTGGGGCAGGAAGAGCAGCAGCTGCTGGGGAAACTGGTCTTGGGTCTAAAGTATCTAATGTAATTAAAAAAACAGTTAAGAATAAATTGGGTGATGGGGACAATAGTTCAAACTCTCAAAGTTCTTCAAGTAGTAGTGAAGAACCAATTAGTTCTAATGATTCATCAGCAACTGCTTATACTAAGGCATTATCTAATGTGGGTAAAATTTTTTCAAGGGAAGAATTTGTTGCTGAAGTTGAAGATAAAGAAGCAAAAAGGAAAAAAATTATTGATGTAATGCGTGGTAAAAATAAAGTTGAACTCAATCCAAATATGAAAGAGGAAAAGGACCAAGAAGGTGGAATGGCTCATAATGAACTTGCTACGATGGAAAGAGCAGTCAAAACTCTTCGTAAAAAAATAAAATCTCCAAATCAACAACTTCCTGCTTGGGTTCAATCTAAAATCTCAAAAGCAGCAGATCATATTGATACTGTTGCTGATTATATGTCTGGTGAAACTGAACCTGTTTCGGAAGGATATGATGATGAATATGAAACTTTCCGTCAGCATTCTCGTGAACCTTTTTCATCTCTTTCTCCAAGTGAAAGAATAAATAGAACTGCTGGTGTTTTGAAACTAATGAAACAAGTGAATGCCGATGTTGAAAAACCAAAGAAAAAGAAAAAGAAAAAGAACAAAGATGTAACAGAAGAATGTGGATGTGAGGATGATAAGAAAAAAGTTCTTGCGATGATGATTATTAAAAAAGCAATAGACGCAAAAAAGAAAAAAAACTTTCAATTGAATTCGGGAATTATTGGAGAGGAAAGTGCTGCTTGGCAACGTAAGGAAGGAAAGAACCCCGAGGGTGGACTAAACAAAAAAGGTATTGCTTCTTATCGTAGGGAGCATCCTGGGTCTCATCTTTCACTTGCGGTTACAACAGAACCATCAAAACTTAAAAAAGGTAGTAAAGCAGCAAATCGTAGAAAGTCATTCTGTGCCCGTATGGGTGGAATGCCTGGTCCTATGAAAGATGAAAAAGGAAGACCAACAAGAAAAGCACTTTCATTAAGAAAGTGGAATTGTTGATAAATAACTAAAGACCATTATTTTTGGGGAGTTTGATACTCCCCTGTTTTTATAAATAAGTTTAGGAAAAAAATTAACGAGAAATCACATGGCACTTTGGGGTATTTCAACAACATCGGAAACTGCGGCAAACAAATACGCTATTCCAAAATTCCAACTTGAGACTGATCGTAACACAAGTCCTTGGAATACTTTTGCAGATGTTCGTGGTTGGGTTCAAAGAAGATACAAGACTAGAGAGAATTCTGGAATTTCTACTCGTTATTTTGACGAAATCTTGGTTGATGTTACTGGATTGAATGCTACTAATGTTGGTGTTAATAGTCAATCTGCTGGTATTGGAACTGCTGGTCCAGTTGCGGTGTTCTTTGAAGACCCCAACCAAGCATCACCAATTTCTGTTGGTGGTGGAGCAACTACTGGTATTGCTACAAATACTACTGGTTATGTTCACGTTGTGTTTAATGAACTTGTTTTTGCTGGTGCTGGAGCAACAGTTAAAATTCGTACTTTTGACGCAAACAATAATAATGAATCGACATCAATTATTGGATATGCTGCATCAAACACCGGCACTCAATATGCTTGGGCGGGATACGCTGCTACTCACGGATCACCAGGAGTATATACAAGTTTCAACGGTCAAATTACAAACAGAGTAGCATTTGCGTTTACGAGTCCAAGTGTAGGTCTTACCACAAACGTTTCATTCTTAAGCACTACTATTAATACCACAGTTGCTGCTGGTTCTACTGTAATTTATGTTGGTAGTTTGACTGGAGTTTCGGCAGGAAGTTCAATTACTGTGGGAACTGCGATCACAACAAGATCAGTAGTTGCTGTTGGTGATACCTTTGTTACAATTGGAACGGCATCTACAGTCTCATCTGTGATTGGTATTGGAACTGTTGTTACATTCAGCACAAGAACTGTTGCTACTAAATTGTTTATTGATATTTCAAGTGGATTTGTTGGTGTAATTACCGATGGTTCAAATGGTGTTGGAGTAATCAGTTCATTCACCTCACAATTTGGAGACGTTATTCTCCGCAACGTTGCTGGTGCCGGAACAACTTCTGGAGTTGGACTTGGAACTACCACATTAACTGTTAGATAAAATAAAATATGAGATTTGATGAGTTGAATGAAGATAATTATTTGATGTTTGCTATTAAACATTATGATAATCCACAGGCTGCAACCAAAGATGATTTTTATGAGGACCTAAAAAGATTCAAGTGGATAAAAAGATTATTGAAAAGACATAAAACAACGGGTGAGCTAAACGCTCACCTTTTGATTAATCATTTTATTATTCTTTATAATGTTTTTGGTGATGCAGCAACACCTTTATTGTTTTATAAAATAGATGGTGAATTTTGGAGTATTGTAAAAACTTTTGTAGTTTATCTTGGAAGATTGCCGGAAGTTCCAAAAACCAAAATTCATAATATTCCAATTGATATAGAATGTTTAGAACAACTTAATTTAATCTAATGAAAGAATCTACCCTAGACAGAATTATTTCAATTGTAAGGCATTATATTGTTGAAGATGGAATGTCTGTATCTGCTGCTCATACAAACTCTACAAACCCACCAGGTCAAATAAATATAGCGGGTCTTCCACCAGATAATCCCCCAGTAAGAAAGAAGAATAAATACATATATGGAGCGGGATTCCGCAAAAATTGGTTACAACGAAGAAACCCACAACCATAATCAATCCAATGTATAGTCCCCCTCAAACAATAGAAACAAAGGTTGCAATCCTTGAGGAGAAAATCCATACAAGTGAGCAATTGATGCAACGTATTGAGAGTGCGATTGAAAAGATAAGTGAAGTAAATGCAAATGTAACTAAAATGCTTGTAGTTCATGAAGAAAAGATTAATAATGGGGAAAAGATAGAAGATATAATCTTTACGAAGATTGATCAGATAAAGGATAAAATGGATAAAGACCATACTGCGGTATTGGCAAAGTTGCAGGGATTAGAAAAGAAAGTTTGGATAGGTATTGGAATAGTATTTTGCTTATCATTTGTAGTTAGAAACGCAGATTTCTTTGGAAAAATCTTGACACCAGCACAAGACAACGGTAGAATAGAGAGACTGAAATAGTATTCTTTTGTAATGAGTTTTGTTGATTCCAAATATATCGGGTTGGTTTCTTCCCGACTGGATAAGTTTGCTAAGAAGAAAGAAGGTCTTTATAACTTTCGGTGTCCTTACTGTGGTGATAGTCAAAAGACAAAGAGTAAAACAAGAGGGTATATTTACCAATTAAAGAATGATCACAATTTCAAATGTCATAATTGTGGGACTTCTAGAACTTTTACAAACTTTCTAAAAGATATGGATACTGTTCTTTACGACCAGTATGTAATGGAGAGATATAAAGAGGGAATAACAGGAAGAGGATCACAAACAAAGAACCCAGAGTTTAATTTTGAGAAACCAAACTTTTCAAAAAAGGCATTTGACCTACCTACTATCGCAGAACTAAATAAAGAACACTCCGCAAGAAAATACCTAGAAGATAGAAAGATACCCAACAACTATCTGCGTGAATTGTATTTCTGTGAGAAGTTTAAAGAATGGACGAATACTCAAAAACACACATTTGATAAAGTAGAAAAGGACGAACCACGAATCATTATTCCTTTAATCAATAAAGGAGAAATATTTGGATTTCAAGGTCGTAGTTTAAATAAAAACTCAAAGGTAAAATACATTACAATTATTCTTAATGATACACATCCAAAAATTTACAATTTGGATAAACCAGATTACGATAAAACTGTTTATGTTGTTGAAGGACCATTTGATAGTATGTTTTTAGATAATTCAATTGCTATGGTTGGTGCAGACATTGACAAAATGTTTTTTGTTTCTAACTTTGGAACAGATTTTGTAATGGTATATGATAATGAAAAACGGAATAAACAAATTGTTGATAGAATGGAAAAAGCAATACAAATGCGATTTCCAATTGTCATTTGGCCAAATGACTTGAAAGAAAAGGATATTAATGATATGATCCTATCAGGAATTGATGCCCCAAAAATCATCAAGGAAAATACTTATATGGGACTAGAAGCAAAAGCAAAACTTATTGGATGGAAACGAGTATGAGCAACGGTACAAAAGTAGTTAAGAGAAGTGGTGATAATGAACCTCTTGATCTAAATAAACTTCACTTGATGGTTGAGGAGGCATGTAGAGACCTCTCTGGTGTTTCTGCATCACAGGTAGAGATGCAATCTGGTATTCAATTTTATGATGGAATCACCACAGCAGAAATTCAGGAGATTTTAATTCGTTCTGCTTCTGATTTAATTGATTTGGATAATCCAAATTATCAGTTTGTTGCAGCAAGACTACTTCTGTTTTCTGTAAGAAAATCTTTGTACGGAAGAGTTCAAGATCATCCTGATTTTGTCGAACACATTAATAGTTGTGTAGATGTTGGAGTTTATGATCCAGAAATTTTGACCAATTATACGAAAGAAGAACTTGATAGACTTGGTAGTTATATCAAGCATAGTAGAGATTATCTTTTCACCTATGCTGGTCTTCGTCAAGTAGTTGATAAGTATTTGGTTCAAGATCGCAGTAGTGGTCAAGTATATGAAACTCCACAGTTCATGTATATGATGATTGCTGCTACTATTTTTGCTAGATATCCAAAAGAAACACGTTTCTCATATGTGAAGAGGTATTATGACGCAATCTCAAAACACAAAATCAACATCCCAACTCCCATTATGGCAGGAGTTAGAACACCACTTCGTCAATTTGCAAGTTGTGTTCTTGTTGATGTTGATGACACCCTCGATAGCATCTTCAGTAGTGATATGGCTATTGGGAGGTATGTTGCTCAAAGGGCAGGCATCGGCATCAACGCAGGTCGCATCCGTGGCATCAACTCTAAAATCAGAGGCGGAGAGGTACAGCACACAGGTGTGGTCCCCTTCCTTAAAAAGTTTGAGGCAACTGTGCGATGCTGCACACAAAACGGCATCAGAGGTGGTTCTGCTACAGTCCACTTTCCTATCTGGCATCAAGAAATCGAAGACATTCTAGTCTTAAAAAACAACAAGGGTACGGAGGATAATCGTGTTCGTAAGTTAGATTACAGTATCCAAATCTCTAAACTGTTCTATGGACGATTTATTAAAAACGAAGAAATCTCACTTTTCTCTCCACACGCAGTTCCTGGTCTTTATGATGCTTTTGGGACTGATAGATTTGACGATCTTTATGTTGATGCAGAACGAAATGAATCTATTCCTAGAAAGACTATCGGAGCTCAAGAACTCTTTTTGGACCTCCTGAAAGAACGTGCTGAAACAGGTCGTATTTACATTATGAATATCGACCATTGTAATTCTCATTCATCCTTTACTGATAAGGTTGAAATGAGTAATCTTTGCCAAGAGATTACACTTCCAACAATCCCACTTCAACATATTGATGACCCTAATGGTGAGATTGCACTTTGCATTCTTTCTGCTATTAATGTCGGTAAAGTAAAATCAGATGAAGAGTTTGAGGATCTTTGCAATCTTTCTGTTCGTGGTTTGGAAGAATTGATTGATTATCAAAACTATCCTATAGTTGCTGCAGAGATTGGAACTAAAGCACGTAGGTCTTTGGGTGTTGGTTATATTGGTTTAGCACATTATCTTGCTAAACTTGGGTTTAATTATGATACTCAAGAGGCTTGGGATGCAGTTCATCAATTGTCTGAATCATTCCAATATTTTCTTCTCAAAGCATCAAATGAAGTTGCTAAAGAAAAGGGTGCTTGCGAATATTTCAATCGTACTAAATATTCGCAGGGTATTCTTCCTATTGATACTTACAAGAAAGATGTAGATGAAGTGTCTTCTGTTCCTCTTCAGCACGATTGGGAAGTACTAAGACAGTCAATTAAAGAGTTTGGATTGAGACACTCCACTCTTACAGCACAAATGCCATCAGAATCAAGTTCTGTAGTTTCAAATGCAACTAATGGAATTGAACCTCCTCGTGGATTCTTATCAATTAAGAAATCTAAAAAAGGACCTCTCAAACAGATTGTTCCACAGTATCAACATCTTAAAAACAACTATACGTTGCTTTGGGATATGCCTAGCAATCGTGGGTATATTAATATTGTTGCAGTTATGCAGAAATTCTTCGATCAAGCGATTTCTGGAAACTGGTCGTATAATCCAGAGAATTATGCCAATAATGAAGTTCCTGTTAGTGTAATGGCACAAGATATGCTTACTTGTTTTAAACTGGGGCATAAGACGGCATATTATCAAAATACATATGATAATAAGACTGATGAAGTTAAGGAAGATAAAGTAAGTATTGATGATTTAGTTAAAGAACTTTTAGAAGGTGGAGAAGAAGATTGTGAATCCTGTAAAATTTAGAACCACTGCAGAGAAAGAAAAAATGATTGAAGGAATGACCGTATTTAATACTCAAGAGGTAGATGCCAAAAAGCAACCTATGTTTTTTGGTGCTCCTCTTGGAGTTCAAAGATATGATACTTATAAGTATCCAGTCTTTGATAAACTGACTCAACAGCAGTTGGGATATTTCTGGAGACCAGAAGAAGTTTCTTTGCAGAAAGATCGTGCGGATTATCAAACTCTTCGTCCAGAACAAAAGCACATCTTCACTTCTAATTTGAAGTATCAAATTCTTTTGGATTCAGTTCAGGGTCGTGGTCCCGGAATGGCTTTTACTCCCTATTGTTCTCTTCCTGAATTGGAAGCGTGTATGAAGGTTTGGGAATTTATGGAAATGATTCATAGTCGTTCCTATACATACATTATTAAGAATGTTTACTCTGATCCCACAGAAGTTTTTGATTCTATTTTGAGTAATGAAAAAATTCTTGAACGGGCATCATCAGTAACTGGTGCTTATGATGACTTTATTAATTCCGCACAACATTATGGAAACTCAAATCTTTGGGTTCACGCACAAGAAGGTGCTGGAACTGCAAAGGATGAAAGATATGAACTCAAAAGAAAACTCTATCGTGCAGTAGCAAATGTCAATATTCTCGAAGGTATCAGATTCTATGTCTCTTTCGCTTGCTCGTTTGCGTTTGGTGAACTCAAACTTATGGAAGGATCCGCTAAAATTATCTCTCTCATCGCAAGAGACGAAAATCAGCACCTTGTTATTACTCAAAACATCCTCAATAAATGGCGTGAAGGAGATGATCCAGAAATGCAACAAATTGCTAAGGAAGAAGAGGAATGGGTAAAAGGTGCTTTTGAGAATTGTGTAAATGAGGAAAAGAGGTGGGCAGAATATTTGTTCAAAGATGGTTCAATGATTGGATTGAACGACAAACTTCTTTGGAGTTATGTTGAGTGGATTGCGAATCGTCGTATGAAGTCTATTGGTATTAAACCACTTTATGATATTGCTGCTAAAAACAATCCACTCCCTTGGACGGAGCATTGGATTAGTTCTAAGGGACTTCAAGTAGCACCACAACAAACACAAGTTCAGTCCTATGTGGTTGGTGGAATTAAACAAGATGTGGAAAAAGACACATTTGCTGGATTTCAACTTTAATTGACTTTAAGACCGAACTAATATATTATATAAATAATAATAGATAAGTTCGGTCTCAAAATGAATAACTATATTCTTTATTACTATTTGAGGGAAGATTTTAGTTCTCCATATTATGTTGGATATGGAAAACCACGAAGAATTAATGCTAGACATTCTAGAAGAAATGGAGCAGAAATACTTCCCCCAAGACATAGGAGATATGTAGTTAAATCTGGATTAACTAAAGAAGAAGCAATAGATTTGGAAATTAAACATATCGCTCTTTGGAAAAGAGAGTGTGATGGCGGAGTTTTATTAAATCAAAATCTTGGTGGTGATGGAAAACCAGGAGGGCAAAAAACTACTGGTTTTGGTGGAAGAACCCACACAGAAGAAGCAAAGAAAAGAATAAGTGAAAAAGTAGCAGGAAAAAATAATCCAAGATATGGAGTTAAATTATCACAAGAAACAAAAACCAAAATAAGTCAAAATATACATCCAAAATTTGGAAAAGATAATTCAAATTCCAAAACTTGGAAAATTATTTCTCCAGAAAATGAAGAATATGTTATTATTGGAGGATTAAAAGAATTTTGTAAATCTCAAAATATTTCATATGCGACTATGAGTGCCGCAATAAAGTATAATAGAAAAGGACCTAGAACAAATGGATGGAGTATTGAAGAGAAAATTTAGAATATCACTACCAGAAGATGAGTGTGTAATAAAACTTCAGGAGTATTGTAGTTTTTCTTCTATTCTATTGAAAGTTCCTGTGGTAGTTAAACCTTTATGCGCTGATGCAAACTGCCACAATAATGTAAATCATTATACAAATACTTATGGGGGGAAAAAGATAAGTGGTTATTATTTAATCACAGATATTGATGATGAAAGTTATGGGTGTGCGATATACCATAGTATCTGGAAAAATACCTATGGAAACTTAATAGATATAACCCCATTTGAAGATAGTAGAGAATATAATATGTTCTGTGAGTTTAATGGTAAAAACTATTATTCTGGGGTTGTTTTTAATAATGGAAAATATGAAGTATTAAAACCAGGATTAAATGTAATATGAGGGGTTTCGACCCCTCTTTTTATTATAAATAAAAAGAAGGTATTGCTTACTCATATGTCTGGAATTTCTAAGTTCAAAAGAATTTACAGTGAAGGTGTAAGTTTTGATATTGGTTCAGGACATAATGCAGCAAAAAGGAAAGCAAAAATTGCAAATCTTGCTGCAGGAACTACAAATCCTGGAGAAAAGGCAGCAGCAGAAAAGAAGTTAAATGGACCAAAACTTCTTTCAGTGAAAAAAGAAGAAGTAGAAGTAAATGAAAAGATTGATGTAGGTGCTGATGCTGGTGCGACAATCAGTGATTTCGTCCATTCAAAGAGCAAAACCTTCAAAGGTGATAGTAAGAAGCAAAGAATTAAGAGAGCACTTGGTGCTTATTACGCAGCACAAAAAGAAGAAACAGAAAACATTTATGATTATGTAATTGAAACTTTGGTTGATAGTGAATTCGCAGAAGATTATGAGACTGCCGAAAATATGTTTGAACATATGAGTAGTGAATTTTTAGCAGTCATTCTTGAAGAGTATATTGAAGAAGCAAAACTTTCAAGAGCTGTAAAACTTTCAGATTTAGATGATGCATTTCTTAAGGCAAGTAAATCTAAAGTTAAAGTTGTTAATCCTTCTGGTGAAACCAAGGAAAATCTTAGTTCTCACGATTTTGCAGACCATAAATTACCAAAAGGACATCATTATGATTTTAAAGGAAAGGGGTCATTTGATGATGCAGGTATGCTTAGAGGCACTTCAGGTAACCGTGCTGTTATAACTCATGTGCAACCAGGACACAGAAGAAGTAATCCTAGAAGAATAAATCCAACATCTGCGGTCACAGCTCGCGGTCAAATGAGTAATTATAATGATGATAAATCAAAAAGTGGAAATCAAATGATGGTACAACATTTAAGAAATGTTGGAATGTTGGGATTAGGTGCTCATGGAGGAGGAAAACTACATTTAACTGGAAATATGCCTAGAAATATTTCTGGACCAAAAAGAAAAGCAATAGCTGCTGCTTCTATTATAAAAAATAGATTAAAATCTGGCCAAAGAATATCCTCAATAGATACTTACGATGATATTCCTTCACAGGCACATAGTATGGCCCAAGCAGCTCATAACGAATCTCCTTCTTCTAGGACAAGGGCATTTGTTACCCGAGTAGTTCAATCTAAACCTGATAGAAAAATAAAAGGCAAATCAAAAAAAGGTGATATTGTTCCTGTTAGACTTGGTTCAGAAACTAAACCATTTAGGCCTGGTAGAACGGGAATAAGAGATAAACCAGCTGCTCCAAAAACTACTAAACAAACACAAAGAGCACGTAAAAAAGCAAGAAAGAATATGGGAGAAGAGATGAGTTCTTATGAGTACTGGAAACAGTTTATTGATTGATATTAAAAAACACTAAATAAATATAGAAAAGTACTTTTTACTGCTCCTAAGAAGATGAATAAAAAAGATTTAGACGCATTGAACGAGTTATATTCAAGTGTTTATGGTGGAGAGCAGTTGAATGAAGGACCTTATAGTGCTGATAGAGTGCAAAAGGCTCAACAAGCACAACAAGGTAGAGATACCTTTGCCTCAATAGGTGGAAATGCTGGATTGTCACGAGCAGCTGCGGCTTCTGGTGACAGTGCTGCGGCAAAAACATTTATGCAAAGGTCTCAACAAATTGGTGATAAAAAAAGAGCAGAACAAACAGCTGCTTCTGCTAGACAACAAAGTCAAAGAACACAAAATAGAGCAAATGATGTTGCTGCATACGGGAATGCATTTGGTATACAAAAACCACCAGTACAAAAACCACCAGCAGCAACAAAACCACAGTTTGGAACTACAACACCAAAAGGATCATCAGTAACTTCTACTGGTGTTTCTGGACTATCTGCTGCTGATAGATCAGCATATTCTGCTGGTGGCGGAAATGCTGCTGCACAAAAAGGTATGGGAAGTAGCACTGCACAAGTAATTGCACAAGGTAAGAAAAATCTCGGAAGAATGGATCAAGGCAAACCTGCCCCTCCTGGTTCTAGACCAACTTCGGGTTCTTCGTCGGTACATTCAACAACTGGACTTTCTGCATATTCTGCGGGAAGTGGTTCTGGTTCTGGTTCTGGTGGTTCTAGTAGTTCTGGCGGAGCTGCAAAACCAGCAGCAGCACCTACAGCACCAGTAAAACCTGCTGCTTCTGCAGTACCAAAACCAGCAGCAAGTTCAGCAAATCCTATGGATACTTGGGCTCGTTCTAATCCAGGACTTGCAAGAAAGGTTGCTAATAGTTCAACACCACAAGCAGGAAAGGATGTGATTTCAGCAAGAGTAAATGCTGATAATGATAGAGGTCCAAGCACTCCTACTCCTTCATCTTCTTCAAGTTCTGGTTCTTCATCTTCTTCTGGTGAAACCGATAGGCTCAAAAAAGCACTTGACATCAAAAAGTCAGATGTAACCTCTTCATATCAATGGCCTTCTGCAAAAACAATTAGAGAAATTGCAGGTGCTTATGCTTCAATCTACGAAGCAAAGAAAAAAGTAGACCAAGACGAAGATGGTGATAATGACTTTGCGGATGTAAGAATTGCGAGAATGATTGCTTCTGGTGTTCCCAAAGCAAAAGCAATTGCTATGGTGAAGAACAAATCTTATAATGAAGAAGTTGAACTTTGGGTAAATGAACTTATTGAAGAAGGTTATGACCTAAGTGGATATACTTGGGATGATATGTTTGAGATTTATGAAGAACTTGAGTATATTGAAGAAAGAGACGAAGGCAAACCAGGTTTGATGTTTAAGAAGATTGCTGCATCTGCTGCAAAACGTTATGGTTCAAAAGAAGCAGGGAATAGAGTTGCTGGAGCAATTCGTAAGAAAGTTCTTGCGAATGAAGCAACTGCGATGGCTAAGAGAGGTTATGATGAGGTTGCAATTCGTAATACGATTGCTAGAAACACAAAAGGTGGAGAATCTGCTGATAGAGCAACTGCACTTGAAAACAGACCAACTTATGGAGATAGTGCAAAACAAAATGCAAGACAAAATCTTGCTAGAAAGCAAAGAGGTGATTTCCGTGATACAACTTCTTCAAATCCTGGTCTTCACGGATATGCTTATAAGTCCAATGACCCTACGGTAAAAGCAAAGCAGGCAGCAAGAGGAGCACAAAGAAGTGCTTTGACCCCTAGAGAGAAAAAGATGCTCAATAGAGAGGCATATGAAGCATACGAGTTTGTAGCATCATATCTTTTAGAAAATAACTTTGCTAATACAATTGATGACGCAAATGTGATTATCAACAATATGAGTGAGGGTTGGTTTGAAAGTATTATGGAAGAAAAGAAACCTCTTCCTGTTGCTAAAATGAAGAGAAAGGAAAGCAAACTCCTTGATAATGAAGAGGGACAACTACAAGCACTAAGAACTGATGTTGGTTCTAAGGAAAGAAAGGCAAGAATGAAAGAACTTCAAAGATTTGATAATATCAATAGTGTAAGAACAAGTGTTGCTAAGAGAGGTGGTAAGCAACAACACTCAATGCCTGAAATTGGAAGATTTAAACCAAAAGACGAAGATTGATATAATATTACAATTTATTAAGCACCTTGACAGGTGCTTTTTTTATGACTATAATCACTCTGTTAGGGTTGAAAGATAAGTTATATCTAAATAACTTGAAGATTATTAAGGGCCCGAATGAGTTATGAAAACCCTTGGTTATATCAAGGAAAAGTTTTTGAGACAGAAGATATTCAAGAGAATTTTGGATTTGTTTATTTGATAAGTTGTGAAGAAACTCAAAGAAAATATTTGGGAAGAAAATACTTTTGGTCTTTTAGAACACCAAAAGGAAAGAAAAGAAAAGTAAAACAAGAAAGTGATTGGAAAAATTATTATGGTTCTTGTCCTGAACTGAAAGATGATATTAAGTTATTAGGTAAAGATAAGTTCAAAAGAAGTATTTTATCTCTTCATAAGACATTAGGTAAGACAAACTATGAAGAGACAAGGCAGTTGTTTTTGAATAACGTTTTGACGGAAGCACTTGACGGTGGAGTGCCAAAGTACTATAATTCTAACATACTTTCAAGGTATTTTAGGAAAGATTACTTTTATGAAACTTCACCTCAAAAAAATCTGTAATGATACAATACAACAACATATCAATCGTATGCATGATTTGTGTGAAGATGGTAGAGCAAGAGATGCGAAATGTATCTATGATGAAATCCGTGATTGGGTAATTCAAAAAGAAAACCTTGAAGTATTATCACTTGATTATATCAGTGGAAACTTTTTAGATTTTTAACCATTTCTAAATACTCTGATATAATGTAAAAATCCATTTTTGGATTCCTATTATGAGTAGGTTTTAATATTATGAGAATTTGATCGTGAAAATTAGAGCCGTGGAAGGTGCCTACCGAGAGGTTTGGTGTACCCCCCTTTTATACGGATGTAGAGTTCAATTAATTTAAATGCAAAATTTCTTTACAGTAACCTTGCCCCTTTTGGCAGCGGTTACGACCAATATGGCAACATTGCCTGGTTTATTTCCTCCTCCCCCATTGAGTGCCCCGCCACCATTTTCTGTGATTAAGGAGTTTGAGACCAAGACAACGACCAAAGAGGTTGTTCCCGAAAAACCAAAAGAGAAAAGGTTAATTTGTAAAGGGTGTTCAAATGTAGAGCAAAATGCTCTTGATTACTTCCAAGATATTGGAATCAAAGACAGAAACGCCCTTGCTACCATCATGGGCAACATTAAACAGGAATCAACATTCCAATCTAGTGTTTGTGAAGGTGGTAGTATAACGTCATACTATAATTGCTCAGGTGGTTATGGTTTGATTCAATGGACATCTGCGAATCGTTATTATGGATTGGGTGATTTTGCTAAGAAGTATGGTGGTTCTCCATCATCACTTCAAACGCAACTTCGTTATCTTACAAATGAAGTTCAATGGCAACGAATTGAGGAGAAGATGAAAACTCCTGGTAAATCAATTAATCGTTATATGGACTATGCGTACAATTGGATTGGTTGGGGGCATCATGGTGCTCGCACATCTTATGCTTATGATTATGCATCTCGACTAGTTCAAGTAGAAGTCTAATATATAAGGGGAGTGTTACTGCTCTCCTTTCTTATGTTTAAATTTGGAAAACAAAAACCAGATATAAAGCAGTACGCAATCATAGGAATTGTATTGAGTTCTATTATTGCAACACTTTCCCAATGTAGTGGTATTAAGCAAGATAGTATTTGGGACTTACTTGACGAAGTTCAAAGAAGATATTTCCCACAAACTATTCTCAACGACTTTGTGATTAAAGATCCAGAAAAACTTGATAGAAGAATCAAGCGTGATGTTGATGCAGCAATCGCAGAGTATGAACGCTTGACAGGAGATGATGGAAAGGTTAAAATACCTTCACCACGATACTCAGAGAAACCACCAGATGGGTCTTATGCCCAATCAGTTCTTGGAGGTGAAATGAGATTGTGTTCTCCTTGGGTTGATGACTGCCCAAAAGATGCGAAATTAATTCAGCGGTAGAATGTCTGCCTTCCAAGCAGAACGTCAGGAGTTCGAATCTCCTATTTCGCTTTCCCAATTTTTTGGGAATACTAAATAATCCTCGTAGTTGTAAATCTTAATACAATCTTATGAATTTTAAATCATTTTTTGCTAGTGCCGTTGTTGTTTCTGCAATGACCGCTCCTGCTATGGCACAAGTCACCAGTGTTTCTCAACTGCGTGATGTGCAACCTACTGACTGGTCTTATCAGGCAGTTTCAAATCTGGTATCGCGTTATGGATGTGTTGCTGGTTTCCCTAATGGAACTTTTCAACCAGGACAACCTGCCACTCGTGCCCAACTTGCTGCACTGACTAGTGCTTGCCTGGATCGCATTAGTGAGTATCAGACTGCTGCTGATGCTGCTCTTGCTGCCGCGCTTCGTGCTCAATTCTCCAAAGAAATTGCTGCCACTAATACTCGTGTAACGACTCTGGAAGTTGCTTCTGCTCGTAAGGCACAAGGAGTTGGTCAGTATGTAGGTGTTGGCGTTCTGCTGAATAAGCAAGGAGTTGCTGGCGGTGGTAATGGTACTAATCAAACCATCTCCGGTGCTACTGTTCAGGCACGTCTTCCTGTTGCTACTGCTTGGGGAAATGAAGTTTCAATTCGCCCTTATGGCAACTTTGTTGGTAACCCTGCTGGACAGATTGGTGCTGCTGGTGGTGCTCTTGCTACTTATGATTATTCCATTTCACGCAAGAATCTTGCAAATGGAACTAAAGTAAGTCGTGCAAACATCTATGGTGGTATTGGTGTTCAAACTCCTTTTGTGAATAACACCACTTCCAATTATCAATCTGCTGTTGGTTCTCAGACTCAAGTTGTTCTTGCTTTGGGTGTTGAAGGTCGTATTACTGATTCCTTGGTTGGTTTTGCAGATCTTAAGTTCCCCACTACCAATGCTGGTAACAGTTATGGTAGTTCAAATGGAACTTATAGTCCCGTGTTCACAACTGGTCTTGGTATCAAGTTCTGATAACCTTTAAGGTATAAGTACCATTTATCCCCCACAAGGGGGATTTTGGTATTTGATCATTTATAAATACTTCAAAAAGTATAATGGAAACTTTATTTAAATCTTTGAGTGATGCTCAGGCATCACTTTTTGTTTTATTTCAAAAAACTTGGATTTATCATTGGGATGTTGTTGGACCAGACTTTCATCAACTACACACTGTCTTTGGTGAACAATATAATGAAATGTTTGAAGAGATTGATACTCTCACAGAACATATGAGATATTTGGGAATGAAACCAGTCAGCACTCTCACAAGAATTACTGAAGTAACTCAAATTGAACAAGCATCAAATAGTGCCCAAGATATTGGTGCTATGGAAATGGTTAGGCAGTTGAGAGATGATAATAAAAAGATTGTAGAAATATTTACAGAAATTTCAGAAGAAGCAGATAAACAAAAACAGTATGCAACTTCAAATTTAGTTCAAACTATAATGGAAACGCACGGCAAATTCCATTGGATGTTGAGATCTTTTCTAGAATAAAAATTAATGGTATAATGTAAATACTTGACTAATTTAAAGGAATGATATAAAATGTTAAAGGTCAGATGTAAAATGTGCAACAAAGAGTTGCACTCTCATCAAACACAGACTAAGTGTTGTGGATGTGATAATTTAACCACAGTAAAAGATGATAAAATTACTGCATTAGATTTAAGTTTGGTAGAGTTAATATCAAATCCAAATTTAAAAAATAATTCTTCTTCTCTTTTTACAAGAGAAGATCTTGCATATCAAGAAGCAAGAAGAAACCGTAAAGTTAGAAAAATGGAGTTTGAAATTAAATGAGTTGGGAATCCCCAAACCTGTCTAAGGGTGATATTGAATTACTTACAATCGCATTGGATGAGTATCTTTATGCGTCAAATTTAGAAGTTCCAGATATGCCTAAAATGGAAAAACTATTACATAGATTGGAAGACCATTTGAATAAGTTTTAATTTTTTTATAATTATATTGACAGACCTTTCAATAACTGATATGATAATCTTATATTAATGAAGCAAATGAAAAAGTTTACGGTAGAAGAATTCCAAGAAGACTTTGATAATCTAATAGAAAGAGTAGAAAATGGAGAATCTTTTATAGTCACCGATGAAGGAAATGAAGTAGTTATAATGCCAGCAAAGGATTATGAGTACATAGTGGATGGTTTAGAAGAACATGACGACCTGATTCGAATACACACGGATCACGAAGAGGGTTGTTGATTTTATGCGAGTGAGACTTGGTAGTCAGAGGAGCCTTATAAACTCTTTCCGCCAGATTAGCGGCTTTGACCTGGTTCGAATCCAGGCACTCGTACTAATCTAAATAGTCACTAAATGGACACTTCAAAACAATCGTTGGATTACAACTTTATGAAAACAGCATTAATTACTGGAATTACTGGGCAAGATGGATCTTATCTTGCTGAACTTCTTTTGAATAAAGGATATGATGTGCATGGTATTATTCGTCGTAATTCTATTTCAGATAGTACGGGACGAATTACGCCACTTTTGAGTAATTCAAATATTCATCTTCATTATGGAGATTTGACGGATTTTTCTAATATTACTTCTATTATTCAAGAAACTCGTCCAGATGAAATTTATAATTTAGCAGCACAAAGTCATGTAAAATTTTCATTTACAAATTCTCTCTATACAACTGATGTTGATGCCGTTGGTGTTGTGAGAATTTTAGAAGCAATTCGAATTCTTGGATTATCAGAAAAAACAAGATTCTATCAAGCTTCAACCTCAGAACTTTTTGGAAAAGTACAAGAAACACCCCAAAAAGAAACAACTCCATTTTATCCACGTTCTCCTTATGGAGTATCCAAACTTTATGGTTTTTGGATTGTGAAAAATTATAGAGAATCATATAATATGTTTGGGTGTAATGGGATCCTTTTTAATCACGAATCACCAAGAAGAGGTGAATTGTTTGTAACTCGTAAAATCACCAAAGCACTTGCAGAAATTTCAATTGGAAAAAAGAAAGCACCTCTTGAACTTGGCAATCTAGATGCGAAACGTGATTGGGGACATGCTAAAGATTATGTTCGTTCTATGTGGATGATGCTTCAGAATGATATACCTGATGATTATGTTATAAGTATGGAACAGCAACACTCTGTTCGGGATTTTGTAAATATATCTTGTAAATATTTTGGTTTTGATATGGAATGGTCTGGAGAAGGTATAAATGAAATTGGTATAGATATAAATGTAGGAAAACCATTAGTACAAATTAATCCAGAATATTATCGTCCAGCAGAAGTAGAATCACTTATTGGTGATTGTTCTAAAGCAAAAGAAATACTAAAATGGAAACCTGAATATACATTTGAACAACTTGTTGAAGAAATGTGTGAGAATGATCTTAAATTAGCAAAGGAAAAAAATTATGACGGCATATACTGAAATTCAATCTTGTAGAGTTAGTGGTGAATCTGATCTTGTTACTTTTTTGAATCTTGGAAATCAAAAACTTACAGGAGTTTTTCCAAAACCAAATGAAGAAATTGCATCAGGTCCACTTGAACTTGTTTGGAGTCCATCTAGTTATTTGGTACAGTTAAAGCATACATATGAACCAACAGATATGTATGGAGATAATTATGGTTATCTTTCTAGTTTGAATAATTCTATGATTCAACATTTGGTTCAAAAAGCAAATTATCTTACAGAACTTGCAAATCTTAAAGACGGTGATGTTGTAGTAGATATTGGATCAAATGATTGTACTTTTTTGAAAGCACTTCCTGTGTTTACAAAAAGAATTGGAATTGACCCGACTATTAAAAAGTTTAGTCATTACTATCCAGAAGAAATTTCTTATGTTGCGGATTTCTTTTCCGAAGATGCTTATCGATCTGTAGAAAAATCAAAAAATGCAAAATTAGTTACATCTATTTCTTGTTTTTATGATTTAGATGATCCAGTTTCATTTGTAAAAGATATTCATTCTATTCTTGCAGATGATGGATTGTGGCATTTTGAGCAAGCATATCTTCCATCTACTTTGAGATCATTGTCTTATGATACTGGATGCCATGAACATATTGAATATTATTCAATGCTTTCTGTTGAAAATATTCTTAATCGAGCAGGAATGCGAATTGTTGATGTGACATTAAATGACATCAATGGTGGTAGTTTTGCAGTGACTGCATGTAAAGCAGAAAATACAAGCATTGGAAAAAATATTGCAGTTATTAATTGGTTGATTGAAGAAGAATATAGAATGGGTCTTCATACAGTTAAACCATATTTTGAGTTTGCTCAAAGGACATATGAGCATAGAAACTCTCTTGTGGAATTAGTGAAATCTCTTCGATCAGAAGGAAAAATAATTTATGGTTATGGTGCATCTACCAAAGGAAATGTTCTTCTGCAATGGTGTGGATTTACTTCTGATGATATTGCTGCAATTGGTGAAGTGAATCCTGACAAATTTGGATGTGTAACCCCTGGAACTAATATTCCTATTATTTCTGAACAAGAAGTTAAAGATATGAAACCAGATTATATGATAGTGTTGCCATGGCATTTTAAAAATGGTATAATTCAAAGAGAGAAAGATTATCTAAATTCTGGGGGTAAATTCATTTTTCCACTTCCTTATATTCAAATTATTTGATGAAATATTCTAAAGTAGTTATTTGGGGACATCCATTATACTCTCATACACATTCGTATGTTCATGAGGCATATTATAGGACATTTAAACATCTTGGGTATGATGTCTACTGGTTTCATGATGATGATTATCCAATAGAATTTGATTTTACAAATTGTCTTTTTGTTGGTGAAGGATTTGCAGATAAAAAAATACCTATCAATAATACAAGTTGTTATTTGATTATGTATTGCCCATCTCCTATTAAATATCAAGATGCTGAAAGGTATATTGATATTCGAATGGCAGCAGTTGACTTTAAAGATCATATTCAAGAATATTCTTTAGATAAAAACACTGCAATTAAAATTGGACCTGCTTGTTATTTTGTCCCCAAAACACTTGAAAAAGTTAAGGTCAAAAATGATTATGTTGATTATGAGATGAGTGATTATGATAAAGTTTATATAAGTTGGGCAACTAATAAACTTCCAGATGAATTCAATGAGGATGATATTTACATTCCAAGAGAACCAAATGTTTATTATTGTGGAACAATATCTTCATTTGGCATTTGTGAAAATTATTCAAATTTTCTTCCTTTCATAGAAGAATGTAAAAAAAATAATATTGGGTTTGTTCATAATGATCCTTGGACAAATCCCCTTTCAAATGAAGAAGTAATTCGAAGAACCCAAGAATCTCTTCTTGGAATTGATATTAGAGGACTTCAGCACTTAAAACAAAAACTTCTTACTTGTAGAGTTTTTAAAAATATAAGTTATGGTCATCTTGGATTGACTAATTCAGAAGAGATATACAAAGAACTTGATGGTAATTGTGTTTATTGTGATGATACATCAGAGTTATTTTATGAAGCAATGAAAAATAGAGAAAATGAAAAGTTAATTTTAGATGGTATGAAATATGTAAAAGAAAATCATACCTATATCAATAGAGTCAATAGTTTGCTTTCTATATTAAAATGAAAAAATTAAATTGCTTATTGATAGGAAATTGCCAAAATGATGGAATAATGTATTATCTATCTCAAAGTGATGAGTTTAATAAAACTTATGAGATGAAACATTATACTAATTGGCAATTAATTAAAAATAATTGTGAAATTCCTATGAATGATATTCAAAATGCGGATCTGTTTATATATCATCCTTTGCGAATAGTTCATGGGTGTTATTCTACGGATCCAAGTGTTGAAGGATCTATTGGATCTTATGTAAAAAATGATGCTATTAAAATAGCATATCCTTACATTTTTTCCTCTGCTATGTGGCCACTTGTTCAAAAAGGAAAAAATATAAACATATGGTTTGGTGGAGAAGTAATTGAGAATTTACTTTCAAAGGGATTGAAAAGAAATGATATACTCAATTTATATCATAAAAATAAAATAAACTGGGATTATAAAAATAGGTTTGATAAAAGTATACAAATTTTAAAACAAAAAGAAACATTGACAGATATTAAAGTTTCAAATTTTATAGAAGAAAATCTTTCAAATAAACTTTTATTTTTAATCCCACATCATCCAACTAGTTTAGTATTTTTATATGTTACTAATCAAATTTTAAAAAGATTAAATATGAAAGAACTTGGTGAAGATATAATTAAAACAGTGAATGATAGAAATATTCCAGATTCTACTTATGATCATCCATCAGGAATGCATCCATTGCATGAATCTTCAATAGAAGAATTTAATTTGAATTATGGAAAAGAATATTTGTATGATTCTAAAGATTTTTATTTGCAAAGAATAGTAACTTATTTGCATTTAAATGGATATTAATTTCATTCATGAGTAATTTAAAATCTGGATTATCTGGATGCAAACTTGAATTATTAGATAACTTAAGTTTGAGAAAATATTCATCTTCGATGGAGTATAATTCCAGATTATCATCCCAAATTGAGAAGCAAAAATTATTTTCAAATTTTATATTAAAAAATATAGATACTCCAAAAATTTATAACTCAAATTTTGATTCTTTGTATTATTTTGATATGGAGTATATCTCTGGACTTTCTTTTGAAGAATATTTTTCTACTTCTTGTATTAACAATATTGATTTTGTTGTTCATACTTTATTTGAATATTTTGATTTTTTAATTTCTAATATAAAAATATCTAATATTAAAAATAAATTAATATCAAAGATTGAAAGTTTGGAAGAAAAAACAAAATATGGTAGTTATTTGAATTTTATAAAAAATAATATCTTGAGTAAAGAAATTGTATCAATACCAAAAACTTTTTGTCATGGTGATTTAACCTTCTCAAATATTTTATTTCATAAAAATAGATTATTTTTTATAGATTTTTTAGATTCTTATATTGATAGTTTCTTGTGTGATATGGTTAAATTGAAACAAGATTTGTATTATTTTTGGAATTTGAAACTAAATAAAATTGATGATATAAGAATCAAACAATCGTATCAATATATTTGGAAAAATTTATATTTTAGGTATCAAAATTATATTGAAAGTGATGAATTTAAAATATTAGATTCTTTAAATCTATTGCGAATAGAACCTTACTTGATTAATTCAAAACAAAAAAGTATACTTAATAGTAGCATTTTAAAAACTGATCTATATGAAAAATTTAATTGTACCAATGGCAGGGAAATCATCTAGATTTCCAAATATGAAACCTAAATGGATGTTAACTCATCCAATGAAAAACAAGTTTATGGTTATGGATGCAATATCTGGAATTAATCTAGACTTTTTTGATGCCATCTATTTTATATGCCTAAATGAGCATGAAATTAAGTATGGTTTTTCAAAAGGATTTCATGAAGAACTTGAAGAATGTGGAATTGAAAATAAGTCAAAAATAATATTTTTGGATAATCAAACTTCCTCTCAGTCTGAAACAGTTTATAATGCAATTAAATTAGAAAATATTGAAGGATTTATTTTTATTAAAGACTCTGATGGTTACTATGAATGTGAATTAGTCGATGATGAGAATCAAATTGCATTTTTTGATTTGAATAACATGGATGATATTAATGCAAAAACAAAAAGTTATGTTGAATTTGACATTAATGGTATTGTAACTAATATAGTTGAGAAAAAAGTTATTAGTTCTACTTTTTCTGTTGGTGGATATGGATTTAAAGATGCCAAAGAATTCTGTAAAGCATATGAGCAAATTGAAGATCTTGATGGAGAATGTTATATTAGCAATATTATTTTTGAAATGATTCTTTCTGGATCTAGATTTAATGGATTGTCAACTACTAACTTTAAAGATTGGGGAACTCTTGATGCATGGAACAAATATAAAAGTCAGTACCGTTGTTTATTTGTAGATATTGATGGAACACTAGTTTTTAATTCTTCAATACACTTTCCACCATATGTTGGAACTGGAGAACCACTGAATAGTAATATTTCTCTTTTAAGGAAACTTTATGATTCTGGAAAAGTTAAAATTATTTTGACAACAAGTAGACCAGAAAGACTTAGAGAGTTGACAATAGATGAGATGTACAAGTATAATATTCCATATGATACACTTATTATGGGACTTCCTCACTGTAAACGAGTTATTATCAATGATTTTGCTAATAGTAATCCCTATCCAGCATGTGAATCAATTAATCTTCCAAGAAATTCCGATAATCTAACAGAGTTTTTAAAATAATATGATAGACATAGTTATTCAAGGTCCATATACAGAATTCACAGATGAAGTTATTGATTTGTATCTTAAAATTGATTTAATTGACAATATTATTATTTCTTGTTGGGACGTAGACAAGACAGAAGAATATAAATTGGATAGAGTTAAATTCGTAAGAAATTCAGTTTATCCTCCATATTCTGGTGTAGGAAACGTTAATATGCAACTAACTACATCTTTAAATGGTGTAAAAGCATCTAAAGCAAAATACATTATTAAGATGAGAAGTGATCAAAAGTTTAATCATCAAGGTATGGATAATATGATTAACTACTTTATTGAAAATAAGAAGAAGGAAACAATTTTTATTTGTGGAAATATTTTTGCACATCTGTTCCATCCGAGAGATCATGTTTTTATGGGATATAAAGAAGATATGATTAATTTGTTTGATATACCATTTGAACAAAATGATTTGTGTCAGAAAATGGGAATTAACCGCAATAATATGTCTTCATATATGAACTTGTTCACTAGATCAGAAACATATATTGGTGCTTATTATTGTAGTAGATTTGATGATAGAGTTGTTGATATGGTAAATGACCAAGAAAAATATTTGTATGATGGGGCAGTAAATTGGGAGTATGCCAAACAAGTTAGTACAGAGGTAATGCCAAAATATTTTAAATCTTTTCCAAGAAAAGGAATAGATTTTATTTGGCCAAAAAATAATATTTATTATTTTCCATTTGATCTCAACGTTGAAGGGTGGCATGAAGATGGATTTTAATAAAATTTTTAAAAAAGTATAATTCTTGGACCAATGAAAAGTTTATACATACTTTAGAAACAATTATAAGCAATTTGAAGTAAATTATGAATCGTTTTTATTCTGATGCAAAGCAAGATCAATTTGTTGCAAATATTTTAAATTTTAAAAAAAATGGATATTGTGTAGATATTGGAAGTTGCCATTCTATCATTTTCAATAATACTTTTTATTTTCAAGACCTAGATTGGTCATCGATAAGTGTTGAGATCGAAAGTTCATATAATGAAAGTTATGGAACTAGAAAAAGTGGTGTTCATTTGAATGAAGATGCTCTTGGTGTTGATTATATACAAGTATTTGAAGAATATGAATTTCCTAAAAATATTGATTATCTTTCTTTGGATGTAGATACTTTAAGTCTTAATGTTCTTAAAATTTTACCACTTGATGAATATAGATTTAAAGTAATCACAATTGAACATGACGGATATCTTTATGGAGATGAATATAGAGAACAACAGAGAAGTATTTTAGAATCTTTTGGATATTTTTTACTTTGCTCTAACGTGTATGTCCAACAATCTGGATATGAAGGAAAAGAATATCCTTTTGAAGATTGGTGGATTGATCCTTCTGAATTTGATAAATCTTTAATAGAAAAATTAAAATCAGAGAGTGAATATCCTTCAGAAATAATTGCAAAATTTAATTAATATGAAAACATTAGGATTTATGTATAGTTGTTTTAATGAACAACGTGCGGTTGATTATTCTGTTCAACAATTAAGAATTCATTACCCAGATTCTTTAATTTATTTGGTTTCTGATGGTGGATTGGATTTCTCATATTTAAAAGATATCTATGATAATTTATTTGTATCTTTGGAAGAAGATACAATGTCAGACATATTTAAAATAACAGCAGGACCTAATGGTGCAGGTCCAGGAAATTTTAGAGAAGATTATTATCAAAATGTAATCAAAAAGTGTGCTCTGACTGTTTTGGATAGATTGGAAAGAGCAATAGAATATTGTAAATATCCAGATTGGATGGTTATGATGGATCCTGATGCTTTAATCAGAGGAAAATTGACAATTCCAGATGATGCTAAACTTTTGGGATCAAGAATTAATTGTTGTTCGCCAAAGGGGTATCGTGATGTTCTTGCATCTGTTGATGGTGCAAAAATTTTAACAAGATGGGGTGCATCTCCTTGTGTATTTGAAGTTGAAACTTTTTTAAAAGCATTGAAAAAATTTAGAGAGTACGATGGAATACTTGATAAACTTTCATATGAATGGTATGCTATGTGTGCCCATGATGCTTTGATACCAACTCTATTTGCTATGGTAGGAGAAGAAGAAGTATTCAATCCAGATATAATTGAATGTACCAGAGATGCTAATTGGAGAACAAAAACAAATCCATTAGTTCATCAATTTAGAGAATATTATGACAAATAAAAATTATGATAGGATTTAATCATTTAGGACAAATAGGAAGACTAGGAAATCAAATGTTTCAGTGTGCTGCACTTTTAGGAATTGCAGCACATCGTAAGTATGATTATTGCATTCCAGACCATTCCATATATAATGATTTTGGTGGTTTTCAACACCATGAACTTCAAGGATGTTTTAAAATGTCTGAATTTGAAGGAAAATATGGATTTGTTGATGGTGATATTGTTGAATTAAATCAATATCATTTTTGTGAAGAATTGCTTGATGAGTGTCCAGATAATGTAACTTTGATTGGATATTTTGAAAGTGAAAAATATTTTAAACACGTAGAAGATAAAATTAGAAAAAATTATGAATTTAAAGATTTTATTGTTGAAAAATGTTTATCATATGGAAAGGATATATTAAAAAATGAACCAGTTGCTTTGACTGTAAGAAGAGGTGATTTTTTACTACCACATCATTTGAATCGTCATCCTGTTTGTAGTTTAGATTATTATAAAACTGCCTTGGAAAAATTTGAAGGTAGAGATATTTTAATTTTTTCTGATGATATTGAATGGTGCAAAAAACAAGAAATTTTTACAAATAGAAATTCATTTTTTGTTGATACACCTGATAGAATATATAAAGGTCATTTTGATCTTTGTTTGATGGCAATGTGTAATGATTTTATTATGGCAAACAGTACATTTTCTTGGTGGGGGGCTTGGTTGTCAAAAAATAAGAATAAAAAAGTAATTGCTCCAAAAAAATGGTATGGGACAGAATTGGAACATTTAATTTTAAAAGATCAGTTACCTAAAAATTGGGAAAGAATTTAATTATGAAAAATATAACAATTACCACGGCTTTATTTAATATTAATAGGGAAAATATGGATGGAAGAACCTGGGATGAATATCTTCAATGGTTTTCTGTGACGTTAAAATTAAAATGCCCTATGGTTATTTTTGTAGAAGAGAGTCTTGTGGATTTTGTAAAAAGTCATAGAGAAGATCAAAATACTAAGATTATTTCCCAAAGACTTGACGAAATTCCATATTATTACTTAAAAGATAAAATGGATTCAATTCTTCAATCCGATGATTATAAAAATAAAATGACAGTTTTGGATAGAATAGAGTGTAATTATTCTCTTTATTCTATTATTCAGTATTCTAAATTTAAATGGATTGAAAAATCAATCCAAAATAATGATTTTAATAGTGAATTATTTTTTTGGATTGATGCAGGAGCATCTAGATTTTTTGATGGATTTAATTTGGAACAAGAATTTCCAGGAGTTGCTGCTAATAAAGAATTGGATGAATTGGGAGAAAAATTTCTTATACAACAAAATATGGAATCTTATTCTGATCTTGTATCTTCAAATTCTTTAGATAGAAGTTACTTTTATGATGCTAGGTCATTCGTTTGTGGTACTTTTTTTGGTATGCATAAAAACATTCACCCCAAAATTTTAGGTGAAATTGAAAATATTCTTTTTAATGATATGATTTCTAAAAATAATTTAAATAACGAACAAATTGCTTTGGGTTATCTTGTAAAAAATAAACCAGAATTTTTTGAAATATTTTATAGAAATAATTGGAAACAAATGGAGTTATTTACAGAGTTAACAAAATGAAAATTTGTTTAGTCGGTCCAGGAATAATGCCTATCCCACCAACAGGATGGGGTGCAGTAGAAAGAGCTATTTGGTATAGATCTTGTGCTTTAAGTGAATTAGGGCATGAGGGGGATATTTTGAATACTCCAGATATGAATGAGATTACTGCAGAATGTTTAAATGGTGATTATGATGTAATTCATTTTCATTATGATCAACATTATCCTGTTGTTGATTATTTGTATGATAAAGTAAAATGTCCAATTTTGTTTAGCAGTCATTACCCATATATTGAACAGGTAAATATGCATAGACGTGATGGATATGATAAAATTTTTGACTATATTTTAAATAATGGAAATAAATTTTATAATTTTTCTGTTTCTCCAAAAAATTATGATTTTTTTATTGAAAATGGATTTCCAAAAGATAGAATTTTTCATTTAAGAGAAGGACCCCTAGTTTCTGAATTTAGATATAATAGTGAATGCGAAAATCCAAATAAATCTCTTTATCTTGGTCAAATTCATCAAAGGAAAAAACAATATCTATATCAATCTATTCCAGGAATAGATTTTGTTGGTAAGTATTTTCCTGGAACATCTTTTGACCCAGAAAATAAAAATTATTTGGGGGAATTGAAAAGTAATGGTATAATTACATCATATGCAAATCTTGTTCATCTTAGTGATGGTGAAAATGGCACAGCAATGGTTATAATGGAAGCTCTAATTCTTGGTTTGGGAGTTGTAGTTTCCGAGCAAAATGTAAATGAACTTGATACTAGTTTAAATTTTATTGAGGTAATTCCTAATGAAAAGTTGAATGATTTAGAATATATTTCTAAAAAAATATTTGAAAATAGAAAAGTATCTTTGGAAAGAAGGAATGAAATTAGAGAGTATGGAATTGAATCATTTTCCTTGGTTGAAAAAATGAAAAAATATGTAAATGATATTGAAAATATTATAAATTTATGATTATATCATCTTGTCCACTAAGAGTCTCTTTATTTGGTGGTTCAACAGATAATCCATATTTTGTAGAAAAGTATGGGTATGGATCTGTAATTAGTTTTACTTGTGATTTAAAAACCTATATTACTCTTCATGAGGATAAAATTGGGTATAATTACAATCAGAGCAAATATATTATTAATTACTCTAAAAGAGAAGAAACGGAATTTATTGGAGATATTGAAAATGAATTGGTAAGAATTGTTCTCAATTATTTTGGAGTTCACCCAATTAATGTTTCTATGACGAGTGATGCTTACTCACAGGGAAGTGGATTGGCATCATCTTCGTCTTATATTATTAGTTTAATTAAATCAATTTCTATATTTAATGATTTGCAGATGACTGATATTGAAATCTGCGAACTTGCATATCAATTAGAACTAGAAATGAATCCTTATTGTGGATATCAAGATCCTTATGGATGTGGTATTGGTGGATTCAAAAGAATGGAATTTAAGAAAGGTGGAATCGTAAAATATGATTTTCTTCCAACAGAATTCTTTAAAATATATGATGCTCATCTTGTCTTTACTGGAGTAACTCGCAATTCCAAAAATGTTTTGAAAGATGTTACTGATAACATTGATAAGTCTAAACCACTTCTTGCAACTGTAGATAAGGCATATGATGCTCTTCTCCAAAAAGATTATGGCAAGTTTCTTAATTATTTGAATAAAAGTTGGATTCAAAAAAAGAAAACAAGTTCCACAATTACTGAGAGTTCTACTATAAAAGAAATAGACGAACAATTAAATGAAAATGAAACTGTTCTTGCTCATAAACTATGTGGTGCTGGTAATGGTGGATTTTTTCTCGTGTTTTCTGAAAAGGATTCCTTGACTGTTCCATACCAATCTGTTAAAATAAATGTAGAATCTAATGGAGTTGTTGGTAGAAAAATATGAATCCTTTTTCAAATTATATTGATGCACTTCATGGTGCTCATATTGAAGAACAATTTTCTAAATTTAAAGATGCCTTCAACAAGTATAATAATATTATCATTCTTGGTAATGGTGGAAGCAATTCCGTTGCATCACATATCTCTCAGGATTATGTAAAATTTCATAATAAGAATTCTTTGGTGTTTTCTGATCCATCAATGTTGACTTGTTTTATTAATGATTTTGGAATGGAGAATGCATATCGAAAATTTCTGGAATATTATTCAACACCAGAAACTCTTTGCATCTTAATTAGTTCTGGTGGTGAATCTAAAAATATTATTAACTGTATTAAGTATTGTGAGAGTAACACGATTTCTTATGGTATTTTGACTGGTTTTAACTTTACAAATAAAGCAAGAAGTATTGCCAATAATGCTCTCTGGGACTATCATATTGACAGTAGAGATTATGGAATCGTTGAGTGTGTTCATCAAATCTTTTTGCATGGAGTAGTATGATTTATTGTTTTGATTTAGATGGAACTATCTGTACTTCTGTTGAGGGGAGTCAGTATCAAAACGCACTTCCCGATTTAACAGTTGTTAAAGAGATTAATCGTCTTTTTAATTGTGGACATAAAATTATAATTATGACTGCTCGTGGATGCGTGAGTGGTGTGGATCATTCAGATCTCACCAAAGAGCAGTTACGTGCTTGGGGAGTTTATCATCACCAACTTATTATGCATGTGAAACCACACGCGCATCTGTTTATTGATGATAAGGGTATTAATGTAGAAGAGTGGAAAAAAACTTGCTCATTAAAAAAAGGTATTATTGCGAGTGCTTTTGATGTAATTCATCCTGGATATATCCGCATGTTTAAGGATGCTAAATTGTATTGTAATCATTTAACAGTTGCACTTCATGAAGATCCATCAGTAGAACGATCATATAAACTTCAACCAGTTCAAAGTGTTGAAGAAAGGATGGAGATTCTTAGAAGCATCAAATATATTGATGATGTGGTTACTTATAAAGTAGAAGAAGAATATCTTGACTATTTGAGAAGTGGGGAATATAATATAAGGTTTTTAGGTACTGATTATAAAACAAGACCTTATACAGGAGAAAATATTTCAATTCAAATTGTTTGGTTGGATAGAGAATCTCATGAGTATTCTTCTACTAAATTGAAGACTTCAATATATGAATCTATAAAATTAAAAAAACAAGAAATGGAAAATTATGACTAAATGTTTAGTGACTGGTGGAGCAGGATTTATTGGTTCAAATCTTGTTGATGAATTAATCAAACAGGGACATAAAGTTATCACAATTGATAATGAAAGTTCTGAATGTAATGAAAAATTTTATTGGAATGATAAATCGCAAAATTATAAGTATGATATTTGTGATTATAAAAAAACTAGATCTCTTTATGATGGAGTTGATTATGTTTTTCATCTTGCCGCAGAATCAAGACTTCAACCAGCAATCTTAAATCCTATTGAAGCAGTAACAAAAAATGCTGTTGGAACATGTACTGTTCTTCAATGTGCAAGAGAAGCAGGAGTAAAAAAAGTCATTTATTCTTCTACTTCTTCTGGATATGGAATGAATCCATACCCAAATGTTGAAAATCAACCTGATGATTGTTTAAATCCCTATTCGGTATCTAAAATTGCTGGAGAGAAACTCTGTAAGATGTATACTAATTTGTATGGATTGAAGACAATTATACTTCGGTATTTTAATGTCTATGGAGAAAGATGTCCTACAACAGGACAATATGCCCCAGTGATTGGTATTTTTCAAAAACAAAAAAGAAATAATCAATCATTGACAATTGTAGATGATGGGATGCAAAAAAGAGATTTTGTTCATGTTTATGATGTAGTGAATGCAAATATAGTTGCGGCAACAAAAGAGATTGATGAGAAATATTATGGACAAGTTTATAATGTTGGAACTGGAGAAAATATTTCTATAATAGAAATTGCTAAAATTATTTCCGATAATTATGTTTTTATTCCCCCAAGATCTGGAGAAGCAAAAACAACACTTGCAAATATAGATAAAATTAAAAATGTTTTTGAGTGGAAACCTCAAGTAAATTTAATTAATTGGATTTCTTTTAAATGAAAATTTCTTTAATCGGTCCAGGTATTATGCCTATCCCACCTACTGGTTGGGGTGCAATAGAAATTTTGATATGGGATTATAAACTAACTTTAGAAAAGTTGGGGCATGAAATTCAAATTATTAATACACAAAATTTAAATGAAGTTATAGAACAAATAGATAAATTTAATCCAGATTTTGTTCACATTCATTATGATGATTATGTATATCTTTATCCCCATATAAAGTATCCATGCGCTATAACAACACACTTTGCATATTTAGAAAGACCTGAAATGATGGGTCCATATAAAGAAAGAGTATTTGATGTATATTCAAAAATTAAACCTAATTTATTTGGACTCTCTGATAGTATCAATAAAGTTTATAAAGATGTATGTGATATTCCATCTAATAAATTATTTTTGAATCCCAATGGTGTAAATTTTGAAAATTTTAAAATATCTAAAAATCCAAAATTTTTTCATAAATCAATTTATTTGGCAACTATAGATCACAGAAAAAGGCAATTTTTATTTCAAGATATTAAATCTCTTTGGTATGCTGGAAATATTAGAGATGATAGATTTGATAAAAATAAAAATTATCTTGGAGAATGGGACAAACAATATTTGTATGAAAATTTAACTGACTATGGAAATCTTGTACTTCTTTCTGATGGAGAAGCACATCCTCTAGTTTGTATGGAAGCACTTGCTGCTGGACTTGGTGTAGTTGTTTGTGAATGGGGAAAAGCAAATTTAGATCCAAATAAAGAGTTTATTACTATTATTTCTGAAGATAAAATAAATGATATAAATTATATTGAAAATCAAATTGTAAAAAATAGAGAATATTCAATTTCACATAGGGAAGAAATATTGGAATATGCAAAACAATTTGATTGGGAAACAGTCATTCAAAACTATTACTTACCAAATATTGAAAAAATGATGTCCAAAAAGAAAATAGCAATTAATTTTATTGGTAGTGGAAATTATCTTAAATTTTTCCCTAAGTATTATGAAACATTTATGGAATATTTTGTTCCTGAATGTGAAAAAGATTTTTTCGTCTTTACTGATGGTGATCTTGATGGAAATCTCCCAGAAAATATTAAAATAATACCAGTATCTGAAAATGATGAAATAACTATATCGGATTATTCTGATAGATATAAGTTGACTTATAATAGTATTGGTGGATTGAGAAGATTTGGTGAACTCAAAAAAATTAAAAAACAACTTTTAAATTATGATTGGTATGTATATTTTGATGCTGATATGTATTGTTGTTCCGAAGTTATTGGATATGAAGAATTTTTTGATGAAAGTAAGTCATTTTTTGGTGTTCAGCATCCTTGCCAAAATTCAAATTTATGTAAATTTACTTCATCATCTGGAGAAAAACTTCCATTTGAAAGAAATGAAAAGTCTTTAGCATGTGTTAAAATAGAAGATCAAAAAGACGATTTGTATCTTCAGGGGTGTGTGTGGGGAGGAAAAATTCCAGATATCATCGATATGATTGAAGAATTAGATGATAGAATATTAGAAGATTTAAAAAATGAAATTATCACTGTTGCTCATGATGAAAGTTATTTAAACAAATATAGAATAGAAAATATAGATAATTTTAATGTTTTAAGTCCTTCATTTGCAAAACCTGGAGATTATCCTGATGATCAATTTAATTTTAAATCCAGAATTATACATTCACCTTATGATAAAAAACAAATTTTAAATTCTTAAATATAAATTATAATAATGGATAAAAACAAATCAACTTATAAACTTCAAGGTATTGGTCCAATCTATTATTTAAATCTTGATGGGCAACCAGAAAGAAGAGAATATATGGAGGATCAATTCAAGTATTGGGAGATTGAAAATTATACTCGTATCTCTGCTTATGATGGAAGGGACGGGAGAGACCTTGGAGATATTCTTAAAGGTCGTTATCCTGATAATATGTCCTCTAGTGAGGTTGGTTGCGTGACATCGCACCTGAAGGCCCTTCAACATTTTTTGGAAACTTCTGATTCACCTTATGCCTTAATTATGGAAGATGATTGTGATCTTGATACGGTAAAGCATTGGGGATTTACTTGGAAAGATTTCTTTTCTAAAGTTCCTTATGATTATGATGTCATTCAACTTGCGATTATTAATCCTGCACAAGTCCATCTCAAGATGCACCGCAGATTTGTAAATGATTTTTCGACTGCTTGCTATTTAATTACTCGATATCATGCACAAAAAATTATCAATCTTCACGTTCGTGGTGATAAGTATAAGCTTGATAATGGAGTTAAACCAAGAGCAGTTGCGGATGATTTGATTTATAACTCAGGAAATACTTTTGCTATACCTTTATTTCTTTATAGAATTGAATTGGGATCTTCCATTCATACAGAGCATGTAGATGTATTTCACAAATCAAGTTATGAAGGATTGTGGCATTTTTGGAGAAATCAAGCAGTTGATATTTCTGATTGGAATGAAATATTTGATTATGATCCTTACTTTGGAACCCTTCCCCCAGGATGGGAAGGCAAGTAAGACTTGACACCCCTTTATATTTGCTATATAATTGTGTAATGTTTCGTAACAAAACGGAAAATGACTGTAACGACTAATGAGTTCGGGCAACAAAACATGTTTGCTAAAGAACCCAAGATGTACATCTCTGATGCCGATGCCATCAAGTATGGTATGATGACTCATAACGAACGAGCAGAACTTGCTAACGGTCGTTGGGCAATGCTTGGCATCATTGCTGGACTTGTATCTTATGCTATTACTGGACATCTCTTCTTTGGTGTAGTATGATGAGTGAAGCAATCTTTACCATCACAAGCATTGCCTTCTTTGTGCTTCTTGCACATTCTATTGATCAACTTTCAGAAACTTATTAAGGAGAACTAAAATGAAATTTGGATTTACACCTGAGGGAGAGATTTTAAACGGACGACTTGCTATGCTTGGATTCGTAATCGCAGTTGGAACATATCTCACAACTGGGCAGATTCTTCCTGGCGTGTTTTAAAACACTAACACAAATAGGTAATCATACTTATCCTCACTCTAAATAGGGTGAGGATTTTTTTATTTGGATGATTTATCATATTTTCCAAATTTATTTTTCAATTTTTGTTGTTGTTTTGTTAATAAAAACAGCATCATCTAAATAGGATAGTGTTACAAACGAGGTAAAATGACACTGGATCTTCATAACTTTTTTAAGTATTATGATGATGGTAATGCAAATCATGTAGCAGCAGTTCAATGGTTAGAGGATAACCTACCTGCTGAATTCCTTGATGATTCTGAAACCGAGTGGATAGGAATGTTTAGAACAAAACCGCCAACACCATCAGTATTGTCGGTTCCTTACTTTAATCAAGTAGACAACTACAGAGATGCTCACCGCACATGTAACTCTTCATCGTGTGCTATGTGCCTTGCGTTCCTAAAACCAGGAAGCATCAAAGGTGATGATGAGTATGTTAAGAAAGTATTTGCCATTGGTGACACAACTGATCACTCAGTTCAAACCAAAGTTCTACAAGGTTTTGGTGTTAAGTCACACTTTAGTTACAATCTTTCTTTCTCTGATATTGATAAGAGTTTGGATGCTGGTAAACCTGTTGTTATTGGTATTCTTCATAGGGGTTCTCTTTCTTCACCTACTGGTGGGCACATGTGTGTAATTATTGGTAAGACACCAGATGGTAAAGGATATTATGTTAACGATCCTTATGGTTCGTTAAATGATAACTATACTGGACCAGTAGAAAATGGTAAGAAGACCATTTACACCAAAGCAGTTCTTAAGCATCGTTGGTGCCCAGGTGGCAACGATGGTTGGGGTCGCATTTTCGATTGATACATAAGGAGAAAACTAATGGCACGTATCGACTTACACAACTTCTTCAAGTTTTATGACGAGAAGAACCCTAATCACATCAAAGCAGTTCAGTGGTTAGAAGATAATCTCCCGGTTAAGTATCTTGATGATACTGTAGATTGGGCGGAGATTTATAGAGGAAAAAGGGGTAATGCGACACCAGCATCTACATCAACTGCTGCCGCTCCTGTAGCAGGTGGTGATGATATGCCCATGACAGGTCTAAAACTCATTAAAGAGTTTGAAGGATGCCATCTCAAAGCATATCCAGATCCTCTCTCAGGTGGACTTCCAATCACCATAGGTTGGGGAACTACCCGTAAGAAGGATGGATCACCATTCCATATGGGTGATACCATCACTCAACAGGAAGCAGATGAGTTATTGATTACTCAATGTAAGAACCAGTTTCTTCCATCACTTCGTAAAATTCCACACTGGAATGAAATGTCTGACGGCAAAAGAGGAGCACTTCTCTCCTTTGCTTATAATCTTGGTGCTGGTTTTTATGGTGGTGATAATTTCAATACTATTACACGCACACTGAAGAATAAAGAATGGGACTTAGTTCCCGATGCGATTTACTTGTACAGAAATCCTGGATCTAATGTAGAAGCAGGACTTGCTCGTAGAAGAAAAGCAGAAGGTGAATCTTGGAAAAAAGGTTAACCTATTAAACTAACAAAAATGAACAACAAAAAGGAAAATGGTATGGGACAACTAATTCGTGTTGTGATTTTGAGTTGGTCTGCCGCACTACTTACCGCAAGTTATGCTGGTATGTTTGCTAAAATGGATCCCACATTCATTGCTACAGTATTTACTGCTTCTGCTGCTACTTTTGGTATTAATACAATGAAGAAAGGTGGTGATGATGAAGATGAAAAGAAGGAACTTCCAAGAACTGAGACAGTTGTAGAAGCACCTCCCGAACCACCTGTTTCAACAATTGACGAAACAACTGTATCTCTTGAAGAAAGAGTTGAAGCACTTGAGGAAGGACAAGTTCAACCTCGTACAACTGGTGCATAATGGCAAAATCATCAAACAAAGGCAAGAAAGATTCCAATGGTTCCAAACAGAATCAAGGGAATGCTACAGCAAAGAAAGCAAAGAATGGTGGCAAGAAAAAATGAGGACTTATGGCAAGAGAGTGGAACACTCCCAAACGTGAGTGTTGGAATAAACCAATACATCAAATTCTGAAAGCCATAGATAACCACACCCGTCTTCATTTGGAGACGGGTAATTTTTGGCATGAGGAACAGGCACAGATACTAAGAAAGTATGTTAAAGATTTAAAAGTTTTTATACACAAAGAGGAAGGAAGAGAATGACTGATTTTCCTTGGGGAGTTTGCATAATTCTCGGTTCTGGTTTAATTTTTACTTGTTATTGTATTTACTATATACTAAGAATGGCATATTTAGAGGAAAGGGAATGAAAGAACTATCACTAATTCTATCAGCACTCAGTTTAACTGTATCTTTAGGTTTAGCAGTTGGTGCTTATATAACCTACAAAAAAGCAGAAACGATTATCAATCACCCAGAAGACTTTGTAAGTTCCATCGTAGATAAAGTTGTGGAAGAACAAGTCGGCAAAGCATTTCAAAAATTACCCATTCCCAACCTAAATACTTCGAAGTTTAAGTTACCATTCTGATGGATAATAAGGATCCTTATATTTACAGAATCAAACAGATTTTAAAAGTAGTTGATGGTGATACGATTGACGCATCAATAGATTTGGGGTTTGATATTGCATTAGAAAAAAGAATTCGTCTTGCTGGTGTAGATACTCCCGAATCAAGAACGGCAGATGTTAATGAGAAAAAGTATGGGATTGAGTCAAAAGAATGGTTGAAGCATAAAATAGAAAATGCTAAGAACATTTTAATTAAAACTGAGCTTCCAGATAGTACTGAGAAGTATGGAAGAATTATTGGTCACCTATTCATTAATGACCAAACAAACTCACTTAATGAACAAATGATTGATGCTGGCATGGCCTGGTCTTACGATGGAGGTACAAAAAAGAAAAACTTTGCTGAATTAGATGCCAAACGTACCAGAAATTCCTGATATAAAAACAAATAGTATAGAAACACCAAGGGTGGAGGTTCCAGTTATTCGTAATTTGGAACCTCCACCTATTCTTATACCAATTAATAGAACACTTCCAAAACCTATTGTGGATGTTCCTATGGATGGTATTCCAAACTATGAACCTATTGATGCTCCTACAACTGAAGAGTTTAGGAAAATGGTAAATGCCCAACAAGAACCAAAGAAAGAAGAAGAAATACAAGATAAATCCAGAGGACTTCCAGACACTAAATCAATTACTGATACTTTAAAACAAGCACCAATTTCATTACCACCACAACAACAGAAGATTGATTCTTCAACACCAGAAATAGATGCTCCGACTATTAATGTTCCTTATATTGGACCAATTCCAGTCCCCTCTACACAAACGGTTGTATTATCTGGCACCACTGCTACTGCTAGTGTCGCTGCGGCTCTTATTGGCAAATCTTTGGTTGAACAGTTGGTAAAAGTTTTAAAACCTATTATTGAGCAAACTTTTGTTCGGGGGAAGCAATTGTTGAACCGAGATCTGACGCCTTACGAGACTCAGATGTTGTTTGCTTTGGAACTGGATAAGAAGACTTTGAAACTTTTGAAGAAGGAACAGAAGGCTGAGAAATTACGCCAGAGGCAGGAATTTGCTGAATCACGACGACATCCGCACATATCCTTGCGTAGGGAGAAGAAGGAATAAAGAAAATACCTGCTTTCTTTGCTTCTCCACATTTTAATAATCTTACAAGTTCAAAATCTAATCTCGCCTTATCTGTTTCTGCTCTTTGTCTAGCAGTCCAAGTATCTGCAGCAGTCTTACATCTTTCCTGTAATCCACCATCTAATGGAAATGAAAGAGTTGCTGACAGACCAAAGTTATTTGAGAATGTATCTTTTTGACCAGTTCTTTCTAATCCATTTATTCCTGTGGTTGGGTCATTATCAATATCCGCATATGCTTCAAAAGGTCTTGAACCACTTTTGGATGTGGTCATAAAGGGAGTAAGATTAAAGGTTGGTCCCTGACAACTTACTCCACCACCGTATGAATTGGTCACGTATGGACCTTGTAAGACTTGTACTGCTTGGTTTGTTACACTTCCTGTTGATGTTGCCTGAGGATTTGCAATTGCAGTTACAGGAGTATCCCCCTCTGCATACGCAGGGAGAACAAAGACACCTAGAGCAAGGATTGTTTGTAGGCATTTCATTTTATTGGGTAAATACTGACATTGAATCTGTGACAGATTGAATTGTCGTGGTTCTATTGACTGTTGTATCTTTAATCAATCCAGGACCCATATAAGTTTCTGAAAACTGAAATGGTTGTCCTTGATTTACAATAGAATATCCTGCTCCAAGAGTTGGAGTTCCTGGAATATTGATATTTGTTCCAGTAACTGTATAACTAAATCCAGTTTGGAAATCTTGTTGTCTAATTATCTCATTTACTGTTGTGGTGGATTCAGTATGAGAAGTTACAGTACCACTAGTAAAGTTTGGTGTGACTGGAGCTGCTAGGGATGGTAAAGAAAACCCTAGCAGACAAATGCCTGCTAGGATATGTTTCACTTGAATACGCTCAGTTCTACACTACGTTGACCAATAGCAGTGGTTCCAGCACCACCAGCAGTAAATGTGAGAGCACCAGTAGAGGTATTAATTGTACCTGCAAGAGTACCTTTATCACCTGCTGCCTGTGTGGTATTTTTACCATACAGAGTTGGTGATGTAATCGCACCATTAGATACTGTTTGTGATGAAACAGTGCTGTCTCCAACAGTTAGTGATTCTGCAAATGTGAATGCTTGACCATCATTATTAATAGCATAAGTACCAGCACTCATTGTTGCTGCTGCACTTGATGTACCACCAGTCAATCCACCTAATGCTGAAACTCCAATATTAGTTCCCGAAACTGCATAGGAACTACCAATTCTTTCTGTTTGTACCGCTGCACCCTGTACTGTTAATTGAACGGAATCAGTGATTGTTGATGTAATTTCACCTGCAAAAACAGGAGTCGTAAGGAATAACGAAAAGGCTAATAGAAGTCTTTTCATTGTTCTATTTTATAGGACTATTAGTATTTATGGATACTACTTTTCAAATTTGATTACTTATGGTATAGTATAAATAAGTCAAACTTATTAAATTTTTATGACTGAACAACAAGAACATCTTGCAAATCTTGTAAAGCAAGCACAAGACCTATCCCTTGAATTGGAAGGACTACAAAACAAGGCTACAGTAAAAAGAGAACTATTTTTGAAAGTACAAGGTGCGATTGAGTATCTTACGCAAACAGGAGTATCTCTTCCAGAACCAGAACCCGAAGAAATCCCACTACCAGAAACAGAAGAAACTGAGACAGAAGCAGAATGATTTACGGTCCCCGAAGGGGGACTTTTTTTATGCCTTGACACCATTGGCACCCAGTGGTATGATAAATAGATGTTAAGGAATCAACACATTTCTTAACCTTGCCGCACCAGGAATAGGCAAGTAAAATCCGTCCTTATACCTACGCAGGAGGGTTGCGTAGGAATACTTTTACCGTTCAGCACCTCCTGAACTATTACCTACCCCTTTAACGAAAAATGACTGCTACAATTGCTACACGCAAAACTTTTAATGCCTGGGACGAATTTTGTTCCTGGGTGACTTCTACCGATAATCGTCTTTATGTTGGTTGGTTCGGTGTTCTGATGATTCCCTGCCTTCTTGTTGCTACTTCGGTTTTTATTATTGCATTTATTGCAAATCCCCCTGTAGACATTGATGGCATTAGAGAACCTGTTGCTGGGTCTCTAATGTGGGGAAACAACATCATCTCTGGTGCTGTTGTTCCTTCTTCTAATGCGATTGGACTGCATCTCTATAATCTTTGGGATGCTGCTTCTATTGACGAAGCACTTTATAATGGTTGGGCATATCAAGCAGTGGTATTCCACTTTTTGATTGGTGTCTGGTGCTATCTTGGTCGGGAATGGGAACTTTCATACCGTTTGGGTATGCGTCCTTGGATTGCAGTTGCTTATAGTGCTCCTGCTGTTGCTGCAACCGCAGTATTCTTGATTTATCCCTTTGGTCAAGGAAGTTTTAGTGATGGAATGCCTCTTGGTATTTCTGGAACTTTTAATTATATGCTTGTATTTTCTGCAGAGCATAATATTCTTATGAATCCATTTCATATGTTAGGTGTTGCTGGTGTTTTTGGTGGTGCTTTGGCATCAGCAATGCACGGTTCCCTTGTGACTTCTTCTATTGTTCGTGAAACTACCGAACAAGTATCTCAAAATTATGGATATAAGTTTGGCCAAGAAGAAGAAACTTATTCGATAGTTGCTGCACACGGGTATTTCGGTCGTCTTATTTTTCAATATGCTTCCTTCAATAACTCCCGTAGTCTTCACTTTTTCCTTGCTGCACTTCCAGTATTTGGTATCTGGTGTGCTGCTATGGGTATTGCAGTTTCATCTTTCAATCTTAATGGTCTTAATTTTAATCAATCAATTCTTGACCATCAAGGTAGAGTGATTCCTACTTGGGCAGATGTGCTTAATCGGGCAAATTTGGGACTGGAAGTGGTTCATGAGCGTCAAGTTGTGCTTTGCGCTCTTTAAATCGGATGAATTGCTGGAAATCCTACGGGACAATCAGCAGCCAAGTCTCAGATACATCTGAGAAAGGTTCAGAGACTACCTGAGGGATACAGTTCCCTTAATAACAGGAATAAGCGTCCGACACCAGAAATGGTGATGATATAGTCCAATCCTGGTAGTAATACCAGATAGTTAAGAAAAGTTTAAGAATGCACATAACTTTCCTTTAGACCTTGCTGCTGCTGAGACAACACAAGTTGCTCTTACTGCACCAACAATCGGTTGATAACATTAGAGACCCTTTACGGGTCTCTTTTTTTGTGGTATAATGGAGTTTAATATTTTATAAATAGTTAAAAGATTAAACACCATAATGAGAACCACGAAGATTTGTAGAACTTGCACCAAAGAACTTCCTACCTCTGATTTTAGAGAAGGTCGTAGAAGATGTATAAGATGCGAAGAAAAAACTTATGCTGAAAACTGGTCTAGTAAAACTCATATTACTTGTAATAAATGTAGTGTAGAAAAACCAATATCAGAATACTATAAAGGTCATAAGAGATGTAAGAGTTGTTATAGTGAAACTTATAGAGATAAGAGACCTTCTTATAGTGAGAAGAAGGACTATATGTTAAAGTATACTTATGGTAAAGATTTTGGATTGGAACAGTATGAAAATATCCTCCAAGAACAAAACGAGGTATGTGCTATTTGCTTAAATCCAAATACTAATGGTAGAAAAGATAGTAATAGTCTTTATGTAGACCACAACCACTCTACAGGTAAAGTTCGTGGGTTGCTCTGTAGTAATTGTAATCGTATGTTAGGACTAGTTGGTGATAATATAAGTACCTTACAATCCGCAGTATTATACCTAAAAAAATACAAAAATTATGAATGATTTTTACACTTATGCCTATTTGAGAGAAGACAGAACCCCCTATTATATTGGTAAGGGGAAAGATAATAGAGCATATAAAAAAGGTAAAAAAGAAAGTATTATTTTACCAAATGATAAATCGAGAATAATATTTCTCAAACAAAATTTAACAGAACAAGAAGCATTCAAACACGAAAAGTATATGATTGCTGTCTTTGGTAGAAAGGATTTGGGGACAGGCATTTTAAGAAATAAAACTGATGGGGGTGAGGGGACTTCTGGTGCTATACGAAGTGAAGAAACTAAAATAAAAATGGGTGAGTCAAAAAAAGGTGAAAATAATCCTTTTTATGGAAAAAAACATACCCCAGAAAATATAAGGAAAATAAGTGAAGCATCGAAAGGAGAAAATCATCCCCAGTATGGTAAAACCATTTCCGAAGAACATAAACTTAAATTGAGTAAGGTGCATAAAGGAAAAATTGTTTCGGAAGAAACACGAAAGAAATTGGGGGAAAAATCAAGAAATGTAAGTGAAGAAACCAGAAAAAAAAGGAGAGACAAAATGAAAGTAAAAAAATGGTGGCATAATCTATCAATAAATAAATTCTGTATGTCTAATGAATGCCCCGGAGATGGTTGGGTTCTTGGAAGAAGAAATGTAGTAAGTGAAGAAACCAGAAAAAAAAGGAGAGACAAAATGAAAGGCAAAAAGTGGTGGAATGATGGTTGTGGAAATCTTAAAATGAGTATAGAATGCCCTGGTGATAATTGGATACCTGGAATGAAAATCAAAAACTGAATAAAAGCACTCATTGACTTCTATGTTATGATATGATAACATAAATATGAGAAATACTAAAGGTGCTTATGGTTTCATCTACACTTTCACAACCAGTTTCACAGAGAGGATGGTTTGATGTCTTGGACGACTGGGTTAAACGCGACCGTTTTATATTTGTTGGATGGTCTGGACTTCTTCTTTTTCCCACTGCTTATCTTGCTCTTGGTGGTTGGCTTACTGGGACAACTTTCGTTACGAGTTGGTACACTCACGGCATTGCATCTTCCTATCTTGAGGGTGCAAACTTTCTTACTTCATCAGTTAGTACTCCAGCAGACGCTATGGGTCATTCTCTTCTGCTTCTCTGGGGTCCTGAAGCTCAGGGGGATATCGTCAGGTGGTTCCAACTTGGAGGGCTTTGGCCCTTTGTTGCTCTCCACGGTGCCTTTGCTCTAATTGGATTTATGCTTCGTCAGTTTGAGATTGCTCGTTTAGTAGGGATTAGACCGTACAATGCTATTGCGTTTTCTGGGCCTATTGCTGTTTTTGTCAGTGTGTTTCTCATGTATCCACTCGGACAATCGAGTTGGTTCTTTGCGCCGAGTTTTGGTGTTGCAGCGATTTTTAGGTTCCTCCTATTCCTGCAGGGTTTCCACAACTGGACACTCAACCCCTTTCATATGATGGGTGTTGCAGGTATTCTTGGTGGAGCATTGTTATGTGCCATTCATGGTGCTACTGTGGAGAATACACTCTTTGAGGACAGTGACCAGGCAAACACCTTCAAAGCATTTGAACCGACTCAAGAGGAAGAGACTTATAGTATGGTGACTGCTAACCGTTTCTGGTCGCAAATCTTCGGTGTTGCTTTTAGTAATAAAAGATTTCTTCATTTTCTAATGTTATTTGTTCCAGTCATGGGGCTTTGGACTTCTTCCATTGGCATTATTGGCCTTGCCTTTAATCTTCGTGCATATGATTTCGTGAGTCAAGAGATTCGTGCTGCTGAAGACCCTGAATTCGAGACCTTTTACACAAAAAACGTGCTTTTAAACGAAGGCTTACGTGCTTGGTTAGCACCAATAGACCAGCCAGGGGAACGGTTCGTATTTCCTGATGAGGTATTGCCTCGCGGGAACGCACTCTAAAATAAATAAGAGGAGTTCCTAGAACTCCTTTTTTTATGCTCCTCATCCTCCTAGCATTCCAACTCTTCGGAGTGTTCCTCTTTCTAATGTCCCTATTATGATATCCTCACACACACCATACAAACTCGCAGAGATTATCAGAGATACATGGCCACAACTTTACAGACCGATGAAAAGGGAGTATAATAATCAAAAAACTTCAAAAAATGAACAAGTATAATACCGAAGATTACTTTTCCGTCATTGAGACTAAGACTGGTAGAAAAATTGTAGATTGTGGTGATGAACAAGATGCTCATGCAATGGTTGCATTTGACCCTGCCAATCGGACAATTACAAGAAATAAGTTTCTGATGGGTCAGGTGATTGATATTGAAATGCCCAAAGCACTTCCTACCAATGAAATTACTATCAACCCTAAACCTTATCAAGAACATCAAGATGAATGGATGGTTGAGAAAATTAATCAATTACCGCAAATCAAACTACCAGAAAGGCAACAAGAACCTTTTAGGGTATGAATTACCGAAAGCATAAACAATCTGATAATCTTAAAAAGAAGAGGATGTACACACCTGAGGGTTACCTAAAAGATCCCCCAGATACAAAATGTCCATACTGTGGGGAATCTAAAAAAGGATGTTCTTATGTAAATAGTTTATTGAGAGCATGGGCACGAGATGCCTGTAAGAAGAAAAACGGCAATAAATAATCATAAGTTGCAAATACTTATGGTTCCTCTACATTCTTTTAAGGACTATCTGTTTAATCTAGAGACAACAAGTAAAGCAGAAGCAAAACGAATGTGGAGGAGGATTATAAAAGAACAATGGGAACATAAGTGTGCCTATTGTGACTCAGAAGAAAATATCACACTAGACCATATTACTCCCCAGTGTAAAGGTGGTTTAGATATTAAGACAAATGTAATTGCTTGTTGTCATTCTTGTAATCAATCCAAGGGACATACTCCTTGGGAACAGTGGTATTATAATCAAGACTTCTTTACAGAAGCAAAAAGAGATGCTATAGTAAAATGGATGAAACCAGAAGAAAATTCAAATCTATATAAGTATAGACCAAGAAGAAATAATGCGTCTTAATATTCATGGATGATGGTAGTATCTACCCCATTGCAGCAAATGTAATGGGGACCTTAATTTCAATTTTAATAATTCTTATACCCTTATTAATAATTTTATGAGTTTTACAGTTTATTCAAAAAAAGGTTGTCCTTATTGTGACAAAATTAAAATGGTTTTAGGTGATTTGAGTGTCAAAAAAGGATACCCAGTCATTTGTTATGAACTTGGAACTGAATTTACAAGAGAGCAATTCTATGCTGAATTTGGAGAAGGTTCTACATTTCCACAAGTTGTTTTTGAACAAAAACATATTGGTGGATGTAGTGATACCGTGAAGTACTTACAAGAGAATAATATGTTTTAATGAGTACTATAAATAATTCTGGAAGAACAGACATCAATCGTGGTGTTGAGTTATTACTTCGCAAAAAAGGAGGGACAAATCAACCAGAATTGGATTCCAGACAGTTCAGTTTTGGGAAAATGTTTTCTCTTTTTAAACGAGAGATACATTTTAAAATTGAACTAAGAGTGGCAAAGAAAACGTAATCTCTTGGAGAAAAAAAATGTTAGCATCAGAACTCACCATTTTCACTATATTAACTTTTTTATTTTTACTTGTGGGCGGAGTAATAGGTTGGCTAACGAAGTCTCACTTGTATGAAAATCAAGTTAGACAATTTTATACTCATCCAGAAATGTTTGATGAGAACGGTAATCTCATACCAGACGAAATTTTAGCAGTACGATTTGAAAATTATGACGACGACAACGACGACGAAGAAGACAGAGACTGAACTCGAAATTCTTCCAACAAATCCATTTATATTTGAAATCCTTGCTCTTGCTTCAAAACAAAGATCAAAGGCAAAGAAAGTAGAAGTTCTTAAAACATACGAGCACGATTCGTTAAAAGCAATTTTTATTTGGAATTTTGATGAATCGGTAATATCTGTTTTACCAGAAGGTGATGTTCCATTTTTTGGTGAGAATGATATGAAGACATCAACAATGTCTGAAAGAATTGAAGATGCAATCAAACAAATGAATGGTTCATCAATAGGAGCACTTGATCAAAGATATTCTACAATTCGTAAAGAATATACTAAGTTTTATAATTTCATTAAAGGTGGAAACGATACACTGAATGGAATTCGTAGAGAAAATATTTTTGTAAATCTTTTGGAAGGTTTGCATCCTTTGGAAGCAGAAATTCTTTGTTTATGTAAAGATAAGAAACTTGAAAGTAGATATAAAGTCAATAAAGAGATTATTTCGGAAGCATACCCTGATATTGTTTGGGGAAATAGAGGTTGAAAACTGGAGGAAAAATGTTGAATATTATACATAAAGACTGCGATAAATCATTATCAAAAGATACAAGTCTTCCTATTAATTCTTATCTTGTGACGTATCTTGTAAAAGATACAGAAAAATATGATATAGTACAAGCAGGTGGTAAGGTTGAAGTGTTTGATACTTATTATGATGAGTATGGAAAGGGAGCACTTAAAGAAATTAAATGGACTGACGGAAAAGTAAGTCCAAAGATGTATGGATATGTTCCCAAAGAAACGAAAAAACGCAGATAAAAGTAGCAGCACGATACACTTAAAGCATCTGTTGCTATTTTTTTATTTTTATGCTAATATATACAGTACGTTCAACCCATTTTGGGTCGGAAGTAAGCCGACGCGGAACGGATCGTTCATCTATGGAAACACTCTTACTCAGTTGTCTTCAGGCACAATTGATTATTGGAAGAGTTATGAAGGCAAATATGCCTCCACAAACTCGTAATGATTTAATTTGGGAAATCAAAAAGATTACTCCCAAAAGGTGTAAAATAGACGCAAACGCCGACTGAAGGAACGCTCTTTAATCTAAACAACTAAGGAGAAAACCTAATGTCACAAGTAAAAGTAAAAACTAATAATAACTGGCAGCTTGTTTTAATCAAGCAACAAAAAGAAAAAGAACAACGTGAACATCAAGCAAAACTAGCAATGGCAATGCGTTGATAATCTAGGAGGGATTGATTCCCTCCTTTTTTTATGCTAGAATAACTGAAGATAACTTTATAATATGGATAGAGAAAAAGTTAAATTGATTATAAGAAATATGGAACTGCTTTTAGATTCTTTGAAAGCAGAAATCTATACAGACGTTCAAGCACATAAAGTAAAGAGTAATCAACGAATTATTGATTACGATGAAGTATTTGAGGATAATGATGACTAGCAGATCAAAACAATTGGTTAAACTACTTAAAAAATTAATCAAACAGGAACATTTGTATTCAGATAAACAACTGAAAGAAATGAAATCACAATTGAGGGTGGTAGAAACTGAACTTGTTCAATTAGAAAAACTTACATCAAAAGGATTTGGAAAATGAAACCAGAAGTTAAACTCATTTCTGCCACACCAAACGCAGAACAACATATTGCTTATTGTGCCCGTGTAAGTAATCCAAAAAATCAAGAGAACTCAAACTTTGAAGGATTGCTTAAATATTGTATTAAGAATCAACACTGGAGCATCTTTGAACATGCATTCCTCACAGTTGAAATTAATACCTCGTTGGCGATTGCTACGCAAATCTTGCGTCATAGGTCTTTCACATTCCAACAATTCAGTCAAAGATATGCCGATAGTACGGAACTTCAAGTTGAACTTCCTGTACCTGATCTGCGGAGACAAGATACAAAAAATAGACAAAATAGTACGGACGATCTTGGAAGTGATCTAACAGAAACTATGAGTTTGTTGATTAAAAATCATTTTGAAGAGAGTTTGAATATCTACAATCTTCTTCTTGCTCAAGGAGTAGCAAAAGAATGTGCCCGTTTCGTGCTCCCACAGGCAACACAGACCCGTTTGTATATGTCGGGTTCTCTAAGGTCATGGATGCACTATATTGACCTTCGTAGTGCTCACGGCACCCAGAAGGAGCATATGGAGGTTGCTGAAGCAATCCGTTGTATCTTTACCTGTCAGTTTCCTACAATCTCTTCTGCTCTTGGTTGGAGTAGAAAAAACTGCCCTGAATGTATGGATGCACCTTCTATTACATTGGAATAAATATCTTTACATATTATTAAAATAATGCCAACTTATCGATTCGAAAATACAGAAACTGGTGAAATCTTTGAAAAATGGATGTATATGGCGGAAAAGGAACCTTTTCTCCAAGAAAATCCAAATATCAAACCACTCATTCCCACACAAATGAATGTTGGGGAGGTGGGTGATTTATTGAGTAGACACGTTAGAAGAAACCCTGGATGGAATGATGTTCTACACAAGGTTTCAAAAGTTCCAGGCGCAAACGTAAAACCTATTTAACTATGGCAAGAAAAAGAAGGAGCAATGATAACCACCCAATTGGAGTTGGTTTGACGACTAGGCAAACAAAGAGAAAGAAACCAATTAGTGCTGAGTATTTGGTTGATGTTGAACCTCTTACAGAAAATCAAAGGAAACTTTTTGAAGCATACAAAGAAGGTAAGCATTTAGTTGCTTATGGTGCTGCTGGTACAGGTAAGACCTTTATTACTCTTTATAACGCACTCAAAGATGTATTTGACGAGACAACACCATACGAACAAATCTATGTGGTTCGTTCTCTTGTAGCAACTCGTGAGATTGGTTTTCTTCCAGGAGACCATGATGATAAGTCTGCTCTTTATCAAATTCCTTATAAGAATATGGTAAAGTATATGTTCCAGATGCCAAGTGATGCTGACTTTGAGATGCTTTATGGTAATCTCAAATCACAAGAAACTGTAAAGTTCTGGAGCACATCTTTCATTCGTGGCACAACACTTGATAATTCAATCATCATAGTGGATGAATTTTCCAATTTAAATTTTCACGAATTGGATTCCATTATTACTCGTGTTGGAGAAAATAGTAAAATTTGTTTCTGTGGTGACGCAGAACAAAGTGATTTAGTAAAATCAAATGAAAGAAATGGTATTGTTGACTTTATGAATATTTTAAGAAAAATGGATTCATTTGAATTGATTGAATTTGGTATTGATGATATTGTTCGTTCTGGTTTAGTTAAACAGTATCTAACAGCAAAACATGAATTGGGATTATCAACTAGATAGTTCGTGTAAGTTGTAATTTAGATAAATAATTTTAGATTTCACGAACTAATATGTCTTATAATATTTACTTAATTACCAATCTTGAAAATAAAAAGAAGTATGTTGGAATAACAAAATTCTCTATTACTGAAAGATTTTATCAACATTCCAAAAGAGGCTTTATTTTAACTGAAGCAATTAAAAAATATGGTGAAGATAATTTTTTTATTGAATTGATTGAAGAAGTTGATACTGCCGGAAGAGCATATGAATTGGAACAGTATTATATTAAAGAGTATAATAGTAAAGTTCCTTATGGTTACAATATAACTGATGGAGGTGATGGAATTTTTGGTTGGGAAGTAACAGAAGAATATCGACAAGAGTGCTCTGAAAGAGTTAAAAAACTTCATATAGAAAAAAAAGTTGGTATGTATGGCAAAAAACATTCTCCTGAAACTATTGAAAAAATGAAAGATGCCCATAAAGGCAAACAATATTGTTTGGATAGAAAACTAAGTAAAGAAACTAAAGAAAAAATTAGAAAAAAACATTTAGGCAAAAATCTTAGTAATGAAACTAAGAAAAAAATTAGTGAAAATCATCACGACATTTCTGGAAAAAATAATCCTATGTATGGAAAAAAACATTCACCTGAAACTATTGAAAAAATTAAGCAAAAAGCATTACAAAGAAAAATTACAAAACATAATAATGAGTCATAATGACAAATCCTTCAATTGAAAAATATAATGAACTATATGGTTCAAAGCAAAAGAAAGTAGAAAGATTTAATTATGTAGATTTGAATCTCCCTCAATTGGAGAGGGAGACTATTGATGGGGTAAGATATTATAAAGTTCCCAATGAGGATGAGTTATTAAGACTTGTCTCTATTACTTCTGTAACCAGTCATAAGAACCGTCAGTTCTTTGCTGATTGGAGAAAGAAAGTAGGAGAAGAAAAGGCAAACAAAATCACAAAGCAAGCAACCAGTCGTGGGACTGATATGCATACACTTGCCGAAATGTATTTGAAGAATGAAGAGTTTAATTCTGAGGTTCTTCCAATTTCGCAAATGTTATTTGGGATAGCGAAACCTTATTTGAATAAGATAAATAATATTCATGCACTTGAAAACTCTTTGTATAGCAAAGTTTTAGGTATTGCGGGAACTGTTGATTGTATTGCAGAATATAATGGTGAATTAGCAGTTATTGACTTTAAGACTTCTAAGAAACCAAAACCAAGAGATTGGATTGAGCATTATTTCGTACAGTGTGCTGCCTATGCTTGCATGTTATACGAGATGACTGGTATAATGGTAAAGAAGTTTGTAATTATAATGGCTTGTGAAAACGGAGAATGTGAAATTTATGAAGAATACGACAAAGGAAAGTACATCAAGTTACTCACCGAATATATTAGAGAATTTGTTAGAGATAAACTTCAGCAATATGAATGATAAAATCAAGGAAGAAATAGACAGCAAATTTTTGTGTCCCCAAAAGTTTGCTCAGGATATAGAGAATATTGTCAAAGAATCTAAAATCAATTATATTGATGCAATCGTCACGTATTGTGAAGAAAATAGTATTGAAATTGATACTATATCTAAATTAGTTTCTAAACCTTTGAAGGAGAAACTTAAAAATGATGCAACGGAATTAAATTTTTTGAAAAAAACTACTCGTGCTGCTAAATTGCCGTTGTGACACCCTTTGATGTATATAAAACTTACTTAGCATTCAAAAATCATTTTACAAAAGAAAATTACGACTACTTTAAGTATTGTGGAAAGTCCAGAGCATCTCTGGACTCTTTTCATAAGAGAAAGGATAGATATTTCTTTGAACGAACTTCTAGGCAGAAGAATGATGATGAAATCAAAGCATATTTTGTAGCAAACTTTGCTGAATGTAATGATACTCAATCTTTGTGGATTGGTGAAATCATTGAAAATGGAGAAAAAATTTATACAAATTGGTTAAAGAAATCTCAAAGTCTTTTTTACTTATTCAAAACAGAAGCAGAAGTTTTTATAAACAAAGATAGTTTTGTAGAATTATTTGAGATAAAAAATAATCAACATCCAGAGATTCTCAAAAAGTATTTTCAAAAAGCAATCAGTTTAGAGACCATGGTGATATTGGATATGATATTGGGTTATGTAAAAAAGTTTGATAAGAAATTAACAGACCCAGTGTGGGAAACCGTCAGTTTAAGAATTCGAAAGTATCAACCATTCCTAAATATTGACGTAGCAAAGTATAAAGAAATTCTCAAGGAGATTGTTTTATGAGTAGATTTTTTGATTCAGAACAAGTCAGAGAATCTTTGTTTGAACTTGATGAATTACAACATAAACTCTTTACTGAATTGATGGAACTTCCTTTTTCAGATTCAGATAAAAAAAGGGAACATCTAGAAACGATGAAACTATTTTTGGAAAAACAAAAAGTTTTTATTTTTAGAATGTCTCTATCTGATGACCCAGAAGCAGTAGAAATGAGAAATCGAATTCTTGATTCTGCTTTACTGTTTGGGTTAGAACCAGGAGATGATATTAATACATTCTTTGCGAAGATGGAAGAGTCAATTGAAAAACTTGAAAAGACCCTTGACGACTAACCTTATACCTGCTATGATTAATACGGATAATATATCCAATACTCTCAATACAAAAAATACGGAGAATACAAATGTCATTTGCTGATTTGAAGAAGCAATCAAAAATGGGTTCTTTGACTGAAAAACTCATCAAACAAGTTGAAAAATTGAATGATAATGGGTCCAAAGATGACGAACGTTTTTGGAAACCTGTAATGGATAAGGGTGGTACTGGTTCCGCAATCATTCGATTTCTTCCTGCACCAGAGGGTTGTGATCTTCCTTGGGCACAGGTTTGGTCTCACGCATTTCAATCAAATGGAAAATGGATGATTGATAATTGCCTCACTACTTTGGGACAAAACTGTCCTGTATGTGAAGCAAACCGTGAACTTTGGAATACTGGTAGTAAGGACAATCAAAACATTGTTCGTGATCGTAAGCGTAAGCTTTCTTATTTTGCAAACATCTATGTTGTAAAAGATCCTGCCAACCCTGAGAATGAAGGACGAGTGTTCCTTTATAAGTTTGGTAAGAAAATCTTTGATAAGATTATGGCTTCTATGCAACCAGAGTTTGATGATGAAGAACCAATCAATCCTTTTGATTTCTGGAAGGGTGCTAACTTCAAACTGAAGTTGGTGAAGAAAGATGGTTATTGGAACTATGATAAGTCAGAGTTTGCACCACCTTCTGCTCTTCTTGATGATGATGATGAACTGGAAACAATCTACAAATCACTCAACAACTTGAATGAGTTTATTGCTCCAAGTGAGTTCAAGTCTTATGAAGATTTGAAGAAACGCCTTGATTATACACTTGGTATTAAAGGAACTCCTAAGTATCAAGACCCCGAGACGATTGGTGAAGAGGAAGAAGATGAAGTATCACGTCCTGTAAAGGAATCTGTTTCAGTTCGTCCTTCTGCTTCTAGTGATGACGAGGACGATGATGCGATGTCTTACTTCCAGAAGTTGGCAGAGTCCTGATTTCAAAATCGACTTTTAAATCCATTTTACCCCCGAAAAAAATCGGGGGTATTTTTTTGTCTGTAGGGTTCATACCCCTGTTACTTTTGGATTATAACCACGTTTAGTATTTTGATCTACGTATTGTGAAGATTCCGCATATTTCATAATATTCTTCATATCACTTATAAAGACTGCTAAGTATTCTGGTTTTAGGATTAAAAGTTTTCTTTTCTTTTCATTTTCCAAAACTTCATATTCATAATTACTTACTTCTTTGATGGATGTAGTTGTAATTTTAGACGCATTTGTATTTGTAATAGAAATTGGTTGAACGTCCGTTGATATTTTTATTTTTACACCAATTATAGGAGTTGGGGTAGACATATGGTTTTTATTTTATTTAGATTTGTGGTTTGAGTTTAAATACTGGGACAATTACACCATTAACTTCTTCACCGACAATTTCGTATAATAATGGGGAAAGGACTACATCATTTTCAAATACAATATCAAGAACTTGAACTGTAGTATTTCCAGTTCTTCTTTTTACTATTGTGTTTCCACCCCAACTTGTGGGCCAATTAGTTAAAATATTTGTGATCTTGATATCAATTTTATTTTCTCTTCCAGCAACTTTTAATTTAGAAAAGTTAGTAGTAATATCAGTTATAATTGCTTGTGTAGTTTCTGTATTGTTTTTATAAACAGGAAGATATTGATTTAAATTAATTGTAATACTATAATTTGTATTTTCATTTGGAAACTCACTTAAAACATAGTCATTTTGACCTTCAGAAGTGGTGACTGATAGTGCTTTTGTCGGATCAACTTGATAACCACCAGGAACTACAACACGTCCATATTCGTCTCTAAATTCTACAGTCTCATAATGATGAATTTTTCCAAGTTCTTCGTCACTTCCATACTTATCAATAAGATACTTATAAAAACTATTATTATCTAAAGGCCATTGTTGATTAATATTTGTAATATTATTGGTTGTTAAAATTACCCAATCAAGTTCTGCGTTATCATAAACTTTTGCAGCAACTTGGTCTGGTCTTTCATTATCAACAATTTGATAATAATTAAAGGCAGTTATAGCACTCGCAATATCAGTTCTTAATTTTGCTCTTTTGAATATATTTTTTGCTACGACATAATCAGTATTGAATGACTGATTAGGAAAATTCGCAATATATTGGAAATTTGGAAGTTCTCTAAAGTATCCCATTTTAGTATCCTACGTCGTCGTCTTTGACTATTGAATAATCGCCTGTGCCGTCTTTCTTAAAGTTATCAAAAATATCTGTTTGATAATCACTTTCATATACAGGTTCAATTTCTTGGAAGCTTAGAGACATCTGTATGGATACTGGTTGTCCTTCAGCATAAGCAGCCCATTGACCGTCAGGGGCATAAACAACACTCATATTAACAAGAGCACATATCTTAAATTTATTTAACCCAGATATTTCTTTATTTCCTGTTTTGTATGAAAGTTTGAAAACATTTGGAGTTCCAAGAAAAACAGATGCTGCCCCAGCACCAGATTGTGAGTTTAATTTTCTTGGGGCACTACCCTGTTTAAACATACGAATAATTCTTTTTACATTTCTTGCTTCTAATTTACTTCTTGGACTCATACGCCAAGTAAAACCAAATGAACGAAGTGTTGGTCCTTGGAATAGCAGTTCTATATTTGAGTTTGGAACAATTCCAAATCCTCTTGCTAAAATTGTTTCTGGTGGAATTTCAAATCCAGCACTTTTTGCTATTAATGAAGTTATTGCTGCTTTGGTTTGCGGATTTTTCAGTAAATCAGGTAGATTTGTAATTCCTACGGCGTCTGCCATTGCTCCTATCTGTTTTATAGCTCCAGGGTCCAAATTGACTCCGAATGTTTTTGCTACAGCAGCTCCAACGTCTAATGTAAGGTTCCCACCCAATGCTCTCCCTGGCTTGTCATAAATATTACTAGCAACTGCTGCCGTCAAATTATTCATACTATCATCACCCCAACTTATAGCATTATTATCTTGGATACCAGAAGGAATTGGTAAAATAGTAGTTGCTATAACTTTTTTTAAAGCACTATTTCTTTGTAATCCTTTAGTGGCAATTTCTCCACCCTTTGAACCAATACCAAGACTAGGAGCAAGGGGAGCAACTATGTTGCCGATTGTATCAATAACTCCTCCAACTGATAGTGGAGAAGACAGAAATAGGTTTCCAGTTGGTGGACGATAACGATACATTGTAATTTGTAATGTATCTTGTTGATTTTCTAAGATATCAATTGGGTATTTTAAAAGGCCACCATCTTTAAAAATTCTTTCTTCGGTTTTGCTATTAAAATCAAGGTTCATAGGATCAAAAATATTACCTTGTCCTGGTGGTGCTGCTAATCCAGCCGTTCCTGGTACTGCTGTTGCTATTCCTGGATTTGTTCCTGCAGCACTATTATTAACTCCTGCTGGATCATTTTGATGTTTTGGTGTTGCGGTAGTATTGACTACATTTCCCCCAGCAGTACCTCCTTTTGCTTGATATGCTGCATATACCTTCTTTCTTATATCAATTGAGAGTTGTTGCGCTAGTGCTGTTGGTTTGTTTGGGTCACCATCTACAAACAATTTTGGATCTTTTATTGCATCACTTGTATAACTACCATTTTTATAAAATATTGCATTTCCCGTTAACGCATCATAACCAAGTGCATTTTTTTCTTTCAATTCATAATCACCAGTTTTTGCATCATATCTAATACCAAGATCAAGGCCCAATGGTCCCACAGATGAACGATAGTAATTATCTTTTAATACTTCATATGCCATCTATGGTGCGTCCCAAACTTTGGTTTTAAATACTGGTTGTCCTCTTTTATCAACAAACTTCTCTGTTGGAAGCAATGATACTTCTCTCCATTCTTTTTCAGGCACTTTAAAGAATTCAGTTATTACTCCAGAGAAGAGGTATTTGTGTAAAGTTTTCTTGGGTGCATTTACAATTCCTTCTTTATTTAGAAAGGATTGTGCGACACCTCCACGATATTGTGGATTGAGGTAATGAAGATTTGCTCCAAGAAACGAACCTTCACTGAGATTAATATCCAAAACATAAGATAAAGGGTGTTTATCCCAATATTCGTATTTTTGTGGATACTTTGCGGAATATAAAAAGAAAACCAAATCTCCTGGTTTTATAAATCCAGTATCTTCTTCATTAATATCTCTCTTTTGTTTGTTTCTTAATTCATTCATTAGTGAATTGGTCCACCAATCACTACTACGATATTTGTTGCCTGCTTGTTTTCTAATATCGTCTGCAATCATTTTACATTAATCCCCAAGTCCTTTTCTGTGAATATTTTAAACTCATATTTCCTATCAGCACACCAATTCTTTGCTGCTTCCCATTTTGCTTGATTGATTGCCCACATTTTTACTGAATAAGCCCAAGACTTAGTTCTTCGTTTTGGGTTTGTTTCGGGCATTTTTAAGTCTTTTGCTGGTTTGATTTCAACAACAAGAGTTCTATTATTTCCGTCCTTATCTTTATATTTCACAAAGAAGTCAGGGAAGTATCTGTGATACTTATTATCTATTGGAGAACGATAAGGAATAAAAAACTCTTCACTTTTCCAAGAATTCACACTTTCAGTCAAATCACAATATTGCATAAATTTCAATTCATAAGAAGACCTATAGACAATATTTGATGGGTCTCCACCATACTTTTGGGGATTATGTGGTCTATATTTACCCTGTCTATATTTACTATCTTCGTTACGAGGCATACATAGTATAGGCATTTTAGATATTTATAGATGGCTGTTCCAACTCAAGGAAGAGGGTCTCCACATATAGGACCAATATATCTTAAGATGACTGAAGGCACCCCGCAGAATAGGATGCCGTCAGCAAGAGAGATTTTTGGTAATTTATCTCTCACTAGTCAATTCAAAGTATCATTGCATTTGACGGATGGTGGAAGTGAGTTGATGGATTGGTTAAAAAATTCTGGTGTAATTAATAATCCCAAATATAATAGAAAAAATCCTTTTATCTATGACTTTTATTGTGCCGAAGCAGTTATTCCTGGAATATCTTTTGATGTGACCGAAGAAATGGGAAGTCGTCAAGGAACAATTGAAAGATTTCCAACGAGAAGACTTTTCCCAGAATTTACAATGACTTTTTATGTTGATAATGAATATAATTTAATTCGTCTTTTTGAAGAATGGATGAACTTTATCAATCCATTATATAGTGATGCTGGTTTATTACCAGCAAATGAAAAAGGACAAGGTAATAATCTAGGAAAAGATAGAAGAGATTTCTTTCGTTTTAGATACCCAGATGATTATAAGAGAATTATATCAATTACAAAGTTTGAGAGAAATTTTGATAGTTCAAAACCAAATGATATAAGATTCTCACCACAATTAACTTATAGAATGCTTGAAGCATTCCCAACAAATATTACTGCGATGCCTTTAACTTATGAAGGAAGTCAAATTGTAAAAACAACAGTCACATTCCAGTATATAAGATATGTAATGGAGAAGAATTACGGCAATTTGCGTAAATAAATAAATTTAATAACTGAATAAATTATGCCATTACCTAAGATTTCTACACCAACGTATGAATTGGTTTTACCATCAACTGGAAAAACAATTAAATACAGACCATTTCTAGTCAAAGAAGAGAAGATATTGATTCTTGCTCTTGAAAGTCAAAGCACAAAAGAAATTACAAATGCAATCAAACAAGTATTAAAAGATTGTATTGTAACCAAAGGTATTAAAGTAGAAGAACTACCTACTTTTGATATTGAGTATATTTTCTTAAATGTTCGTGGTAAGTCAGTTGGAGAAAGTCTTGACTTGATTATAACTTGTGGTGATGATGGAGAAACACAAGTTCCAATTACAGTTTTTATAGACCAAATTAAAGTTGAAGAAGACCCAGAACATAAGAGGGATATTCAACTTGATACTGATTTGGTTTTGAGAATGAAGTATCCTTCATTAGACCAATTCATTAAAACTAATTTTGATTTTAGTGCAGAACAAAGTTCATCAAGTATTGATAGGTCTTTTGATATAATCTCTTCTTGTATTGATGTTATTTTTAATGCAGAAGAAAGTTGGTCTGCTGCTGATTCCACCAAAAAAGAATTGACTGATTGGATTGAAACTTTAACCCCAAATCAGTTTAAGGAAATTGAGAAGTTCTTTGATACGATGCCTAGACTTTCTCATACTGTGAAAGTTATAAATCCAAAAACTAAAGTTGAAAGTGATGTGACGTTGGAGGGTTTAACATCTTTTTTCGGTTAAGTATGGCTCATATGGAACTAGAGTCATATTTTAGAATCAATTTTGCCTTAATGCAGTTCCATAAATATTCATTAACTGAGATTGAAAATATGATGCCTTGGGAAAGGGACATCTACTTAGCACTTTTACAGCAACATATTGAAGAAGAAAAATTAAAACAGCAGCAACAACAAAATGGTTAGTTCTGTTCTTAGTCCAGAAAAAGTAGTAGGAAGACAGAATACAAATAAAGCAGCAGCACAGAACTTTATTTCGGGTGGTTCTGTACTTGGTGCTTCTGTTGTGAATGGTGCTGCGAATAAAATTGTAGGGTTTCAAAGAACAGGAGTTCAACCAGCACCTTCGGCAACAGGTAGTATTGTAAGCACAATATCTACAAATATTAATAATAATGTAACGAGCACAATTAACAAAACACTTCAAGGATTTTCTGCTGATTATCAAAGAAGACTAAAACAAGTAGATGATGCAAAACCAATTGGAATTCTTGGTAAGTTTTTAAATGTTTATAATACTGCATTAGGTTTTATAAACTTCTTTGGTAATAAAAAAAATATTGATAAGGTAAGAGATAATTTAGAAGCACTTAAAAAATCATTTACTGAAAGTTTTGAGGTTGCGAAATTAATTCGTCAAGTTATAATTAAAATCGTAAAACAATTATCTAATCTTCCTGTTGCTTCACCTTCTGGTGGTGGAGGATTGAACCTTGATGTTGATATTCCTGGTGGTGGATTGAAGAAATCTGCCCCAAGAGGACTTGGAAGAATGATGAAAGGTAAAGGGAAAATGCTTGCTCTTGGTGCTGGTGCATTAGGACTTGGTGCTGCTGGTGCTGGTGCGGTGAATGCTCTTTCTGATAGTCCACAAGTACAAGCAGCAGGAACATCACCAGAAATTCCTGGGGATATTGCTGATAGGTTTTCTTCAATTGTTGATAGATTTGCAAATGCAATTAGTAAGTTATTTGAAACTAACAAACAAAAATCAAAGCAGCAGCAGCAGCAACAATCTTCTGGTGGTAAAGGAGAGAAAAAAGAAAAAGGTGCCCCATCAGCAGGACCAGCACCAGGAGAAACTCCACCAGGATCTACACCCGATTTAAGTTCTAGTGGAAAAAAGGGAGTAATTGAATATGCACAACAAAAAGGATTTTCAGAACAATTTACTGCGGGGTTATTGACTCAAGTAAGTCACGAATCTGGAGGAAATCCTTTTGCATATAATCCAAATGATATGGGAGCCCCTTCATATGGAACTTTTCAATTTCGTGCCGGAAGAGGGGACCAAATGATAAAATATTTGGAAGCAAATGGAATTCCAAATGCAAAAGCAATTTTTACAAATTCAAAAGATCCAAGACGAAACGATAAACAACTACAAAAGAAAGCACTTGCATTGCAAATACAATATTTTACTGAAACTGAGAAGGACCAAGCAACTCCAGCAATCAAAGCAGCACAAAAATCTACTGATCTCAAACAAGTCCAAAATGCATTTTTTGGAGGAGAGAGATTTTTAGGTTATGATAACCCATCATCTTCAGAATATCAATCCAGATCTAAAGATATACAATTAACTTACAACCAATTACACAAGACAGGAGAACTTAAAAAATCTACACAATCACCACAAGCACAAGCAGCACAAGCACAAGCAGCACAAGCACAAGCAGCACAAGCACAAGCAGCACAAAAACCAGGAGTACAAGTAGCAGCAACACCACAAGCACAAGCAGCACAAGTAGAAGCAGCAAAAACAGCACAAACTCAAGTAGCACAAAGAGCAGCAGCAGTTTCTCAAACAGCACAATCTCAACCACAAGTAAATTATCTTCCTATTGATATGAGTGGTGGAAGACAACAACAATCAGGAGGAGGCAGTAGTGGAGGTGGAGGTGGAGGGGGTTCGCAAGGTAGTGGTCCATCAGTTTCATTTTTACCAGCAGGAAATCCTAATAATTTCTTAGTTCTTTATTCTAGAATGGTCTATAATATCGTTGACGGATAATGAAAAAAACACTTTCTTCTCCATTAGTTGCTGCGGCAAATAATATTGTTTCACTTGGTTCAAGGTCAAACTCCTTACCGAGATTTCAACGTGAGTATAAAGATTTTGGTAAATTTTTAGAAGTAGAAAAAAAGTCATTAGAAAAATTAAAACTACCAGACAAGAAAAAAATAAGAGCACTTGCGAGTTTAAATATCGCAAGTAATTTTGGAAGACCAGGAAATCTATTAGGTTCTTTGTTTAGTGGAGCATTAGACCTTGGTGGATTTGTTGGTAATATGTTTCCAGGTAGAGGAAAATTTGGAAAACCACAAAGACCACCAAAATTAAAACCACCAAAACCAACAATTAAAGGACCAAAATTAAAATTGGGTGGTATGAGAGCAGTTGGTGTTGGTAATGCACTCTTTGCTGGACTTGATTTTGCGACTGGTCTTGCGGAAGGTGAAAGTGTAGGAAAATCAGCAGCAGGAGCAGGTGGAGCACTTGCTGGTAGTCTTCTTGGAGGAGCAATTGGTCAAACACTTATTCCTATTCCTGGACTTGGTTTTGTTGTTGGAAGTATGGCTGGTAGTTTTCTTGGTGGATATGCTGCTGATAGGGTATATGAAGGTGGAAGTGCCCTTAAACAAAAACTTTCTGAAAAATTAAAAGGACAAGAAGCAAAACAAAAAACACTTACTGGTGGTTCTGGATCTTTTGCTGATTCCATAACTAAATTTGACCAAGCAGTTGGTAAATTTGAAAGGGGAATTGTCAAATTAAGTTTATTCTCAGGTACAGAACAGACTATGGGGGATGCTTCTGGGGAACAATATGGTGAAAATATTGATCCAAATGCCTCCCAAAACCAAGGCAACACTCCAAGTGGTGAAAATCTTACACTAGATGGAGAAGGAACTTTTATTCAAGGATCAACAGGACAATCAACAGGACCACATTTTCATATAGGACCGACAGAATTATATGATCCAGTAGGAGACAAGTGGGTTGGCAAAACAACAGAACAAGGAAAAAAAGATGCAAGAGAAGCTGCCTTTAAAGTTGCAAAATCTCTTATGCAGAGAAAAAAATATTTCAGATTCACCAATGCTGGAATTGATGTTAATCCTGGATCTAAATTGGATGATGATACCTTGATGAAATATGTGGAAAAAGAACAGAACGCACATGCAAATAGAAGTGGTGGTGGTTCTTGGGGTGGTCTTGACATAGCTGGAGCACCTGGATTAAGAATGCCCCTACCTGTTGGGGATGTTGTTTCTAGTGTTCATGGATTTGGAAACGCTGCTAGAATTATGGGTACTAATGCTTTTGTTGGTCATGGAATGAAAGGTTCCAAAAAAACTGATGAAGCAAAGATCATAAAAAGTTCAACTCAACAAGCAGAAGATATTACGGCAGGAATAAAACAAGGAAAGGAAAATGTAGTAATTGGTGATAGTATTGCAAAGGGACAAATGGATGCGACTGGAAAAAAAGGAAAGGCAGTTGTTGGTGCTTCTCCAGATAAAGTGATGGGATATATTAATGAACTGAACCAAAATGGAAGAATAAAAGGAAATACAGTTGAGTTATCTTCTGGACTTGCAAATAATGTAAAAGATATTGGAAATGTTCAAAAGCAACTTGAATTATTGAAGTATATGGGTGCTGCTTCTGTTTTATTGTCAGGAACTGCTAAATCTGGAAATAGAAAAGACCAAATACAAGCAAATAAAGAACTTGCTGCATTAGCAGCAAAATACCCTGGATTTGTAAAGTTTGGTGGTGGATTTACTCCAGGAGCAGATAATGTACATCCTGCTGATGCTGCGGCATATAATAAGCAATTAACTGCTATACAAGCAATAGTACAACCAGCACCACAAGCACAAGTTGTTCCTGCTGCTGCCCCACCAGTACCTCAAATACAAACTTATCCATCTTATAATCAACCACAATCAAGTATGACTGTAATGCCTATAATGATGGGTGGAGGTGGTGGAGGACAACAAAGACCCGTCTATATTCCCGTTGGAGGGGGTGGAGGTGGTGGAACTGTGATTATGCCTGGACCATCTGAAGGTCAAGTGGTAAATAGTCTTATGAAAACAATGTTACTCACTAATCTTTCCGCAACGTAATGGCAGCAGCAGTAGGCGCATTTAAACCAAATTATTTTACCATTCAAACTTTGGATGGCAAGACAACTGTTGATGTTACAAACTCTTGTTTGTTCTTTGATTATTTTGAAGATATTTTATCTCCTTGTGTTACTGCTATCGCACAACTAATCAATAGTTCGTCTTTGTTTAACATCTTACCAATTCGTGGTGGAGAGAAAGTTACAATTAGTGTTGATACTGCTTTTGGTGAATTTGTGCTTGATGACTTATATGTTTATAAAGTCAGCAATCTTGATGCACAACATTCAAATGAAATGTTTACTTTGAATCTTGTTTCTCGTGAAGGATTAACAAATGAAACTTCAAGGTGTCAAACAATTTATAGAGGAAATTTACAAACTACCGTAACTAAAATTCTTAAAGATGATTTGAAGACTAAAAAGTATAAGAGTGAAAATATAGAAGGAACATCAAATGATTATTCTTTTATTGGAAATAATCGCAAACCATTTCACATTTTAACTTGGTTAGGTCCAAAAGCAGTTCCAGCAAACGGACAAAATTCGGGAACTTCTGGTGAAGAAGCAAGGGGAACTGCTGGTTTCTTATTTTATGAAAACAAAGATGGATTTAATTTTAGAAGTATTGATAGTTTAGTTTCAAGTACAAAGATACAAACTAATAGTGCCGATAAAGAAAATATACCATATTATCTTTTTACACAGGTAATTGAGGAAAACCAGGCAAAAACTAATTTTAATATATTAAATTATAATTATGAAAAGAATATTGACTTAATGAAATCATTAAGAGTTGGTATGTATGTGAATAAAACTTATTTTTATGATTTGTATTCCAATACTTTGGATTTGTATACTTATAAAGTAAAAGACCAAGTTAAGAATAAATTGGGCGGTGCTGAAAGTATTGCCGTATCTGATGAATTTGGTGATAGTATTTCTCGTATTATGGTGAGAACATCAGATAGGGGAGCATTAAAACCAGATGGTTCAGTGAGTGATAAGTTGAGAAGTGGTGCTGATATGGCTATGTCTTATTCTCGGTACAATTTATTGTTCACACAGGCACTAAATATGGTTGTTCCTTGTAATGTTAATTTGAAGGTTGGTGGAATTATTCACGCAGAGTTTCCACGAATAGATAGAAATACAAATATGACATCAGATGAAGAGCAAAGTGGATATTATTTAATTAAAGAATTAAGACATCATTTTGAGGGTGGACAAATGGTTACAAGTTTAAGATTGCTTCGTGATAGTTACGGTCTTTATAGTTCAAATAAATAAGAGAAATGGAACTGCAAGAACTTATTAACGATATTTGTGAGGAACTAGAAACATCCTCATCAAATAAACAAAGAAAAAGATATTTAAATGCATATCTAGAAGAACTTTTAGAATACCAAAAGAACAATCCTGATGCTATTGGTATTCCAAGTGTATTAGAATTATTTTGTGATTTAAACCCACACGCACTGGAGTGTAGAATTTACGATGATTGAAGAGGCTTTATTAAAATCCAATTATATTGGAAAGGATGGTTTCAGTTGGTGGATAGGCCAAGTCGCACATCCAGATTATTGGAAAAAGGCAGCAGATTATTTCAATGGTGATTGGAACTATCGTTGTAAAGTAAGAATTATTGGTTATCATCCCTTTTCTGGTTCTGTTTTAAGTGATGAAGATTTGCCTTGGGCACAGGTAATGATTGATCCTGCCTTTGGTAGTGCTCAAGGTGGAACAGGAAAAACATTAGATTTAAAAGGTGGAGAAACTTGCTTTGGTTTTTTCTTGGATGGTGATGACGCACAACAACCAGTAGTTCTTGGTCTTCTTCATAGAAGTGATGGAGTTAAGAATTTAATTAGTGAGCAGAATGTAAAAGCAGATATGAGTTCAGGATTTAAACCATTTACTGGTCATCCTGGAAATAAAGTACAATCAACACAAAGAGAAGTAAGACAAAATAAAGAAATAGATCAAACTACAACTACAGAACAAAGAAACGAACAATCCGCAGAAACTTCACCAATACCAATTTCTTTTGCTGATGCAGCAAATCTTGACTTAGGACTTGATACTAGTGGTGTTCCAAAAAACAGTGTTTCTTGGGATAGTGTAAAAGGATTTACAACAAATATCAACGCATTTGATCCCAAATTAAATTTATTTGGGGATAAATTGGTCTGTCAGGCTCAATCAACTTATGGTATAGAAAAAAAATGTGATAAAACTTATATTGGAGTGAATGGGTGTGAAAATAATTTAATTGGTCAAATTACACAAGTACTTCAAGATTTTATCGCAATTACAAATGGATTGGATCAGTATTTGGGTGCTTTTATTGATCCAGTATTAAATGAAATTGTAGATATTGGAAATTCAATTAAAAATTGTGCTAGACAAATTGGTGGAATTGTAAAGTTAATTATTAATAATTTAAGAAATACAATTTTCAAATGTATTACTTGGGCTTTTAGAAAACTTGTTGCTATAAAAGTTCCACTTTCGCAACAAAAAATTATTTTGGAAGCGATGAAAAGATATTTGGATATTATTTTTTGTATTCTTGAAAAACTACCTGGTGGAATTATTGATTATATCGAAGGATTGCTTGGTGATTTAGCAGCAAATACAATTAATGCCCCAATATGTGCAGTAGAGCAATGGACTGCTGGAATTTTAGCAAAAGTAATGGATAGTATTGAAAATGCACTTTCCACTATTATGTCTGGAATTGGTTGGTTGACTGGTGGTATTAAGACTGTTTCTGGAATTTTAAATTATGCAAATTCATTAGCATCACAAATTTTTAGTTTTCTTGAATGTACTGGTCTTGCTTGTAAAGCTCCAAGTGTATGGGCTTCCAAATTTGGCCCAAGTGAAAAAGATGCAGATGATTGGGAAAAAATGGTTGGTAGTGTGAATGTATTTAAAGGTGTAAGTGATGGGTTGGGTTCAATTGAAGATGCTTTAGGTGAAACTCCACTTTATGCTGGAATAACTGGGGTGTTTAATGATGCATTTAGTCAATGTAATCAAAAAGTTCAAAATCCAACAAGTCAATATGATATTGTCCCATTACCAGTTGGGTCAAAGTATTCTACTTGTATTCCACCAATTGTTAATATTTTTGGAGATGGTGTGGGTGCAAGTGCTATTCCAATTGTGGATAGTACTGGATCAATATTTTCAGTTGAAATATTAAGTAGTGGTGTTGGATATACAATTCCACCGACGATTTCTATTGTTGATAATTCAGGATATGGAACTGGAGCATATGCAAAAGCAATTATTGTAGATGGTTCTATAACTTCAATTTATTTGACTGATGTAGGGTCTGGGTATTGTCCTGGAAATTATACAAATCTTTTTGACCCAAATAACCCTGGTATTACGACAAGTATAAATCTTACTTCAACAAAAAATGCAATTAATGAAGGTGATAGTTTTGATATTAATACAACTAGTGAAAACATATTAGACAACACACCAATTGAATATGAAATTACAGGAATAAGCAATAAAGCAATCAATCAAAGTTTAACTGGAAATCTTACTGTTGGGGATAATAAATCTTCAATTACTATTGATACATTTAAAGATGTAATTGATACTTCTAAAGTATTGAAATTCTCATTACCAGAATATAATAAGTCGGTAGAAATTTTTATTAATAAATTAAACAAACCACAAACAGGAAAACAACAATATTATTTGACTTCATCAAAATCTGTAATTACAGAAGGTCAATCTTTTGTTGTCAATTTGGTAACACAAAATGTCGAAAATGATACAATAGTTCCATATACAATTACTGGCATAACAGATGGATTGTTGAAAAATCAATCATTAAGTGGTTCTTTTACTGTTTTGAACAATCAATCAAAAATCAATATCGATACAAATGAAGGGATACTTAAAGCTAGTGAAATATTTAAACTATCCCTTAATAACAAATTGTCTTTAGTTTCGGTATTAATCAAACCAATAATTGATCCAAATAAACCAAAACCAGGAATAGGTAGTGATGTGACTGCTTGTGTTCGGGATATAATTGTGACTGCTCCTGGATATGGTTATACAACTGGGGATACAATCACAGATGGTAAGAATACTTATATTCCAATAGTAACTCCTGGTTCTGGTGCGATTATTGGTATTCAACCACTTACAAATCCAATTTGTGGATTTGAAACAACACCCACATTAACTATAAATACCAGAACAGGAATTGCTGCGGATGTTATCCCAATTATGAGGTTTACTCCAACATATACTACGATCAATCAAGATCAAGTAAATCAAGCAGCAATTTCTGGAATTGTAACATCAGTGGTGGATTGTGTATGAGTGGATGTAACGAAAATCAACAAGTAACGCAAACAGATTGGTACAGATTTGAAGCTGGAACTAAAAGTTTTGCAAATGGTGATATAGAGTTGGGATTATCAACACCAACTAAACAAGGAATTAATATGTATAAAAATGGAAATTGTGATTTTGCTATTAATGGAACATTAAAAGAAGTATCTGGTTTTAAGGTTAAAAATCCAGAGGAATTTGCGAGAATTATTGATGCTACAAATGGGAGTATTCTTATTCAAGCATTAAATGGAACTATAACACTTAAAGCAAAAAATATTCGTCTTGTTGGTGTTGATGGTACAGAAGGAGAAATTACAATTCAAGCATCAAAAAAAATTCTTACGAATGCTCCTACCGTAACAACACAAGGAACAAATGTAACTTTAGCTGCGGCTCAAAATGCTAGTGTTGCTGGAAGTACCACTACAGTACACGGTGCTACACCACCAGATATAAGTTCTGGTGCTGAAACAGATAATTCTTCATTAATGGGGCAAATATTAGATGCAATTAAAAGATTTAAAAACTTCTTTAATTCTATTTGTGAAAACAAACCAGAGGGATAATAATTATGTCTGATTTAACTATTGCTAATGTAGGCGAAAAACTACTTGTAGGACAACTAGATATGGCTTTTTCGACTGTTGATGATAAAGTCTTTCCTGGAACAGCAGTTATAAATGGACCTTGTTATATTGGATTAACTCCACAGATTGGAGTTGCGAGAGCAACTTGTATGATTGGACCACCATTAAAAGGTGTGCCTGTTTCTCTTGAAGTAACTGGAATGTCTAATTTTGCTGGTATTACAAATACAGCAGGAACTATAAACGATTTAGCAGTATCAAATATTTTTGGATTTACTAGTAAAATTGGTGCTGAAATTCAAGCAGCATTCAAATCAATTTTTGCCCTCAAATCAAATGCTGCGGTACAAATAACACAAGGACCAAAGGTCTGTCAGGCAGTTACTACAACCCCATTAATACAAGCACAAGCAGGAGTTTTTACCACTATTGTTGCTAAAGCTGGTACTTTAGCTGGTGTTAGTGGTGATGGATTAGTTTTTGCAAAAAAACCATTCGATATTCCACATCCAACAAAAGAAGGGTGGAGATTGAGGCACGTTTGTATTGAAGGTCCAAGTGCGGATGTGTATGTACGAGGAAGACTGAATAACTCAAATGTAATTGAATTACCAGAATATTGGAGAAGATTAGTAGACCCAGAAACAATTACGGTAAATTTAACACCAGTTGGAACACATCAAGAATTGTATGTGGATAAGATTGAATGGGGAACTAGGATTTTAATTAAAAATAATTGTGGTTCTGGTGTAAATTGTTATTATACTGTTTATGGTGAAAGAGCAGATACAGATAAAAATATCCCAGAATATGAAGGAACTTATAATGATTATCCTGGTGATAATAGACAATATACTTCTTTTGGTACAGCAGCAATAGTTCAATAAATATGTTTAATTATTATAAAAAAAGAGAATATAATTAATTATTATGGCTAATGAAAGAGATTATATTGCTGAAATACAAGAGATTAATTCCACAGTTTCGCAATACTTTGCATCTACTGGACAATCTCAAGAATATTATAAGAAACCATCAAATAATGTAAATGCTCTTCAAGGACAATTAGACAACAAAAGATTAGGTGTAGGGAATAGTGATACATCAATTACAGCAACTATTATAGCAGATCACCAAACAGAATTAGACAGAAAACTCGCAGAAGTTGAGATGCTAAAAGATCAATTAACAATTATGGATGTTAAGATTGATCGTTTTGATGCTCTTATTCAAAATATTGATAGAGAAATTATACCTCTTGTTGAAGAGATTAATGTTGCGATTGGATCAGTAAAAACTGCTTATGATACTAGAATTACTGCTGGTTGTAAAAGTGATTTGTATTGGGAACTTATAGGAACAAAAGAATATGATTGGTTTGGGATTACTTCCTATGATACGATATATGAATGTAAGAAAAATCCAAATGTAAGAACCGATTATGGTTATTATGGGGCAAAGTATTACAGAAAACCACAGAACCAGGATTATGGTGCAAATATTGTTAAGGAATTTTTAGGCACTATTAGTATAGGAAGTACAAGTTTAGCAATAATAAGTAGTGATGGTACATCCAATTTACAAGTTGGAGATACAATTACTGATAATGTAGATAATCCAACAGTATTTTCTTCTGCGAACTTACCTTCAATTGTTGGATTTGGAACTACAGCAATTGTAGGAACTTCTACACAATTTAGTGGTAAAATTAGTGTTGGTTCTACAATTATCGCACATACTGGAATTGGAACTACTGGTGCTATTAATGTTGGAGATACGATAAGTCTTTCTGGTGTTTTGGTATCAAATACAAAAGTTGCTGGAATTGGAACTACAACTACAACTCAAACTGTTTGGAACCCAAATTATGGTGGTGCTGGTATTGGGTCAATGATAAGCACATCAGTATCTGTAAAAAGTTTAATTGTAAGTGTTGCAGCAATTGGCAGCACTACAAATGGAATATTTACTGTTGGTATTTTATCCACATTTCCGTCAGTAATTTTAAGTGGTACTTCTATAAAGGCAGCAACTAATACTAATTTTACAGATATAAGAACTACGCAAACTGAAGCAACTACATTTGATTATTCCAATAATCCTATAGACCCAGTAACTGTTGGAATTATGGGAAATAATACACTTGGTTTGGGTCATAAGTTAGTAAGAGTGAATAATGGAAGTTCCGTTGGTCCTTTTCAATGGAAATCGGTAATGACTTCTAGTTTTGAAGACAAAACAGACGCACAATTAAATGATAATGAAAGATATTTAAGAGCAACATACCCAGAACCTGCTTGTGGTGCTGGGTATGCAAGATATTATCCAGGCAACACTTCTTGGCCTGTTATGATTACTTACACTTATGATACTAGTGGACATTCTTTACCTATAACAGGAATATCATCTTCATATGTACAAGAGGGAACTATAGTTAATGTTGGAGTTGGTCTTACATCTCCTTTTGGTATTGGTTATACAGGCACATCTTCAAATAATCCTACTTTCTCTGGTTGTTCTGCTTTACAAACTGCTATTGATAACGAAGAATTAAGTAGAGATGCGATTATTGCTAGAAACACTCCGAAGATTGATAGTTTAATCGCATCAGCAAGTGCTTTGAGAAGTATACGAGATAAGATGGAAGGACAGGCATTTGCTGTTCTTCAAGGAAGAGTTTATGGTGATGTTGAGATTAATAAACTCAAAACAGAACTCGCAGCATTACGAGCAACAGACTTGAAACAATATGAACCACCAACATATTATTTCAACCCCGATACTGGGAAAACATCTTCTTCTACTGTTGGTGTTGGAACTGTTTAAAAATGCTCTATAGAATGAAACCTATATATTATAAGAAAAAAAGTACCCGCAATAAGTAATGACGGACAGATTTCCACTTATAGCCAATCCAACATCCAAACAAATTGAGGAGTTGGCTTCTGGTGATAATTTAAATCTCCAAAATAGTGGTATTGTTGGTGCTACAACTATAACCGCAACTAAGTTTGTTGGAAGTTTAGAAGGAAACGCAGCAACTGCTGATAGATTAAATAATGCTGCGAATATAACTTCTGGTTTTATTAGTAGTGATAGACTATCTGGTTATTATGGAATTGATGTAAATAGTGCAAATATACTTACAAATGCTGCGAATATAACTTCTGGTTTTATTAGTAGTGATAGATTGAATGGTAGGACTTATGATATTAATATTAAAGGTAATGCGGCATCAGCAGATTCTTTAAATTATGCGGAAAATATTCTTGCTGGTACTATAAATCCAGCAAGATTAACTGGAACATATAATATTACTGTTTCTTCTGCTGCTACTGCATCTAATTTAGCACCAGGAACTTATAATATTGGCATTTTGGGAAATGCAGGAACTGCGACTACTGCTACAAATCTTTCTGGTGGTAATGTTACTGGAACAAGTCTAAACATTACTGGATTTTCTACTTTAGGTATTACAACAGTTACATCACTAACAGTAACAAATACCGCAACGATTGGATTTTCTACAACAAAAAATGCTTATATTGGACTTGCGACTGTAGTATTTTTAACCGCAACTAATATTAGAGTTTCTGGAACTTCGACTGTAGGATTTTTAACGGCATCTAGTATTTCTACACCAAATGCAAGAATTGGAGTCTTAACAGCAACTACGTTAGAAAATATCAGTAATGCTGGTATTACTAGTTTAAGTGCCGACTATATCAAAGGACTAGGTATTACTTCTCTTGATTATATCAATACCGGAATTGCAAGTGTTGGAATAGCAACTATTGGGTTTGCTTCAATTACGAATGCTTATATTGGTGTTGCAACTATAAATGAAATTAATATTAGTACAGGTATAATTACTGCAACCACATTTAGTGGAAATCTTACTGGAACTGCTACAACTGCTAGTAATCTTTCAAATGCATCTGGTATAACAACTGGCACAATAGCAAGAGCAAGATTAACTGGAACTTATGATATAAGTATTACTGGTGATTCTCAAGCATCCACAGCAACGACAGCAGTAAATGTTATTGGTGGTATTGCTTCCGTAACACAACTTTCTGTTGGTCCTGGTATCACAACAGTAGGTTTTATTACAGCATCTAGTCTTTATGTTTCTGGAATTACAACTCTTGGTGTTACTACTGTAAGTCAATTGAGTTCTGCTGGAATTGTTACTGGGTCTTTCTTTTCTGGAAGTGGTATTAATTTAGTTGGAATTGTAACGCAACTTACGGTAGGGACTGGTATTACTTTAACGTCTTCTCAGTTACTTGGAAAAGGAACAGTTCAAGTTGGAATCAAAACTTCAATTGGAAAAACAATTTATGTTTCTTATTTGGGAAGTGATACAAATACTGGTTTGGTGGAAAGTGATGCAAAGAGAACAATAAAGGCAGCAGCAGCACTTGCATTACCTGGTGATACAATTAAAGTCTTTCCTGGAACTTTTGTTGAGAATAACCCAATCACATTAGCAGCAAATGTTTCTATTCAAGGAACAGAACTTCGCAACTGTACCGTAACTCCTCAAAATCCAGGTTTGGATTTGTTCTATGTGAATAACGGTTGTCATATGACGAACCTGAATTTTAATGGTTCTCCTGCAACTAATGGTGCATCAGTTGTATCATTTGTTCCATTATCTGGTGTTTCATCAAATAGATTCTTTGATGGTGCAAGAATGATTAGATTGAATCTTGATTTTATTGCAAATGAAACTGTAGGGTATTTGACAAGTACTGATTATAGAAGTCCAGCATTTACAATTGGTGTAAGTACAATAAGAAATTGTAAGGAAGATATTGTATCAATTTTTAAAGCAGTTTGTTTTGATATTACGAGAGGTGGGAATTCTAAGTCTGTTGGAGCAGGTAAATCATATTATACAGAAGCAGGAGCACTTCAACATATTGTCGGAGTGAAGACAGAGACAATTGATGCACTAAATTATGCTGTTGGAATTGCAAGGTCTTGTATCAATAATGTTTCTTTTGCAAAAACAACTGGTGGAAATTATCAAACGTATTACACACAAGTAAAAGATTTGAGTATGCAACCCGATGGTGCATATGGTAATCAAAGTATAAGTGGTTGTGCGAATGTTACATCAGCAATTTACTCTTGTGTTGGTATTATTACAACAGTTATTAATAACGGATTGGGTGCTCTTGGTGGTGCAGGAATTAATACTACATATCCAGCAGATTATGACGGACAAACAAGTAATAATTGGTCTTCATCAAAAATTGGAGTAAATACATATTCACCAGGTGTTGGAAATATTGATAAGGGACCTTATATTCGTAACTGCACTAACTTTATTGCAAATAGTATTGGTCTCAAAGTTAATGGATTTGATGCAGAACCAGGAGACCAAACTGATATTGGTGTAACTGGTTCAATGAGTGTCGATAGTTATACACAATACAATCAAGGTGGTATTGGAGTTTCAATTACAAATGGTGGATATGCACAGTTAGTTTCTATCTTTACGATTTGTGATGATATTGCGATTTATACATCATCTGGTGGGCAGTGTGATATTACAAACTCCAATTCGTCCTTTGGTAACTATGGACTTTATGCGACTGGTGTGGGAAATAATACAACAAGGTCAATTTACCGTTATACTGGAACAGCAACAACAGAAGCAACAGTAAGATCGAATGTAATTACGATTTCTGGTGTTGGAACCAATCGTCCTTATGATGGCCAGTCTTGCTATTTTGGAACTTTATATTACAATATCAATTCCATTCGAGTAGATGGTGGTGGTTCTGGTTATACTGGACAACCAACTGTTACGATTAGTGCTCCAACTGGTCCAAATGGAGTTGCAGCACAAGCATCAGCAACAGTTGTAAATGGTTCAGTCACTGCAATTAACGTTTTGAATGCTGGTTCTCAATATTTGGGGGTTGGGGCATCAGTTACAATCGCAGGTCCAGCAGGAGCAGGAACAACAGCAACAGCATCTATTTCTAATTATCAACCAATTTATTATAAGGTTGCTGCTGCAACTTTACCGTCTGCTGGTATTTCTACGGTCACATTTTTACAGACACTAAATAATACAGTTAGTGCTGGAACAACTGTCTATTTTGCAAGGGGAAGTTTACAACTCGCATCTACAATTTCATTCGAACACGTTGGTGCTGGTACAAACATTTTTACAGCAAAACCTGCTCTTGGTGGTGTTGTAATCCCTGAAAATAAAGTAGTTCAAATTGACGGTGGAACTGTAACTTATACAAGTACAGACCAATCAGGTAATTTTAATATTGGTGATGGTGTTGTGATTAACCAATCAACAGGTCAAATATCAGGTAGAGATTTTACAAAAGCACTATTCACTACTATGACACCATTTATTCTTGCACTATCAGATTAAGGAGGATTATTAGAAATGGCAATTGCGGCAGCAGCAGTAAATAATTTTAAAACATATACCAAAGTTGTTGGGTTGACGACTGATCTTGTTTATACAGCACCCGCAGGATATGTTGGAGTATTTCTATTAGCACAGTGTGCTAATATTAGTACTAGTACTCAATCGATTAGTTGGTATCATAATCGTGTAAGTTCTGGTTCAACTGTAACCACAGAAATCGTAAAAGATTTTTATATTCCAGCAAACGATACAGCAAATCTATTACCTGGTAAATTGGTATTGGAAACTGGTGATTTCATTTCAATCAGCGGAAGTGCAAGTACAACTCCAGCAAAACTTAAGTTTATTACAAGCATTCTTGAAACCTCAAATCAATAATAGATAAATGGCAACTCCAGGATTTCTCAGCAAGAGAGTTAAAAAGAAATCTCAAACTGGTCTTACGACAGACCGTTATGAATTTTTGGGTCTAGATCAAGCAGAACCAGATTTAGGAGATCCATTAGTTGGACTTTCTTCTATTGGAGCAAATCCTGCTCCAATTGGTGGAAGTAAATATGTTTTAATTGCTGCTGGTGGAAATACTGGAAAAAGATATTGGGTTGATACTTCATCTCTCAGTAGTACTGGTCTAATTCCTGGTTCTTTTACTGTATTCAATAATAATATTCAAGTTGGTGCTGCAAATAGTTTTAATAAGTTTAATTTTGTTGGTAGTGGTGTAACCGTTGATTCAGTTAGTTCTGATCCAAACTTACAAACTGGCATTGCAACAGTTAGAATTACTGTAACAGATTTAGTTGGACCAGGAAACGTAAATTCAATACCCTACAAGGCAAGTAATGGATTTTTGGCAGGAGCAACTGATTTTGTATATTCAAGTGGAAGTGTTGGTATAGGAACCACAGTTCCAACAGCAACTCTTGAAGTTGTTGGTAGTATGAAAGTATCAGGAACAATTACTGGAACTGCTACCACAGCAACAACTGCTCTTGGGTTCTCTACAACTGCTAGTATTAATACTACAGGTATTATAACTTCTACTGGAGGTTTTGTAGGAAGTCTTACTGGTATAGCATCAACAGCAACAACTGCTCTTGGATTCTCTACGACTTCTAGTATCAATACTTCTGGTATTATAACTGCTTCTAGTTTTGTAGGAAGTCTTGTTGGTATAGCATCAACAGCAATTACTGCTACAAATCTTGCCGACGCATCTGGCATAACAACTGGTACAATAGCAAGAGCAAGATTGACTGGAACTTATGATATTAATATTACTGGGTCTATAGCAAACACTGGTCAAATACTTGATAATTTGACCGTTACTGGATTTTCTACATTCACTAGTGGACCAGTAGTAATTGGTTCTGGAATACAAACAGGAACCTCAAAACTTCAAGTATCTGGAGATACTTTTATCACAGGTTTTGTTGGTATTGGAACCACAAATCCAACATCAAACCTTCATGTTATTGGTGGTGGTAGATTTACTGGAGTAGTTACTGCAACTTCATTTTCTGGTTCTGGTTCCAATCTAACTGGTTTATTATCTAATACAGTATCAACTTCTTCTACAACTGTTCCACAATATATTGGGTTTATAAGTGCCACTAGTGGAACTATAACATCTAATTTAGTAAGTAGTACATTAACTTATATTCCATCAAGTGGAAATTTGGGTATTGGAACCACAAATCCAAAGACATCTCTTCAAGTTGAGACTTATGGAATAAAAACTGGAGTTGGAACATTTACTGCATCTGTTGGTGTTTCTACAACATTAGATAGTTTCTCTGTTTCTTCTACTGACTTTAAGATTGCCGAATACACAGTTCATATTGGTTTTGGTTCTTATATTCAGGCACAAAAGGTTCTTATAACGCAAAATCAAACTACTGCATATTCGCAAGAATATGCAGTAATGTATGATAATTCATTACTTGTTTCTATTGGAGCAACAATTAGTGGAGGGAATTGTATTCTTCAAGCAACTCCACAAACTGGTGTTAGTGGTTTGACAACTTATAGATTTGCGAGAAATACGTTGCTTTGATATGAAAAAATATACAATAAAAGTTACGGAACCAGAGTATTGGAAAGAAATTCACGATACTTTATGTGGAGTTTCAAATTGTGAGCACATTCCAGATAGAGAAGTTTTGTGTGTTGATAAAAAATTACATAGTCCAACTAGAGGAACATTTGAATTAGATGAAGATGAAGTAGAAAAATTAAAAAATCATCCTTATGTTGAATGGATAGAGTTATCCCCAACTGATCATCCAGAAGTATATCCAAAACCTCAACCCGCCACAAAAAGATTTAAAAGTAATGTAAAAATTTATCGGGATTTGGATTCCCCAAATGGTCCTCCAGCAACAAATCCAACCTCAGCAGAAAATCGCAGAACTAATTGGGCAATTAAAAGAGTAGGAATAAAAACAAATGGAGATTTTTGGAATGCTGTGACTGGACAACTTGCAGAAAAAAGTGGAGATGTAAGTTATAGTTTGACTGGAAAGAATGTTGATGTTATTATTCACGACTCTGGTGTTCTTCAGTATCATCCAGAGTTTTTGGATTCAAATGGTCAATCTAGAGTTAGAGATGTTGTTTTAGATGGACCTTATTATATTGACCCAGACTATTTTAATAATGTAATACCTGGAGTTAAGTATACAAAACCAGATGGAAGAGTAGGAATTGCAACAACTTCTGCAGAAGAATGGTGGGAGAATGGAGCAAAAAGGTCAGCACAATTTGCATCGATAGGAACAGTATCTATTCCAGCAACATATACTGTTGCCAGAGCAATGGGAGAACAATTGAATGGAACTAATTCTCTAATTAGTGGTCACGGAACTTCTTGTGCTGGTCTTGCCGCTGGAAAATACATGGGTCTTGCATTTGAAGCAAATATTTGGAATATGCCTGGTATCAGTGATAATACTGGTATGGATATTGAACTAAATTATAACTTAATGAAATTGTTTCACAAATATAAATCAATCAATTCACAAACAGGTATTAAAAATCCTACAGTAATTAATGGTAGTTGGGGATATCAAGCAGCTTTTGGATCTGGAAATACGGTTGGATATAAATTTAGAGGTGTGACTGGAACTTTTGTTGGTAATGCATCAGTTACAAATCAAGTAACTGCAATGAAAGATGGATTGACCAATCAAGTTAGTGGAGCTTATAAGTCTTGGTCATCTTCATCTCGTTCAAGTTCTACAAATACTGCCGCTAATGAAATGATGGCAGAAGGTGTGATTTATGTTGCTGCTGCAGGCAATAATAATCAAAGATTGGGAATAGGTGCTAATGACCCAGACAGATTAAATTATATGGAAGATGAGTATTTTTTATATGGAGACCCTAGACCTGAATTCGGTGGGATTAATTGCCCCTGCAATCATCGAGATTGGATGAACCCTCAAGGAATTGGATTTAATTCAACAACAGATTTTCATCCTGTTGTTTGTGTTGGTGCAATGGATGATTTTGTAAATTCTAATTACACAGAAAGAAAAGCATATTATTCTAATAATGGTCCTGGTATTGATGTATGGGCACCTGCAGATGAGACTTTAGCACCAGGAACAAATGGTATTTCTGGTTACACTGATTATCAAAGATATGATGATAATAGATTTTACGATCATTATTTTAATGGAACTTCTGCTGCTGCCCCTGTTGTGACTGGATTAGTTGCTCTTTACTTACAAACAAAACCAACTGCATCTTCAAAAGAAGTAAAAGAATGGTTAAAAACATATGGTTCTGTTGGGGTTGGGACAAATTTATATCAAGACCAGTACATAGACGATACACAAACAACATATTGGACTGGATATTATAATATGAGAGGAGCAGAGAATAGAATTTTATATGACCCATACTCGAATGATGTAGTTCCATCAATTAATGGTGTAATACTTTCGGGATGTTACTTCACTCAGACATAAATAACTAAAAAACCGATGGCAGATAAAGATTTTGGCGTAAGAGGTTTAAACCTAATAGGGCAAACTGGAACGCCGACCATCATAAGTCCTAATAATTTAAATATCAATGCAACAACTGTTGCTATTAGCACAGATGTTTCCATCGGTGGAAAAGTTGTATCAAATATAATTGTATCAAATTCTTATTCAGTTGGTATTGGAACTACTATTCTAACTGAAAAATTAAATATAAGTGGAAATGCAAATATTTCAGGTATTGTAAGTGCTACTAGTTTTGTTGGTTCTGGTGCTAGTTTAACAGGATTGGTATCAAATCAACTTGTTTCAATTGACGATGCTCAACCTCATTATATTTTACTTACAAAATCTCAATCTGGGACTAGTTCAACTGTATCATCATCATATAATTACATCTATTATAATCCAAATTCAAAAAGACTAGGAATTGGAACAGATAGTCCAACAGCAAATTTAGATGTAAATGGTACTGGAAGATTTATAGGTACTGTTACTGCTCCAACTTTTCAAGGTACAGCAACTACTGCTACAACTGCTCTTGGTTTTTCTACAACTGCTAGTGTTAATACTTCTGGTATTATAACTGCTACTGGTGGATTTAGTATTGGTATTCAGTCTGGTGGAACTAATATTACTACTGGTGTAATTACTGCTATTAATTTTATTGGTTCTGGTAATACTTTTAGTTATAATTCTACAACTAAAGTTGTTGATGTTACTATTTCTGGTAGTAGTGTTAGTGGAGGTTCAAGTGTTTCTATTTCATCAAATACGACCAATCAAGCACAATATATTTCTTATGCAATTTCATTTGGCAACACAACAGGTTTTGGAGCAACTACACTATTAGTATATAATCCTTCTAGTGGCAATCTTGGTATTGGAACTACAAATCCAACTTCAAAACTTTACGTTCAAGGTGATGCCTATGTTTCTGGTGTTACAACAGTTGGATTCTTAACTGCTACTAATGCTTATGTTGGAGTTGCAACAGTAGGATTCTTAACTGCTACTAATATTTTTGTTTCTGGTGTTACAACAGTTGGATTCTTAACTGCTACTAATGCTTATGTTGGAGTTGCAACAGTAGGATTCTTAACTGCTACTAATATTTTTGTTTCTGGTGTT
>Ga0214921_10000084_pt1 | contig 171271 bp, 158 predicted proteins | sample LL1505_MetaG_FD_177992 | JGI IMG/M metagenome (GOLD analysis project Ga0214921, IMG submission 177992) | Freshwater microbial communities from Lake Lanier, Atlanta, Georgia, United States - LL-1505 | ecosystem: Environmental > Aquatic > Freshwater > Lake | place: USA: Georgia | collected... | reverse complement strand
TACCATGGTCCTTACGAGTACAGTGTGCCCGGACTGGAAAAAGATTACCTGCCTCAGAACGAGAAGGCCCCAGCTCACATCACGCTCGAGGCTCATTAGGCCCCCGTGGGCCGACCGATCGTGATGCGCGGAGAAATCACCTGCGACGACTCAGGAGTTCGAGTCATCACTGCCCCGGTGCCATGGGTTCACCGGATTGCTTGGATTGTCGCGACGGCAACATTCCTGCTGATTGTCGTCGGAGGATTGGTTACTTCTAAGGGGGTGGGAATGTCCGTTCCCGATTGGCCGACCACGTATGGCTACAATATGTTTCTCTTTCCCTTCTCCAAGTGGGTGGGTGGGATCTTCTGGGAGCATTCGCATCGGCTTCTTGCCTCGGGCGTGGGACTGCTCACGCTCATCCTCGCCGGGGCAACATTCCTTAAGGATCGACGCAGTTGGGTGCGTTGGCTTGCTGTGATCGCAGTGCTTGCCGTGACGATTCAGGGAGTACTCGGTGGTCTACGCGTGACCCTCTACAAGGATCAGATCGGGATCTTCCACACAGCTCTTGCACAGAGTTTCTTCGGCCTCCTCCTGATCATTATTGCCATCACTGGCAAGGGATTCCTTCGTGGTGCGTGGTTTGCGAATCGGGCCGCTGCATCAATGCGGTGGCTGGTGTTGGCTGGACTGGTGCTCACCTACTTCCAGATTGGAGTAGCAGCCACCATTCGTCATCAGCATGCACCGCTCGCGATCCGAGACTTCCCTACAGCCTATGGACGCCTCATTCCTAAAACCAGCCCCGAGGCCCTTGCGGAAATCAATACAGCACGGCAAGCCGACAAGATGGCTCCCGTCACAGCGGGACAGATTTACCTTCAACTTGCCCACCGGGCCGGTGCTGTCGTTCTCCTCGTGATCGTGATCGTTACGGCGATCCTGTCGGTATCACGGACACCCTTAGGTCACTGGCTCAGGGCTTGGAGCCTGCTCTGGGTGGGTGCTATTCTGCTACAAATCCTGCTCGGTGCAGTGACGATCTGGTCCAACAAGGCGGCTGATGCCGCCACAGCACACATGGCGATGGGTGCCTTACTCACCGGATTCGCCATCCTCTTCACCTTTCGGCTTTTCTGCGCCTCTTCTGCCCCCTTGCACAAGGAGATACCGGCGTGAGTAACCAAAAGCAAGCAGTGGAAGCGCCTGCAAAACCTGTCGGCCTAGTTTCGAATCTGAGCGAGCTGTCTAAGGCCCGCCTCTCGTTCCTCGTCCTGCTAACTACGCTAGTGGGGTTCCTGCTCGGTTGGCGTGGCCCGATGGACTACACGCTGCTAACGGCTACACTGCTAGGCACAGCGCTGAGCGCGGCCGGCGCCTCGGCTCTCAATCAGTGGTTGGAACGTGATCTGGATGCCTTAATGCCCCGCACGGCGGACAGACCTCTTCCTGCCGGCAGAATGCACCCTACGGACGCGCTCCTTTTTGGATTACTCTGTTGCGCGAGTGGGGTGGCTTTACTTGGATTTGTGGTGAACCCGCTTACCGCTTTGCTAGCCGCAATGACTATCATTATTTACGCGGCGATCTACACACCTCTAAAGAGGTATAGCGAACTTAATACTCTGCTCGGGGCCATCCCTGGCGCGCTTCCTCCGCTGCTGGGTTGGACTGCAGCCACCGGTCACACGGGGCTTGGGGGCTGGATCCTCTTTCTGATCCTCTGGTTCTGGCAGATGCCCCATTTTCTTGCAATTGCCTGGCTCTACCGTGATCAATACGCCGCCGCTGGGTTCAAGATGCTCAGCACGCGTGATCCTGAGGGATGGGCCACAGGCTGGCAGGCTTTGATCTACGCGGCTGCCCTCCTTGCCGTGTCACTCCTGCCAGGCATGGTCGGAATGGCATCACCCTATTATTTCTTTGCCGCGTTGGCGCTGGGGGCCGCGATGATGTTCCTGGCAGCAGATTTCCTCCGGATGCGTAGTAAGGGGGCCGCACGGCGCCTCTTTTTCGCATCTATCATCTATTTACCCCTTCTACTTGGTGCCCTGATTGCCTTTTCTCGAGGAGGCGACTTATGAGTGCATCTAAAACCCGAAAGGCCCAAAAAGTACTTCTTGCAGGCTTAATCGTTTTTGCACTCGCCCTATGTGCTCTGGTCGTGGTCATGATGTTACTGCGCGGACCTGCCGTGACGTATTAATTTCTCCTTTCTTGATTTTAGATGAATAACGCCTCTTACAATAACGCCTCGATCTTCCATGCGCCCACGGCCCCGGAAGCAATAGAGCATGATCATCATGCCGCACCTCTTACACCGCCTGCCACCTGCAAGCTGGGCATGTGCATTTTCCTCTGTTCCGAGGCGCTGCTTTTCAGCGGATTGATCACTGCCTACCTCGTGCTCCGGCAAGCTGCAGGTTCCTGGCCTCCTGACTTTGGTGACGGGATCGAGCTTCCTCCGATGCCGAAACTGCTGACCGGCATCAACACGGTGATCCTAGTGTCCAGTTCCTTTGTCTATCACTTTGCCGAAGTGGCGGTGAAAAAAGGAAAATCCGGTGCGGGATGGATGCTCCTCTCAGCTCTGATGGGAGCCACCTTTGTAGGTGTCCAGTGCATCGAGTGGACGGAGCTCTACCATGAGGGCCTCTGGTTCAACAAGGGTGGTGTCTACGGCTCCACTTTCTTCACACTCACGGGATTCCATGGGGCCCACGTAATCATTGGCGTCCTCCTGATCCTTTGGTGCTTTTTTCTTCAGGTGACCAAGGGAACCTTTACAGCAAAGCGTCATGTCGCCCTGGAAAACGTCGGCCTCTACTGGCACTTCGTGGACGTGGTCTGGGTTCTCCTCTTTACGATTCTCTATCTCATCTGATTTTCAGAACTCATTGGGAGCCTTGTGACAGAGAAGTCAACGAACAAGAGGGGATCTTCCCCCAAGAGACTTCCCTTTATGGCATGGGTCCTCGCGTTTTTGGTGGCAGGCCTCCTGATTGCCGGAGCGAACCGCCTCTTTCGAGGTTCAGAACGCAAGTCATCGGATGAAAGTTCGGTGATCGGCACCGTCCCTGACTTCCGATTCACAACACAGGATGGAAAGACTCTCTCGAGAGCTGACCTTCTGGGGAAAGTGTGGGTGGTCGATTTCTTTTTCACCCGCTGTCCCGGCCCCTGCCCCGTGATGTCCTCACGGATGGCTGAGATCTCCAAAGAACTCAAAAAGGCCAAGGGTGTGCGACTGGTCTCCGTTTCCATTGATCCAGAAAACGATACTCCCGCTGTCCTCTCGGCGTATGCCAAGCGTCTGAATGCCGACCCGAGCAGATGGAGCTTCCTGACTGGACCAAAAAAAGAGATCGATGAGTTCACTACCAAAGGGATGCTTCAGGTGCTGGCTACTGATCCGGCCGGTGTTCCCACCCACTCGACCCGCTTTCTGGTCGTGGATCGGCAAGGGAGGATCCGTTCCGCACGGAAGTTGGAGGAGCCGGAGTTGGTGCAAAAGCTTTTGATCGACATCGGAAGTCTCCTGCGTGAACCTAAAGCTGTACAGTCCACACCATCAGTGCCATGAAGTTCCTGAAGCCTTCCCTTGCTCTGTCGGCCCTTTTACTGGCCGTTCAAAGTACTGTTGCCTGTCCTGACTGCGCTCTGAAGAGCTCCGGCGGCCTCATTGAACCACAGACCATGACTTCCAAGATGGCCTTCTCCTCCAGCACCCTGCTCCTGCTGGGCGTTTTCTTTTCGGTAGTGGGCTTCATGATCTGGATCATGGTCAAGACCTGCCGAGAGTTGAATCAGGAGCGCACCCTCTCCTCCTCACCGAACAGCTGAGGAGATATTGAGGCAGGCATGAAGGTTACCGATCTCCCGGCAGTCAACGCCACCCTCAACGGGATCAGCACTCTGCTGATCACTACCGGATGGATCATGATCAAGACGGAGCGCAAGCGCGCCCACGCGGCCTGCATGCTTGGAGCGATCCTGACCTCAGCCGCCTTCCTGGCCTGTTATCTAGTCTACCATTTCCTGAAGGCTGGTCATGTCACTTACTTCACCTATCCAGGGTGGCCCAAGGCCCTCTACCTCTTGATTCTTGGCACCCACACACCCCTTGCGATCGCTGTGGTCCCGATGATCATCCTCACCATCATTCCGGCTCTTCGTCAGCGCTTTGATGCGCACAAGAGGATTGCACGCTGGACACTCCCTATCTGGCTCTATGTTTCGGTTACGGGGGTGCTCGTTTACTTCATGCTCTACGTATGGTTTCCCTCCGCGAAGATCTGACCGGCACGAATTCCCCTCCGCCCGGTTCGGGGATCGAGCGGACCGGTATGCTGGATGCCTTTGCCCACGACACCCGCGAAGATGTCTTGGTGCTTGCGATGTTCGAGACCCGTTCATGGGAGCATGGAGAGCGACAACTCTTCCAACTCCAGGAGAAGCTGAATGCCTATGTCTCCTTCATCCTGGACGGTGAGATGAAGGAAAACTTTCCCCATCTGCAGGGAAAACCTGTGCGTATTGAACTCCGTACTTCCGAGGAACCTTCTGAGAAGGCAATGGGCTTTCTTGGAAGGGCCCGTGACCAACTCGCACTCCAGCAGATAAGCCTTGAGGTTGTCGTGATCGGCGAAGTTGATGCAGACAGTGGGGGTTGCTGCGGGTGCGCCCATTAATTTCGCCATCTTTTCAGCCCATGCTTGAATCCAACACCACGACGCGTCCCCGCAATGTCGATTGGAAGCGGGCAGCCGCGATCCTCTACGGCGACTGGGGCACCAGCAAGGCTTATGTCATCGGTCTGGCTTTTGCGGTAGCTGGTTACAGTTCACCATGGCTCATCGGAGCAATGTGTCTACTTACGGCGCTTGTGGGGGTCAATTACATGGTCATCTGCCGGCATTATCCGAACGGCGGCGGCGTCTACGCCAGCGTCCGCCATCGCTCCGAGATCATATCGATCGTGGGCGCATTTCTGCTCATTGCGGACTATATCGTGACGGCAGCTGTCAGCGCCCTCTCCGCTTTCCTATATCTTGGAGTGCCTCACCCAGAGATGTTTGCCGCTGGCTCCATCGCGATTATCGGGGCACTGAATTACTTTGGTCCCAAGCATACCGGCGGTGCCGCTATCCTTGTTGCTATTCCCACGTTCATTGTGGTTGGTCTGCTCGGTCTTCTAGCTATTCCCCATCTGGGAGACGCAGTGATTCACACGCAACCTCTTCATGACGGCTTTCTTCATAATTGGAATGCTTTCGTAGCTATTGTGCTGGCGCTTTCAGGCGTCGAGGCGATCGCCAACTCGACGGGTGTGATGAAGCTCAATCCGGGCAGCACGCTTGAAAAGCCGAATGTTTCCAAGACCGCCAACAAAGCCATTATCGTCGTAATGCTGGAGGTCTGTCTCTTTACGGCCCTGTTGGGCCTGGCCATGGCGGCGCTTCCGGGAATGGTTGTGGCCAATGGAGAAGTCAATGCCCCCGGTGCCGAGGGGGTTCGCGACTACATGCTCCGCTACATGGCCCAGATCTTTGCAGGCAATCTCTTTGGGCCTATCATCGGACACATTGCGGCTTGGACTGTCAGCATCGTTTTCGGCGTCCTTCTGCTAAGTGCCGTGAACACATCGATCGTGGCGCTAAGCGGAATTTCTTTCCTGATGGCCCGCGACCAGGAGATGCCGCCGATCTTTGCAAAGCTGAACTCCTTTGGTGTCCCGAATGCGGGCCTTTTCTTCGCCGTCCTTGTGCCTGCAGGTTTAGTCATCGCTGTGAGCGACATGTCGGGTCTTGCTGATCTCTATGCGGTAGGCGTGGTGGGAGCCATTGCGGTAAACCTTGGGGCAACTAGCACGGACTGGAAGCTTGCCCTAAAAAATCACGAGCGCGCCCTCATGTTCGTGACCTTTGTGATCATGGCAGTGATTGAGATCTCCCTCTTCATCGACAAGCCGAATGCCAGGATCTTTGCCTTCACGGTGCTAGCTATTGGCCTGGTGCTCCGCGGCCTAGCCAAGGAAAGCGCGGAACGAAAGGCCAAGGCAGCACAAGAGGCGGCCCTGGAGGCGGCCGTTCTTGCCATGGAGAGTGGAGGCAAGACTTCCACGACAATAATAGCCAGCGAGCCTGCTAATGCATCGTTGACGAAAATTCCTACTGCCACCGGAACGGCCACGGCGCCGGTACCTGTTCCGAAAGTCTACAATGGCCCCATCCTCGTTGCAGTCAGAGGTAAAGGGCGCACTCTAGATTTTGCTGTCAAGGAAGCCGCTGAAAACGGCCAGCCTCTCTATGTTCTTTTCGTCCGTGAACAGCCGGTTATCGCGCCGGGTGATCGGCGCAGGAAATGGACCGAGGACAAGCAAGCCCGTGAGACCTTCGAATCATTAAAAGACAAGGGGCTGGGTGAGACCATTATCCCCTGCTACGCCGTGAGTGATGCTCCGGCTCATACCATCGCCGATCTTGCCTCCACGATCGGAGCGGAGCGGGTCCTGCTCGGCGCTCCCCAGCGGAACACTCTACTCCATGTACTGCGAGGGAATATCATCCGCGAGGTGGCATCGCTTCTGCCGGATGATATTTATCTTTTGGTCTGCGTGTAAGCTTTCTAGGGCCAACCCATGATTGTCGAACGACTCAAATACATTATCTGGGCAGCGGACACCACCCGAGCCGTTACCTTCTACACCACGGTCTTCGGTGGGAAAGTGATCCGAGAGAATTCAGCGGTGACCGATATCGAGGTCGCTGGCGGCATCATTGGCATCCATGGCGGCGGCGAGGGAAAACGCACCTGGACCGGAATGAGCTTTCAGGTGGCCGATGTCATCGAAAGTGCCGCGGAGATCGTCGCTGCGGGTGGGCAGTTGCTGCGTGAACCGCAACCTGAGAATGGGGAACCGCCGCACCTGGCGATGTGTGTGGATACTGAGGGCAATGAAATTATGCTCTCCCGCAAGAGAGGCTAATTCATCTCGACACGTTGGAACGGTTCAGACGAAATCGTTGCCCCTCCTATGAATGGAACATCCAGATCAATAATGATGTAAAAAGTCAGGCAGATCACTCCAGTTAGTACGATGGTAAGAATGGCTTGAAGCCAGAAGTTTTGAGCTTCAAAGAGATAAGAAAGGCCGACGGTGGCAACGGCGCCAACCAGTAGAACCAACCAAAGAACTGGAGGAAGGCTGGATGAGGAGTCATCAATGCGCGATGCTCTTAGGCTGTTCATAGCAGTGAGACATTCGATTGAGGTGTGGAAGAAATCTTTTTCCTGATCGTTACTCGGTTTAAAGCGCAAATACGCTTCTCCTATTTTCTGCAGTCCTTGAATCGTTCTCGGGCTGGCCTCTCCCTTTTCCAAGCACTTCCACTCATCATTCACCAAGGAATCGCGATAATTGCGAAGGAGTTGTTGAAGGTCCCCCTGCGTCGGTTGAGGGAATGCCTTGGTCACGAAATAGAGATCTCGGAGATAACGTGCTTCCTGAACGAGATTCGTAGAGGTTGTGGAATAGGCCTGCCAAGTCGCGGTGAACACGAAGGCCAAAAAAATGCCATAGACAGTTCCCAGCGTGCTGAAAAAAGGTCCTGTGACGTCATGACTCTGCTTGAGAAAACGCAAGGGGACCGCTTTTCTGAAAAGATAGAGTCCAATGAGCGAGAGGAACATGGGTGGGAGCACGCACAATGCCAACAACTCCACCATGGAAAGATCGAAGCAAAGAGACTGCTCCAGACTCATGGCGCCTATCATGAAAATGTCTAGGCTTTCGCGTAGAGCTCGGCTCCTTTATCGGCGAACTCCTTAGACTTTTCAGCCATTCCGGCTTTCAAGGCCTCTTCTTCAGCGAGGCCTTTCTCAGCGGCATAACGGCGAACATCTTCACTGATTTTCATCGAACAGAAGTGGGGGCCGCACATGGAGCAGAAGTGTGCTGACTTGGCTCCCTCCTGCGGAAGCGTCTCGTCGTGGAACTCACGGGCGGTGATCGGATCAAGGCCAAGGTTGAACTGATCCTCCCAGCGGAACTCGAAGCGGGCCTTGGAGAGGGCGTTATCGCGGTACTGGGCGCCGGGGTGGCCTTTGGCAAGGTCGGCGGCGTGAGCGGCGATCTTGTAGGTGATGACTCCATCCTTCACATCCTTCTTGTTCGGCAGGCCGAGGTGTTCCTTCGGGGTGACGTAGCAGAGCATAGCGCAGCCGTACCAGCCGATCATGGCGGCGCCGATGCCGCTGGTGATGTGGTCGTAGCCTGGGGCGATGTCGGTGGTGAGCGGGCCCAGCGTGTAGAAGGGGGCCTCGTGGCACCACTCGAGCTGTTTGGCCATATTCTCCTCGATCATGTGCATCGGGACGTGGCCGGGCCCTTCGTTCATGACCTGCACCCCTTTGGCCCACGCGCGCTCGGTAAGTTCCCCCTGCACCTTGAGTTCGCCGAACTGGGCCTCGTCGTTGGCATCCGCTACGGAACCGGGACGGAGACCGTCGCCGATGGAGAAGCTGACATCGTAGGCGGCCATGATGTCGCAGATGTCGTCCCAGTGCGTGTAGAGGAAATTCTCCTGGTGATGGGCGAGACACCACTTCGCCATGATGGAGCCACCGCGGCTGACGATGCCGGTCATGCGCTTGGCGGTGAGTGGGACGAAGCGGAGGAGGACGCCGGCGTGGATCGTGAAGTAATCAACTCCCTGCTCGGCCTGCTCGATGAGTGTGTCACGGAAGATCTCCCAGGTGAGGTCCTCGGCCTTGCCATTCACTTTTTCCAGAGCCTGGTAGATCGGGACGGTGCCGATCGGGACGGGGGAGTTACGCAGGATCCATTCCCGGGTAGCGTGGATGTTCTTGCCGGTGGAGAGATCCATGACGGTATCGCCTCCCCACTTGGTGGCCCAGCGCATCTTCTCGACTTCTTCCTCGATAGAGGAGGCGACAGCACTGTTGCCGATGTTGGCGTTGATCTTCACTAGGAAGTTGCGGCCGATGATCATCGGCTCCAGCTCGGGATGATTGATATTGGCTGGGATGATGGCTCGTCCCGCAGCCACCTCGGAGCGGACAAATTCAGGTGTGATCTCTGCAGGAATACGCTGAGGGAAACGGCTGAAGATGGAGGGAGTGTAGGGGCTCGATGGTAGCTGGCCGGAACCAGAATGCTGCTTATCCAACTCATTACGGGCAATGTCGCCAGAGAGGTCGGAGAGTTTGGTCTGCTGGGCGCGGCCCATGTTCTCGCGGATGGCAATGAACTCCATCTCTGGGGTGATGATTCCCTGCCGGGCGTACCAGAGTTGAGTGACAGGATGCCCTGCGGAAGCGCGGAGTGGCTTACGCTTGCTACCGGTGAGGCCTGGGAACTCGATCAGGCGGTTTCGCTCGGAGGAGCTGGCATACTCGGCGTGCTTGCCTGAGAGGTAACCGTTGTCCATTGGTTGCACTTCGCGGCCCTCATAGGAGGCAACATCCCCACGCTTCTCGATCCATGAAGAGCGGAGCGCCGGTAGACCCTCCGAAGAGTCACCGTCGAACTCGGGATCTCCCCACGGGCCACTGCAATCATAGACGCGGACAGGAGCATTCGGCTCCAACTCTCCGGAGAAGCTCTTGGTAGGAGAGAGGGCAATCTCCCTCATCGGGACGCGCACCTCGGTGTGGATAGCTCCTTCCACATAGACGCGGCTGCTCGCAGGAAGCGCATCGGTGCTCTGTGGTTCGTCGGATGCGGTAAGGGATTCGTTGGGAGCAATCATTGGAAGAGGAGTTTAGGCTGAAGGTTATTAGACTGTCAGGAAGAGAAGAAAAAAGGAATAGGTGAAGGCAAAGAAAGGGCCACGCGTGGTGTGCACGGCGCGGCCTGAGTCTTCTCCCTGACCTGCGTCAGGTTCAAAGGGTCGTCCGTTATGTCCCGGACCTCTCAGCCAGCTGGCTCCCCCGCATGTGGAATATCAATTCAGAATAAGCGACTCGCGCCCCGGGTCAACGAATCAAAGCATCCGTTCCAGGAAAGAGGCCCGGTCAAAGAGGGCGAGATCTCCGACTTGTTCGCCTGTTCCGATGAAGCGGGGAGTAATGCCTGTCTCCCGGGCGATCGCCACGGCGACGCCCCCCTTCCCGGAACCGTCTAGCTTAGTAAGGATCAAACCGGTGAGAGGGGTGGCGGCATGGAATTCCCTAGCCTGCACGACCGCATTGCTCCCAGTCGTGGTGTCAGCCACGAGAAAAACTTCATGGGGTGCATTCGGGTCGATCTTGCCCAGAGAGCGTTTCATTTTCGCAAGCTCCTGCATCAGATTCGACTTAGTATGGAGGCGGCCAGCGGTGTCACAGATGAGAAAGTCAGATTTCAGGCGCTTTGCCTTGGCAAGGGCATCGTGACAAAGAGCCGCAGGATCGGCTCCGTACTCACTGCTCACTACCTCAATACCAAGGCGCTCACCCCAGGCCTTGAGTTGCTCAACAGCCGCTGCACGGAAGGTGTCGGCCGCGCAGAGGAGGACCGCGTGATCCCGTGACTTCAGTAGTGCCGCGAGCTTGGCGCTGCTGGTGGTCTTGCCGGTGCCATTGACCCCTACCATGAGGATCACAACGGGGCCTTCCGAGCCGGCAGGCAAGGGGCTGAGATCTTCTCCTTTCTCCGGAAGATATTTTGCTGCCTCCTCACGGGCGGCCTCCAGGACATTCTCGGAATGGAGGCTCAGGCCTTTGCTGCGCAGCGATTCGAGGATGGCGGTCGCTGTGGGCGCCCCCAGATCGGATTGCCAGAGTGCGGCCTCGACCTCTTCCCAATCTACAGCCTGATGGGAGCCCGTGATGCGTCCAAGGACGTTTTTTAGCCATCCAGCCATCAGTCAGATGAGGGCTCTTCGGACTCGATCTCCTCGCCAACGCTCGTCGAGGCAGGGGTGCGGTCCGGGCGCTGGAGCGTTGACTTGATCTTGTCTAAGACCCCGTTCACAAAACGTCCCGATTCCTCAGTGCCATACTTCTTGGCAATGTTGATGGCCTCGTTAATCGAGACTACGGGTGGAATTTCGGCGCAAAAAAGCATCTCGTGAATCGCCAATCGGAGGATGTTGCGGTCAACGGCTGAGAGACGCTCCAGCTCGTAGTTCTGGCTGTGCTCGCGCAGTTTGATGTCGATCTCAGCGGAATGCTCGAGCAGGCCGCTCACCAGGCCTTCACAGAATCGGCGAGCCGAAGGACTAAGTCCCCGGAAGGCATAGAAATCCTCAAGGTCGGAAACACCCGCACCACCGCCCTGATCGCGCTGGTAGAGAAACTGGATGGCGGCCTCGCGGCCTTCGCTTCGTACGCCCATGATAACTCAGGTTCCGGATGTCGTGAGGGCGGCAGAGGCACGGATAACCTCGATGGCGGCGCGTGCAGCCTCGGTACCACGGTTACTCTCGCTGCCCAGGCAGCGCTCCCGAGCCTGCTCTTCGTTCTGAAGCAGAAGTACGCCGTGAATAATCGGGACGCTGGACTCTATCGACATTCGGCAGAGTGCATCGCTCACGGAAGCGGCTATCAAGTTGGCATGAGCGGTCTCACCCTGAAAAATGACCCCGAGACAAATAACGGCATCGGGTTTGTTTTTTTGGATAAGCTGGCCTGCCAGATAGGGAATCTCAAAGGATCCCGGTGCATGAACGACTTGCGTCTTTGACTCTGGCTCAATCAAGGCGATTTCTTCGAGTGCCTTGGACAGCATCGGCTCCACAAATTCCCCATTGTACCGGCTTGCTACGATCGAAATGCGGTTCGCGGCTTTGAATCCCATTCTGGGTCTGGGTGTAAGTGGCTTAAGCATCTGGGAAAGAATGAAGGCTAAAGGATGAATTATGAAGGCTAAAGGGGATTTGAGGGATCGGTAATAGGGAGATTCGAAAGGAGTGTTCTCCCGACACCCTATTTCCTAGAACCTATCGCCTAGATCATATGCCCGAGCTTCTTCTTCTTCGTAGAGAGATAGCGCGCGTTGTGCCGGTTGGGCTCAGAGCTGATAGTTACACGTTCGATGATCTCCATGCCGAAACCTTCAAGCCCAACGACCTTTCTAGGGTTATTCGTAAGAAGACGAATCTTGGTGACTCCGAGATCCGCTAGGATCTGGGCGCCCGTTCCGTAATCACGGAGGTCGGCCGGGTAGCCGAGGCGCTCGTTTGCCTCGACGGTATCGAGTCCTTCTTCCTGAAGCTTATAAGCATGGATCTTTGCCGGCAGTCCGATCCCCCTGCCCTCCTGACGCATGTAGACAAGGACGCCATGCCCGCTCTCGGCTATCTGAGCCAATGCACGGTGTAACTGGCTACCGCAATCACAACGGCGAGAACCGAAGACGTCGCCTGTGAGGCATTCACTGTGGACGCGCACAAGTGCAGGCTTCTTGGGATCGATAGGTCCCTTCACCAGGGCCAGGTGATGATGGTTATCCACCTCGGCTCGATAGAGGAACATCTTGAAATCACCAAAATCCGTCGGCATCTCGATCTCCTGTTCCCTACGGACGAGCTTCTCGCTCTTACGGCGGTAGGCGATGAGATCTCTGATCGAGCAGATCCTGAGACCATGCTTCTTCTTGAACTTCAAGAGATCTGGCAGGCGCGCCATTGAACCGTCCTCATTCAGGATCTCGCAAATGACACCCGATGGGTCGAGTCCCGCAAGTCGTGCCAAGTCGACTCCCGCCTCGGTGTGACCGGCCCGTTTGAGCACTCCCCCCTCCGCGGCCTGAAGTGGGAAAAGGTGTCCCGGTTGGCGGAGATCCTTCGAGCCAGCTGTGGGATTTGCCAAAACCTTGATCGTCGCCGCGCGGTCGCGGGCGCTGATGCCGGTGGTTGTGCCGTGGGAGGCGTCGACCGAGACGGTGAAGTCGGTGGCGTGGAGTTCCCGATTATGAGCCACCATGCGCTGGAGTCCCAGATGGGCCGCCCGATCCTCGGTGATGGGAACACAGATGAGTCCCCTCCCGTGGGTCGCCATGAAATTCACTGCCTGTGGCGTGACCTTGGAGGCAGCCATGACGAGATCACCTTCATTCTCACGATCCTCGTCATCGGTGACGATGACCATGCGCCCCCTGCGGATCTCGTCGATCACATCGGCAATGGAATCAAAGGCAGAGGATTTGATGCCTTTGTTGAAAACTCTTTTTTTAGGAGCTTTTCCTGGCTTCACAGGCGATTTTTTCATGCAAGGGAGGGGGTATCTTGAAGCATGGCCGGATCAAGGGTGGTGCGTCGCGCGATCCATCCGCCACCGATAACGCGATCGCCGTCATAGAAGACGGCGGCTTGTCCCGGGGTGACGGCACGCAGAGGCTGGAGGGGGCGGATAACGGCGGTATCATGATCCCCTACGGTCACTTCGGCCAAGTCTCCCGAGTGACCATGGCGGACTTTTACCGAAAGTCTCCGTGGGGTTGTGGGTGCTTCTCCATGCCAATTGGTCCGATTGACAAGGAACTCCTCGCAAAGCAAGTCCTCCTCCCCTCCCAGGACGACACGGCCGCTTGAGGCGTCGATATCGATGACATACCGAGGAGTTCCTGCCCCTCCTGGAAGACCTTTGCGCTGACCGATCGTGAAGAGTTCTATGCCATCATGCGGCCCGATGTGATTGCCCTGCATGTCGTAAAAACCGCCCGGCTGAAACGTCTCGCCGCGATCTGTGAAACGATCTTTGAGGAAGGCCTTGTAATCCTTGCCCGGCACGAAGCAGATCTCCTGACTATCCTCCTTGTCGGCGACCTTGAGGCCCAGCTTGCGGGCGATGCTCCGGATCTCCTCTTTGGTGAGGGAACCGAGAGGGAAAAGAGCTCGTGCGAGCTGCTCCCGTCGTAGACTGAAGAGGAAGTAGGACTGATCCTTCTTGGGATCGAGTCCTTTACGGAGGATTGGGGCCCTCTGCTTGTCATCTTTATCCTCGGGATGCTCTACGGAGGCATAGTGGCCCGTGGCTATGTAGGCCGCGCCCAGGGCGGCTGCCTTGTCCCAGAGGTTGCCAAACTTCAGCTTCTCGTTGCACATGACACAGGGGTTCGGTGTACGCCCGGCCTTATACTCATCGGCAAAGTAATCGATTACCAACCGCTCGAAGGGCACGGCTTCATCGATTACGTAATGGGGCACTCCCAGCGCATGGGCCACGCCACGGGCATCCGCGATCGCTTGGGGGCCGCAGCACTTGTCCTCCGCGCGGGACATGCAATCCTGCGGCCAGAGCTTCATGGTGACGCCGATGACCTCCCATCCCTGCTCCTTCAGCAGATAGGCAGCAACGCTGGAGTCCACTCCTCCGCTCATTCCAACGACGACGCGTCGGGATTCGGATGATGGTGCAGGTGTTGTCATGGAATCAGGCTGTCGGGAGGGGAAAACTTAGCCGCTCTGTGATGAAGCGTCAACGAATGGGGTTCTCTGTCTGGTTTCTCTCCGGTTCGGGAGAACTGCCAAAAAAAAGGCCCCGGAGTTTCCTCCGGGGCCTTTTGAAGTGTTCTTATTCTAAGAGATTCTTAGAAGATGAAACGGAGACCGGCGCGGGTGAGGCTCTCGTTGAGACCGTTGTTACCGTAGAGGTAACGGGAATCAGCGAAGAGACCGATGCCACGGTTGATGCGGTACTCAAGACCACCACCAACGTTACCGTTGCCCTGGCTCTGAGTGCCCCAGGTTGCACCGCCGCCAACGAGGGCGTAAGGAGCAAGGTGGAGGCTCTCGATTGGGAGACGAGCGATCAGGTTACCCTGAGTGCTGTTGTAGGTGTGGCCGTTGCCGTTGAGGCTGGTGAGGGTATCGTCAATGCCGATACCGAAATACTTCGTGAAGAAGTAGTTCAGGCCGAGACCGCCGCCGAAGCCGTTAACAGATCCGCCATTGTAGCGACCTGCTGCACCGGCTGCGAATACGTCGAGCTGGACTTCACCGGCACGGAAGAGATCTTCCTGAGGGGCGACGACAACTTTCTTGGAGGAGACTGCGGAACCTGCGAACGAGGTCGCGGCGGTAGCAATCACAACTGCGAGGAGTGTAAGTGTTTTGTTCATTTAGTTTTGGTTTATGGTTGTACTGACACGTTGAGTGGTAGGAGCTGTGCACAAAGTTGTCAATAGATTAGTCGGGTGTTTTTCCCTGCTTTCTATGTGACCGGAGGTGAATAAGTACTTTGCTTAGTCGAGAGGAATCTTCACCGCTTCATATTCTCCCTTGAAGAGATGCGATGACTTGGTACGCTTCGCCCTCATCGCCAGTATAGCTCAGCGGTAGAGTAGGGGACTCATAAGCCCTTGGTCGCAGGTTCGAATCCTGCTACTGGCACCAATCGACTATCCATCGTACCCACTCAAGACACCCAACACCTTTCCTATGGCAACAAGCAAAGTAGTAGTCAAAAAAAGCAACTCCGAACTCAAGCGCAAGCGCCAGACCATCAAGCGCGAGGCCCGCAATACCAGCGTCCTGAGCCGTCTTAAGACCGAAGAGAAAAAACTACGTGCCGCACTCCATGCAGGTGTCGATGAGGTGACAGCCCTCTTCCAGAACTTTTCCTCTGCTCTTGATAAGGCCGCCAAGAAAGGGGCTATCCACAAGAATGTCGCTTCCCGCAAGAAGAGCCGACTGAACACCCGCATTGCCAAAGGAGCCAAGCAGATCGAGGCGCCCAAGAAGAAGACCGCGGTCAAGAAGGTGGTCACCAAGACCAAGGCGAAACTAAAGCCAAAGAAGTAAACCGTTTCAGAACAGCCTTCCTTTTTTTAGGCCCGACTTCCCGAACAGGGGAGTCGGGCTTTTCTTTTTTGCGAGGCACTCTCTTGAAAAAGGTGCATCCTGCGTAAAGAGGCGGAAATCAAACCACTGCAGGAGAATCTTATCCGGCCTTCTTACTTTCCTGATTTTTTGCCGATCCCGATTTGAATACCTTGATGATCCGGTCGACTGCGGCTTGAGAAGTCATCCCGTATTTTTCACGGAGGATGGGGAGGGAGCCATGTTCGATGAACTGGTCTGGCCACCCCACGCGGACAAGCGGCGTGGTGATACCGACATCGGAGAGGTGTTCCGCCACAGCGGAGCCGAAGCCTCCCGTGAGGGCGTGGTCCTCCAGGGTGCAAAGAACCTTCGAGCCTCGGGCAAAGAACTCTAGCGTTCCCGTATCAAGCGGCTTGATCCAGCGTGGATTAATGACGGCCGCCTCGATCCCCTGCTTCTCCAGCAGATCGGCCGCTTCCAGCGCCACCTCGCAGAAGTTTCCCAATCCGAAGAGCGCCACATCCGTTCCATGGCGCAGGACCTCGGCCTTGCCGATCTCGAGCAGCTTCGGTGTTGTCTTAGGAATGGCTCCCGTGCCTGCACCCCTGGGATAACGGATCGCGATGGGCCCCTCGTGGTGGTTGGCCATCGTCCAGAGCATGTCGACGAATTCCTCCTCGTCCTTTGCCTGCATCGCAATCACTCCCGGAATGCTTTTCAGGTAGGCAATGTCGAAGAGACCATGGTGCGTCGGTCCGTCATCGCCCGACAGGCCGGCACGGTCCATGCAGAGCGCCACGTTGAGATTTTGCAGAGCAATGTCGTGGACGATCATGTCAAACGCCCGCTGCATGAACGTTGAGTAGATCGTCAGGAAGGGCTTCATCCCCCGGGTCGCCATGCCTGCCGCGAAGAGGGCCGCGTGCTCCTCGGCGATGCCGACATCGTAGAAGCGGTCGGGATGGCGCGACGCAAACTGGGAGAGCCCCGTGCCGGTTGGCATCGCCGCGGTGATGGCAACGATCTTGCGGTTGTGATCGGCAAAGTCCGAGAGAGTCTTGCCAAAGATTTCCGAATAGGTAGGGGAGGTGCCAGCCATTGTCTCTCCCGTCTCCTGCTGATATTTGCCGAGTCCATGGAACTTGTCGGGCATGGCAAGCGCGGGGGCGTATCCTTTACCCTTCTTGGTCAGGATATGCAGGATGACCGGTTCGTTTTGGGTCTTGAGAAATTCGAAGGTCCGGATCAGCAGTGGGATGTCATGGCCGTCGATCGGACCGAAGTAGCGAAGCCCCAGATCCTCGAAAATAACTCCCGGGAGCAGGATCTGCTTCACACCCGCCTCGATCTTGTGGGCGAGATGGCGCGCTGTCTTCCCCCCGATCCATTCCACGAACTTGGCCGTCTGGTCGTGAAGTTGAGCGTAGGCCGGGCTGGTGGCGATGCGGTTGAGATGCTCGGCAATGGCGCCGGTGTTCTTGGAGATCGACCACTCGTTGTCGTTAAGAATAACGATGAAGCGTTTGGTGGTCTCCGCGACATTGTTGAGTGCCTCATAGCTGATCCCGCAGGTGAAGGCAGCGTCACCGGCAACAGCCACCACATGTTCCTGGCCACCATTCATGTCGCGCGCAGCCGCCATGCCAAGCGCCGCGGAAAGCGCCGTTCCGGCATGACCCGCACCGTAGCAGTCGTGCTCGCTCTCGGTGCGTAGCAGGAATCCGTTGAGTCCCCCGTGCTGGCGCATGGTCGCCAAGCGGTGCCGGCGACCTGTCAGCATTTTGTGGATATAACCCTGATGGCTGACATCAAAGAGGATCTTGTCCGTCGGTGTTTGGAACACCCGATGGAGCGCGATCGAGAGTTCGACAACCCCGAGGTTCGGCCCAAGATGTCCTCCCGTTTCGGAGAGCGACTCGATCAATTCTTCCCGGATCTCCTGTGCGAGCGCAGGTAGGGCGCTCTCCGGGAGTTTTTTTAGTTCGGCTGGGGAATCAATGTCATCCAGCAGGCGTTTGGCGGGATCGTGACTCACGATTCCTCGAAGGGCTTGAGTTCCGTTTCCCCATGGCTGTTTCGCGTGATGATTTCTATCCGCTTCTCGGCCGCGTCGAGTTTCTCCCGGCAGATCTGGAGCAATTTCATCCCCTCTTCGTAGCGCTCGATAAGCGCCTCCAGGGGAGGAGGAGTCTGCTCGATCTCCTCCACGATGCTCTCAAGGCGACCAAGCGAGCCCTCGATGGATGTTTCGACGGTAGTATTGTCTTTCACGGACGTGGTTGGAGTGAAAGGTCTTAAGTGAAGTCCTAAGCCTTACTGGGACGATTTGCGCGCCCACCGCTCGGTGTCGGCATACAGGATGCATTCCCCGTCAATCGGCAGCGGAGTAAAGCTCTTAAGTAGAAAGTCATTAATATTCACCGTCCGCATGATGACGGGGCCCCAGTCTTTGTAAGAACCCTTGAGGAGAGAGATAAAGGACTCACCTGCAGAGACTGGAGTTAGATAGAGGCCGACGATCGGCGAGCCAAGGCTTCCGAAATCGGAGATCTGGTTGAACTGCCGGACTGTTTCCGGAATCAGCAGGCACTTCCTGTTGGCGTACCAGGCAACTGCCCAAGGCATGTCCGAGGAGAGGAGTTCTTGGGGCTTGAACCAGTTTTGAAGGACCGAAATGAAGGGGGGCACATAAGGGGGCCACTGGATGCGCGCCTGCTGTCCGGTTAGCAGGGTGAGGATCATCGGGATTCCAGAAATTAGGAAAATTGCGGTCAGAAAGGCGATGCGGAGAGCCTTCAGGCTGATGTTAAGCCTGTTCCAAAGCACCAGGATAAAAGCCATTCCGAAGAGGATGAAAATGGGGATAAAAATCACGTGCAGCTGGTTGCCCGACACTGCTCCCTTCACACCGAAGAGTGCCATGCCCAGTGTGAGCCCGATCCACATGATCAGAATCACCCATCGCCAGACCGCAGCGACTGGATTCTTGAACGGATGAAGAAGTGAGATAAAGAAGGCGACGACGATGATGTTCAGTCCGAGGTACTCCCAGAGATGCGATGCCTGATCGAGAAGGCCAGACTTGATCTTGGTTGCCATGCCTCCGCCCAGGGTCAGTCCGGTATTCACTCCACGCATGACAGACTGCTCCGTAACGCCCGCTCCCGCCAATGCCATGTAGATGGAGAGGCCGAATGGGTTGCCGCAGACAGAATAGTTGCGAAGCAGCCAGGGAAGCACTGTCAGCAGATAGATGAGAAAGGGGACGAGAAAGGTCACAACCCGCGACCGGAATGCAAAAAGGCAGAAAGCCAAAAATCCCGGAACCAAGAAGAAGGTGACTCCATGGGTCAAGGACATCAGGCCGAGACTGAAAGCAGCGCCCCCGAGCCAGGCATAGACTGCGAGTCGGTTCTCTTCTTCCTCCGCATTCAGGGCCTTCAGTGCACAGAGACAGACTAATCCGAATAGCACGATCAGGAGAAGCTGGGGCAGTCCTGCCAGGGCATACTGCCAGAGGAGGTCGGTCACGAGAAGGAGTCCCGCTCCGATCAGGGCTAGTGTCCTATCAAAGAGTAGCTTGCCAACAAAATACCAGACCAGAACGCCAAGCAGGAGAAAGACGATGCCGAGTGCCGCAATGGCCCTGTCGCCCATGCTAAGTATGTCCGTCGATTCCATCGCAATTCTTTTCTTTACCGTAAACAGAGCCGCCGCCTCTGCTAGCGGGTAAAGAGGGGCACTGTAGAAATCAGGGAAATTGCCGGAGGGAACCTTGCGGGCCGTGTCCGTGAGTTGACGAATGGCCAGCGGGCGGATGTAGCGGGTCGTGAACCCCTCCCCCGAGATGAGTGACCGAGCAATCTGGGCCTGATCCATCGCCTGCTCAGTGCCCAGTCCCTTGAACTGCATCAGGAAATAAATCGTGCAGAGCCCTATCACGACGGCGGCAATCATGCCGATCTTGAGTACCTGGGCAATAAGGCCGGAATCGATGTCACGTACTGTTTCCTGGAGCGCCATAGGTTAGAGCAATGAGTTAGTTTTAGGATTTCGTAATGCCAAATTGAGCGAGATGACGATGGAGGGTGCGACGGCTAATGCCGAGCTTTTTTGCCGCGATTGTGCGATTCCCAGCGCACTCTTCCAGGGCTTTGTGAATTGTCGCGGCCTCAATTCTGGCAAGGTTCATTTCATTCTCCCCGGAAGCAGATCCTGCAAGAACGTGAAGAGATGAAGGGAGATCTCCCAGCTTGAGTTCACTCCCGTTTCCTAACACCACGGCATGCTCCACAGCGGCGCGAAGTTCACGGATATTACCGGGCCATGCATGAGTCTCAAGCGCAGCAATGGCGTCGCGAGTGAAGAGCCTCTCGGGCTTGTCATGCTCCTTGGCCATTTCCTTGAGAAAGGCACTCGTGAGCAGGGGAATATCTTCCGGGTGACTCCGTAGAGGAGGCATCATGAGAGGCACCACATTCAACCGGAAGAACAGATCTTCACGGAATGTTCCGTCGCTCACCATGGCCGCCAGATCCTTGTTGGTTGCAGCGATCAGTCGCACATCGGAGTTCAGGGTCTGGTTGCCCCCGACTCTCTCGAAGCTCTTCTCACCAAGCACTCGCAGAATCTTGACCTGAACGGTGGGGTCGATTTCGCCGATCTCATCAAGGAAAAGAGTGCCGCCGGCAGCCTGTTCGAAGCGCCCGATCCTGCGCTCCCCTGCGCCGGTGAAGGCACCCTTCTCATGGCCGAAGAGCTCGCTCTCCAGAAGCTGGGGGGAAAGTGAGGCGCAATGGACGGCCACAAACGGCTTCTCAGCCCGGTTACTCAGGGCATGGATCGCCTGAGCGGCAACTTCCTTACCTGTTCCGCTCTCCCCTTGAATGAGAACGGTGGCCTTGCTGGGTGCCACCTGCCTGATGGTCTCGAAAACCCTTTCCATCACCGGAGAGCGGCCGATCATTCTGTCGGGTGTCCGCGTTTTGCGTACTTCCTGACGGAGTTCTAGATTCTCCGCTTGCATGGTTCTTTCGCGTAGGGCACGCCGGATCAGCATTTCCAAACGGTCGATATTCACCGGCTTGGTCACAAAATCATAGGCCCCCTGCTTCATGGCTTCCACGGCGGTATCTACCGAACCGTAAGCCGTCATCATAATGCAGATCGGCGGATCGGAGCGCTTCAGAATCTTCTTCATCAGATCCATGCCGTTGTCGGCGCCGATCTTCAGATCGGTGAGGACCAGATCGGGAGGGTCTGCCTCCATCAAGGCCAAAGCCCCTGCTTCATCAGCCGCCAGTGAGACATCAAAGCGCTCTTCCAGCACGGCTCTCAACCCATCGCGCGTGTTCTTTTCGTCGTCGACAATCAGGATGGTCTGCTTCATAGAAGGAGAGACAGATTGTCGCAATCATCGCGGTTTTACAATCTTTACTCTTAAGATCCCGCTGAATAGTCAGTTAGCAACTGGGGCAAAGCGTCCCGATAGCTTGGAAATTGAGGAATCCATCCGGCGGAGCGAAGCTTAGCATTGCTAATCCGCTTGGAGGTCCAGCCCCGCTTTCTATTGAGATCAGCCGCTCCCTCCGGGGGTAGCGATTGGCGCTGGGTCACTGCTATCCATCCATAGACCTCGCGTTGGGTGGCCGGCGTATTATCGGTCACGTTGTACACCTCCGGAGTAACCGAGAAGTCTCCCAATCGTGCTAAGGCGACGGCGGCATCATCCCGATGAATCTGGTTGATCCAACGGTGCCCCCCATCCTCCAAAATGGCCTCGCCTGCCAGAAATTTCCGGAGCAGCACAGAGCGGCCGGGGCCATAGATCCCCGAAAGACGAGCAACACTCCCTCCTGATGCCAGTGCGATCTGTTCAGCTTCCAAAAGAATGCGCCCAGTATCGCGATCGGGGGCTGCTTCTGATTCCTCGGTGACCCAGGCTCCATCGGTTTGTCCGTAGACCGAGGTGCTACTGACAAAAATCATCCTGCCCGGCTTCCAACTCTCCTGCACACGGCGGAGACCATCGCGGTAGACCGCAGCATAGGCATCGACTCCACCTCGGCCAGAGCTGACGCAGTAGATGGCCAAGGGAACATTTTGAACCTGAGGGGTCAGAGCTTCGACCGAGGCAGGGTCGGTGACATCACAGGCAGCAGATCGGAAAGACCTGTTTGATAGCGCGCCCAGTGAGTCGTTGCTACGAACCAAGCCTAGAACATTCCTGCCTTGGGCCGAAAAAAAATCGGCCGCGGCCTCACCTAGGAAGCCGCAGCCGATGATAAGAACTTCAGGATTCACTCCGTGGGAGTGGAAAGCAGTTCGGAGATCAGCTCAGGACAAAGCGGATCTTGGCCTTGGCGCGCTTGGCGCTGGCCTTGGCTTTGCGCTTTGTGCGCTGAGTCGGAGTCTCGAAGGCGCGCAGACGGCGCACCTCGTCGAGGACACCCTCGGTCTCGAGTTTGGTCTTAAGGCGCTTGAGAGCGCGATCGATTGGTTCGCCCTTACGGACAATAACTTCCGGCATAATTAATTCACCTGCTTTCCTTTGTGGGGTGTGGATCCTCCTTCATCAGGGCGGCGCGGTCAAGCTCCTCTTTTCATCAAGAGATTATCGGAAAAATGATTGTTTGCCCTTTCAATCACCACGGCGCTGAGAGGCTTAGGTGCGGGTCTCACGGATCTGACGTCTCAGGATGAAGAAAAGGACCACGAAGATCGCCCAACTGGAGAGGATCATGACGGCGGAGTTGAACCAGAGCAGGGGGATAGAGACACCGAAGTATTGCTTCATCGGCCCGAAAAAGACATTCGGGTGCCGGTTGTCACGATAGTCCGCCTGCTCCATCTCCGCCTTGGAGACCAGATCGAGTACCTTCTGGTTGGTGTAGAGCTGTTCGGCAGTGACGCCTCCTTCACTCCCGACGATTTCCTCGCGCTTCAACGTAGCCCCCGCGATCACCCGGTCAATGCGGGTCATCCTCTTGGCGAGTTCATCCGGATTGGTTGCCTGCAGACCGCTCAGGATCGCCAGAAGATCCTTGAGGTCGTCGAGACGATCTTCCTGGGCATCGGTCGGCTTCTTGATCGCTGCGAGTTGGTAGATCTGGCGCTGGATACGCGCCTGCCGAAGGGCCAGGGGATTGAGCTTTGCCTGGGCAAAGACGATCCCCTCATACGACCAGCGCATCGGCATGAACTCGCAGATCATCGGCACCTGCAGATCGCTTCTGGGTTCCATGGCCGTTTCGGGGTGCCGGTTGAACCACTCATGGATCGAATGGATGAAATCCAGATTACGGTTCATCTCTTCATATTTGATCAAGGCACCCCCAAGGATGATCTGGGGGATCAAGACGACGGGAATGATATTCACGGCTGTCTTCCCCTCCCGGGCGAGCGACGAAATCAGAAGGCCCAGCGCGATGCCACTAAACGCGGTGAGGAACATTGCAAGAAACTCGACCCAATAAAAGCCGCGGATGGAGACCATCCAGTCGCCGATCAGCGTGAAGAGTGCGCACTGGGCCACGGCGAAGAGGCCAAGCGTGATCGCTTTTGCCAGTAGGTAGTAGCCGATGCGGACATTCAGATTTCTTTCCCGGAGAAGGACGGGCCGGTCGCGAAGGATGTCATCGACGCTGTTGGTAAGTCCCAAGAACATCGCCACCACGAGGGAAAGGAACAGGTAGGTCGGGATGTGGAAGGCCGAGGCGAAGTCGTAATGTTTGCTCTCCGAGTAGCGGAGGACAGATCCGATCAGGAAGGCAAGCATCGGCGCCTCCACCAGCGTGGTAAGGAGATTGGCACGGTTACGCAACTTGCTGATGAAAGACCGCTGAAGCAGCACAAGGAACTGCCCCAGTTCGTCGCGCCAGCGAAGGCTCTCCCATCCGGAAGGTCGCTGTGTAAGGCTACTCCTTGACTCAGGACCAGCTGGGACGGGAGTTCGCGAGGAGGCCGGTTGCTGGACCTCCTTCATCAGGCGATAGGCCTCGAACTTGTCACGCCAGTATTCCGGAGAGAAGCGACGGGCGGGGACAAGCTGTCCTCGGTTGTTCTCCTCGTAGATGAGCTCGCCTCCCAAGTCACGCAGAGGTGTCTCCAGCACGTCGAAGACAAACTCCGGACGAGTCGTGCCGCAAGCCTGGCATCCCCCGAGTTCGGTGCCGAAGAGTTGCTCGTGCTCCGCCTCGGCGAAGTACGCAAGCATCTCCGTGGGTGTGCCGAAGAAGACCAGCTTTCCTCCCTTGTCCAGGAGCAGGGCCTTCTGGAACATCTGGAAGACCTTTGAGGTCGGCTGGTGAATCGTGACCAGGACGATCTTGTTATGGGCCATGCCGCGAATGATCTCGATGACATGCTCGGAATCCTTGGAGGAGAGGCCGCTGGTCGGTTCGTCGAAGAGATAGATATCTGCCGTGCTGACCATATCGAGGCCGATATTGAGGCGCTTGCGTTCGCCTCCGCTCAGGATTTTCTTACTGGTTCCTCCCACGACCTCCTTGCGGCGCTCGTTCAGGCCCAGCTCGGCAAGTTTGCTGTCGATGCGACGCTGACGTTCGCGTCTGGAGAGATGGGGGGCTCGGATGGCCGCCGCAAAGCGGAGGTTTTCCTCAATCGTCAACTGCTCGTCAAAGGCGTCGTACTGGGGAATGTAGGTGATGTACTGAAGTAGCGCATCGAGATTCCGGTAGAGGGAGCGCTGGTTGAGCTGCACCTCACCAGCCACCGGCGGGAACTGGCCCGCCAGAGCGCGGAGCAGGGTGCTCTTGCCGCAGCCGCTTGCTCCCATAACGCAGACCATCTCGCCGCGATCCATCGAGAAATTGAGGTTATCGAGGGCCGTGTCACCACTCCGGAAGCGGCAGACAAGATCGCGCACGTCGAGAGTTCGGATGATGTTCCGCTCCTCCTCGATAATCCTGTCGGTGAAATTACAGCGGAGTACCTGGCCCGCATCGATCCGGATGGTGTCCCCATCGATGAGATCCATAGCCCCGCGTACGGGAAGCCCCCTTACCACGATCGGCCTGTCCGCCTGAAGTACCTCCACGCGGCCCTTTTTTTCCTGATAATCGCAGGTGATCCGTAGCGTTACCTCGCCGCCGATTCCGGGAGAAATCAGAATGTCATCGTCGTCCAGTCGGCTCGGGTTATTCGAAGCGATATACTCGGTCTTGGAGCCCTTCAGCTCGAAACGGCCACCGAAAGACCCGACGCGCCGCTTCAGATCCTCGAGGTCGAGCTCCCCACCGTCGCGAAAGAAGATCTTTTCCGAGAGTTGGGCCACAACCGTTGTCCCCTTGCGTAGCGGAGTACCCTGCAGGGTGGCCCGAAGGTCTTGAAGGGCGGTGACATTCACCTTCAGGCCGAAGGCGATCTCCAAGTCGCTGTCCCGGCTACGCGATTTCTCAAGCCGGACCTCCTCGTTGTTGATCGCCACAAAGATGTGAGGAAGCGTCACATTGCGCTTCGCATTGAAGTAAAAGATCAGATCCTGGCTGGTGATCACCTGCTCACCCACCAGCACGCGCTGCCCCGGATAGATCCGGCAGAACTCACCTGGCTTCAGCAGGCGACCCTGGACGATCAGGCTCTTGCCAGAGAGGTTTTTGATAATGATTAGGTCGTGGTGGCAGTAGGCCAGAAGCTTTTCATCACCTTTGAAGTCCCTTAGCTCCACATCGCATGTTGCCGGATCGCCGAAGGAAAGAGCCTCGAGCGGCGAAGTGCCGTCGTGGAAAAACTCCGCATCGGCCTGCTCGTTGGCATTGAGTTGGTAGACGATATCGATGGCCTGCGCCGCCATGCCGAGACGCCCCATGAAGTCATGGTAAGCCGCCACCTGCTCCGCCTTCATTCCCGAACGGGTGATCAGATCATAGAGCTGCACGCCGAGCAGGATCTTGCTGTCATCGCTCAGCTCTGCGGAGAGCTTCGTCGCCATGGCTCCCAGATCCTGTTGCTGCTCGAGGGCCTGGCGGAAGAGCTTGCGGAGTTCGGAATAGACCGCCTCGGGATAGTCGTAGCGCAGGAATCCGAGGCTCGAATCGATTTCCTCCTCCAGCATTTCCCCATCGACCCGGGTGAAGGCCGCAAGAACCTTAATAAGCGTGGGAAGAAGGTTGGCGCTCTCGGCGATGGTCTGCGGACGTCGTTGCAGGCGACGCCAGCGCTTGGCCGCTGAACGCTGTAATCGGGAAGCTCCCCTCAGGATGCTATCGATTACGACCACTCCCCGGCGCGGAGGCTGGGAACCATCCTGCCCGGCTGGATACGGATCCGATCCGGGCGTTTCTGCTCCTCCTGATATCTGTGGATTGGGATCCATCTGGCCGGAGCATAATCAGCCTCGGCACAAAGATGGAGCCAATTATTGAGTGTGCGATGACCGTAGTAACGTAATCATCGCAAAGTTTTGTCGGCAAGTGGAGGTTCCGCAGGAAACCAATCTTTTGTGGCATTACAGGCACTACAGACGGAAAGCATTACTGGAACCTCCACAAGGACGCCGACCACCGTGGCGAGTGCGGCTCCGGAGGAGGGACCGAAGAGAGTGATGGCCACTGCTACCGCTAGCTCGAAGAAGTTACTTGCGCCAATCAGGGCTCCAGGAGCCGCCACATTGTGGGGGACTTTCAACCAGCGCATCAGCATATAGGTCAGACTGGAGTTGAAATAGACTTGGATAATGATCGGAACGGCGATCAACAGCACGGCAAGCCACCGATGGGTCAGATTCTCCGCCTGAAAGGCGAAAATGAGTATCAGGGTCAGCAAGAGCGCCGCCATCGTTACTGGCTGGAACTTTGGGAGGAAGGATTTCTCAAGCCACTCGTTACCGTGTGTCTTGAGAAGCATTGTTCGTGTGAGCCATCCAGCTGTCAGGGGAATGACGATGAAGACCAGAACTGAGGTAATCAGGACGGCAGATGGAACCACCACTCCTGACACTCCGCAGAGGAACATCACAATGGGGGCGAAAGCCACCAGCATGATGAGATCGTTCACCGCTACCTGAACCAGCGTATAAGCGGGATCGCCGTCCGTGAGATAGGACCAGACAAAAACCATCGCGGTGCAGGGGGCAGCAGCAAGAATGATCAGGCCCGCCGTGTAATCACGTGCCGTTGCAGGATCAATCCAAGGCGAAAAAAGATGCTGCATGAATACCCAGGCCAAGAAGGCCATGCTGAAGGGCTTCACGATCCAATTCACGAATAGGGTCACCAGCAGCCCCTTCGGCTTTCGGGCAACACCCCCGATGGAGCTGAAGTCGATCTTCAGCATCATCGGATAGATCATGAGCCAGATGAGAATGGCGATCGGGACATTCACATGGGAGTCATGGCCGAACTCCATGCCGCTGAGGGAGGCAACGGCCTTCGGGGCCACTGTTCCCAGAATCACCCCTGCAACCATGCAGAGAAGAACCCAGAGGGTCAGATTGCGCTCGAAGAAGGCGAGTCTCTTTACGGTCTTCGCAGGAGTAGTAGAAGATGTGTCCATGGAGTAAAACGAGGTTTGGGTTAAAGGGACTTCCCGCGCTTGAGACCTGCCGCGTAGGCCTCGAACACGAGCTTGATCTGGTCGCGGACTCGGCGGAACTCGTTGAGAATCTCCTCCTCGCTACCCGTTGCATGGGCAGGATCCTCGAAGCCCCAATGGAAGCGGTTTACCTGACCTGGGAACATCGGGCATGCTTGATCGGCATTCCCGCAGACTGTGATCACAGTATCTACGGAACGATTCAGAAACTCATCAAGGTGTTTGGAGGTGTGTCCGGAGATATCGATGCCGAGCTCCTTCATCACTTCGATGGACTTCGGGTGGACGTATCCGGCGGGTTTGGAGCCTGCGCTGGCGACTTCGATGAGGTCACCAGCGGCGGCACGGAGGATGCCTTCGGCAAGGTGACTGCGGCAGGAATTGCCTGTGCAGAGGATAAGGACGAGAGGTTTCATGGAAAAACGTGAAAGGTTAATTCGGAGAGAAGGGTATCAGCAACAGCCGGTGCTACTGCAGCACGACGAGCCCTCGTCATCCTTTGGCGGTGGAAGGCAGATCTCCTTTGCAAGGCAGTCGGTGTGTTTGGTGCCGAGCGTAAAGACAAGTAAATCACCCTGCTGTTTTGCCGATTCGACCGGTAGCTGGGTAATGAATCCGTCTTCGTATTCGATTTCCACATCGAGATCGTCATCTCCGAGAATGGGGGCGGCGCGATCGATGATGTCCGCTAGAATTTCGGCAGGAAGTCGATGATCAGTATCATCAGCAACCCAAGACTGGAGAGAGAGATAGGAGATTTTGCGAATCGTGGCGCCGCAATCCAAGAAAGTCTTATCAACACGGCCAACCTCTGTGATGTGTGCGTGAATCGGAATCGATTTGCCACTAGGCAGAATAAACGTGAGATGACATTCCGGATGCTTACGGAGGATTGTTTTGAGGTCTGATGTTTTCATTCTTTTAGTGGGTTTGGTGATTAACAGGCGCACCGAAGCCTGCGGTTGTTGGAGCTGGAGATAAGGTCGATGCAGCGGAAGAACTCCGTGAAGCAGGGGCAGGCGATCTGGTAAAAGACCTGCAGACCACGCTTCTCGCAGACAAGGAGTCCGGCTTTTTTCATGATTGCCAGATGCTTGGAGAGAGTCGTCACGTCACAACCTGCCATTTCCGTGAGATCGTTCACGCAATGCTCACCCTGCATCAGGGCTTCCATGATCAGGAGGCGCGAGGGATGGGCCATCGCCTTCACGATGGAGGCACGGACTATCGCATTGGATTTGAGCTTCTGAAGTTTTGGAGGCATCTATTTGGCAGATATACCAAATAGTAACTACAGGTCAAGGGACGACTTTTCCGACGTCTCCAATTCCTAGAATATCTTAAGAAAAGATTTAGCCGCAAAAGTCACAAAAAACACAAAAGGGGGAATGTGCGGATGTCCCTATGAGTCTCTTCCTGTGCATTCTGTGCATTCTGTGGCCATGACTCAGTCCAAATCGCGCGAGATATCAACTCTGCCGGAATACAGTGATGAATCTGGAACTCAGAAACTCAAGAATGGAGAAAGGGAAGATAGCGTCGATCTGGAAACAGAAAGTCCCTTCAAATTCTTTTTTTAATTCGCTCTATGTCGAGTCTCGGTATTCCTGAGTTCCTGAGTTCCATATTAATCCCATTCTTCAGCTTTACTGATTTTCCTCCTGTAGCCACCCACAGCAAAAAGCCAGGAGCTAAAATAACTTAATCTTCCAGAGCTTGATCTGACCCGAAGATCCCGTGATGGGCTTCGGCTTCCTTGCAGAGGGAGGCATAGAGTCCGCCAGCAGCAAGGAGCGTCTCGTGATTGCCTCTCTCAACGATGCGTCCCCTCTCCAATACCAGGATCTGGTCGGCATGGCGGACGGTCGAGAGCCGGTGGGCGATGACAAAGCTCGTGCGGCCCTCCAGCAAATGGGCTAGTGCCTCCTGGATCAGACGTTCCGTCGTGTTGTCCACACTGGCAGTCGCCTCGTCGAGGACAAGGATCGGCGGGTTCTTCAGCAGGGCGCGCGCGATGGAGAGCCGCTGTTTCTCACCGACACTAAGCTTAACGCCGCGTTCGCCGAGTTGCGTGTGGAGCCCCTTAGGAAGACGGCGTATGAAGGCCTCTGCATTCGCGGCGGCTAACGCCGTCCACATTTCCTCATCAGTGGCATCAGGTTTTGCAATCAGCAGATTATCGGATGTGGTGCCGTTGAAGAGGAAGCTCTCCTGGGTCACCATGGCGACGGAGCGGCGGAGTTCGCTAAGAGGGATCTCACGGATCGGACGCCCATCCAGCAAGATCTCTCCGGAGCTGAGCTCGTAGAATCTGCTGAGCAGATGGACAAGAGAAGTCTTTCCTGCTCCGGTGGGTCCCACCAGCGCGATCATCTCGCCTGGCTTGGCATGGAGAGAGATGTCATGGAGTACAGCTGTCCCGACCTGATACTCAAACCCCACAGACTCGTAACGCACGTCACCCTTCAGGGAGATTACCTCAGAATTCGAAGTAGGATTCTTCCAGCCCTCTTCCAATGGGGCATCCAAAATTGAAAAGACCCGTTCGCTAGCGGCTCGGCCCGCCTGTAGCAACTGGTTGAGGGAATGGAGGCGTCCGACCGGCTCGTAGAGATAGCGTGCCAGCAGGAGGAAGGCGACCAGGACACTCAACTCCATCGTTCCATGCAGAACCTTCATACCTCCCACGGCCAAGATGAGTATCAATCCAGCATTACCAAGGAAGTTCATTGTCGGGCTATAGATCGCCCAATAGCGCATCACGATGAGAGAGGCTTTCTTGAGGGCTTGGCTTGATGCGTTGAATCGGGCGTGTTCCCTCTCCTCGTTGGCGTAGGTCTTGATCTGGCGGATCCCGTCGAGGTTATCATGAAGAAGGGAGTTCAGGGCCGAGGTAGCCTTACGGGTGGCCCGGTAGCGCTTTCCGGCAGTCAGTGTGTAGAAGAGTGCCCCAAGAGCCAGGAAGGGAACGGGCGTTAAGGCAGTCAGCATCAGGACCATGCTGTAATGGGCCATGAGGACCAGAACGATAGCGATCTGGAGCAGGGCCACCGTACCTTGCTCGATTCCGTCGATCAGGACGCGTTCCACGTTGGTCACATCCTCCACGAGCCGGGTCATGATGTCGCCCGTCGCGCGGTTATCGAACCACGGGAGGGGCAGCATCTGGATCCGGGCATAGAGATCACTCCGGAGGTCAAAGATCACCCGTTGCTCGAAGTGATTATTCACCAGGATACGGAGGCAGTTCAGGAGATCCTGGGCGAAGAAAGCTGCTAAACCCATTGCGATCAGAGGAAACAGCTTTTCCGGATGATGCTGTTTGAGAACGACCTCAATGACCTGCTGGGTGACGGCAGGAAAAACCGCCACCATCAGCGTGCCAACGATCGCACAGAACATCGTGGCCGCCGCCATCCAAGGATAGCGGGCCGTGTAACCAAAAACTCGTAGCAAAATTCGCATGGAGATTTATACCAGACTGAGCAAGCCCTGGATGCGAGTACTCAGAATATGGCTAGAAATAGCCAATTCTTGTCCGCAGCGACCAAGAGGTCAAAAATCGCCAGAAATGTAATTTCACTCCAAAGAAACTGATTCTGGATGGAGAGCAAAGGCGGCCAATCGCTGCTGAACGCCAAAATAAGGGAACTTTGGGAAGTTGGCACGCGGGTTGCTTATCTGTCCTTAGCGCCCCTTAAGGGGTGAAACACCAACACCAACCCTATGAAGAAAAAAACAACCTCCGTGCTCCGGTTGCTCGCGGCTGTCGCCTCGCTGGCGATCCTCGGCGCCGTCACCTCCACCCTCCATGCAGAGGATGCCGTGCCGGCACCCACCCCGATTGCTTTCGCGGATGCCCCGTTGAAGGCCCAGACCGCCTACCTGCAGGCGGCCCTTACCAACGGTGATCCGACCGCGACGAACATCGCCCCGGTCGCCATCGCAGGCCACACGGCCTGGATGATGATCTCGGCGGCCCTGGTGCTCCTGATGACCCTGCCGGGTCTCGCCCTCTTCTACGGAGGTCTGGTCCGCTCCAAGAACGTCCTCTCCATACTCGCCATGTGCCTGGGTATCACCGGCCTGGTCACCATCATCTGGTGGGCGGTCGGCTACAGTCTGGTCTTCGGAACGAACTTCGCCAGCCCCTACATCGGAGGCACTGAGTTCTTCTTCCTCAAGGGGATCGATTCGGCCCCTAACACCAGCTACGCCTACTGGATCCCGCAGAATGTCTTCTGCATCTTCCAGCTGACCTTCGCGATCATCACCCCGGCCCTCATCTTCGGTGCCACGGCCGAGCGCCTGAAGTTCACCGCCCTGATGGCCTTCGTCGGCCTCTGGATGTTCCTCGTCTACTTCCCGCTCGCCCACATGGTCTGGGGTGCCACCGGTCTCATGAACGGTGTCTGGAACGCCGATGCCAAGATCCCCGCGATCGACTTCGCCGGAGGCACCGTGGTTCACATGTCCTCGGGCTGGAGCGCCCTCATCCTCTGCCTCCTGCTCGGCAAGCGCGTCGGACATGGCAAGGAGCCCATGCCCCCCCACAGCCTCGTGCTCACCATGATCGGCACCGGCCTTCTCTGGGTCGGCTGGTACGGCTTCAACGCCGGCAGCGCACTGGCCGCCGACAGCATCGCTGCCAACGCCTTCCTCACCACCACGATCGCGACAGCCATTGCCGCCTTCGTCTGGCCCCTGCTTGAGTTCATGCTCAAGGGCAAGCCAAGCGTGCTCGGCATGTGCTCCGGTGCGGTAGCGGGTCTCGTGGTCATCACCCCAGCCGCCGGATTCGTGGATTCCACGGGTGCCGCGATCATCGGCGTGGTGGCCGGTGTCGTCCCTTACTTCGCAGTCACCGTCCTGAAGGGGATCTTCAAGTACGACGACGCGCTCGACACCTTCGGCATCCACGGTGTCGGAGGTACGGTCGGAGCCCTCATTACGGGCGTCCTGGTCAACCCGGCTGTGAACGGCAACCTCGTCAGCGACGCCTACGCCGCCAAGAACGGGCTGAAGGCCGCGATCGAGTCCCACTCGCTCCTCGTGGCGCAGGCCAAGGCCGCCGGAATCACCATCGCCCTCGCGGTGATCGGAACACTCATCATCACCATCATCGTCAAGCTGGTCATCGGCCTTCGTCCTTCGGTCGAGGCGGAACATCAGGGTCTCGACATCACCGATCACGGTGAAGAGGGCTACAACCACTAATTCAAGAACCCAAGGAAGGTCCAAACCCAACATCACCAACACCTATGAAAAAAATCGAAGCAATCATCAAGCCCTTCAAGCTCGAGGAAGTCAAAGACGCCCTTAGCGATCTCGGCATCGAGGGAATGACTGTGACCGAGGTCAAGGGATTCGGCCGCCAGAAGGGACACACCGAGATCTACCGCGGCAGCGAGTACACGGTCGACTTCCTTCCCAAGATCAAGATCGAGATCGTCGTTGCCGACAGTGCCCTGGAGGGAGCCGTCGCGGCGATCGTCAAGACGGCCAAAACCGGTAAGATCGGTGACGGCAAGGTCTTCGTTCTCCCTGTAGAGAATGCGGTCCGTATCCGCACCGATGAGACCGGCGATAAAGCGGTCTGAGTCATTAGTTTGTCGACATGAAGCTTGGCCCTCATGAGGGCCTCACTCAAGAGGGCGGGGACTCAAATCCCCGCCTTTTTCTGTTTCGGAGTCCGGGACTTTTCCGAGCGGAGGCCTCCCGTGCGAAGCCCGTCCAGGGACAGCATGCCCGCCTCCGTGAGTTCGAGCCGCTGCTTGCGGCTGGTTTCCTTATTCTCAATAACGACTTATGACTAGAGAGGAATTATTACCACCAAAGCCGAAGGCGTTAATCATGATACTCTTTATTTTGGCTTCTCTTGGCTGGTTGGCAACGTGGTTCAACGCGAAGTGCTTATCCGGTCTAAAAAGGTTGATCGTCGGGGGGATCAGTGCCTGTTCTATTGATTTAACAGCGCCAATAAGTTCTATCGCACCGGAGGCTCCACATAAATGACCTGTCATGGATTTTAGAGCTGTTACGGGTGTCGAGTGTTGACCAAAGAGAGATTGAATGGCTCTGGCCTCTGCGCGATCTCCAGCTTTTGTTGAAGTAGCATGAGCCATGACGTAAGAGAGTTCCGAGGGCTGGCACTTTGCCTGCGCTAGTGCGGCATTCATCGATGCGGCTACACCCTTCCCATCGGCACTTGGCTGAGTGATGTGATAAGCGTCCGTTGTTAGCCCATGACCAATGATCTCGGCCAAAATCATAGCGCCACGCCGACGTGCATGAGACTCCTCCTCAAGAACAAGAACTCCTGCACCCTCTGAGATGACAAATCCGTCGCGTTCAAGATCAAAGGGCCGGGAAGCTTGTTGCGGTGAGGAATTGCGCTGGCTGAGCGCTTTCATTGCACAAAAACCACCGACCATCAGCTCGCAAATCGGGGCTTCACTACCTCCAGTGAGTATGAAGTCGGCTTCTCCATTTCTAATCAGCCGCCAGGCCTGCCCAATTGCTTCACTTGCAGAAGCGCAAGCGGCTCCTACAGAGAAGTTTGGCCCCTCTAGACCCAACTCTATGGCCACCATGGCCGCAGCCATATTGGTTCGAAGCATGGGAATCAGAAAAGGGGAGAGTTTACCCGGGCCTTTCTCAACTAGAGTCTGGAATTGCTTCGACAGTGTCGTGATTCCGCCGTTGGAGGCTCCAAAAACAACACCCCCCCGATTCGGATTGAAAGTGGTGAGATTCTTCAATCCGGAATGAATGTAGGCCTGACTAGCGGCAGCAACAGCGAACTGACTGGAACGATCCGCACGCAATCCCTTCTTCGGATGAGAAAAATGGGGAGCTGGGTTGAAACCCTTTACTTCACCGGCAATCTGGGATGTCAGGCGGGATGGATCAAAAGCGGTGATCCTATCAATACCACTTCTTCCGTGAATCAGGCCTTCCCAAAAGGAATCAACCGTATTGCCGAGCGGCGTCACTGCTCCCATACCTGTAATGACAACTCGTAAACTCATTAATCAAAAAAGTTCATCTTAAGGTTGATCAGAAAGTCTACACTTGGCGAGTTGAGAGGCTTTGGGAAGTAAGCACAAAGTGATCAAGGATAATTGTCTCAGCCAGACGCGACGAACGAACAACACAGCTTACCCCCTAAATACCCTCTTAGCATGAAGAGGTTTGGATTTTGTCTCGACGACCCGACGGACGCTGGTTCTTTTTTTCGGATTTGAGGTTTTAACGATCTCCCGTACTAAGGAGTTCGGGAAGTGTCTGGATGGAGTGATCGCGTAGAAGCTTTCGCGGATCTTATCGATACGGTGAAGCTCCACCAACGTTCCGTTCTTGAGTTCGTCACGGACGACAACCCTGGGGACCAAGGTGATAGCGTCAACCTCCCGGGCAAGCAGGCGGAGCATTGCCATGTCGGCAACCTCTGCGACGATCTGTGGCCGGATTCCGTGCTGCCGCATCAGAACATCGAAGCTTCCCCTGATGTTGCTCTCCATGCTTGGAAGCACCATGCCGACTCCGCGCAAGGATTCAGGAAAACGGAATTTCTCGTCACCTCGATGGCCGACGAGAATGACCTCCTGATCACTGATCAGATGGTTTTGAAGGCCCGTCTGGGCATCTGGGGGCACCGGCAGATTGGAAAGAACCAGATCGATGGTGTGTGCATCGAGCATGCTCAGGAGGTCGCGCAGGGCGCCCGTCCTTAGTACCAATTCGATATCGCTTCTATTGAGAAGTGGTCTTACCAGCTCGAGTTGGAAGTTCCTGGAAAGCGTGGTGACCGCCCCGATACGCAAGACTTGCCGCTGTTTTGGCACTCGGTGCTTGAGCGTGTCGTAGAGTTCTTCGCCTGTTCGGAAAATGGTTTCCGCATAGTCGAGAGCTATGTGGCCCGCCTCCGTCAGGAGTAAGCGCTTGTTGCTTCGGTCAAAGAGGCGCTGACCGAGACTTTCTTCAAGTTGAGCCAACTGGGTGCTCAATGCGGATGGGGAGATGCGCAGATGACCGGCGGCGCGCGTGAGGTTCCCTTCCTGGGCGATCGCGCGGAAGTAACGGAGGTGATGGTAATTCAGGAAAGGCATGGCAATCGTTTTATAATAAAGAACGATCTATTCTAATACATCTATTGGATCAAACAGAAAGAATCGGTCTAGCCTTGGAGTCATGACCATCCTTCATTCCTTAGAAATCCTCTTTACGGAGAACGCCTCGCTTCCCGTTTTGATGACGCCTTTCCCCCTGCTGCTGCCGCTCCTCATTCAACGGAGGCTGGCGAACAGCCACAGCGCGACGATGGGAAGGGTGGTTTTCCTCCTCAGCCTCACCTCCCTGCTTCTGGCAGTGATTGCCTGTGCTGCACTGGTTGTAACTGGAGGCCCGATTCATCATGAGTTCATGTCGTGGGGGGCTATGGGACTGACTGTCTACTTCGATGCTGTCTCAGCAATCATGCTTCTCCTCGTCAGCTTCCTTGCAGTCTCCGTGATTTTCTTTTCAAAGAATTATCTGGGAGGCAATCCCGATCAGGGTCGGTTCTTCAAGTGGCTCTCGGTGACCGCCGGATGCGTGCTGCTGCTCGTGGTCTCCGGAAACCTTGCCCTCTTCGTCCTCTCCTGGATGGGGGTCAGCATGGCCCTGCACAAGCTGCTCACCTTCTATCCCGACAGGCCAGCTGCCCTGATGGCGGCCCGGAAAAAATTCCTCTTCAGCAGACTCGGTGACATCGCCCTCCTTGCCGCGCTCTGGTGCGCCTGGCGCGCCTTCGGGACCCTTGACTACGCCGCGCTCTTTGCCGGGGCTTCCCGGGAGGAGGCCCCGCTCCAGACGATCGCCCTCCTCCTGGTTGTGGCAGCGGTCCTGAAGTCGGCCCAGTTCCCCTTCCACGGATGGCTTCCCGACACGATGGAGACCCCCACGCCGGTTTCCGCCCTCATGCACGCGGGCATCATCAACGCGGGCGGCTTCCTCATCATCCGGTTCAGCCCGCTCATGGCCCAGGCCCCCAAGGCGCTGGAACTCCTCGCGGCGGTCGGCGGGTTCACCGCCCTCTTCGGATCACTCGTCATGATCACCCAGACCAGTGTGAAGAGGACGCTCGCCTTCTCCACGGTCGCCCAGATGGGATTCATGATGCTGCAGTGCGGCCTCGGGGCCTTCGCCCTGGCACTGCTTCACATCACGGCCCACTCGCTCTACAAGGCCCACGCCTTCCTCTCCTCGGGAAGCGTGATCGCCGCGTCGCGGTCGGCCGGTTCCCCGCCTGCGCGGAGCTACCGGGGCCTTCTCGGGGCGCTTGCGGCCTTCGCGGTGGCGGGCGTTCTGGTTGCCCTCCTCTCCTTCCTCTCCGGAAGTGCCCCCTGGGAGGACTCCGGCCGCTTCGGCCTCGGTCTGATCCTGGTCGTGGCCCTCGCCCAACTCCTCTGGCACTGGTGGTCGACCTCCTCGGGCGTCATCGGATTCCTCTCGGGACTCGCCGTCGCCGCCGGCGTCGGCCTCCTCTCGGTCGCCCTCCACGAGGGGACGCGGCATCTGCTCGGCAACTCCGTCGCGCCGGCCCCGACCTTCACGATGGCCTGGCCGATCGCCCTGCTCACGGCCCTCTCCTTTCTGCTGTTGGCTCTCCGTGCCTTCCTTCCCCCGACATGGGCATCGACGGCGGCGGGCCGCACCCTCTTCGTCCATGCCTACAACGGATTCTACGTCAACACCGCTGCCAACCGCCTGATCGCCTCGATCTGGCCGCCCCGCGCCAGGAAATCCTGACCTACTCACCCACTCACCCACTCACCCTTTCGCCACTCCACAAGACCCTCAACTCACGTTCACGCTCACTCAAATCCTCACCACCACCATGCACTCCACCGCCTCCACGATCCCATCCCACACGTTCAGGACCCAGGCCGATGAAGCAATGGGGCGCGTTGCCCCGCTCTGGCCGCTCTCGCGGTTCGTCGCCGTGAATCCCTTTGTCGGGCTCTCCGACATGCCCTTCACCAAGGCCGCCGGTCTGCTCGCCCGGAATGCTGGCACGCCCCTGGCCCTCCCCCCTTCCTTCTACCGGGAGCTCCACGGGGCCGGGAAGATCACCGCGGAGGATCTGCGGAGGGCTATCGGCGAAGCGGATGCAAGGCTCACCCCTGAGGAACTCGTGTCAGGACTTGAGGCAGCTCTCAAGGCCGACGCGTGGGAACTGTCGCTCCCTCCCGCCGACCTGCCGAGCGCCCGGATAGACGCGGAGTCCGGAACCCGGTGGGGCGCCTTCGTGACCGAGGAGATTTCCAAATGGTGCACGGCCTACTACGACGGCGGTCAGGCGCTCTGGGGATTCCCCTGGAAGGGCGTGCCGCTCTTCGCTGCCTGGCGGCAGGCCGCCTCGCTGGACAGGAACCCCGAGACGGCGGGCCTGAGGGCCTGGAGGGAATTCGTCCGGGGCCTCGGTGACGATCCGGCCCATGAGATCGACCGGGCGGCCGCCACCCTGGGTCTTGACGAGTCCGCGGCAACAGAGGTCTTCCACTCCCTGCTGCTCGGCATCGGCGGATGGGCGGGTCACCTGAAATTCCTCGCCCATGAAAAAGGGCTCCAGGGAGAACAGGACCACACCCTGAGGCATCTGCTTGCAATTAGACTGGTCTACGAGTGCGCGCTGCGGAAAGCCTTTCCGGCGGCGGCCTTCACAGCTGCGGGCGACGACGAGAAGGTCCCGGCGAGCACCCCCGCGGCCCCCGCTCCCCAGTTCCTCTGGCAGCGGGCTCATGAGATCGCCACCCGGCGGAAGCTCTTCGGCCAGCTCGCCTCCCTGGGCGGCGGCAAAGCGGGAGAGGCTCCCGACTTCCAGGCGGTCTTCTGCATCGATGTCCGGTCGGAGGTCTTCCGGAGGGCGCTTGAACAGGTGGCCCCGTCTGGCAAGACCATCGGGTTCGCCGGCTTCTTCGGGTTCCCGATCGAGGCGGTGCCCGCGGGCGAGACAAGCGGCACCCCGCAGTGCCCGGTTCTCCTGACCCCCGCCGTGAAGGTTCCCTCGCACGGCTCCCGGGCTGAACTCGGCGTGATCTCACGGCACAAGCGGTTTGCCGAGGCCTGGAAGTCCTTCAAGAACTCTGCCGTCTCAAGCTTCGTCTTTGTCGAGACCCTCGGGCTCGGCTTCCTCGGCCGGATGATCCGGGACCTGACGGGTCACTCGCATCCCGAGCAGGAATGCGGCTGCGATGTCGATGTCTCGGTCCTCCCGCCCGAGACCCGGGTGACGCTTGCCGCCGGTGCGCTCCGGCACATGGGCCTGGCCAAGGGCGGCCTTTCCAAGCTGGTCCTCCTCTGCGGCCACGGGAGCATGACGGAGAACAATCCTTACGGCTCGAGTCTCGACTGCGGCGCCTGCGGCGGCCACACCGGCGAGGCCAATGCAAGGATCGCTGCCGAGATCCTCAACGATCCCGTGGTCCGGAAAGGGCTCCTGGACCAGGGAATCGTGATTCCGGAAGAGACTCTCTTCCTGGCCGGCCTTCACAACACGACCACCGACGAGGTGACACTCTTCAGCCTCGACTCGATGCCCGCCTCACACCGGAAGGCTGTCGACTCGCTCGCGGCGGATCTCCAGCTGGCCGGAGGAATCGCCCGGAGGGAGAGGGCGCCGCTCCTGGGTCTCGATCCGGGTGCGTTGGCTCTCGACGGCGAGGTGGCCGCGAGGAGCCGGGACTGGGCGCAGGTCCGGCCCGAGTGGGGACTTGCGGGTAACCACGCCTTCATCGCCGCCCCCAGGGAGCGGACGCGGGGCCTCGATCTCGGCGGCAGGGTCTTCCTGCACGACTACCGGCACGATCTCGACGACGGCGAGGCGACCCTGGAACTGCTGCTCATCGCCCCGGTGGTCGTGGCGAGCTGGATCAACCTCCAGTACTTCGGCTCCACCGTCGACAACAGGCTCTTCGGCTCCGGCGACAAGGTGATCCACAACGTGGCCGGCCTGCTCGGGGTCCACGAGGGGAACGGCGGCGACCTCAAGACGGGCCTTCCCTTCCAGTCGGTGCACGACGGCCGGGAGTGGAGGCACGAACCGCTCCGGCTCGCCGTCATCGTGGAAGCGCCCGCGGAGTCGATCGACAAGGTGCTCGCCAAGCACAAGGACGTCGCCAACCTCGTGGCCAACGGCTGGATCCACCTCTTTGTCATGGCCAAGGATGGCCGGGTCACCGGTTGCTCCGACGGCCGGGGCGGGTGGAGGCCCGTGACCGTGTGACCAAAGCAGCCGTTCAAGTCCAAGCACTCCTTGATCCGCAACTTCGCAAGGCACTGGAAAACCTCGCGAAGTCGGAGGGGGTGACTCCGGCCGAGTACTTGGAGAGCCTTATCAGAAAGGAGTTGGAGACCGAGGAAACGAAGGCCCTGCAGCAAAAATCATGAAAAGCCCAAAGCCCTACTTCGGCCGTGAAGCCGCTCTTGCAACCAAACATGGCAAGCAGAAGGCCATAGCACGCCCATTTAAACATGCCCTCGGAATCAGTCTTGTGACCCCAGAGCACATTGATACCGATCTCTTGGGAACATTTTCGGGTGAGGTAGCCAGAGAGGGATCTCCTCGTGAGGTATGCGAAAGAAAAGCCCGTATGGGTATGACCTCAACGGGTCTCACCTTGGGTGTCGCTAACGAGGGAAGTTTTGGGCCTCATCCTTTCATACCTTTCTTGCCCGTAGGGTTTGAGGTGATGACTTTCATTGACGATGATCGGGGTATTGTTCTCACGGAAACGCTTCTTGCCGAGAAGACTAATTATAGTCATCGCAAGGCTGAATGCATCGATGAGTTGGATGAGTGGCTTGAGGCTGTCCAGTTTCCTTCCCATGCACTTGTTGTTAAACCAACAAGTACGAATGGAACTGAAGGATTAACAAAGGGCTTAGTCACTAGAATCGATTTAGATGACGCAATCCGGCGTGCTACCTTAATTTCTGAAGAGGGAACGGCCACGATCGAGAAGGATATGAGGGCCCACTTGAATCCTACGAGAATGGTTTCGATCCGCAGGCTTGCTTTCAAGTTAACGCGCCGACTCGCAACACTCTGTCCAGCCTGTTCCGCTCCTGGATGGGGAAGGTCTGGAGTGATTAAGGGATTGCCTTGTCAGGATTGCGGTACCCCAACCGAATTATCCCTACGATCAATTTTTAGTTGTTGTGCCTGTTACTACAAAGAAGAAAAACCATGTTTTGAAGAGAATGCATCACCCCAGTTTTGCCCGTTCTGTAACCCTTAAACTCAACCAGAGCCTCAAAACCCAGCTGTTCCGTCATCACTTCGGAACCTCTTCAGAGAGAAAGAGTCCTCTAAAAAAACTGAGATTCGAACTGGCGGGATGATTCTGCGAGTCGAGAACCAATGCGTGCTTGCCCGCGGTTTCTCTGCATCAAAAGGGCAAAAGATCGTGAATGATTATGAAACACTCGCTTATGGAAAATGATTTGGATAAAAAATCGCAATCTCTTTTCCATCATGTCCCATTCTCTCCACCGTCTCTTAATCGCTTGCCTGCTTCTTGCATCCCCGTTCTCCGTGAAGGGGGCGCCAACCTCCGCGGCCCCCTCTCCAAGCGCGAGCCCTAGCCTCGAGCAACGTATGGACTACGCCGATGCAGAACGGAGCAACTCCGACCCATCGCCCACCGGTATTGCCCCTGCAGCCTCTCCGGCTCACACCGCCTGGATGATGGTCTCTGCGGCGCTGGTTCTCTTCATGACCCTCCCAGGCCTTGTGCTCTTCTACGGGGGTCTGGTTCGCTCCAAGAACGTTCTCTCCATGGCCGCGCTCTGTCTTGGCATTACCGCTCTCATCACCGTGATCTGGTGGGCCGTCGGGTATAGTCTCGTCTTCGGGAAGAGCTTCGCTGCTGATGAAGCCTCCAGCTTAGCCCATGCAGTCAGTCCTTTCCTCGGGGGAACGGAGTTCTTTTTCCTGAAGGGAGTGAACGGCTTGCCGAATACCGACTACGCATTCTGGATTCCGCAGAATGTTTTCTGCATTTTCGAACTCACCTTCGCGATCATCACGCCGGTCCTGATTTTCGGAGCCTCGGCAGAGCGGATGAAGTTCACCGCGGTCATTGTCTTTGCCTTTCTCTGGTTTTTCCTCGTCTACATCCCGCTTACCCACATGGTCTGGGGTGCGACAGGCCTCATGAACGGCGTCTGGAATCCGAAGGCGGCCGTTCCAGCGATCGACTTCGCGGGCGGCATGGTAGTTGAGATGGCCTGCGGTTGGTCAGCTCTTGTCCTCTGTCTCATCCTCGGAAAACGCCGCGGCTATGGCCGTGAACCGATGATGCCTCACAGCCTGGTGCTTGCCTCGGTCGGCACAGGCATTCTCTGGGTCGGCTGGTACGGGTTCAATGCCGGAAGCGCTCTTGCCGCCGATGGCATCGCCGCCAATGCCTTTCTCACCACCACGCTTGCGGCAGCCACCGCGTCCCTTGTCTGGCCCCTTGCGGAGTTTCTTCAGCGCGGCAGGCCAAGCGTCCTGGGCTTCTGTTCCGGCGCGGTGGCCGGTCTGGTCGGGATCACTCCGGCCTGCGGCTTTGTGGATGCTGGAGGCGCCGTGCTTGTCGGAGCTGCCGCAGGCCTGATCTCTTATCTGGCCTGCACGACGCTCAAGCGGGCTTTTCGCTACGACGATACGCTCGATGTCTTTGGCGTCCATGGCGTCTCAGGAACAGTCGGTTTGGTCCTGACGGGTATCTTGGCTACCTCCGTCGCCAATCCCAATCTCCTCGGAGGCGCCGCCTCTACCAATGGCTTAAAGGCCGCGCTGGAAGGTCATACCCTTTGGCTTGTCCAGTTGGAGGCTATCGCCATCACCCTCCTTCTCCTCATTCCCGCGACGCTGATCATCACGCTCATCGTCCGGGCACTGATCGGACTCCGACCCGGTGGAGAAATCGAATCACAAGGACTCGACATTCATGACCATGGCGAGGAAGGATACACTCTGAACGGTTGAACAGCCCTCGCCCTCTTTTAAAAAAACACCCACAAACCGACCCATGAAAAAAATCGAAGCCATCATCAAGCCCTTCAAGATCGAGGAAGTCAAAGACGCCCTCAGCGAGCTCGGTATCGAGGGAATGACGGTGACCGAGGTCAAGGGATTCGGCCGCCAGAAGGGACACACTGAGATCTATCGCGGTAGCGAGTACACGGTCGACTTCCTTCCCAAGATCAAGCTGGAGCTTGTGGTCGCTGACGATGCGGTCGAGGCGGCAATCAAGGCGATTGTGGAAGCAGCCAAGACCGGCAAGATCGGTGACGGTAAGGTCTTTGTCCTGCCCGTGGAGAACGCGATCCGCATCCGCACCGGCGAGACAGGCAATCAGGCGGTCTAATCCTGAGGTGCTCGATGAGAACTGGATGACGGTAGGGCAGCCTCCTATCGTTTGGAAGAAGGTCCAGATAGTTGTTTGAGAATATCAAACGCTATGTTTGATATAATCTAGTAGATAAAAATGGGTATCAAATCATAAGATACACGAGTCACATGATTCACTCGCGCCATCATCCCGATCAAGGCCCGTGGACGCGCCTTAAAAGCGCACTGGATCTCGATCCCCGTGACGTGGGGATGATCCTGGTTTTCGCCCTTTGCGTTGGACTGCTCTCCATCGCGGCTCCTGTCGCGATCGAGACTCTGGTGAATACTGTGGCGTTTGGCGTCCTGCTCTGGCCAGTGATTGCTCTGGCTCTGGTGATGCTGACACTGCTCCTCATCTCGGCCTCGCTCAAGTCACTCCAGTTCCTTGTCGCGGAGTATCTCCAACGGCGCCTCTTTGTCCGTTACGCCGAGAAGTTCTCCGCACATTTCTCGCGCGCCGAGATCTCAAGCTTTGAGGGCCGCAATGCGGGCGAGCTTGCGGATCGTTTCTTCGAGGTCTCCTCGGTTCAGAAAGCCTTGGCTGGCCTCTTAGTTGACGGTGTTAGCATCGTGATGCTCACGATCGTCGGCCTCATCCTCCTCTCCTGCTATCACCCCTATCTGCTGAGTTTCGCCCTGATCCTTGTGGTTGCGGTGGTTGTGGTGACCATTGTATTTGGGAGGGGTGGTGTCTCCTCCAGTATTGCGGAGAGTTATGCAAAATTCGACCTCGCTGGATGGATCGGCGAAATCGCCCGCTCTCCCTCCCTCTTCCGTGCCGGAGCGATGCAGGATCTCGCCCTCAACCGAGCCCGCACACATACAGCCGACTATATTGTCGCGAGGAAATCCCACTTCCGCATTGTTTGGCATCAGACACTCTTTGTGATTTTTCTGGAAGCCATCGCAAGCTCCCTCCTCCTAGGTCTCGGCGGGTGGCTGGTGATCAACCGGCAACTCACGCTCGGCCAACTTGTTGCTTCCGAACTGATCGTGACTCTGATCTTGGCGGCTCTGGCCAAAACCGGAAAACATCTCGAGTCCTTCTATGACCTTGAGGCATCGCTTGATAAGCTCGGGGTCATCGACAGCTTCACCTTGGAGCCCGAAGGAGGGGAAGTCCTGCTAGCATCCGGAAAGCCCCTCTCCGTTAAGGCAAATTGCCCCAGCCCCGCAGGGGAGATCTCGTTGGATGCGCCCTCCGGTTCTAAGATCGCCCTGCTCGGTGCTCCTGGCAGCGGCAAGTCTCGGTTCATGGAAACCCTCTCCCTCCTGCGCGCTCCGGAGGGGTCGCGGGTTACCTTTGACGGGATCAGTTCCCAGGCCTTGGATCGGGCCGCGGCCCGCAGACTGATTGCCAACGCCGGACGCGGGGAGGTGTTTTCCGGGACGATCGTTGAGAACCTCCGTGCCGGCAACGCGGAGATCGGCGTCGAGGAGATCCGTGAAGCCCTCAAGGATGCGGGTCTATCCGCCCGCATTGCCTCGCTCCCTTTGGGGATGGCCACACCTCTCTCCTCCACGGGATGGCCGCTCTCCACCTCCGAGTCAGTCCTGCTGGGCATCGCACGAGCCATCTTGGCTAAACCCCGCCTCTTGCTGCTGGACGGAACACTCGATCTCCTGGATCCCGCTCTGCATTCCGAGCTGATCGCAAAACTCTCCTCTCCGGACGCACCCTGGACCCTGATCGTGGCCACGACCAGGCGCGATGTCGCCGAGCGCATCGGCACCACCGTCACGTTACCATGAGCAGCAGCCAACCGCATGACGACGGCTGTAAGCCGGCTGATCCAGTGACACGGGAGGATCTAACGCGCGCGACGGAAACCCCTCCCATTGTGCGTCAGATTTCCAAGATCGTGCTCTGGTGCATGGCCGCCTCCCCCTTTGTGCTGGCATTTGTCCCGTGGCAGCAAACTGTGCAGGGTCGCGGCACCGTGATCGCCTATTCGCCTGTCGAGCGCTCCCAAGTGCTGACGGCTCGGATTCCAGGCCAAGTGCGCAAGTGGCACGTCGTCGAGGGATCCATCGTCAAGAAAGGCGATCCTGTGGTCGACCTTGAGGACAATGATCCGGATCTCGGCACCAGGCTGACTGCACAGTTGGAGTTTCTTAGAGGACGTCTCTTGGCCGGTAAACAGGAAGTGACGGAACTAAGTGGCGCCGCTACGGCCACGGAGGCTGCCCGTGAATCAGCTGTTAATGCCGCCAAAGCCAATCTTGAATCAACCCGCAAGGCGATCGAGGTGGCTGATCATGTCCTCTCCAACGCCCAGTACTCCAAGACCTTCGAGCAGACCCGTTTTGACATGATCGACAAGCTCCATTCCGGCGGAACGCTGGGGGCGATCGAGAGCAAGCTTTCACGCGAGGAGGCCAAGCTGCGCATTGACCGCGCCTCCATCGACGTGAGACGAGCAGCCGCAGAGTTGGATCGCGCGAAGGCCGCCTACCTGACTCAAGAGGCACAAGTCCTTCAGACGGATGCCGCTGGAATCTCTTCGATTGCGGTAGCGAGAAGCAATTTCCGGAAGGGAGAGCAGGCGCTTTTCACCACGGAACGTGAGGTGCAGGACATCGAGAACCGGGTGGAGCGCTTCAAGTCGCGGCACGTGGTGGCTCCCTGCGATGGAGTCGTCTTCCGAGTTCACGCCAATGTGGGCGGTGGTGGACAGTACCTCAAGGAAGGGGACGAACTCTGCACGATCATTCCCGACACAAAGGACCGGGTCGTCGAGCTCACGCTCGACGGACGCGATGCTCCTCTGGTTCTCGCTTACGCTCATCGTAAGGGATCTCTGCCACAGGCACGCCTTCAGTTTGAGGGGTGGCCGGCCATCCTCTTCTCCGGATTCCCCGATGTGTCGATCGGCACCTTCGGAGGAAAAGTCCGGCAGATTGATCAGGCTAGTGGCGCGACCGGTGGATTCCGAATCCTAATCGAACCAGAGCACCATGTTCCGGGTGATGACTGGCCCGACTCTAATTTCTTACGACAAGGAAATCAGGTGGTGGGTTGGGTCTTTCTCAATCGGGTGCCGCTTGGATACGAGATTTGGCGTCGTCTGAACGGCTTTCCGCCAGTCCTCCCTCCCACTTCCAAGGAGAAGAAATCCGGCTCTCCGGACAACAAGGAAGAGGAGAAAGCGAAAGCGCCGAAGATCAAGGTTGGCTGAGCCCAGGCAGGGGATCAGGGACGAGGCTTGAACGTCCCCTCAAGTCCCCGAGCGCCTCGAGATTCTATTCCGCCGCGCCGGCATCCTCCGAAGTCGTCGCCTCAGTCATCACTCTTCTCCGGGCAGCAGTTCACGCGCCGAGATGGAGACCTCGTGCGCGAGGCAGAGACCGGCTTCCCCGCAGTAGGATCCCTCGACCGGCGGGATCTCGCCAGCGGCGAGGGAGATCGCGACAGCGACATGGTGACCGCCGGCCAGAATCCCATTGGTGGGATCAAATCCGCGCCATCCGGCCCCGGGCAGATAGAGCTCGCACCATCCGTGTGTGTGGGCATCTCCACCCGTTCCATCCGGTGAGGAACAGAGGTAGCCGCTCACGTAGCGTGCGGCGATCCCCAGTGAACGGGCGGCCTCGATGAAAAGATGGGCAAAATCGCGGCATGTCCCCTCGCCGAGCCTGATGGTCTGCTCGCAGGTCCGGATCCCCTCTTCATGGCGCACCGTGTAACGGAAAAGAGAGGGAATTGCGCGGCAAAGCGAGGTAAGGGTTCCAAGAGTGGAGGGCACGGCGGAGACGCCGTTTAGAAAGGGGCGGAGCCAGTCTTTCAATTCAGCGCTCGAAGACTCATCAGCTTGCACAAGATAGGGGGTCAGGTGGGTAATTTCCCGCTCCGAGTAGGAGATCGGGAGATGAAGCGCCCGCTCATCGAGAAGGAAATCAAACGGGTTAGTGATCTTCTGCTCCAGAAGGAGGTCGCTCGTGATCAGCAGGCGATCCGTCATATCCGGGAAGGTGGCCTTTCCCAGGATCGCTCCCTCTGCGTCGAGGTTCCATCGGACGCCTCCATCGGAGGAGAGAGTGACATCGGATCTCAGCACAAGAAGCCCCGGCGAGGAGCGGGGCACAAGCCTGAGCCAATGGGGAGTGAGTTCGACGGGTTGACGGTACCGGTACTCGGTGGTGTGGTTGATTCGGAGAAACATCTGGTGGAGAGGCGAATGAGGAGGGAGAGGAACCTGTTCAGCGGAAAAGACAACCCAGCAGCATGCTCAAACGCGGTTTCGAGGGGAGGAAGAGAAGGGCGGCCTGTGCACAGTGGAACGTTTCTACACGGAGTGTGTTTGAAGGGATATTCGACATCTTCATCAATTTAAGCAAACGCCATACCATGAATGACGCGTCATAAATGTTTTACCTGAGACCCGGAGCATTTACTCTGCTCCCATGAAAACCATCCTAGTCACCGGGGGAGCAGGATACATCGGCAGCATCTGTGTCGAAGAACTCCTGAATGAAGGCTACACCGTGGCCGTTTTTGACAACCTGAGCGAGGGTCATAAGCTTGCCATCGATTCCCGCGCTCATTTCTTCCAAGGTGATCTTGCTGACATCGAGTCGATCAAGCTGGCTCTCCGCGAATCCAAGGCCGAGGCCGTCATGCATTTCGCAGCCAACGCTCTGGTTGGCGAATCGATGACCAACCCCGGCAAATATTTCCGGAATAATGTCGCGAACGGCGTGAACCTTCTGGAAGCCATGGTTGCCGAAGGGGTGAAGCGCTTCGTCTTCTCCTCCACCTGCGCCACCTTCGGTATCCCTGAATCGATGCCGATCGACGAGACGCTTCCCCAGAAGCCGATCAACCCGTACGGCGAATCGAAACTGATGTTCGAGAAGGTCCTCCGCTGGTACGGCGAACTACACGGCATCATCTTTGTGGCCCTTCGTTACTTCAATGCAGCCGGAGCCACCGAGCAATTCGGTGAGGATCACCGCATCGAGACCCATCTTATTCCCAACGTGCTTAAGGTTGCGCTGGGTCAGAAGGAGTCCGTCGACATCTATGGAACGGACTACCCGACGACCGACGGCACCTGCGTCCGCGACTACATCCACATCGTGGATCTGGCGCAGGCCCACCTCCTTGCGCTAACAGCGAAGGAGAGTGCCTTCTACAACCTGGGGACAGGCGGCGGCACTTCCGTCAAGGAAGTCATCGACTGCTGCCGTGCCATCACCGGCAAGGAGATCAAGGCTATCGAAAAACCACGCCGCGCCGGTGATCCGCCCCACCTCATTGCTGGCTCCGATAAGGTCCGCCGCGAACTCGGCTGGCAGCCGAAATACCAGGACATCAGGACGATTATCGAGAGCGCTTGGGCCTGGCATGTGAAGCACCCGAACGGCTACGGAGACTAGGAGGAAAGGTTGAAGGCTGAAGGAAAATTCCTGCTGCCGGATTTTCGTTCCCCAACTTTTCATTTTTTATTCTGCCTTTTTCCTTTTCTTGCAATGAATCTGATCGAGACGCATGCCCATCTCGACTATCCCGATTTTGCAACGGATCTCGAAGGGGTGATATCCCGGGCCGCCGAGGCCGGCGTCACCCGCATCATCTCGATCGGCACGGGGATCGAGAGCAGTCGCCGCGCCGTGGCCCTGACGGAGCGCTTCCCGAACGTCTATGCTGTCGTAGGGATCCATCCGACGAATGTCACCGAGGAGGGGCTCGATTTTCTCCCGGCACTCCGTGAATTGGCTCTTCATCCGAAGGTCGTTGCGATCGGCGAGACCGGGATCGACTACCATCATCTTCCGGAGGAATTGCAGGCGCCTAAGATTGCGGCTGTCGACTACGCACTGCTGGCCCAGAGTTCAGGGGATCAGGAGCGCTTGATCGCCGAGGGAGCATGGAAGGCCGCTCAGGCCGATGCCTTCCGAATGCAGCTCGATCTGGCAGTGGAGCTGGGACTCAATGTGGTGATCCATCAGCGCTCCTCCTGGGTTGACACCCTCGATGTACTCCGTGACTACACCGGGAAAGTACGCGGTGTTTTCCACTGCTTCGGAGGCACTCCTGAAGAGGCCGCCGAGTTGGCCGCCCTCGGCCATCTGGTCTCCTTCACAGGCATCATCACCTTCAAGAATGCGGAGCAGGTGCGTGAGAGTGCTGCCGGAGTTTCTGCCGATGGCTACATGGTCGAGACCGATTGCCCTTATCTCGCCCCGGTGCCTCATCGCGGAAAGCGTGCTGAGCCAGCCCATACCCGACTCGTGGCCGAGAACGTCGCGCAGGTCCGCGGAATCACCCTTGAGCAGGTGGCCGCAGAGACCACCCGGACAGCGGAAGGATTCTTCCGGTTTAACCGCTAAGTTTTAAATGAATATTATCGCGCAGATGCAACGCAGGCTGTCAAGCCGAGGCCAGGCAAGCAAACGCAGAGGCGCCTTTGAACTCGGGCGTGCCCACGCCGCTCGCCCCTTTGGGGCTGCTCCTAGGGTCGCAGTCCAACCTCCTCCTGCCAGTCGGAGGTTTGCGGGAAAAATCTTTTCGACGGGCCGTTTGCGTTAATGAAGTCGAGTTTTTTGTCATTCATAATCGAGCCAGCAGGTAGAAAAGCCCCTGTTTGGATCCGCGTGATGTGGATACTTTTGCTGGCAACCCTCCTCTGCGTTGGCGTGATGAGTTGGGCTGCCGGTTTCTCCCGGGGCTCCTGGGAATCGGTCTGGAAATACCGGGATGTCTTCTGGAAGGGATGGTTCCTGACGATCGTCATTTCCCTGATCTCGCTCTGCTTGAGCACGCTGATAGGTATTGTTGCAGCACTTGCCCGACGCTCACGCATTTTGCCCCTGCGGTCCGCAGCGCTCATTTATATCGATGTGGTGCGGGGCACGCCTCTCCTTGTCCTGATCCTTTTTCTCTACTACGTGGTCGCCAACGGCATGGGACTTCAGGACCGGTTAGTCGCCGGGGTCCTGATCCTCTCCCTGTTCGGCGGGGCCTATCTGGCCGAGATGATCCGTGCCGGGATCGAGTCCATTCCCGCTTCTCAGCTGGAGTCGGCGCGGGCCATCGGATTCACCCCGTGGCAGACCTACCGGATCGTGATTGTTCCACAGGCTCTCCGGCAGATCCTCCCCCCGCTGACTGGGCAGTTCGCCTCGCTGATCAAGGACTCTTCTCTCCTCTCAATTATCGCGATCGGTGAGTTCACGCTCGCCGCCCAGCAGGTAAACTCAGCCACCTACCGCACCCTTGAGAGCTATCTCCCGTTAGCGCTTGGTTATCTGGCCCTGACACTTCCGATCTCCCTCCTCTCCAAGTTTCTGGAACAGCGTCTGAGCTATGAATCCTAAACTATCGCAGATGAATTTGAGTCATGTCCATAAGATGCACAGAATGCGCAGGGAATGGAGAAATCCGGAGAGGCGCTCCCAGCAGAAGTGCATGGTTTCGATGGAGATTTCCCCTCTTGTGCCCTTTGTGCCCTTTGTGCCCTTTGTACCCTTTGTGGCTTTTGTGCCTTTTGTGGCTACACCTTTACTAAAAGTGCTCTAAGCAATGAATCTAACCGTTCACGGTCTTTCCAAATCATTTGGCTCTGGGGTTAAACAGCGTACCGTGCTCAACGAGCTCTGCCTGAGCGTGGAGTTTCCACATGTGCTCGCTCTGCTGGGACCTAGCGGGAGCGGAAAGTCGACCCTTCTCCGCATCATCGCCGGCTTGGAACGGCCCGATGCGGGATCGTTAATCCTGAATGGAGAAGCGGCACCCCTTTGCGAAAAAGAGCCGGTGCTTCGGGACTACCGCCGCAAGCTCGGCGTCGTCTTCCAGGCCTTCAATCTCTTTCCCCACATGACGGCATTCCAAAACGTGATGGTCCCCTTGACTCAAGTTCACGGTCTTGATGAGCAAGAGGCCACTCATCGAACCCTGGAAGTGATGGAGCGTCTTGGCATGGCGGAACATGGGAAAAAGTTTCCAGCCCAGCTTTCCGGGGGTCAGCGGCAGAGGATCGCGATCGCCCGTGCGCTGGCATCCAAGGCCCGCTTTCTTCTCTTTGACGAGCCGACATCCTCCCTTGATCCTAAGATGACCGCCGAGGTCTTGATGCTCATCGCCGAGTTGAAGGATGCCGGGACTCCCATGCTGCTGGTCACCCACGAGATGGGATTTGCACGCAAGATCGCCGATCAGGTGGCTTTCCTCGCCGAAGGGCGTGTCCTGGAGCAGGGACCAGCGGGAGAGTTTTTTAACAATCCTCAGTCCCTCGTGGCTCAGCGTTTCCTGGCCAAAGTCTTAGCCTACTAAGCCCTAGTGTCCCGAACCCGACGTTGGTTCAGGGAGAGAAACGCCTTCTACAATGACCCGCAAACCCCTCGACTGGGAGTCCATGACAAAATCGGAGAGCGTCTCCAGAATATCCTGATCAATGAACGTCGCCCGTTTGCCATCGATGGTGACGTCGGATCCGGGGACAATGGAATCCAGAAGTTTACGGAGGTAGGCCTTGTTCAGGAAAGAGACATCCTTGTTAAGTCGCAGGAGATAGCTTCCCTCGTGGAGGGTGAGCGAGAGGGAATGGTGGAAGTTGGCGTGCAGGACAAAGAGGAGTCCGATCGCCATGCCGATTGCGATTCCAAAAAGGAGATCCTCCAGAAGGATTGCCACAATAGTGATAATAAAGGGGAGAAACTGGTTCCAACCCTTGGCGAACTGCTCACGGAACAGCGACGGCTTCGCGAGTTTGTACCCGGTCTGAAGCAGGATCGCAGCAAGGCAGGCCAGCGGGATAGTATTGAGTTGGGCGCCGAGAAAGAGCACGGCAAGCAGAAGTAGCACGCCATGGAGGAAACTGGAGATCTTGGTCTGACCCCCGAAGTTGATGTTAGCGGAACTGCGGACGATAACCGCCGTGAGCGGCAGACCTCCGATCAGGCCGCTGAGCATGTTCCCGAGCCCCTGTGCCTTGAGCTCGCGGTTGGTGGGGGCGACTCGCTTGTGCGGGTCGAGTTTGTCGACCGCCTCGATGCTCAGGAGGGTCTCCAGGCTTGCGACCACGGCCAGGATCACGGCTGTCTTATAGACGAGAGGATTGCCGAGTGACTTGAAATCGGGTAAGTGGAACTGGCTGAGGAACTCCAGGGGAGAGGAGAGCGGTGGGAGTGAGACCAAGTGCTTGGGCTCGATTACCAGCGCAGGGAAATAACGCGCTGCGGCAGCGTTAAAAAGGACACCCCAGATGACTGCGAGGAGAGGAGCCGGGACCATGCGCAGGATCGCATGGCGACGGATGAGTGGCGTCTCCCAGGCGAAAAGCAGGCAGAGAGAGATGAGGGTGACCAAAGTTGCGCCCCAGGAGATTCCACGGATCGCATTTGTCAGGATCTGAAAGGTCACGCCGGCGGTGTCTCCCATGTAAGACTCGTCGCCCTCCATACTTGTATCGAAGCCAGTGGCATGAGGGATCTGCTTCATGATCAGAATCAGTCCGATCGCCGAGAGCATTCCCTTGATCACCGCAGAGGGGAAAAACGCACCGATCGTTCCCGCCCGGGCATAGCCCAGAATCACCTGAAGTACCCCCGCCAAGACGACGCTCATCAGGAAGGCATTAAATCCGCCAAGCGTCTCGATGGCCGAGAAGACAATGACCGTCAACCCTGCCGCCGGGCCCGAGACGCTGAGCTGGGATCCACTCGCCCAGGCGACCACGAGACCACCTACCATACCTGCGATCATTCCTGAGAAAAGAGGAGCCCCGGAGGCCAAGGCGATGCCTAAACAGAGGGGAAGGGCGACCAGAAAGACGCCGATGCTGGCGGGAATGTCCTGGCGGAGGTTCTCTAGATAGTAGCGGGGTCCGGTATTCATAGTGCTGTCGGTTTCACGTTACCTTGAGCGGGACAAGGGGAGGGAATCTCTCGGGGAAAAGGGCTAATCGATGAACCGATAGATGTTCTCCATCGGGGCATTGTAGTCGAGAGTGATCAGCTCTTTGAGCAAGCCGTTCTCGAGACCATAGACCCAGCCGTGCAGAGTCGGGGCTTTGCGCTCCTTCCAGGCCGTCTGGATCATCGATGTATGTACAAGGTTGTTTACCTGCTCAATGATGTTGAGCTCGATCATCTTGTTACTCCTCTGATCGGGTGGCAGGGCCTCCAGTTCGGTCTGATGCAGCCGGTAGATGTCCTTGATATGAAGAAGCCACTTGTTGGCGATCATCATCCCCGAGTTCTCACGGCTTAATGCCGCCTGAACGCCACCGCATCCGTAGTGACCACAGACGATGATATGCTCTACCTTCAGCACAGAGATTGCGTACTGGAGAACACTCAGGCAGTTGAAGTCGGTGGTGATGACCTGATTGGCAATGTTGCGGTGGACGAAGATCTCGCCCGGTTGGGCGTTGACCACCGTCTCGGCGGGAACACGGCTGTCGGAGCATCCGATCCAGAGGAACTTGGGCCGCTGCTCCTTCGCCAGATTATGAAAATACTCGGGCTCGCGGCTCAGGATTTCCTCGGACCAAGCCTTGTTCTCGAGAAGAAGCCGGGTAGTCAGGTCGTCGGGGTTGAGTGCATGCTTTTCCATTAGAGTAGATAAACATTATCTCGCTGAGCTTATGCAGAAAGCTCAAAAAGAAAAAGCCCCGCCGTTGTCGGCGGGGCCCTTCTTGTCAGTCTAACCCCAAATTTTAGAACGAATACCCAACGCTGGCACCACCGTAGAACCTATTCTCCGGCATCGCTGTGAGCGCCACGGTGTTATAGAGATTGGGCTGGTAGGTATAGGCCACATAGGCCGTCAAGGAGATGGCGCTTGTGATCTTCCAAGTCACCGGCGCGGTGACCTGCCAGTTGTTGAAGCCGTAGAGTTTGGATGCACCTTGCGAGCTGGCCGTGTTGTTGTACCCGAAGGAGATGTTGTACTGGGTATTAGGGTTGAAGCTGACGATATCCTTGTAGAGAGGAACACCGACGGTCAGAGCAGGGCTCAGGAAGCTCGAACCGGCGTTGATACTGGCGTAGTTGTTCGGCGCTGCTTGCCCAAGCTCGTAGAAGTACGCAATGGATGGCACCCAGGAAACGGCACCTGTCTTCACGGTGTAGTTTGCATTGATGTTCACCTCATGTTGGAGGCCTGTTCCACCTGGCTTGTAGCTGCTGATACCACCTGACTCGGTTGGGAATCCGTAGTTGAAGTAGTTGTAGAGAGTGTAACCGCAACCCACGGCCAAGTTGCCGAAGGTGTGGACATAGCTCGGGGAGACATCCAACTCGGTATAGTTGTTACCATTGAAAGGCGAGTTCTGACCCAGAGCAACGCAGAACCAGAGTGGTACTGAGAAGGTGTCGTTAGGTGTGATGTGCCAGACCGGCGTGAAGGTGGCTGTCGCGATCCCCTTGTTTGGGATCCAGTCGACACCACGGAAGTTATACATACTGTCGTATCCAGTGGTCACTGTGCCGGTGAACATGGGAGTGGCAGAGGCCTCGGCGACGGGCTGTTTGAAGTTTTTGCCGGAAGAAACCGAGTTTGTCTCGGCGGCCTGGAGGACTGAAGTGACCGCAACCGCTGTAAGGGCGATCGAAGCAACGCGTGTAGTGAGTTTCATGGTAGGTTTTGTTGGTTTTGGGACTGGTTTAAGTCTTGGAACCAGTAAAAGCAAACGACGTGCCAAGTTCTTTTTAAAACCCACTAACAGAGTAAATCGTCAGACGATCTCAGCAAATCCCTGAGCCGGTTGATCAAAAAAAACCACTGCCGATACCGATAATCAGTTAACTCTTTGGCTTCCAGAGTGCGGCGTCGAGGCAAGCCCAGAGATGGATGATCCAGCCCAGTAGGAAAACCCAGAGAATCCCCGTGAAGACAAAGAAGAGGATGGCGGGCAGCAGGCGCCCCTGAAGGAGTTGTCCCAGTCCGGGGATGAAGAAGCTCGCCAAGGAGGCGATGACATTACCGGCGGTTCCTTGTCCATTGCTCATGGCTGAATTCTTCAATAACAAGGCCAACGCTGTCGAGCTTCTCTCTTGCCTGATGCGGTCCCTCCGTGAAGCCTCTCTCAATATCAACTTATGGAGACTCTCTTCACCCCCGCACATATCCATCTGGCCATTAACCATGTCCCGATCATCGGCCTGGCTGTCGCTTGCCTGCCGGTCCTGATCGGTATTCTTTTCCATAGTCGTGGAGCCCTTGCTTCCGGTCTGCTCGCCGTGATTCTGTGTGCCGGAACCATGCCCTTCATTATGGAGACGGGAGAAGAGGCTTATGAATCCTTTGTTGATGGATCGATCAGTCCCGGGATGGATGTTGCGGGTAAAGCTGCCTTCCGAGAGCACAGCCATCGTGCCAATTTCACCGCCCCTGTGGTCTACGCTGCGGGGATTCTGTCGCTGGTGGCGCTTCTTGCCCTGATCAAGTTTCCCCGTCAGGCCGCATGGATCGGCTGGGCTGTGCTTGTGGGAAGCGCTCTCTCCATCGCCCTGAGCGTCTGGACGGCCGAGGCCGGAGGCCGGATCCGACATCCGGAGTTCCGACCCGAACTGAAACCGACTGCTCAACCTCAACAACAAGGACAAGGCGCTCCCTCGGTGCCAGAACCTATACCCTCACCCTCACCTTCAGCAAGCATGACTCCCCTGCCCCCTCTACCCGCGCCGCCGGCCTATGTAGTGCCAGGCACCTTACTTGCGCCAGCAGGTTCAGGGGCCACTCCCACGACGAACTGAGTGAGCGCTCAGGATGATCGCATGGATCATCTCGCTGGAGAGATCCATGAGCAGGCTGACAAATCCCAAAACCCAAATTCCTCGAGGAATGACACCGCGACTCAGAATAGAGCGGGCTAGATCCTTTCTCACAATGCCAACATATCTCCAGTGTCGTTGGAAAACCACGCCTTTGGTGTCTCGAAAAAACTTGATTAAAAAATAGTCGGGGGGATTTCGCCGTGTGCGGTGAATTACTTCTGGAACGGGAATGGTTCCCGCTCTGAACAAAACATACCACACCCATGAAAACATTGATCAAAGCGGGCGCCATGCTCGCCCTCATTGCTGGACTCGGACTGACGACTGTCACGGCAGCTGATAATGCCTGTGCCAAATGCTGCAAGACCAGCTGCAGTTCCTGCGTAAAGTGCGCCGATGGCAAGTGCGCTTCTTGCTGCAAGAGCTGCTGCAAGTAAGCTTAAGATTCAACGCGGCGGAGGTGGTGCTGAAAAAGCCTGCCTCCGCCCGCTGAGTCACTTACCTTTCAAATGATGAATCCCGAGAACCAACTCTCAGACCTACTGCAGGAGTGGACTCCACCCACGGAGCTTGGCTCCGGCTTTAACCGTTCCGTCTGGGCTCGCATCGAAGCCGCCGAGAGTAATGGTCCCTTGGGCTTACCCTTCTTCTCTTGGCTCCAGCGGCTAGCCGTGCCTCGGATTGCCGCAACCTGCGTTGCCGTGGCCCTCTTCGGCGGCATTTTGGTCGGAGGAATGCAGGCCCGTTCTTCTGAAGAGGAGCGCTATCTTCTCTCGTTGAAACCCTTCGCCTCCGTCACGCACTCGCACTGATTCTCGATCCATGAAACGCGGCTTTCTTATTCTTCTGGTCGTGATCATCGCAGGAGTCGGAGCGGCCTTGGTGACGAGAAATCTTTTGCGAGGTCCATCCTCGGCATGGCTTTGCCATCAGTACGGACTCTCTCCTCAAAAGGCAGGAACGATCGAGGGGCTACAACAACAATACGGCTCTCGATGCGGCCCCTACTGCAACCAGATGTGCGAGGCCAATGCCCGTCTCGAACAACTCTCGCTGGAGGCTGGGCTAGGCAAGCAGAGTATCACTCCGGCACTCCGTGAGGCCGTGGCGGAGACCGATCGTATCCGTACCGAGACACGGATCGTGATGCTCGAGCATTTTTATGCCGTGGCGGGAGAACTCCCTCCCGAGAAACGCAGGGCTTATTTGCTCAAGGTGCTTCCCTTGGTGATCGACTCCTGCGGCTCACGATAAAGGGACCCCTTTCATGTCCGAAACCGAACAGGAGGACCGTGACGCGATGGCTCTTCTGGCTGGCGGAGAGGATCTCGCTCTCAATGCGATCATGGAGCGCTGGAGGCGGCGCCTCATTGCCTACCTCTACCGCTTCACGGGGAATGAAGCGACGGCCTTAGAACTGGCCGAGGAAACCTTCGTGAGAATCTATCAAAGCCGGGCAAAATTCCGGGCGGGCGGTCAGTTCTCGACCTGGCTCTTTGGCATTGCCGCCAATCTGGCCAGGAACCATCTTCGCTGGCAAAGACGCCATCCGACGGTTGTGATCGAGGAAGCCGACACCGTGGCCTCCGAGGGGGATCCGCTAAAGGCTGTCGAATCACGGGAACGCGAGCAGGCCGTGCGCACGGCCATCGCCGCCCTTCCTCCTGACCTCCGTGAGTCCTTAATCTTGAGCGAATACGAGCAACTCTCCCAGTCCGAGATCGCTGTCATCGCAGGATGCTCGGTTAAGGCAGTCGAGCGCCGACTCAGTCATGCCAGGGAACTTCTAAGAAAAGAACTCTCACGCTATCTGCGTGGTTGAAGAAATTTTGATAAATATCACGGGGGATTTCCCCGTTTTCACTCGGGATGTTCAAGCTAGCGAAGCAGAGATGCCTCGGAATCTGGGGTAAGTGTTTTTATTAGGGGAAGGTAAGCGCTTCCACTCCTATCGTGCCTCCCCCTCGTGGTTTAAGTTGCCTCACAGTGGAATCACCCACACCTCCAAAGCCGGTTCAAGGCGGAACGGGTCATGGAGTAACAAATAGACCGCCAATCAAAACCCCATGAAAAATAGAGTCCGTTTCCTATCAGCGGTGGGAATGATGAGTCTTCTCACCATCCTGCCCTCCCAATCGTCATTCGCGGCACCTCCCAAGGATGGAGCCGTGATGTGCGATAAGTGCAAAATGGTCATAGTGAAAGTCCCGAGCCGCGTCACTGCAAAGAGTCAAACGGTCGTCTACCATGATGTGAAGACCATGGAGTGTCCTGACTGCCATTCGGCCATGGAGAACTTCTTCAAGACCGGCAAGCTCAAGCACACCTGCACCCATTGCGGTGGAACAATGACTGTCTGCCACTGATTGGGATGCTCAATGATTAGAGACGGCATTAGACCTCTCCTCGTAAGAGGAGGGGTTTTTTGCTTAGAGGAGATTCTACAAGGGTAAGTGGATTGCTGATGCCTTTGGAGCGTCACATAGAGTGATGCCCTGATCACTTAGCATGCAGCGCCATCAATCTGCCGGCGCGAATTTGAATTTAATCTCTTATAGTTAGTGGCTTTTTGTAGCGGCACGTTGAGGGATTGTCACCATGATGACTCCCATGATGGCGAGTAAGACCGCGGATGCGGTGAATCGACTCAGAGCAAGGCCGCCATGGTCATGCGGCTTGTCTAGGAAATCCCCGACCACTGCTCCTAGGGGACGCGTCAGGATGAAGGCGGCCCAGAAGAGCAGCGTACGCGACAGGGATGTCTTCCAGTAAGTAACTGCCACGATTACAAGCAGACCGCCGAAGATCGCCGCGCTACCCAAGTATCCTAGGCCCGCGGAGTCTGAAGTCCAATCACCCAGAGCCGTTCCCAGAGTCTGGGAGCACATGATCGTGAACCAATAGAAGAGCTCGGCCTTGGGCGTGTTGACAGTCTCTACGGCCACAGTGCCCAGGGTCTTCTTCCAGGCATAGAGCGATGCCAGCAGAAGGCCGAGAAGCAAGGCCGATCCTCCCGTGTAGCCGATGCCGAGCGATCGGTCGCAGAAATCGGCCAGCGTAGTACCGACTGTCGTTGTGGCGATGATGGTCACCCAGTAAATCACCGGATAGAATTTCTTTGCAAAGATCTGAGTCAGGACCGCAATCACGAAGATCACCGCAAAGATTCCTGTGCTCAGGAGATAACCCAGATTGAGAGACATCGAGACGGCATCTCCGCCGGTCTCCCCGAGCGTGGTGGATAGAATTTTTAGCACCCAGAAGCCCATCGTGACTTGGGGAACTTTGCTGAGGGATCCGTTTGTCTGCCTATTCATGTGTTGCCTCCACTGTTACCATTCAAGTTACGTCTCAATATCCTTGGGAAGCTTCAGAGCCAGCAAGCGGAGACTGTTCAGTACCACCAGCAGAGTGCTTCCCTCGTGGGCGGCAACGCCCAAGGTAAGGGGGACTGGAAAGAAAAAAGCGCTGCAGACCATGACGACCACGGTTCCTAGGGCGACCACGATGTTCTGGTTGATGATCTTCTTGGCTTGAACGCTCAAGAGGCGGGCCAGCAGGAAGTTCTCTATTCGATCGTTCATCAGCACAACCTCCGCCTGTTCGAGGGCGGCGTCGGAGCCTCGGGCCCCCATGGCCACGCCAACATCGGCGGCCGCGATACAGGGCGCGTCGTTCACTCCATCCCCGATCATGGCGACGCGGACACTCCCCCCTTCTTTGAGGTTCTCGATAGCCTCGACTTTTCCATCGGGTGAGAGTTCGGAGAGGATCTTGCCAATCCCTACCTTCTCTCCGATCAGTTGGGCCGCCTCCCTGTGATCGCCGGTGAGCATGACCGTGCGAACGCCCTGCTCATGAAGCCTGCGCAGGGTGGTGATCGATGCGGCGCGGATCTCGTCCGAGAAAATCATCCGGCCGAGGAGTCCCTCTCCCGCCACCCAGACGACCGCGCCAGCTGACTTCCCTGCCGGGGGAAGATCGTCTTCGTGGAAGACTCCCAGCCCGAGGACGAGCTTACGGCTACCCATCACAAAGGTCTCCCCATCGATATCAGCACGGACTCCCTTGCCTAGGATGGTTTGGAAGTTCGCCACCTCCATGGCGGGGATACCCCATGTTATGGCGATCCGACGGATCGCTCGAGAGAGCGGGTGCTCGGAGAGGCGTGCCAAGGAATGGGCCACCGAGCGAAAACGGGTTTCATTACCCTTAAAGATTTCGACTTCCGCGAGGGTCAGGTTTCCCGAAGTCAGGGTGCCGGTCTTATCGAGAGCTACAACACCGACATCTGCCAGCGTCTCGATAGCCGCACCTCCCCGGTAGAGGATGCCGCGTCGTGCCCCACTTGCGATCGCCGAGAGGATCGCCGAGGGGACCGAGAGGACCAAGGCGCAGGGAGAGGCCACCACCAGCAAGGTCATCGTCCGGTAGAAGGCGCTGGCCGTACCGTCACGTTTCTCAAAGGGGGCGAGGCCCAGTAGCAGCCACCAGACAAAGAACATGATGGTACAGATTAAGAGGATCGTCCACGTGTAGCCTGTGCCGAATCGGTCCGTGAAGCGCTGGGAGGGGGCCTTCAGGTTCTGGGCATTCTGGATGAGGCGGATGATCTTCTGCAGGGAGCTCTCGCTGGCCGCCCTAAGAACCCTTCCCTCCATGACTCCCCAGAGATTGATTGTTCCGGAGAGGGCTGTGTCTCCGAGGCGCTTCGATACCGGCATGGCCTCACCGGTCATGTTCGACTCATCGCAGGCGCTCTCACCCTTGATCACCTCCATGTCGGCAGGGATCTGTTCCCCGGTAGTGACGAGAATCACCATGCCGGGTGTCAGCTTCTCCACCGGAACGGACTCCTCGACTCCATTGCTGAGGACTCGTGCTGTCTTGGGGGCTCCGCGGAAGAGGGCGTCGATGGCCTTCTTGGTACGCCCCATCGCGAAATGCTCCATGGCACCCGAGGCCGAGAAGAGAAAGAGAAGCAGGGCACCCTCACGCCAGGCGCCGATCACTCCCGCTCCGACAGCCACCGCTAGCATCAGAAAATGGACGTCGAGTTGTCCTTTGCGAAGGCGTTCCCAAGCATCGCCTGCCGCATCCCATCCCCCGCAGAGGTAGGCCAAGAGATAGAAAACCGTGGCCCAAGCTCGGTTGTGGAAGAGAAGTTCACTGATCAGGCCCAGCCCTCCAAAGACGAAACACCCGGCCGCCAGAATCGCCATCAAACGCCACTCCTCGTGGTCATCTTTCTCTTCATTTCCTAATGGGGAGCGTCTCCGCGCGACATACTTCACCCAATACTCAGAGCATCCCCCTCTCAGTCGAGAGATCAGGGAGGGAGTTGAATCCTTCTTGGGCATTACTGAAACCTAGTGAATAGGCTGGAAATGAAAATAGGAGAATCGGATGACGGTGAAGACGCGAAAAACCGGATGGAGAGCCGCTCCATCTTGGCAACCGCGCAGAGACGATGGAGGTGTGGCTGTACTTCGTGCTTCTCGGCACTCGGCTTTGAAAGCGAACAGCACCACCCCCCAGCGTCCAAATCACAGATCCATTTTTTAGAACATTAAGCTAGCAACAACCTTCACAGTGCAGGGGGCGATCAACTGAGCCCCGACAACATTGTTCATCACGGGCAACTCGGCGTCGGCATAGATTCGGATCTTTTTGAAGTCGAACTCGATGCCGGGTGAGAGCGAGAGCTGCTGATAGCCGGAGTTGCCGGTGTTGGCCGCAGGCCCGTAATCGGAGGCTTTGTTGGCAAAGAGGAGCTGCCCGATGGGGCGGATCTTCACGCCCCCCAGACCAAGTCCCGTGTTGTAGATGCCCGCTGCTGCATTCACAGCCAGGCCAGGAATGTATCCGGCTTGGTTGGCAACCGGAGCGTCGAGCTGTGCCTGACTAAACCAGGTCCAGTCGCTGTTTTTCGCAAACTTATGGTAGTGAAAGTAGCCGAAGAGGATATCCATGCTGCCGGTGCCGATCTGGTTAGCTCGTGAGACATTTTGCTGCTGCCAGTAGCCGGTAGGCAGTTTGAGTCCCAAATTGAATCCCGTGTTCATGTTCTCGTTCTTTGAGAATCCGGTGTAGAGGGCATTCACCTGGATGTCTCCCATTCCCCACCATTGGGTGGTGGTTGGGGTGTGGACATGCACATGCTTTCCATTAACCACCTTATTGGAGGCTGCCTCGTAACGGTAGAAACGCTGTGCATAAGGAACCGTCAGTGATGCGCCCCAATTATTGTTCCAGTAGTATTGCACGCCCTGGGTGAGCCAGGAGGTCTGCAGAAGTTCGTCGTGGTTCCTTCCCGCCCCCTTGCCTACTTTCTTCAGACCCTGCCAGTTCTGGCTTTGGGACATGAAGGTGTATTGAGTCCAGGCAATGCCGCCGGGACCGTTTGGGAAGAGGTAGCTGGTACCGACGTCTTGAGAGGTGCCGCATCCTGCGCTGCAGGCCAGTACAGATGGGGAAAGAAGGTTGAGGGCAAGCAGCAGGACAGCTGCGAGGAATGTAGAGAAAAGAGATTTCATGGGAAATGGGTGTTAAATTTTTGTGTTGTGGCGCGTAATGGATGAGCAGGAAGCACGACCTTGAGGGCATCGGTCCTGATCCGGCCTGCACATGACCGGATTTCGATTGGGAACATCGCCCCTCGAGACACATGGTCGCCCTTGAAGTAAGGGGATCCAGCCGCGATGGGGGAGGCGTTAAGCCTGGATGGGCACTGGGACGGGCGGAGCAAAACAGAGCTCCGGCATCGAAACAAAGGGTGCTGGCACGTATGTGAACGGGCTGGAAAGAGGAGAGGGCAGCTCGGATCCCAAGGAGACAACAAAGACCTCTGCTTTCTTGTCGACCTTGAGGGTAACGGGAGCTTTTTCCTCATGCGCTTGGGCTGAGGCAATTTTCTTACACATCGAGCAGGGGTGCTTGCCGTCGAAGGTCTTTGTGACGGCTTCAGCGATGGATCCTGTGCGGGAGAAGTCCTTCATCATCCCAGCCCACGCCACGCTCTGGAGCATGGCCCAGTGACCGCCGGCAATCATAAAGAGAGCCAGCGCCATCACCATGGTCATGATAGGGCGACGGACGTTCATTGGTGTGTTTTATGACACTTGCAGAAAGGATCCGCAATAGAAAATCGACGAATCGAAAAAAATCGTCGGTGAATCGCGAGGGAGCCCATTTTTATGGTCATGCCCCCTATCTTTTCCGACTTTTCATCACTAGCCACCGCCTGATTCCATGATAGATTTACACGGATGAAGTTGCACATTTTGACGGCTTTCGCATGCACTACGTTGCTCTCGGCAACTATCCATGCCGCCGAACCAATCCCCTATCCTTCGACAAAATGCATCGTGTCGGATGAAAAGCTAGGAGAGATGGGGCCACCCATCATGGTCGATTACAAGGGGCAGCAGGTCGGCTTCTGCTGCAAGTCGTGCATCGGTGACTTCGATAAGGAGCCCGCAAAGTATCTCGCCAAGCTCAAAGCTCCGGCCAAACCATGATGCCTGTTTTTTCATTTCCCACAGTTCTCGACCTTCGACTCTCGACCCTCGATTCGGTTGCTCAGTGCCTCGGATTGCCCTGAAAGTCTTCAGCCTTCAGCATAAACACCTATTTTCATGTCCGATTCCCGTTACGATTCTCTAGCCCGAGTGCTCACCAGCCACTCCACGAAGCTGAAGGCCGGTGAGCGTGTCCTCATCGATGTTGCCGACACGCCGGAGGAGTTCGTGATAGCCCTGATCCGCGCCGCCCGCGCTGCCAAGGCGGAGCCACATGTGGTGATGCACTCAGGACGGATCAGTCGCGAGTTGGCATTGGGTGTCACCGGCTCTCAGGCCGAAACCATGGCCTCGATCGATCTCGCTCGCCTGAAGAAGATGCAGGCCTATATCGCCGTGCGTGGTTCCCAGAACATCTCCGAGATGGCTGACGTGCCGCACTCCCAGATGGCTCTGCTCTCCGCGAAGCTCCGTCCTGCCCTTGACTACCGGATCAATAAGACGCGCTGGGTTGTCCTGCGCTGGCCGACTCCCTCAATGGCCCAGCAGGCGCAGATGAGCACGGAAGCCTTTGCCGAATTTTTCTTCCGTGTCTGCACACTGGATTATGCCGCAATGATCCCGGGCATGAAGGCCCTCAAGGCGCTCATGGACAAGACCGACCGTGTCGAGATCACGGGGCCGGGCACCGATCTGCGCTTCAGCATCAAGGGGATCGGCTCTGTCATCTGCGGCGGCGAGCACAATATCCCGGATGGTGAGGTCTTCTCCTGTCCGGTGAAGGATTCCGTAGAGGGTCATGTCACCTTCAATGCACCGACGCTGAACCGCGGGATCGCCTTCGACAACGTGCGCCTCGAGTTCTCGAAGGGGAAGGTCATCAAGGCAACAGCCAACAATACCAAGGCGCTAAACGAGATCCTCGACACGGATGCCGGAGCCCGCTTCATCGGAGAGTTCTCGCTAGGGTTCAATCCGCATATTCTTCACCCGATGCGCGATATTCTATTCGACGAGAAGATTGCCGGATCGTTCCACTTCACCCCCGGCCAGGCCTATGACGTTGCTGGTAATGGCAACAAGAGCGCCGTGCACTGGGATATGGTCTGCATTCAGCGCAAGGACTACGGCGGCGGCGAGGTCTGGTTTGACGGGAAGCTGATCCGCAAGGACGGCCTTTTCGTGCCACCTGCGCTTCAGGCCTTGAATCCCGAAAGACTCCTTGGCAAGAAGGCCTCTCCCGCCAAGAAACGGTGATAGCAGCAAGTCGGGACCCGGAAACACAGTAATGATACTCTGGCGCTACATCCTTGAGACGGTCCGGAAGTTTCATGAACTTCTCGATGCTAAGGACGCCCCGCATGCAGTGGCGGGGGGAACGGCGATCGGGATCTTCTTCGGATTCTTGCCCATCTTCGGACTCAAGACCCTCAGCGCCATGGGCGTCTCTTGGGTCACCCGCTGCAGCATGGTCGCGTCGGTGATCGGGGTTTCCGTGCATGACCTGCTCTTTCCGTTCTGGCCGCTGATTCTACGTTGGCAGTTCCAGATCGGCTTCTGGCTTATGAGTCATCCCCATCATTTCGCGCCAAAGCTTACGCGGGGAGATTTCAAGTTTTCCGAAATCTTTCAATGGGACAATTTTGTCAATATTGGACTTCCCCTGGTGATTGGAGGAACAGTGATTGCAATCCCAATCTCAGTAATCTTCTACCTCGGGGTGTTGGCCATCATGCGTTTTCGGCAGGCTAAAAAAGCGCAAAGGAAATCCGAAATGGTTGCTGAAAAAATGGGGGAGGAAGCCGTTTCGGAGATCACTGACAAGGCATGGGAGCAGCCCTGATCGATTCGGATCTGAGCTCTATTCAGAACTCCTGCTTGATCCAGTCGGTTGATTCCACGACCTGGTAGTCGCGGTGCCAGATGCAGGATTGGAAACGGGTAAGAACTTATTGCCGTAGGAATGAGTGAAAGAGTGAAAGTGACAAGAGCATAAAACGGCCCTTAAAGGATGCCATCTGATTCGGCGCTTCCCAATACCAACAGGAAAAGCCTATATTTTGCCCCCCAATCTCAATTTTTATGGCGGATCCTATTCTCACTTTTGGCCTTCCTTCCGGCAGCCTCATGGAAGCAACCCTCTCGCTCTTCAAGCGGGCAGGCTTTTCCATTTCTGGGACCAGCCGCTCTTACCGCCCGCTCGTGGATGATCCGGAACTGCGCCTTCGCATGCTGCGCGCTCAGGAGATCAGCCGCTATGTGGAGGGGGGATTTCTGGATTGCGGCATCACCGGGCGCGATTGGGTCGAGGAGAACGGCTCCGATGTCGAGGTGCTCGCCGAACTTCCCTACAGTAAGGCGACGGCCAATCCCACCCGCTGGGTGATCGCAGTTCCCGAGGACTCTTCCTATAAATCGGTCAAGGATCTGGAGGGGAAGCGCATCGCCACCGAGGCGATCGGCCTCACCCGCCGCTACTTCGAGAGCCACGGGGTGAAGGCGGAGTTTGAATTCTCCTGGGGCGCTACCGAGGTGAAGGTCCCCGATCTGGTCGATGCGATCGTTGACATCACGGAGACTGGATCCTCGCTTCGCGCGAACAATCTCCGGATCCTCGAGACGATTATCGAGTCCTACCCGGTCTTTGTGTCCGGGAAGGCCGCCTTCGAGGACAAATGGAAGCGGGAGAAAATGGAGAAGATCGCACTTCTTCTGGTCGGTGCTCTCACGGCACGCGACAAGGTCGGCCTCAAGATGAACCTCCCCCGCATAAAGTTGCAGAATCTCCTCGACGCACTACCCGCTCTCCGCAATCCTACAGTTTCGCCTCTGGCCCAAAACGACTGGGTGGCTGTGGAGACTGTCATCGACGAAAAAATCGTCCGGGAGATCATACCGCAACTGAAGTCACTCGGTGCCGAAGGCATCATCGAATACCCTCTGAACAAAGTCGTCTACTAAGGCGACTCAGACCTACAATTCTACGCAAGTAGTCCAGAACCGAACACAGCCCGATGGGATCAATCAAAAAGAAACGCAAAGCTAAGATCGCAAAGCACAAGCGCCGCAAGCGCATGAAGCTGAACCGCCACAAGAAGCGCCTGCGTTATAAGTCCTAGTAAAGCTAGGCCCCGTTTAGGGCAACGCTTCGCCAGAGAATCGGCGGAGAAAATTTCAAGAGAAGGCTTCCGAAGAATACTTACGGAAGCCTTTTTCGTTTTTTAGGCTGAGGCTTCCGCACTAGAATACTCACAGTGATGAAGGGGATAAAAGGGATGAGGAGCTGCAGCCGAGGGTATCTGCATTCTAGGGGGTAATTTCATCCCCCTTCATCCCTGTGAATTACTCGGGTCTCAGGCCCCGATGTCGCGGCGGAGCTGCTTCCCCTCGAAGGCAATCTTGTCGGCAGCCGCATAAGCTTTCTTCCGAGCTTCCTCAAGTGTTGAGCCGAGTGCCGTGATACCAAGGACGCGTCCTCCACTCGTGACAACCTGACCATCTTTCAAGGTGGTGCCGGCATGGAAGACAACAACATCAGGATCGGCAGATGCTTCCTCGATGCCAGTGATCACCTTGTTCTTCTCGATCGGCCCGGGATAGCCGCCGGAAGCCAGCACGATACAGACTGCAAAACGCTCGTCCCAGACGGGTGTAGTTTCGGATAGCTTCCCATCGATGGTGGCATCGATCAGATCGAGGAGATCGCTTTTCAGTCGGCGCATCAGAGACTGCGTTTCCGGATCGCCAAATCGGCAGTTGAACTCCAGGACCTTTGGGCCTGTCGGCGTCATCATCAGTCCGGGGAAGAGCATCCCCTGGAAGGGAAGGTTATCGGCCGAGAGCCCCTTCACGAAGGGTTCCAGAACTTCTCGCTTGAGTCGCTCCTGCATCGCGGCATCGACGACGCCAGAGGGACTGATCGTCCCCATCCCGCCGGTATTCAGTCCCTGATCTCTCTCGAGGGCTCGCTTATGATCCTTGGCATCGGGAAAGAGGAGATAGTTTTTCCCATCGATCAGCGCATGAAGAGAGCACTCCGGGCCGGTCAGAAACTCCTCGATGACCACGGTGTCACCAGCCTCACCGAAGATCTTTTCGATCATGATCTCACGGATAGCTGCCTCAGCCTCCCCCTGAGTATGGGCAATCACCACCCCCTTGCCGAGAGCCAGTCCATCGGCCTTCACGACCATCGGATAACTTGCGTTGGCGCAATGAGTCAGAGCGGCTTCCGGGTTGGAGAAGGTGGCCGAGGCCGCCGTTGGAATCCCGTGACGGATCATGAATTCCTTGGCAAACGACTTCGAGGATTCGAGTCGGGCGGCAGCTACCACGGGCCCAAAGACACGAAGGCCCTCTTTTTGAAAAAGATCGACGATCCCAGCGGCGAGCGGGTCATCGGGACCGACAAGAGTCAGATCGACCTGTTCCGACTTGGCGAGTGCCAGCAGACCGGGAAGATCGCTCGCTGCGACCGGATGATTGATGGCGAACGCCGCTGTCCCTGCATTCCCTGGGGCGCAAATAAGCTCTGTCACACGCGGGCTCTGAGCCAGCTTCCAAAGAAGGGCATGCTCACGGCCACCCGATCCGATCACGAGAATTTTCATCGTGAAAAGATGAACCGCCCAGGCTTGTTCTGTCGAGAACGCTGAACTCTTACTTCTGCTCGAGCGGATGGCGTACGTCGGGTAGGATGGCGGTGATGGAAACCTCGATCTCCCTTTCCTGACCCAGCATATTCAGCAGGATCGCCACGCGTTCACGAGCCGGCAGGACACGGGTGACCAGGGCGCGGACTCCCAGGAAGGGACCCTCAATCACCCTTATCTCCTCTCCCTCCTTGATTTCGCAGGCGATCTCTACGGTCTCGTTGTCAGCCACATGGTGTCTTAGGTCAGTGATAATCAAGTCATCCAGAACGGCTGGCCTGTTACCGAAAGAGAGCGTCTTGGCAACACCGCTGGTCGCGGCGATGCGACGGTAAAGCTCCGGATAGACAAAGCGGACAAAGATGTAACCGGGAAACATCGCCTCGTTCACCCAGGCTACGCCTGTCGAACGGGCCCGCTTGAAGCGGATCTTAGGACAGAAGACCTCAAGCCCCAGTTCTCCGCGGAGCAGTCGAGTCGCCACAACTTCCTGCTTGGGTCTGGTTTTTACGCAGTACCAGAGCAATTCATGAGAGAATTGGGGAGTAGATGTTTCTGGGGCTGACATGTCTCTATCCTGCCATGATTGATCACATCCCGCAATGCACTCGCAATTGTGGCGAAATCGTGACATAGCGAATCTTGGAGAAATCGAAGTTAGGTTTTACACAACATCTTGTGTCTGATGAAGAACTCTACCACTACAGGAGCGTTTGGATCTCCGATGTCCATCTGGGCACCCGCGGATCCCAGGCGACGGCCTTGCTGGGGTTCCTCCGCACGTTTGAGTGCGACACGCTCTATGTCGTTGGTGACCTAATCGATATATGGGCGATGAAGCGCGGTGTCTACTGGACCCAGGAGCACAGCGACGTGATCCAGAAAATCCTGCGCAAAGGCCGCAAGGGCTCCAAAATCATCTACATCCCGGGCAATCATGACGAGCGGATCGCTGATTTCACGGGTGACTATGCCAATGTCCACATCCAGTCGCGTGCCTTTCACACGACGGTCGATGGCCGGAAGCTTCTAGTGGCACACGGCCATGAACTCGATACTGTTGTCCAGAACCTCGGATGGCTGGCCCATGTGGGCGATATCGGCTACACACTGCTTTTACAGCTCAACGGCCCGGTGAATTTTTTCAGAAGGCTGGTCGGCCAGGGTCACTGGTCGCTGAGCGCCTACGTGAAGAGCAGCGTGAAGAACGTGGTGAACTTCATCGGCGGTTTCGAGGAGTCGATGGTGCACTTCGCCTCCGACGCTGAGGCCGACGGGATCATCTGTGGTCATATCCATACGGCCGCGATGCGCAAGATCAAGGAGCTCGATTACTACAACACCGGTGACTGGGTGGAGAGCCTCACAGCGCTTGTAGAAGAGGATGATGGCAAGCTCAAGCTACTCAAGTTCTCCTCCTCCGGGGAGCTTATCCAGACGCTGGCCGTCTGCGGATCCACGGAGGGGATCGTTGTGAATGAAGAGCCTTTCATTCCTGAGTTCCCAGCTGAACCGCTCGCAGTCTGAAAAAACTGGCGGGACTCCCCGTCACAGCTTATTTAGATAGGCTGTTCGATGACCATCTGCCTGCTCAAATCCAAGATCCATCGCGCCGCAGTCACGGGCGCCTCCGTCGACTATGAGGGAAGCCTCACTATTGCCTCCGATCTGGCGGAACGTGTCGGCCTGCTACCTTACGAGAAGATCCTGGTTGGGAATATGGGGAACGGGGAGCGCTTCGAGACCTATGTGATCTATGGCCCTCATGGATCTGGAGCTATCGAGCTCAATGGAGCCACCGCCCATCTCGGCAAGATCGGCGACAGGCTTACGATCATGTCCTATGCATGGCTCTCCGAGCAGGAGGTTGCCCGTCATAAACCCTTGGTGATCCTGCTCGACGAGAAGAACGCCGTGATCAGGGCCTAGGGTATTTCGTATTTCGTATTTCGTATTTCGTATTTCCTTAGGGAGCGGCCCCGACCGGCACCCGTTTTGTGAGGGGAAACCAAGGGATCAGGAATATCCCGCAAGCGCAGAGGATCCCGCAAAGGGGAATCGCGAAGCCGATGCCCATGCGATCAGCTACCCAGCCGGCAATCCAGCTACCGATGGCAAGCGATCCCTGGAATGTCATGAGATAGAAGGAAATCGTTCGGCCCCGTACCCAATCCGGAGAGCAGAGCTGCACGGAGACATTGTGGTTCACGGCGACGACGATCCAGCAGAGGCCGCCGCCGAACATAGCCATGGCGACAAGTGTCGGGCTTCTTCCTAAACCCACAACAACCACGCAGGCAGAAAAAATACCCAAACAGACGCCCACCATCGTATCGATCGGGAAGCGCCGCCTCATCACAGGGATAAAGATGGCCCCGAGGACTGATCCGACGCCGAAGGCACTCAGGAGAATTCCATAACCCGTGGCACCGGTTCCCAAATGGTCGCGTGCCACGACGGGAAGTAGCGCCAGAACTCCAGATCCCGTCAGCATGAAGAAGCAGGTGCGCAGCAGGATGCCCCTGATAAGTGGCGTTTCCTTCAGGAATTTCCAGCCCTCCTCCAACGAGTGGAGCACGACTCGAGGGGTTGCTTTTCCTTTTGATTGGGGAACGAGATGAGAGGGAACGCGCCAGAGTCCTGCGAGCACGGCCAAAAAAGAGAAGGCATTGATGGCAAAGACCCAAGCTGCTCCCAAGGCACCCACAAGGAAACCTCCCAGCGCCGGACCGATCGATCGGGCGAGATTGAAGCTGATGCTATTAAGCGAGACGGCGGCGGCGACCTTATCCCGGGTCACCAGATCCTGAAGCAGGGTCTGCCATCCTGGCAGATGGATCGCCGAACCCATACCCAGCAGGAAAAGCAGCACCAGAAGTTGTATGGGGCGCAAATGCCCATTCCAAGTCATCACCGCCATGAGACCGGCCATGGTCATCATCCAAAGCTGGGCTCCAACCAGCAGCCTGCGCCGGTTGACAAGATCGGTCAGCACTCCGCCGGCCAAGCCAAGTAGAAAGGCCGGAAGGCTAGCCGCCGTCTGGACCAGGCCAATCAGGAGAGGGGATGTTGTCAGTGTCGTCATGAGCCATGCTGCCGCGGCCGCATGCATGAGAGTCCCCAGATTGGAGAGGAAGTTGGCAATCCAGAGATCCCGAAACTCAGGCTGGCGAAGGGGGGCAATGCCAGAACCGAAAAGCTTGTCGCTCATCGGAAGATGAAAAGTCCCAGATGCCTCATAGTGATATGGGAGGCATCCTCCCATGAAAGCCTTGTTTCGGGCGAGTGGGATCAGCTCGCCTTGGCAGACTGGCTTAGCCAGTAGAATTTAACGCTTGGCTATTGCCGCGTTGACCACGGTCTTAGTCTTCTGCGCCTTGGCTTTCACTTTCAGTGCAGCTGCTTCGTGGTGATGCTTGTCGAGACCGTCAGCGCTCAGGTCACGATCCTGTCGCGAAGTATGAACCCGGTTTTCCATAGCTGCTTCGCTTTTGATCCGGGTGTTTGATTTGTGGGATGTGGTACTCATAGGTTACGAGTTCATCTTCCTTCAGAAGCAAAACAATTCAACCGAGATGGGCTAATCAATCGACTTATTCACAACCTCGGATCATCAACAAAAGTTGATGGAAACTGACATAGGTGTCCCCAGATCAGAACGACAGATTCGATGCAGGGCTAGGTACGCGAGAGCCGCTGTAGTTCTCCTACAGCAAGCGAGTAACACAACCTTAGCCCTCTACGACTTCGTCTTCTTTTTGTGATACCACCGGTGCAATTCCCTGCAGTTTCTCCCCCTCGGGCAGATTGATCAGACGCACGCCCATGGCATTCCTGCCGGTCTCGCGGATCTTGTCGACGGGAGTGCGGACCATCTGACCACCGGAGGTAATCAGCATAATCTCGTCGGAATCAGTGACGGAGAGCGCTCCGACCACGCACCCCACCTTGTCCCCGGTCTTCATGGTGATGATGCCTTTGCCGCCGCGCGATTGCTTGCGGTACTCCTCGAAGGAGGTGCGTTTGCCGATACCGTTCTCGCCTGCCACAAGCAGCATGCAGTCGTTGCGGACAAGGCTGACGGAGACGACCTCGTCGCCTTTATTGGGACGAATGCCCCAGACACCGACGGTCTTGCGACCCTGGTCGCGGAGCTCTTCTTCGCTGAAGCGGATACTCATGCCCTCCTTGGTGACTAGGACAACCTCGTCGTGGCCGTCCGTGAGAGACGCGGAGATAAGGACATCCCCCTCCTCGATCTCGATGGCGATGATGCCTCCCTTGCGGATGTTGGAGAAGTCTCCGAGGTTCGACTTCTTCACAATGCCACTGCGTGTGGCGAAGAAAATGTGCTTCTCGGGATTCCAGGTGGTCTCGACACCTCCTGCACCACCGCTGGTAGTAGACTCGATGCGAAGTGTGGCGGCGACCTGTTCACCCGACTGGAAGTTGAGGATATTCGCAATGGAGCGGCCCTTGGCCGTACGACTCATTTCGGGAATCTCATGTACTCTCTCGACGTAGCAGCGGCCTGTCTTTGTGAAGAAGACAAGGTAGTCATGCGTGCTGGCGGTAAAGAGATGCTCGACGAAATCACCCTCCTCAGCATCGGTCTGAGCCTCACGCGTAGTCATTCCAATGACTCCCTTACCACCACGCTTCTGCGAACGGTAGGCGCTGACGGCTGTGCGCTTAATAAATCCCTTGTGGGTGACAGTAATGATGCAGCCTTCGTTAGCGATCAAATCTTCAATGGAGATCTCTCCCTCCTCAGGAACAAGTTCGGTAAGGCGGGGGCCGGCGTGCTTGTCACGGATCGCCTTCAGCTCGGTCTTGATGATCGTAAAGACGCGCTCTTCGCGGGCCAGGATATCGACCAGGTCAGCGATCGTGGAGAGAAGCTGCTGATACTCGGTGTTGAGCTTGTCTCGTTCAAGGCCAGTGAGCTGGTAGAGGCGCAGCTCGAGGATGGCATCGGCCTGAGGCTCGCTGAAGCAATACTGCCCCTTCTCATTGAGCCGGGACTCCTGACGGAGCAGGATGCCGAATTTCTCGATCTCTTTCTTGGAGAACTCGATGGCCAACAGGCGGGTGCGGGCCTCGTCGCGGTTCTGGGAATCGCGGATGATCTTGATGAAGTTGTCGAGATTCGCGAGGGCGATCAGGTAGCCCTCAAGCTTCTCGGCGCGGGTCTCGGCCTCACGGAGGAGGAAGCGGGTGCGACGCAGGATGACCTCGCGGCGGTGCTCGATGAAGCAGGCGATGGCTTCCTTGAGCGAAAGGAGCTTCGGACGCCCTCGGTCGATCGCCAGCATCGAGATCGAGAAGGAGGACTCGAGCGCGGTGTGCTTGTAGAGGTTATTGATAACGACCTTTGGAATAGCATCCCGTTTGAGCTCGATGACAACACGGGTATTCTCGTCAGACTCATCGCGGATAGCGCTGATGTCGGTGATGATCTTCTCGTTCACCAGACCTGCGATGCGCTCGACAAGGGTAGCCCGGTTGACGTTGTAGGGAATCTCAGTGATGACGATCTGCTCGCGACCGCCCTTGATCTCCTCCACGCCGGCACGTCCTCGGACCTTCACGGAGCCACGCCCGGTCTCGAAGTATTGCCTGATACCGCCGACGCCGCAGAGCTGGCATCCCGTCGGGAAGTCAGGACCCTTGATGTGCTTCATCAACTCGTCGAGCGTGATGTCGGGATTATCGACCTGGGCACAGACCGCATCGATCGTCTCGCCGAGGTTATGCGGAGGGATATTGGTCGCCATGCCGACCGCGATGCCAGTGCCACCATTGACGAGAAGGTTCGGGATCGAGGCTGGGAAAACGGTCGGCTCCTCGCGTGTGTCATCGTAGTTCGGAACGAAATCGACCGTGTCGTGATCCATGTCCTCCATGAGGACAGCGCCGAGGGGCCGCAGGCGTGCCTCGGTGTAACGCATAGAAGCCGGAGGGTCACCTTCGACGGAACCGAAGTTGCCCTGCCCCTCGATGAGAGTCTCGCGCATTGCCCAGGTCTGGGCCATGTGGACGAGAGTGGGATAGATCGCCTGGTCACCATGGGGGTGATAGTTACCCATCGTCTCTCCAACGATCTTGGCGCACTTGAGGTGCTTGCGAGTCGGCATGACCCCGAGCTCGCTCATGGCAAACAGGATGCGGCGCTGGGAGGGCTTCAGACCATCGCGGGCATCGGGAAGCGCCCGGGAAATGATAACCGACATGGAGTAATCGAGGAAGGATCTGGAAATCTCTTCGGCGACATCGATCGGTTCGACTTTTTCGTTCTGGTTATACAAGGTATTGGGCCTAAGGGGTGGTTTGAGATTGAGTCCCTACAATATATAGGAGCGAAGCAGTGCGGGGAAAGTACGAAAGTGGAAAAGTCAAAGGTTCCAACTGATAACACTGGCGTATCGGGGAAACCTTCCCACTTTTTCACCTTTTACTTTTGCACCAACTTCTCGAGCTCCTTAACCCTGTCATACAGTTTGTGGAGCTGGGAAATATAGAAATTTGTCTGCTTGAACTCCTTCATCGGCTTTGCAGGGGCGCCGATCAACATCGAGCCCGCTGGGACATTCTTGGAGACACCGGCTTTGGCTCCCAGCACGGCCTTATCACCGATTTCGATATGCCCGGCGAGGCCGACCTGCCCCGCTAGAGTGACATAGGAGCCGATCCGCGTGCTGCCAGAGATCCCGACTTGTGAGCAGATGATGGTGTGAGAACCGATCTGCACATTGTGGGCAATCTGCACCAGATTATCGATTTTACTCCCCTCGCCGATAATGGTGCGTCCGAAGCGGGCGCGGTCGACGGTGGTATTGGCTCCGATCTCGACGTCATCACCGATCTCAACAATGCCGGTCTGGGGAATCTTGACATGGCGTCCCTCCTTGAACTCGTAGCCGAATCCACACGATCCGATAACTGCACCCGGTTGAAGAATGACGCGGTTGCCCAGAATGCAACGCTCGCGGATGATCGCTCCGGGATGTAAATGACATCCCTCACCGAGATGCACCTCACTGCCGATGAGACATCCAGCTCCGATCACGGAACCGGAACCGATCACGGCTGAATCCCCGATCACGGCCAGTGGCCCCACGGAAACCCGCTCACCTAGTTTTGCGGAAGAAGAGACGACAGCCGAAGGATGGATGCCGGGTTCAGCCACGACTTCGGGTGGCGCAAAGGCCGACACCACGGAGGCGAAGGCCGTGGAGGGATTTTCAACATTCAGGAGTACCGGTCCGATCTCCTCTCTAAACTCCAGAGGAACGAAAACTGCACTAGCCTTGCTCAGACGGAGTTGGGCCAGATAGCGGGGGTTTCCGAAGAAAGTGATGTCACCCGGGCGAGCCTCCTGCAAGGAGGCAACACCTGTGATTTCCAACTCGCCCGAACCGGTCGGGGCCTCGAATCCCGCGAGTACTGCTAATTCCAGCAGTCTCATGGGAAAGTGAACCGTGGCAACGGGGTTGCCGGATTATTTCGCGGCGGCGGTCTTAGCCGGGGCGTTCTTGTTCAGTGTCGTGATCACGTCCTGACTGAAGTCGAGATCATCACGGGAATAGAGAATAACGGGTACGGCGCCGGCGCTCAATCCGGATTTGTCAAAGACGATGTCATAGCCCTTGGCTTTCACAAGATCGTTCACGGTCTTCATGATGTCGTCGACGATGTCCTTGCGCATACGGAGGAACTGGTCCTGAAGTCCCTTCTGCTTGGAGGTGCGATAGTCAGCAATCTCCTTGTCGAGTGCGCGTGCGGCAGCAACTTTGGTCTGCAGTTCCTTTTTCTTGGCTTCAGCGTCATCTTTAGCCAGGTCGGGTTTCTGGATGTCGGTATTCAGCTGACTGATATCCTTCATGCTGGCCTTGAGGGTTTCCACACGTCCATTCAGGTCGTCATTGGCCGTCTTCTCAGCGGCAGAATATTTGTCTTGGGCGTCCTTGGTCTTGTAGTACTCGCTGAAAACACGGTTCATGTCGACGGTGCCGAATTTAACCTGTGCATTGGCAAAACCCGCGCCACCAAGGACGAAAAGTGCCGCGAGCAAAGAGATACGGGTGATGGATGTCATGATGTGATGAGTTAAAAATTAAGTCGTACTTATAGTCAACACTAGAAGGTATAGCCAACATTAAATTGAAACTGGCCGCTTGTCCTATTCCAGGAGTCGGTCATGACGGGATAACCCCAGTCGATACGAATCGGTCCAACCGGCAAATCGATGCGTGCTCCGATACCGACGTCGCCGTTCAGTCCGCCGGAATTGTAAGATTGCCCATTTGCAGCGGTGGTAACGGACTGTGGATTGATATCCCACGCATTGGCATTCACATAACCCCAATCTGTAAAGATCGCTCCTCGAAGACGTGGGATGATCGGAAAGGTCAACTCTGCGGTTCCATAGAGCGAGGTGCTGCCACCGACAGGATTTCCGTAAAAATCCTTGGGACCAACACCTCTGAAGACGAAGCCGCGCATGTCGTTGGCACCACCAAGGTAGAGTTGGTCGAAGATCGGTGGAGTATTTGTCCCCTGTGTGCCACTTCCCCAAGTATTTACCACACCCACGGAACCCTTTGTGAGGAGAATCATGTCCCACGGAAGGGGGAAATATTTCTTAGCATCGAGCGAGATGCCGTAATCCTGGACTGTTCCGCCAAGCCCGCCTCCAGCCACGAATCCAGTCAGGTTAATCGACTGCCCCTTACGCGTGAGGAAGAGACTGTCGCGGTTATCAAAATCAAACCCGAGCAAGATACAACTCTTCGTGTAAATGGAGTTGTTGGCTGCATTCTGAATGGCCCCCTGTTGCTGTTGTTGCGAAGTCACACCCTGACCGTTTCCGTAATTGCCTGTTAAATTATAAATATTGATATTCTCAAGGCGGTATTCACCGCGTAGCGCAGTGAAGGGAGACAGTGCCTTGCGGGCTTGAAGCGCTCCGCCGAGGTTCGACTGGCTGTAAACCGGACTCAGGAAGGTAGCGGCATGGTAGTAAAACTCGCCGCCCACGGAGACCTTATACCCCATGAACCACGGCTCGGTAAGCGACATGGTGAAATCCTGACGCTGCAGACCGTACTGGCCGCGGATACGGAAACGCTGCCCGGCACCGGTGAAGTTGGGCCAGTTGAGGAGGTCAAAGTTGGACTGCTGTATTTCTGCAAATCCAACCAAACTATCGATGGAGCTGAAGCCAGCTCCGAAATTGAAAGATCCGGTCTTTTTCTCATCAACGATGACATCAAGATCCTTGCGGCCCGGAACCAAGGTATCCACAGGCACGGTGTCGACCTTTGAAAAGTAGTTGAGATTCATCAACCGAGTCTTGCTGACGTCGACCAGCGTGGTGTCGAAGATTCCTCCGGGTTGGACGGCCAATTCACGGCGGATGACTTTGTCCTTGGTCTTCGTATTGCCCTGAACATTGATCAGATTCACATACGACTGAACTCCTTCATCTATGCGATACGTGAGATCTATCTGTCCTTGGCCGGCGGGGGTGATCTGCGGTTGGGCGACCATGTCGACATACCCTCGTGAACCGTAGTAATCGCGAATTTTCTTTAAATCAGCACCCATACCATCCGGCGTGTAGAGGGATCCATTCCTCATCTTGAGGTAGCGAACCAGATCAGCAGGAGACAGGATGGTGGCACCGTCGATGGCGAGCTTGTTTACGCGGTACTGCGTTCCCTCGGATATGGAAACCACGAGATCGACACCCTTGCCGTTCGGCAGCGGCGTGGTCTGGACATCGGAAACACGCATGTCTGCAAATCCCTTATTCTGGTAGAGGGTGCGTATCGCTTCCTTGTCCTCGTCCATCTGGGAGGGAGTGAGGCGCCCCGCCTTGGTCAGGAAAGAAAGCAGGTTGGCCGTCTTGGTCTTCATGACTTTCATCAGATCCTTCGGAAGAACCGAGTCATTTCCGGTAAAGGAGATACGGCGAATGACGAGCTTCGGCCCCTCATTGATCACAAAAGCGACCTTCGTCTTCTTGTCGGGAAGCTCCGTGGACCTCGTATCGACCTTCACCTCGCTATAATTCTTATCCTCATAAAGCTTGAGGATCTTCTGACGGTCATCGTTGAGTCGCTCGTCGCTAAGGGGCTCGCCCGGCTTGGTCGCGATTTCCTTACGGATCTTTGAGTTGGGAATGGCCTCCGCCCCCTCGATAATGACCTCGCCCACCGTAGCCCGTCCCTGGAGTAGAACAGTCACCTTCAGTCCTCCGGCGATCGGTTCTGCAAAGATACGGGCGTTGGAAACCTGACCCGTGGCATAGAGAGACTTGATATCCTCTTCGACAAGACGATCGTTATAAAGCGCGCCCGGCTTGGTCGCCAGATTGTCCAGGACACGTTGCTTACTGAGCGTAGTCGGTCCCACGAACTGGACATTGATCTCCTGAATCAACGGAGCCTGACCTGGAACTTGGGCATCCAATCGCGCTCCGGGCAAAAAAACTAAAACTGCCGCTACTACAAGTCGTGCAAACCAGAAAATACAAAGGGACTTCATGGATCGTTAGTGAGATCGATTGGGAAATTATAGGGAATCAGAGAAGAGGCTCGCCTTGGTGATGGCAAGAGCCCGCAATTAGATGAGGGAGGGGGGTACTGTGGTCAAGACGCTATTTTTTCAATGTCTAGAGAATGGTTAAGGAATGGCTAGACGAGTTCTTTTAAAATTGCCGGAATTTCCGCAAGATTCGTGATGGTGTGGTCCGGAGTGACCTCCGCTTGTTCCTCGGAACCGGGAACCCGAATCCAGATCGAACGAATGCCCGCGTTCCGGGCTCCAACAATATCGCGCTCAAGGCTGTTTCCGACCATCACCGCCTCTTCGGCTGAAACTCCGAGTTCGGTAAGCAGACGATGAAAAATCTCCGGCTTGGGCTTTCCTATCCCATGCTCGCCGGAGACCGCAATGGCCTGAAAAAATTGTTCCAGCCCCGAGGATGCGATCTTCTCACGCTGCAGATCAGGCGCGCCATTGGTCAGAAGGGCAAGCTTGTAGGAAGGGGAGAGTTCAGACATCAGTTCCCTTGCACCTGGCAGCAACCGCTGACGGGCACGGCGGGTGGCGGCAAATTCCAAGGAAAGCATCGCAGCAGCATCTTCTGAGGCATTCGTTTCTTGGGCGGCAAGAGACTTGGCAAAGACCTCGACCCGGTAAGCTGACGCCCATTCCCTCAACGCCGTCAACTCGGGGGAATCCCCAGTAAATCCTCCCCAGAGACACTCGAAGGCACTGATCCCAATCGAGCGACAGAAAGGGCGACTCTCTCCCTCTGCCCAGAGAGATCGCGCAATCGCCATGGCGTCGGTCGCAAAACGAGCGGGTTCTGCTTCAAAACGAGCAGAAGCCACCGCAGCAACATGGGCAAAGGTTTCGTGAGAGACCGCCTCGTCGACGGCTAAGGTATCATCAAGATCAAAGAGAAGGGCGCGAATTGCCATAAGAAGGAATCATTGCCTGCAACGAACATCCTGAACGAGAAAAAAGACCTCTGGCGTTCTTTTTCCTCTTCGCTGGGTGCTAAGCTCGTTGCTTTTCCCGCTTTGAAGATAAAACAGCTTCAACTTTCCCCAGCGGAAGGCAATTCACGACATCTGCCTTCGTCAGCCAACCCTTGCGAGCGATCCCGACTCCGTAGATGAGATCCTGAAGTCCGTAGGTTGTATGCGCGTCGGGGTTAATCGCACACTTCACACCTTTTTCCTTAGCGAGGGGCCACCAGCGCCAGTCCATGTCGAGCCTCCACGGGCTGGCGTTGATCTCAATGATCGTTCCGGTCTCGGCGGCGACATCGATAACAGCGGGGATATTCACCGGGTAAGCGTCTCGGGAGAGAAGCAAACGTCCCGTGAGATGTCCCATGATCGTGACATGGGGATTCCTGATCGCACGGATAATCCGCTCGGTCATCGTCTTCTCATCGGCTGTGAAGCCCGAGTGGACGGAGGCAACCACATAATCGAGCGTGGCCAGCACCTCGTCAGGGAAATCAAGATCCCCTTCCTTCAGGATATCGCATTCGGTACCCGCGAAGAGCCGGAAGCCGGCTTCTTTAAATTCCTTGGAGTCATTGAGCTCCCGGATCTCAGCCACCTGTTCGGCCAATCTCACGGCGTCCAGTCCGTGTGCCTGGAAGGAACTCTTGCTATGATCGGCAATGCCGAGGTATTCGAGACCAAGGTCGATTGCGGCGCGGGCCATCTCGATCAGGGAATTCTTTCCGTCGCTTGCCGTGGTGTGGCAGTGGAAGGTACCCCGCAGATTACTCCATTCGATAAGATCGGGTAGCGTCCCTGCCTCCGCCGCAGCGATCTCCCCCCTATCCTCTCGGAGTTCCGGGGGGATGAAATCCAGGCCAAGTGATTTGTAGAGTCCCTTCTCGTCATGGATGGCCGGTGGTTGCTCGGCGCCCTCGGCTACGGAAAATCGGTACTCGTTGAGCGACCACCCCTGATCGAGCGCACGGCTGCGCAAGCGGATATTGTGTTCTTTACTGCCGGTGAAATAGACCAAGGCGAAAGGGAACTCCTCCGGCTTCACCACCCGCAGATCACACTGCACTCCGCCTTGGAGACGGACACTCGACTTGGTGGGACCGCTGACAATCACCTCCTCGACCAAAGGATGGTCGATAAAGAATGCCGAGACCTCTTCAGGATGCTTGGAGGAAACAAGAATATCGAGATCCCCGATCGTCTCCTTTCGACGGCGAAAGCTTCCTCCTTCGCTGATCTGCCCAACAGCCTCATGGGCGCGCAGATCGGAGAGAAGTTGCTCCGCCAGCGAGGCCACGACATTGATCCGGAATCGTCCGGCATGCTTGCGATGATCCTCGATCGCCTTCAGAAGCTTGGTCTGGGTCTTCTCTCCGAATCCCGCTAACTCAGCTGCCTTACCCTCTGTACAGACTCGTTCCAGATCCTCCACTGAAGAGACTCCAAGCTGGTCGTGGAGAGCTTTGATTTTCTTCGCCCCCAGTCCTTGGAGCTCAAAGAGCTCGAAGATCCCCTCGGGAAAAGAGCCCTTCAGTTCCTCATAGTAGGTCAGCTTCCCCGTCGTCACCAACTCGGTAACCTTCTCCGTGATCGCCTTGCCAATCCCCTCGATTTCAGCAAGACGTCCTTCCTCAACGATTTTTTCGATCGGTTCGCTCAGCGACTCAAGGGCGCGCGCGGCATTCGTATAGGCACGGATCTTGAACGGGTTCTCCCCTTTAAGTTCAAGCAACTGGGCGATGTGCTCCAGGATTTCACCGACATGAGCTGGTGTTTCGGACATGGTTTTGTGGTTTGGCGCAGTGCTTCGTTTTCCTGCGCTCGCAATATCAGTCCTGCGGCGACGGTATGCCAGCGCAGCTAGAAACCAGAAACCTTATTGAACTTTGAGAAGTTCGATGTCGAAGATGAGTGTGCTATCCGGCGCTATGACTCCACCGGCACCGCGCGATCCGTAAGCCAGATTTGACGGGATGAAGAGTTCTATTTTGCCACCCTCCTTCATCAACTGCACACCTTCGGTCCAGCCGGGAATGACTCCGTTGAGAGGAAAGGAGATTGGCTCGTTTCGCTTGTAGGAGCTGTCGAACTCAGTGCCGTCGATCGTGGTGCCACGATAGTGAACAAGGACGGTATCGGTGGCCTTGGGGCTCTTGCCGTGACCTTCGGTGACGACCTTGTACTGGAGACCGCTCGGAGTGGTGTGGACGCCGGGCTTGCTGGCGTTCTCTTTGAGGAATGCCTGACCGACTTCGAGGTTGTTGGATTGAGACATGAGATGAGTTGGGTTGAGGATGAGTGAGATGGCCACAGTAAGAGCCACGGTAAGGAATTTGAAAGATCGGTTCATGGGAAAAGTATGTGAGCTAATTATCCTTCAAACTCGCAAATCACAACTGAGGAGTTATGACCGCCGAAGCCGAAGGAGTTGCTAAGGGCCACCTTGACTTTGACCTCGCGTGCCTTGTGCGGGACATAGTCGAGATCGCACTCGGGGTCGGGATTATCGAGATTTATGGTGGGAGGGACGATCCCTTCGCGCATGGCGAGGGCGCACGCGGCAAGCTCAATGCCGCCAGCCGCACCCAGAAGGTGACCCGTAACAGACTTGGTGGAACTGATAGGCACCTTGTAAGCCTGGGCCCCGAAGGCATCCTTGATCGCCTTGGTCTCGCAGATGTCGCCGATCGGCGTGGATGTGCCATGGGCGTTGATGTAGTCGACCTCTTCGGGAGTGACCTTGGCGTGCTTCATCGCAATCTGCATGCACCGGCTAGCCCCCTCTCCCTCGGGTCGTGGGGCGGTCATGTGGTAGGCATCCGCAGTGGCGCCATAGCCAACAAGTTCACAGTAAATTCGCGCGCCGCGCTTCTTCGCATGCTCGAGCTCCTCGAGAATAACGATACCGGCTCCCTCGCTCATGACAAATCCGTCGCGGTCCTTGTCAAATGGGCGTGATGCATTCTCGGGTGCGTCGTTACGGGTGCTGAGAGCTCGCATGCAGGAGAATCCGGCCACACCGAGGGGCGTGATGGTCGCCTCGGCTCCGCCCGCAATGAAGGCGTCGGCATCACCGAACTTGATGATACGCCAGGCCTCACCGACAGAATTATTAGCCGTTGCGCAGGCGGTGACGATCGCCATGTTCGGGCCGCTAAAGCCGTACTCCATGGAGATGAGACCACTGGCCATATTGCTGATGATCATCGGAATGGTGAAAGGGGAGAGCTTGGTCGGCCCCTTCTCAACAAGCCTGCGCGCCTCGGTCTCAAGGCTCTGGAATCCCCCAATGCCGCTTCCCACGATGACTCCAAAACGTTCCTTGTCGACTGTCTCGAGATCGAGTCCGGAATCATCCAGGGCCAGTCTGGTTCCGGCCATGGCAAACTGTGCAAATCGATCGGCTCGTCGCGCATCCTTCGGTGTTTTGAACCAGTTGGTCGGCTCGAATCCCTTCACTTCCCCAGCGATCAAGCAATCGAATCCGGTCGAGTCGAAATTCTCGTAGCGTGTGATGCCTGACCGGCCTTCAATGAGGTTCTTCCAGAAGGTGTCGAGATCCGAACCCACTGGACTGATAACTCCGATACCGGTGATGACAACTCTGCGTTCGCTCATAGAAAAGATTCGCCAGAAAATGGCGTTCGGAAAGTCAATCTAAGTGGGACACCCTTGGCAACCATGGAAAAAGGATGAGGGATGAATTGTGAGGGATGAAAGGGGCTCCCCCATCCAAGCATGGGTCAACTTGTGCCTTGCGAAACGGGCGTATCGGATGTCTCTTTGATCCATGGACACGCCCCCTCCACTGAACCGTCCGGAAAACTCTCAGCCGACCATCCAGACGGACCTCGCCTCTTCCTCGGAATCCGCCCGCTCCTGGTGCATAGGTCTCCATCTCTCGGGCCTCTCGGGACTGATCCTGAGTTTCGCCCTGGCTCATATCGTGGTACCGCTGGTGATCTGGCTAGTTAAACGGGCCGACAGCCCGGAGATCGATTCGACCGGCAAGGAGGTGCTCAATTTTCAGATCTCCTACACAATCTACAGCCTGATAGCGGGAGCTCTCTGCTTCGTGCTAATCGGCTTCCTGATCCTGCCAATCGTACTCATCGTCTGGCTAGCCTGCATCATCATCGCCGCAGTGAAGACCAGCAACGGCGAGAGCTATCGCTATCCCTACACGATCAGCTTCCTAAGATAGGGAATAAGACATTGGAGAAGGCCATGGTGAGTGTCCTGCCCCGATTACCAACGCCCTATTGCCCATACCCGAATTCAGCCTTTGGCTGAATTGTCTCTTGCGGATGAGCCTCCCCTGCGCCAATTTAAACACTCATAGGGGGCGTACTGGTTTCGACTCGAAGCTCATTACGCATTCTGCATGCCGAGGATGATTCGTTGGCCTCGTAAAAAATCGAGTCAAAAAAACTAAACGCAGATTACGAAAATCTAGCTCTCGCAGCCTAAGGCTGTGACGCTGACACACTGACGCCTACTAAGTGTGAAGGCGACGCCAGTAGGCTGGCTCTCAGGCGGAAAGACCGCGCCGGGGGGTGAATCGATTTCGTGGTCGATCGGGGGAAAGCAGCGCGCCGCACCGTGGCCGACCCCTTAAATTCAAAGTGCGGTCAAGCATGTGGACGGGTGCCTGATAAGTTCCGGGGACAGGGGTTCGACTCCCCTCGCCTCCACCCCCTTGATTTTCAAGGGGTTAGGGTTTCTTGGTTGGCAGGGTAAGACCAATAATAAGACCAGGCTCAAAGAAATTTGCCCGAGTTCAAGGCCGTCCATTTCAGCAATGGATTGATTCCTCTCGCATACTTGCGCGGCGAGAGGTGCGCTTTTTTCCAGCCAATTTGGGGCCAATCTTTTTCTGGGCCTAGGACGCTTGGTGTCTCGTTTGGGTGATAGGATTTCTCGATGATCATCCTCGTCACTTGTAGGGCATCCCGTTAATTCTTTGACCCCGCTTCGACCTAGAAGATCCTAAAATCTGCACACTCCAACCCTCTCTCTCCCAAAGTGTCACGGCTGACCGATCTCATAGCGCAGGCAAAAAGCAAGGATCCTCGGATCGGTGCTGATCTCGAACGGGAGTTTAAGGCACTCGCGTCGCGGCGTTCATTCGGGCTGAATTTTGAGCGCCACAGTCCAGAGGCTGTCGAGTTACCGCAGCGACCTATCCGTAAAAGAGACAAGGTACGGATTCTTCCCGAGCGTGGGTCAGCAAAGAAGGGAGATCAACGACTGTGGCTGGTGAAATCGATCACCAAGGCCGGTAAGAGCAAGGTGGCTGAACTGGTACTCCTCGGATCGGAAACACCCGAAGAGCAGATTGTCCCGATGGATGACCTGGTGGTGGTCGCGGAGTTCAAGGACACGATCTACCCCGGATTGATCAGTACGGGCAAAGTGGAGCGAGGCGGGGACAAGCCCTGCCACACAGTCATCAATGGCGAGAACTACCATGCACTGAAATCACTGACCTACACGCATCGCGGAAAGGTGGATGTAGTCTACATTGACCCACCGTACAACAGTGGTGCAAAGGACTGGAAATACAACAACGACTACGTCGAAGGTGATGATCTTTACCGACACAGTAAATGGCTGGCCTTCATAGAGAGGCGATTGCTAATTGCGAAGGAATTGCTGAATCCGGCCGACTCGGTGCTCATCGTTACAATTGATGAGAAGGAATATCTCAGGTTGGGATTGCTTCTGGAGCAGCTATTCCCTGAGGCCCGACTGACGATGGTGACGAGTTCGATCAACAATGCTGGAGTTTCTCGGCGAGGAACATTTGGGCGAGCTGCAGAGTATATTTACATTGTTCAGTGTGGGGAGAATAGAGCCGTCGCCCTCCCCCTTGGTGAAGAATGGAATCCCGTGGGTCGAAAGAGTAAATATAATCTGCTATGGAATCCGCTAATTCGAACGGGAACAAATGTCCTCCGTACTGACAGTCCTAATCAATTCTATCCTGTGTTCATTCATGTCTCAGACGATAAACCACGCTTTCATTCTGTAGGAGATACCTGCCGCGGCAACGATTGGAAACAATTGGATGTGCCCGATGGATGCCATGCTGTGTGGCCGATCCGGCAAAACGGGCAGGAGGGCAACTGGCAAGTAAGTGCTGAAACCCTCCGTGAGCTAATCGCCGAAGGATCTGCTCGCCTTGGTCGCTGGCGTGGTAGTGATACTACAATCTACTACTTGAAGAGAGGAGAGCGACGGAAGGTTGCGCTAGGTGAATTCAAAGTTACGGGTCGCCGTCCGGATGGCTCTGTAATTACGGATGATTCAGATTACTCTGCTACCTTTGTACCTACTGATGTATGGCGAATTGGATCCCACGATGCCGGTCACCACGGAAGCAGCATACTTCGTGCATTGCTTGTGGATCGTCGATTCCCTTTTCCGAAATCGCTCTACGCCGTCGAAGATGCAATACGCTTTTTCGTCGCCAATAAGCCTGAAGCCATAATCCTAGATTTCTTCTCCGGTTCTGGAACGACGGCGCATGCTGTGATGCGGCTTAATAAGCAGGACGGAGGCCATCGTCAGAGCATCAGCGTTACCAATAATGAGGTGGCTGCCGATGAGCAAAAAGGACTTTATTTACAAGGCCTGCGTGCTGGTGATCCTGATTGGGAGAAGTGGGGCATCTGCGACTACATCACGAAGCCCCGCGTTGCAGCTGCGATAACTGGGATGACACCAGATGGTGAACCGATAAAGGGGGACTACAAATTCACGGATGAATTTCCGATGTCTCAGGGGTTCCAGGAAAATGCAGAGTTCTTCACCCTGACCTACGAGACGCCGGTGGCCGTCGGATACAACATGGCCTTTGCTCGTATTGCCCCTCTACTCTGGCTTAGGGCAGGGAGTAGAGGGAGACGCATCGACAAGCTCCCTTCCAGTGGGTGGGAGGTCGCGGATGCCTATGGCTTACTGGTGAATCTAGATCGAGCCTCTGAGTTCTTGAAAACCCTTCGGAAGGCAAAGGCTGTTAAGATCGCCTACATCGTGACGGACGATGATCGTCGATTCCAGTCGATCGCCCAGAGGCTGCCAGAGGGGATCGAGGCTGTGCGTCTCTACGAGTCCTACCTTACCAACTTCGCATTCACCAACGGAGATTAAGCCATGAAATTCACACTCAAGGATTACCAGGAAGAGGCAGTAGGCGATGTGCTCGTCAGGCTACGCAAAGCGCGAAAAGGGTGGCGTGCGGATAAGGATAAGTATGCTTTCTCTCTGACGGCAGCTACAGGCTCAGGAAAGACCGTGATGGCTGCGGCTGCACTCGAAGCCTTGTTCTACGGGGATGATGGCTACGAATTCGACGCTGATCCCGGAGCGGTCGTGATCTGGTTCAGCGATGATCCCTCCTTGAACGAACAGACGCGATTTCGCCTGATGGAGGCATCGGATCGGTTGCGACACTCAGATTTAGAGGTAGTGGAGAACACCTTTAATCGACCTCGATTCGATCCGGGCAAAATCTACTTCCTCAATACGCAAAAACTCGGGAAGAAGAGTCTCCTAGTCCGTGGGTTTGATGGTGATGAGGGGGGGAATTTCCCTGAGCTGCGTCCCGATCTGCGCTCCTACACAATCTGGGACACCATCCGTGCGACGATCGAAGATCCAGACCTGACACTCTATCTGGTGCTGGATGAGGCGCATCGAGGCATGGGTAATCCCGGCGCTGCGGCGCAAAACGAGAAATCCACCCTGATCAAGCGACTCATCAATGGTGAGAAGGGTGTCCCGGGAATCCCGGTTGTGCTCGGGATCTCCGCCACGGTGGAGCGCTTCAACACAGCGATGGCAGGAGCTAGGGAGCGCACCACCTTATCGCCTGTAGAGGTGGACTCCGTTCTGGTTCAGGACTCCGGCCTACTCAAGGACACCATCGTTTTGGAAATTCCCGATGAGGTCGGTCAATTCGACACTGTGCTGGTTCGACGAGCCACAGAGAAGCTGATGGAACTGTCAGAAGAGTGGGCAGCCTACGCCAAAGAGCAAGAGGATGATGAGGTCGTCCTGCCACTGATGGTGCTGCAGATTCCGAATACGCCAGATCACAAAGAGGTAGGCAGGGCGCTTGATACGATTTTCAAACTTTGGTCAGGGATTGAACCAGGAAACGTGGCGCATGTTTTAGGCGATCATACGACTCAAACTTTCGGCAGCTACGCTGTGGACTACATTTCACCAGAGCGCGTGCAGGATGCAAAGTGGGTGAGAGTACTCATCGCCAAGGATGCCATCAGCACCGGCTGGGACTGCCCTCGTGCTGAAGTCATGGTCTCTTTTCGACCAGCTTCAGATCATACCCACATCATGCAGCTGCTAGGCCGCATGGTTCGCACTCCTCTGGCGCGTCGTATCCCTGGTAATGAACGGCTTAATTCCGTGGATTGCCTACTGCCGTTCTTCGACGAGAAAACGGTAAAGGAAGTTGTCAAAGCACTCACACAGGGTAGTGGGGATGAGCTGCCGGCCAAACGGGTGCTGATTAACCCAAAGGAGATGCTCCCAAATCCGAAGGCATCGGAGGCAATCTGGAAAAAGTTCACCTCACTCCCCTCCCAAACCCGACCTCAGAAGGGGGCGAAACCTCCAGTTCGCCTGACGATGCTTGCGCAAGCTCTGGTCGATGACGAGCTGCTCGAAAATGCCGGACGGAAAGCTCATAAGATCATGCACGAGTTACTGGATGACATCATCTCTACTCGTGCCGATGAATTTGACGAAAAGCGCAAGTCTGTTCTGACTGTCGAAGGGCGCACTGTGATCGCTGATCTCGTGTCTGCGGAGACGAGGTCAACGACCTTTCAGACTGAGGCGGATACTGTCGTGGTCGATGATGCCTACCGACGTGCGGCAAGGATTCTCCATCCAGACATTGCCAGGACTTACACAGAGGTGAGGGCAAGGCTTCACCCTGAAGCGGAAGAGGATTTTGAGGGTGCCCTCTATGAAGCTCGCGAAGATGTGGCGGCGCTGGGATTGATGGAAAATCTCCAGTTGACCTATGATGCGGAGGCCGCGAAGGCATCCGACGCATGGTTGTCAGAGTATAAGGACAAGGTCAAAAAGCTGACCGATGATCGGCAGGAGGTCTACAGACAGATCAGCGCCTTCAGTCGAAAGCCTCAGGACATTGAATTGGTGAAGCCTAAATCATGGATTGCTGTGACAGCGATTCGTAACGCTGAAGGCACAGAGACGACGATTCCCACCTTTGACACGCATCTGATGTGCGATGATAAAGAACTATTTCCAGCCCAGTTGAATGAGTGGGAAACAGCAGTCATCAAGAAGGAGACGCAACGGGAAGGCTTCAAGTTCTGGTATCGTAACCCGAGCAGCCCCAGCCAGGACTCCCTCGGGATCGCCTATATAGAGGGTGATGATGTGAAGATCGTCCGGCCTGATTTTCTCTTTTTCTCTGAGGTTTCTAGCAAAGGAGTGGTCGTCGACATCGTTGATCCACACGGAACATACCTGAGCGACTCTCTAGCAAGACTCAAGGGCATGGCCATCTATGCAGAAGAACACGCTTCGGACTATCGTCGAATTGAATCGGTAGCCGAGGCTGGCGGGAAGTTGAGGTTCCTAGACCTGACCAATGCGAAAGTTCGGGAAGCAATAAAGACTGCGCGCAATGCCAAGGAGATGTTCGAGGGACTGGTAGCTAGGGATTACAGCTAAAGACTCGTTCCCCCACCAACACTGGAAGATAGCCGTGGACTCACTTGAGGATAATCTGAAGAGGCTTATTAAGGAGTCCATCAGGGAAGTCTTGCGTGAGGCAGAGTTTTCTAAGCCTCGTCAGGCTTATGATGTGAACCCGCCCAAGACTACCCCCGCTTCATCTAAGAAACTGGCAGTGAAAATCTCAGAAGCTGCTGAGATTGTAAGTCTCAGCATTCCAACGCTCAGAAGATTGATTGCCAATGGGTCTTTGAAGGTTTCACGAAAAACACGGCACGTTCTTATACCAGTTTCAGAACTGGAACGGATTATGAGGGTCTAATCACCATCAGCTCTCTCCTTGTCCTTAGCCTGCTCATTGAAAATCCTATGGCACTCCTCTTGCTCCTCTAGCGATAACCGTAGGAATCGCGGGGTTGAGGCGGGTAGCGATGATTCTCCTGCGCTGCTCGGATTGGGAAGAACCGCTGGGAGCGAATGAGGAGGCCCCTCCTGTGCCGTCTCCTTGGTTAGCTCCATCAGTTCCCACCTTAATCTCGCTTCCTTGTCCAACTCCTCCTGTTGCTCTTTGGCTACCACTTGGAGCATTTCCGCTAGGTTGTTCACCCTCTCCTGCAAGTCAGCCCGTAGCAGGACTTCCGTTAGGCGGTCTGGTTCGGGCGTTGGTTGATTATTCATGGACTTCATCGCCTACCTGAAACCATTACTGACGAAATCAAGCGCACGGGCATTGGCTCCCGTTACCTCGATTTCATCATCATCGTCATCATCGTCACTCGGGTAGGTTTTGAGCATGCTAGTGTAGAGTTGGACGTATCCGCCAAATCCTTTGCAGAGGCAGTCGAAGATTTCTTTTCGCTGTGAATCGCAAATTGCGGTTAGGGCTGCTTCCCGAAGTTCATCGTCATCGCAGCAATTGGCGAATGCGGATTTATCGGCTGCGCCCGCGAGTATTCCCAAGGCCAGGTCATCGTCGGGGATATCCTCGGCCAGATCGGTAATGGGGATATCTGGATTCTCATCCCATGCGTATCCGCAGAACTCTTGGTAGATCAGGGACAGACTGACGAGGCGAAGGAATGCGGCGGTATTCTCAAGGGGGCCTTCCCGACCGGCCAACCCATGTTTTTCAAAATGCCCCCAGCATTCCTTGGCCCACTTCAGTTCGTCGCCGTAAACCCAGACATCGAACATTCTATTTGCTGCTGTTTTGACATCATCCCAAGTGAGGGGATCTTCAATATCACTCATGACTTTTTCTCCTTTTTTGGTTTCGTTTTTTTGCTAATTCGCTCCGAGTACTCCTTGGCATAATCCCAAGCTGAAAATCTCTTGGGCGTTTGTTCAGCTCCTCCAAATTCGATAATCCAAGGGTCATCGCCGAACATGACGTAACTATCGTAGAGCTGCTTTGCTGTCTGGCCTGGTTTTGTATCGGCAAAGAAGTCCTCAACCATCTTTTTGGAGGCTGCGACCGCCTCCTCAAAAGTGGCGTACTCCCCAAGTTCCCATCGCGCATCCTCGTCCATGTATTCGAAGTTATCGTCCACCATCACTCTGTAGCCCTTTTCCATACTCTTATCCTTTGTTGGGTTCTGTTTGGTGTGATCTCAATCTACCCAGTCGGGATTCTCGCGATTGAACCTCTCCCTGACTTCCACTTCCTTCGCTGCCGACTCTTCCTCCATCTTGACGGCCCGTTTGATTTCCTCCGGCGTCAATGTCTCCGACCAAGGCTCGATGGGCTTGTATTCCTTCTTTTTGGGTTCCCGCTTGGAGGATTCTTCGGCAGTGCAAAACTTGCTTTCGCACAAGGTAGCTTCGCCGTCCCATCGGTAGGCTACCAGGGGGCCAGTTCTGCCCGCGCTGAAGTCGAGGCAGCAGATCCCGTCGGCGAGCGGTGCCTTGGGGGCGTCGGGCTTGAGCCAGTAATGGCCGAAGAAGACGGGTTTCCCTCCGGAGGGGAGGTTGGGTGTTGCCCTGAGGAATGCACTGGGGATGAGCGCCTCAGAATCCAAGCTACCTGGTGGCATGGCGATCTGAGCCAGTGTGGCGTCTCCTCTGTCGAGGCCCCACCAGCGTACCCTGGCCTCCTTGCGGATGGTGCCGTCCGCAGTCTTGTTGGTCATCCCCTCGGGAAGGGTTATCTCAGGCCCTTTGAGGACATTCTCGACCGCCTGATACTCCCATGAATCCTTCTTCGAGGAGGCATTAATCAGGAAGTCACGATTATGGAGAGTCTTCCCTTCTAGAAGGGCGATGTCCGCATCCGACCAGCAGGCATGGACGGCGCGGAGTCCATCCAGTTCAAGAAACATGGGGAGTCCCTTAAACCAGTCGATGGTGTCGGCAAGTTCCTCCTCGCGGCCCGCGAAGCTCTCAAGGGTGGCCTTGTGCTGTGCTATGTTCTTGCCGCTATGGGGGCGTAGTGGAGCGCCATCAGCTCCCCTCGTGTGGAAGGCCACAGCGTTTAGTTCGTGATTCCCCATGAGGGCAACGGCCTTGCCATCCTCCACCATGGCGCGTACCAACTGGAGTGTCTCCCTAACCTGAGGCCCCCGGTCGATGTAGTCGCCGAGAAAGAGAACCTTCCTCTCGGAGTGAACCCATGACCGGTATCCCTTGGTGTAGCCAAGATGAGTTAGTAGTGATTCCAGCTTCTCTAGCTGGCCGTGAATATCGGGAATGATGTCGATCTTCCCGTGATCTTTGAGGGGGTGGTTGGTTTCGTTCACATCACCAACCTGCATCAAATTACAAAATCCATCATTGTATAAAATAACAAGATGCATGACTATATAGTAAGTGGAACCAAGCATTCTAACCCGATCTGGCATCTCACTGGAACGCCTTCGCTCCCTTCTGGCCTTTGCTGATGCAGGAAGCATTGTCCGCGCAGCGAATGGAGATCCCGTGAGGAGTTCCCTGATCAGTCGCCAGCTAGGGGAGCTTGAGAAGTTCTTTGAGGTGGAACTTGTTGCCAAAAGGGGGAAGGGCCTTGTCTTGACCGAGGAGGGTAGGCGACTGACGGCGCTGGTGAGGGAGCAGTTCCAAGCCCTGGAGGATTTTGGGAAATCAAGCACGGGCAAATCCGTCCGCCTTTCACTGGCTGGTGGGAATACGATCTTGGAGTGGCTTGTTGCTCCGCGATTGGGGCCTACAGCCATAGAAGGTATCGAATTTGACCTTCATCACGAGCGCCAGTCCGAGATGATCGAACATTTGCAGGAAGGAAGCCTTGATTTGGCGCTTATCGCTAAAGAACCCCTGGGAAGACAGTTTGCAACGGCTCCCCTGGGGGCCATCGAATATGCCCTCTATATTCCTAAGAAGCTGGGAGGTGGTTCAAACCTTCGGGAGACGCTTCGACAGGTGCCTTTGGCCCTCCCGATTGGGGGGAGAGTCAGAGAAGCCGCGTTCAAATGTGCTGGTGAGCTTCAGGTGGGAACTTTAGGAACCACCGGCTACTTAAACGCCGTCGCCTCGGTAAAAGCCGGTCACTACGCCTCTATTTTGCCAACCCTTGCGGCTCATGACCTGGGCGATACCGTCCGGTGCATCAAGATTCCAGAGTCAGTGATTCCCAAGCGTCAAATCGTTCTGGCGTGGAAGAGGCGCATGGCCGACACAAGACCGGCAGTTGAGACGGCCATAGGGTATCTGAAGAAGCTTTTAGTGTTCTGAAGATGCAAAGTAATTCCCCCATTGATCCTCTTAAAGATCGCTGATGGGTTGATGGCTGATATCCAGCAGTACGAGACATGGGACAAGTTGGAGGCGGCAGGGGGGGTCTTTCTTTCCCGACCTATTGACACGCTCGCCTAAGAAGTGAATGTTTTTCCCACTGATGCACCCACCCATTGGCGGCCACCGGAGCCTTTTGGCGCGTAGCGGGAAAGGTTGCTAGATTCCTTCCTTGCACCATCACCCCTTTTCCATGGCATTGAATCACTTCAGCCCCCGGAAATGTGGGAGCAATAAAGGCGGCCCGGCATGCGGGTAGCGGCCTAGAGATAACGGGCGGTGAAAGTGATAACTACAGATAACAGGCATTGTAGATAGTTGCCGGAGTTGATTATCAACGAGTTACAGAAGCAGCAAATAGTGGCTAAAATCCCAAAAAGTTAAATCGTTGTTTGTCAATAGGTTGCAAACTTCGGTGGGGCGCTGTCCCATTTTTCAGATTCCTTAACCGAGCAAGCCGGACTCGATAAGTTTGCGAGCCTCTGGTGAATGTTTTGCTGCGAATATGGCGTCACGGAGACTCTCGAAGGCTTCGGAAACTACGACCTGGCGTTGAACGGGCATTCCTTCACGGTAAGCTAAAACCGTTTTAGCAGCATCGAGCTGAATCTTGTAATCCGGCTCCTCTACCATCTTTTTAGCAACGCCATCCCAATAGGTTTTCTTGGCCTTTAGGCTTCGACGAATTGCTGAAACAGCATTATCCAAGTCCTCATCCGTTAGGATTTCGTGTAGACGTTTTGCAATCTTCCGGCGTGGAAGTTGAGGCTCGGGGTTGAAAACAAAGTCCTGGGTGTCTTCTGGCTCCGGCATAGGGCCTTCCTTATTCTCATGCGCGCGCGCGAGGGCAGATTTATTGGAATTAATAGGTTTCAAAGTTGATCCTTCGTAAGTCACAGGGGGGTGCTATTCGGTATGGTTGCTGGCCTGCTTTGTAGGCCCAGAACTCCAGGTTGCCTCCTTTCTTTATCCCAACGCCGAATACAAATGAGGTATTCCATTTTTCGGCGAGTTCTTGATGTACGCCATGCAGCCATTGTTGAAATTCCTTTACGTGCTTTTCGGTGGAGGTGCCGTAGAACTCAAAAGACCATCTCGGTTTGATGCCCTCCACAGAAATTATGGGGGTGATTTGCACACATGCAGACACAGTTTCTGACAGTCGAAGAACGTAGGTTATTTTCTCTACAGATGGTGAAGCACTCATTAGTCCTCTCCTTCATTGATGGTTGAATTAACTGGTATTGATGCGTCTGTCCGCTCCCCTAAAGGGGAGACGGACGGACGAACCAACTCCCTTTCCTTTGTCCGGTTTGTCCGCTTTCTTACCCCAGACAGACCGGACGGAGAGGTGTGGGTTTCTTTATGTATTTTTAACTCCTGTTCCAACTGATCAATATCCTCCGGACGGCCAATCCACTCAGCCGTACCAACGGTTAGAACCTTAATAATTCCCTCGTTTGCGAAGGTCGCCTTCAAGCTAAAGAACCCGTCCTTGGTGCAAAATTGGTTACTTTGAAGGATGCTTCGTAGTTCGCCGGACTTCAGGCAGGAAGCCCTCCCGCCACCTGCTTCTGGCAGTTGAGAAATGAAGTTACCAGGGGTGCATTGGTAGGATTGTTTCCTAGCCTTCTTCTCGAGTGCTGCCCTCTGGATCACGCCAATGTCAACATCTTCAGCCACCTGCCATCTCAGGGCAGGCATCCCTCCATATCCGCCCGTGCTTTGACGGATTGGAATCCACCCGTCCTTCCATAATTCTCCATCAATTCGCCCTCCTCTTTTCGCTGCTACTAGGCGAAATACTCCAGGGATTTGAGTCGCCTCAATAACCAGCATTGAGCGACACCAGTTGGCAATCTCTGCCCCTCCTGCCGCTGCATACTGGTAGTCGGAAGGATTCCAATTCGTCCGGTCTTGATTTGAAGTCTTTGGAGTGTGGTGAACGATAATTACTCCAACCCCATGCTGCTTAATCACTGGATTGAGTAATTGCCGAAGGAATATTCCGAGTGGCTTCGACTCCTTGGCATCATCGCCGAGGTAAGCATGGAGACAGTCCAGAATTACAATGTCTGGTGTATACTGCTTTAGGAGAGCATCGAGTACCGCGATGAGTTGTTCTCCGACCAGGTGAGCTATTGGGCAAACAAGGAGATTATCGATGCCCTCGCGGTCGCTTCCAAATGCACCGGTCATTTGCTCGATGACATCCCCCTCATCGTTCTCTGCTTGAACGATAAGGGTCTTGAATGGTTTCGATGGATGGATGCCCAGGTAATCAACTCCAGCTCCTAGGGCTGCAGCCAGACCCAATGTAAAGGTACTCTTGCCAACTCCGGACGGCCCGACCAGAAACATCCCACCACCTCGGCACAGAAACCGGTTGCCAAGCAGGGTCTGTGTTTCATCGATTGGCTTATCTATGAGGTCAGCGGCCTTGAATACTTGGATTCCGTCGAGGTGGGTTGTGCTTTCCTCCGACTCCTCAGCAATCCAATCAACCGGTTTAGTAATGGATGTCATTTGATCCCCCTTGCGACGACTTCGACACCGTCACGCTTTACTAACTCGTTCAAGTCACCCCCTACCAACTCCTGCACACTTGGGGTTACTCCTATTTTATGAAGCTGATTTGCCCATCTCTTTGCTCCTTCGACCCCTGCAGGGTCAGGGTGAGCTAGGATTATGACGCTACGCCCCTTAAAGAATGGAAGTGCTAGGGGGGCAATATCGAGCTGAGACCCCAATATTGCTACGGGAAGCATAGCTGTACCCATGTGACGCGCCACGGCACACGCTGCAAGGTAGTCTGGGCCTCCCTCGACTAACAATATAGGAAGTTTCGCTAGTGCTCTAGCTCCGTGCCTTGGGTTCAATCCTATCGGAAACGATTTTTTTGATCCCGCCAAAGTATGACTCTTACGCTTTTTCGAGTCACACGATGGATAGAATTCTTGCCCGTCCATACGTCTCGCCTCGGCAATATTGCTCCCATCAGTCAGTATCCAAGAGGCGTGTCCCTTAACCTTACCAAAGCCAAGGGAGTAGACTAAAGTGGCAGCAAAATCGATTCCGCATCTGGGAATCCCTCGGTGCTTTGAAAGGGCTTCTGCCATATCTGGTTTGTAGCACAGACTTGGGATAGTCAATCGACACTGTGATCGAGTGACATTCAACCGTTGCTCAGTTCTCTTTTGATTTGAAGACGCCCTAGGTTGTTCTTGTCCAAGCCTCTTGATGGCCTCCGCATTGGAAATTCCACTCTTCAATGCAAAGACATTGATGGCATCGAATGACTCGCCAGTTGACCTGTCTTTGATCAGCTCTCCATAAACCTCACAGGACGGGTTCCGATCTTCTCTGAAAGGGGAGCGAAACTTTCCCTTGGGTGGTATATTTAGCCCGAATCGTTCGCACATGCGTATTAATGGCCAGCTATTGAGGATTTTCTGAACTGGTTTCATCTCATTCGTGAGTTGTTAGGAATAAAAGGCCCTTTTAATTAAGGTTTTTATTCCTCCGCGCTTTCATGAATGAGCGCCCTTAGGCTATCCACTGAGATCAACCGAAGGCCGGAAATGTTGTGCGGACTGGTCTTCAGGACTTTGCTGGCTACTCGTTTTTGACGAATCAACGTGAACAAAGATGATCGGCCTATAGAGAAGAGCCTGATGGCATCCGCCACACGGATCCACTCTGGGTGTGTATAGGTGATGGATAGAGATCGAGTTTCAGTAGAATCGGTATTGGTTGAGATATTCATGGGGCTATGTGTGGATGTTTCTGACTTGAGATGAACATATTCCCCCCTTCACATAATCAGCAAACCACTACCCATGAATTACTTACATGTCCTCGTATTTTGACATTCATTGGCCCAACACCGGCCTAGTCATCCATCTTATACTCAAAATTACCCAGGATACTTTGTCCCCAGATTCTGACAGAAATTCTAAATTTCTTGCCCCCTATCTTCGGGTCATTCCGGCGCGCTGCCCTGCTTTATCTACTCTCCAGCGTTCTCTATCTTTTGCCTGCTTTTCCTCTTTCCCACGCTTTCCCTCTAGGAATGTATCTAGCTTTTTCCTCTGCCATAGCCCCGCCTTTGAAAGAAACTTGAATAAATCCCCCAAGGGAAATTCATATCGATCCAGCCATATTCGATAAGATAGAACCATTTCAGAAACCTGCACTCTTAGATTCGGGTCGTGGGGATCTGGCATGAAATCCACAAAGTTCTTAAATGCGGCATCTTGATCTTTACCCCATTGCCTTTTCTTCAGGTAGTTTGCTTGGTGTTTTCTGATTTCTTCTAAAAATTTCCTCCGGCTTTGCGCCCCCTTATTGCTTATTCGCTCCGCCTCCTCCAACAGAGCTTGCTGAACCTCTTGGAACAATCGTGGCTCTTTCACATCTGACACGAGCTTATCTACCTTTCTCTTGAGTTCGTCTAAGGTTACTCCAACGCCCAACCCCTTTCTCCTCTGATCCAAGACGCATACTGCCTGCTTCAAGGTGCGTTCTTTTAGTTTGGTCTTCCTGACGTGCCTAGACGCATTTAAAATTGCCAATTCTGCTGTCTGTAAAAGTTCCCATCTAGGAGCCGTGGTTAAAGCGCCCGACCATTTTCGCAGAGCTTTCAATGCTTGATCGAGTTCTTCTAAAGCATATTCAGCACTCTTCTCACCAACTCTCTCTCTATTATCGCGGATAAGCTGCTCACACATCACATCCAGAGGAGTCTGCTTTTTTTTACGTCCCCTATTCATTTTTTGGTTCGCCCTTTCCCTCCCGGAGAATTGGGTGCTTTTGCCACCAGAACAGGGAAGGCCTTGGCGGCCTGCTTTAGGCTTTCGCTGCCGATGTGGGTGTAGTGCTGACTCATCTCGACTGAGTCATGGCCTACAAGCTCCATGACCGTTGCCGCAGGAATGCCAGCCTCTTTAAGCAAGGAAACGGCAGTGTGGCGCAGGCAATGGAATGACAGTCCCGCTGATGAGCTTCCCACCCCCCTTCCCTCTCCGTGGGTTTTACGATGAAGCTGTTTCTTTCTCAAACCGGCCTGAACCAAGAGGGACGCGAAGGTGTTTGAAAGTCCCCCAGCCTTTCCTTGCCTTGCAATGGTCTCATACGAACTTAAATGAAGCGGTTGGTTTGGATCTTCGGAGACAGGCAATGATTCAATATGTGCTTTCAGTGGCCCGGCAAGGGGCTGAATGATCGTTTTACCTGTCTTGGATGTCACAAGTCTCAGCTCCCCCGCCTGAAGATCCAGATTGGCCCAGGTGAGCCTTGCTACATCCCCGAGGCGTTGTCCTGAATAAAGCCCGAAGAGAATCATGCTCTTCCACTCATCATCCGCAACGCCAAGAACTGCGCGTAACTCTCCAATCGTAAAGGGACGACGACTTTTCTTTTCTCCTACCGCTTTTATGACCTTCACAAATTCTGCTGGATTATCAGAAACGGAGGCGTCCTCGCGCGCAGACTTAAATACCATCCGGAGAAACTTCACTCCGTGGTTCACTGTTTTAGGACTCAATACCTTTGCCTGTGACTCACGATAGGCCAAAATATCTTCCCTGGTAACTTCGGCAATATCCTCATCAACTCGATTGCCTAGGTGGGAGAGAAACTTTTGGGACTCCTTGGAATAGAACTGGATCGTTGCAGGCTTTGTTTCCCTAGTTTTGGTTTCAAGCCAGCGGCTGAAGAAATCTTTAACCGTAGAAACCGGCAAACCCTCTCCAGTAATCTCCTTGTGAAGGGCTGAAATTACCCTGCGTGACTGCATGGCCGTCCTTTTACGCTTCGCTGCATCCTCGTAGGCCTCCGCAAGCTTTGCGGCCTCCTTGCGATTTTCTGTCTTTGTTGAGCGATTCCTACGCTTCCCGTTCCGATCATAGAATCGAGCAATCCAGTACCGCGAATTTGGGTGTTTCCATACACAAGCCATATAAGACCAATAATAAGACCATCCAGATGAGTTCAAGGCAATCCATAAAATCAGAGATCTAGTATTTATGAGCTTCTATGGACTACTACAAATTACCTTGGACTCCCTTTGGCTAAACAGGGGTTCGACTCCCCTCGCCTCCACCATTTTAATAATAAATCCCCCTCCGGGGGAGCCACAGGAAGTAGTGTGTGCTGTTTTCAAGTATACATTTCGCACGCCTCGAAGCTAAATAGCCGCATGAATGGACCGTTCCCAAAACCCGCTTTCCTCGGACCCCTTGGACCTCTTGGAACCCTGAGCCTGGCAGTTATCCTTTTTCTCTGCGGATGTGCCTCACAGGAAAAGAAGGACCCCACGGATGCGGCGGGCCAGATCAAGATGGGAGAAACCTATTCTGTCGGCACGTGGAAGATTCTCCAAAACGATGAAACGGCTGCAGAGTGGTACCGAAAAGCCGCTCTGCAGGGCGATCACGAGGGGGAATATCGTCTTGGTCTCTGCTATGAACGCGGCCTTGGCGTTCCCAAGAACGAGGCTCTCGCGGCAAAATGGTTTTCGAAGGCCGCGCAAGGCGGGAATGCAAACGCCCAATACGAACTGGGAGACTGCTACAGGCTGGCTAAAGGAGTCGGAACCGACATTCCAAAGGCCTACTTTTGGTGCAACCTCGCGGCAGCTTCGGGCAATGAGGATGCCAGCGAGGCCAGGGATGCTCTGGCAAGGCGCCTGACGGAAGAGGAAATACGCCAGGCCCAGCGCCAGAGTCAGGAGTTTTGGAACAAGTCGAAGGGATAATCTGAATCGAGAGAAGCGCAGCTCTTCTTCATTGACACCCCTCCGTTTCCCGATACTTTCATCCCTCCCGCTGCATCAACCAATAACCAACCGGGATTTTCTCTATGGCCACTTCCGAAGTCATCCTCACCGAAGCCGTTCCCTCGCTGGGATCCGAAGCAGATATCGTCAAGGTACGTGCCGGCTACGCCCGCAATTTCCTGATCCCCGGAGGCAAAGCCCTCGAGGTCACTCCCGCTTCCCTGCGCAAGGTCAATCACCTGAAGGCTAAGCGCGCCGAGCGCGAGGCCCGCGAGATCAACGAAGCCGAGGCCGTCGCCGCGAAGATCAACAAGCTCCGTCTCAATCTGAAACTCGATACCGGTGAGACCGGCAAGGCTTTTGGATCCATCACGGCGGCTGACCTTCTCGAGCGTCTGATGGAAGAGATCAAGGGTCTCGTTCTTCCCAAGCACGCCATCGTGCTGGACCGTCCCCTCAAGGAGAGCGGTGAGCATCAGATCCCGGTGAAGATTCATTCCGAAGTGATCGCCACCCTCCGCGTTGAGATTGCTGCTGCTCCCAAGGTGGAGCAACCCGTTGATGAGGAAGAGGCCGGCACCCGCCGTCCCCGCCGCTAGTCCTCGGCATCCTCTTCAGAAGGCGCAGAGGCGTAAAATCTTTCCCTGACATGGCAGAAGGTCCACAGGACGGCCCTGCCCAGGTCAGCACGACACCCGAGGGTGTCGCCTCCAAAACCCCACGCCGTGGGGTTTCTGGATCTCAGAGTCCTGGGGGATTCTCTCAAGGTCAGCGCCTTCCGGAATCACACCGTCCCCTACCTGCCAGTCTTGATGCGGAGAAAGGTGTCCTCTCTTCCATCCTCCTCTCCCCGAAGGATACACTCACTACAGCCATCGAGAAGGGGATCAATGATCAACACTTCCACCATCCCGCTCATGGGACGATTTATACGGTCCTAGAAGATCTCTGGAAGAAGAATAGTCCGATCGACCTGATCACCGTCACACAGACCCTAGCGGATAGGAATCTCCTCGAGCAGGTCGGAGGACCGGCCTTTCTGGCAGGACTCCAGACCTTCCTGCCAACCGCCACCAATGCCGAATACTACATCGACATTATGCGGGAGAAGCATCTTCTACGCCGCATGATTGCCGTCTGCACCGCTTCGGCAGCGCGCTGTTACGACGAGCAGGGGGATGTGAAGGCGCTCATCGATGATGTCGAGAAGGAGGTCTTCACAGTTGCCGAAGACCGTGTCCGGGGCGACTTGCCCGACATCAAGGAGCACATCAACGCCGCCATCGATTCGATCGAAAAACTCTACCAGAACAAGGGTGAGGTAACCGGAGTTCCCACCGGATTTAAGGTTCTCGACAATATGACCAGCGGTATGCACCCGAGCGAGATGATCGTCATCGCGGCGCGCCCCTCGATGGGCAAGACCGCCCTCGCGATGAACATTGCGGAGCATGTTGCCGTCGACAAAAACATCCCGGTTGCCGTCTTCAGTCTGGAAATGAGCGCCCAACAACTTGTCCAGCGTCTGCTTTGCTCGCGAGCCCGTGTGAACCTCCAGAGCATCCGGACAGGCCTCCTTCCGAAGAACGCTCACCAGAGTCTCTTCAAGGTCTCGGGGGAATTCGGCCAGAGCAAGATGCTGATCGATGATACGGCGGGACTCAGCATCAACGAATTACGCGCAAAATCCCGACGTCTCATGGACAAGCACGGCTTGGGACTGATCGTCATCGACTATTTGCAGCTTCTGAAATCCCCCTCAAAGCGCGGACAGGAGAACAGGCAGATCGAGATCGCCGAAATCTCCGGAGGCATCAAGGCGCTTGCGAAAGAACTCAGCATTCCGATCATTGTCCTGGCACAGCTCAACCGTAAATCCGAGGACCGGGGAGACGGGAAGCCACGCATCTCGGATCTCCGTGAATCCGGCTCCATCGAGCAGGATGCGGATGTGGTGGGACTACTCTATCGATCCGCCTACTATGCCAAAGATGATGAGGAGAAATCCGAGAAGGGTGGCGAGGCCGAACTGATCATCGCCAAACAGCGTAACGGCCCCACCGGCGAAGTCCCCCTCACTTTCCTGAGCGAGTTCACCCGCTTCGAGACCCGTGATATGACCCACGGGGAAGGGAATTAAGCGGATAGGATCTAGGGATTAGGTAGTGGGGGATAGGGCATCGGGAATAGGTCATTGGATCTGGGGACGCCGTGTTCCGAAGCATCAGGAACAGGGGGGTCTGCATTTTTTCCGATACCCTTAACATTCACTTGGGGGTATCTTCCGCCCTATCACCTATTAGCTAAACCCTATAACCTAATCCAAATGCTCCCCACCAAAGGCTACGCCGCCCAAAACGCCACATCACCCATCGCCCCCTTCTCCTTCGAGCGCCGCGAACCGGGTGACCACGACGTGCTCCTGACCATCTCCCACTGTGGGGTCTGCCACACAGACATCCACATGTCGCGCGACGAGTGGGGTGGCTCATTCTACCCGATGGTTCCAGGCCACGAGATCATCGGAACGGTTCAGAAAGTCGGCTCTGCCGTCACGAAATTCGCTCCCGGTGACAGGGTCGGAGTCGGTTGCATTGTCGATTCATGCAGATCCTGCTCCTCCTGCGGGGAGGGCCTCGAGAGTTACTGTGAGAGTGGCTGCACGTGGACCTATAACAGCAAAACAAGGGATGGATCAGCGTTGAATTTCGGCGGCTACTCGAATCAGATCGTGGTGGAGGAGCGCTTCGTCCTGAAGGTCTCGGACAAGATCGATCCTGCCGCGGCGGCACCACTGCTTTGTGCAGGGATCACGACCTGGTCTCCGCTCCGCCACTGGAAAGTAGGCCCAGGCCATAAGGTCGGCATCGTCGGTCTCGGTGGACTCGGCCACATGGGAATTAAGTTCGCTCACTCCTTCGGTGCTCATGTCGTCTGCTTCACGACCTCCGCTGGAAAAACCGAGGACGCAAAGCGCTTGGGTGCCGATGAGGTGATCCTCTCGACAAATCCAGAGGAAATGGCCAAGGCGACTGGCACCTTTGACTTCATCCTCGACACCGTTTCGGCAAATCATGACCTCAATGCCTACCTTACCCTCCTGAAACGCGACGGGACCATGTGCCTCGTTGGTGTCCCTTCGGAGGCCGCTGCGGTTCATGCCTTCAGTCTCGTGGGAGGTCGCAAGCGACTCGTCGGCTCTCTGGTCGGGGGACTTCCCGAGACCCAGGAGATGCTCGACTACTGTGCTGAGCACGGGATTGCCAGCGATGTGGAAGTTATCCCGATATCCAAGATTAACGAAGCCTACGAACGCATGCTCAAGAGCGATGTGAAGTACCGCTTCGTGATTGATATGGCCACCCTCTAAGCGGAGGAGGGCGTCACTGCCTTCTATCCCGGAGAGGCGCAGAGGCGCAGAGGCGCGGAGAGTTTTGCAGAAAATACTTTGATTGCATTGCAATCAAGTCGGCTTGGCTACGTTACGAACCGTATGCCTGTTCAATCCTTAAATCTTCCCCTGCAACTCTGCACCTCTGCGCGAGATTTCCTTTCAGCTTTCGCTGCTTGGCTTTGATTCAGTAGCGTAGGAAGGAGGAAGTGAGGGAGTTGTGGCGTCGGATTGGATGGGTGAACTGTTTTCCACAGTTGTCGACTGCATGCCTGCCGGGGACTCGATCTTCGGCAGAGGAGGAGCTCCGCTGATCTCCCGATGGAAGTCTTCCTTAGCCTTCTGCAGCTCTCCGAGGGCTTTGCCTATGCCGCGAGCCAGCTCCGGCAGCTTCTTGGGGCCAAGCAGTACTAGAGCCAAGATCCCGATGAAGATCCACTCCGGCGCCGCCGGCATTCCAAAGGCAAGGAAGAGCATATAGAGGAATCTAGCCTAGAACTCAGGAACTCAAAAAATGATTTTTCTAAGCTGAAAGCGTCGCGAGAGCAGCCTCCAGGGATGCTGTATCGGCGATACTGATAACCTCGGTTCCCTTACGAATCCGTCCGACGAGGCCGGCAATAACACCGCCGGGACCGAGTTCAAGGAAGCGGGTGATCCCAAGATGGTCGATCATGTACTCGATGCTGGCCGTCCAGCAGACAGAACCGGTTACCTGATCGGCCAAAGACTGCCGAATGGCATCGGGCGATCCAGCGGGACGGGCATCGATGTTCGACACCACCGGAACTGACGGCATCACAATCGAGGTCTCCGCAAGCACAGCGCTGAGGCGCTGGTAGGCCGGCTCCATAAGACGGGAATGAAAGGCTCCGGCCACGGTAAGCTCGACGGCCTTGCGGGCGCCGTATTCCTTGGCCATGCCTACGGCCAGGGCAATCTTGGCCTTCTCACCGGAGATGACGATCTGACCGGGACTGTTGAAGTTGGCGACATCGACATCTGCGGCGGCTGCCAAATCACGAACCCCCTGCTCCTCCGCTCCGATGATCGCAGCCATGCCTCCCTCCGTTGCCTCGCAGGCCTCCTGCATGAATCGGGAGCGCTGATCGACCAGTCGCAAACCGGTCTCGAAATCAAAGGTGCCAGCGGCAGAATGCGCGGTAAATTCACCAAGGGAGAGTCCGGCGGCAGCATCGAAAGTAAGGTGCGGACACCTTTCCTTCAGGACAGCCAGCACGGAAAAACCATGCACATAAAGAGCCGGCTGGCAAACCGAGGTGCGAGTCAGGTCCTCCGCAGGCCCTTCAAAGGCAATCTGCGAAAGGGAATACCCCAAAATCGAGTCCGCCTTAGCAAAAAGATCGGCGGCGACAGGAAAGTTGGCGGCAAGATCCTTGCCCATGCCGACGGCTTGGGCACCCTGTCCGGAAAAAAGAAGTGCTGTTTTCATCAATTAATTGGTGACAGCTAAAAGTAAAAAGGGATTCCGGCTTTTGCAAAAGCCTCTTTCTGGTCCTTCAGATAAAGATCACCCAGGTGATCGAAACCGCCGGAAGCGCGAAAGGATTTCAGGAAGGCATTGACCTGATCCCGGAGAGCCACCTCCCCAGGCCTTAGTCCGATAGCCCAAGACTCTTTCTGCACAGGCTGAAGCAGAGCAATGGTTTCAGTGGGGTGCTCCTGATGGTTTTTCCAGACGCTCATCTGGTCATAGAGGAATCCATCGGCCTTGCCTTGGGTGACCTCCATCACCGCAGAGGACTCTTTATCGAGGACCAGTACCTTGGCCTGCTTGAGATGATCCAGAGCCCAAGCTTGGGCTGTGGTACCCTGCCGTACAGCAAGGGTTCGACCCGGTTGATCAAGAGCCCCTGTCCCAATAGCCCCATCCGTCAGGGTGCTTTTTTTACCGGCCAGAACGGCCAATCCGATCGAGAGATAAGGATCTGAAAAGGCGATCGTCTTTTCGCGCTCGGGCGTGTCGGTCATCGAAGAAATGATCAGGTCGATTTTCCCCGTCAGAAGCGAAGGGATCAACCCCGTGAACGGAATGTTCTCGATCCGGACGGGACGATGCAGGTACTCACCCAGCGCATTCGCCAGATCGACACTGATACCGGTTGGGGCTCCCTGGGAGTTGATGGTTTCGAACGGAGGGTAAGAAAGATCCATTCCCACCACGAGCGACTTGTCCGCGGATGTCGTTCCCTTACCGCATCCTGACAAAAGCATGATCCCCAAGAAGAGGATGGTCAGGATCCTTATCATGGGCGTGGTTCAGGGTTCAGGGTTGGGGCTTTCGACTCTCGTCCCTCGACTCGGCCCTCCCTAAACCCGAGGCGCATGCCATCCGCCCGAAGGCAGGAGGACATCATTGACCTCTTCCGGACCCCAAGTCCCTGGCTTGTAGGGATGCACGGGAACCGCGTTGCCTAGGATATTCTGGACGATTCTCCAGCCTTCCTCCACGACATCCTGGCGGGCAAAGAGAGCCTGATCTCCCTGAATCGCATCACCGATGAGACGCTCGTAAGGAGTCATCTCATCAGGTTGCTGGTCGACGACCTTGAGTTCCATCGGCTCACCGACCATGCGCTCACCATCGATCTTGACCTGCATACCGAGTGCAATCTCGATGCGCGGCGAGAAGAGAAAGCGGACGTAGTTATGCATCGGGGCCTGCTGGTCTGGGAAAACGACCAGCGGCGGACGGTGAAACTGAACCCGCACCTCGGTGGCAGAGACGGGTAGATTCTTGCCAGCACGAATGTAAATTGGCACGCCTTGCCAGCGCCAGTTATCGACAAAGACACGGACGGCCGCATAGGTCTCGGTGGTACTGTTAGGGGCGACTCCAGGTTCTTGTTGATATCCCTCGAACTGACCACGAACGAAATCATTGGGGGAGATGGTACGGATGGAGCGAAAGAGCTTCACCTGCTCGTCACGGACACGTTCCTTATCGGGCCAGAAGGGAGGTTCCATGCAGAGGAATCCGACCACCTGCATAAGGTGGTTCTCGATCACATCACGGAGGCAACCAGTGGCGTCGTAGAAGGCGCCGCGTCCATCCACGCCGAAGGACTCGGCCATGGTGATCTGAATATTGCTGATGTGGTTGCGGTTCCAGACTGGCTCGAAGAAAGCATTAGCAAAGCGGGTGTAGAGGACATTCTGCGTCGCCTCTTTGCCGAGATAATGGTCGATGCGGAAGACCTGACGTTCCTCAAGGACCTCGTGAAGGATATGATTGAGAGCCTCGGCGGAAGCCTTGTCATGGCCGAATGGCTTCTCAACCACGACGCGGGTGTCGTCATTGATGCAATCAGCTGCCTTGAGCCCCTTGGTCACCCTTCCGAAGAGAACAGGTGGTATCGCCAGATAATGGATGGGCCGTTGAGCACTCCCCAGAGCCTTCTTCAGCGCATCAAAGGTTGCAGGATCGCCGTAGTCACCATCGACGTACTGGAACCCATCCGCAAACTTCTTGAAGTTTTCCTCATCCACACCGCGTCCGTAGGTCGTGATGCCCTCACGGGCACGCTCGATAACCTGCTCCCGTGTCATGCCACTCTTGGCGACCCCGATCACAGGCCCCTCAAGCACCCCTCGGCGGTAAAGCGCCTGAATCGTGTCGAAGAGTTTTTTGTGAGCCAGGTCCCCGGTCGCTCCGAAGAGAACCAGCGCGTCGCTTTTGAGTGCAGACATGATGTTGATTCCGAAGGAAATATCTTGGGATTACTTGGAGTCAGCGGGCTTCTCGTGGTGACCACCAAACTCGAAGCGCATCGCGGAGCAAACCTTGTCAGCGAAGAGAGCAAGATTGCGGCTGGAGAAACGCTCGTAGAGGGCGGTCGTGAGAACGGGTGCCGGCACTCCCTCCTCGATGGCCGCCTGGATGGTCCAGCGCCCCTCGCCGGAGTCACTGACACGGCCGCCGAAGGTGGCGAGCTCAGGGTCGGTGGCCATGGCATCGGCGGTAAGATCAAGCAACCAGCTTGCGACGACACTACCACGGCGCCAGACCTCGGTGATCTCAGGGAGATCAAGGTCGTATTGGTAGTTCTCCGGATCGCGAAGCGGGGTGGTCTCAGCGTCGATCTCACGCTGGACCTTGCCGGCGTTTGCGTTCTTGAGGATGTTCAGACCCTCGGCGTATGCAGCCATGATGCCGTACTCGATGCCGTTGTGTACCATCTTGACGAAATGCCCTGCACCTGAGGGGCCGCAATGGAGGTATCCCTCCTCAGCTGTTCCCTTACGGGTTCGGCTCGGAGTCACAGGGGCATCTCCCTTGCCGGGAGCAAGCGCCTTGAGGATCGGGTCGAGATAGCCGACGGCCTCGTTGGAACCGCCGATCATCTCGCAATAGCCCCGCTCAAGGCCCCAGACACCGCCAGAGGTGCCGACATCGACATAGGAAACACCCTTTGCAGAGAGTTCCTTGGAACGGCGGATATCATCCTTGTAGTACGAGTTGCCGCCGTCGATAAGGATGTCCCCCTTGACGAGCAGGGGAGCGAATGTGGCGATGGTGTCATCAACATAAGCAGCTGGAATCATCATCCAAACAGCCTTGGGGCCGGTCAGTTTGCTAACGAGATCGGTTGGATCCTTGGCCGCAATGGCTCCCTTGGAAGCGAGATCCTGAATAGCAGCATCGCTGCGATCCCAAACGACGACTTCGTGACCTGCCTTGATGAGGCGGAGAACCATATTGGCTCCCATTCTTCCGAGACCGACCATTCCGATGCGCATAGTGTGTGTTCCTTGGATTTGTGGGTTTATGTGAACCTTTGTCTTTATAGCGGATAATGTTTGCGTCAAGCATGGCCTTGGAATCTTCACGTCACTTCTCCGACACTTTTCCTAATGCGACGATTTCCCGGCACTGCTATCAGATAGTTATGACCAACCGAACAGGCATCATTGCAGCGATGGATTCCGAACTCCGGAACCTTAAGGTGGCTCTCGAACATGAGCGCACCGAGACAATCGCCGGTCGTGAAATCCACTACGGAAGTCTGGAGGAGCAACCTGTCGCCATGGTTCTCTGCGGTTGCGGCAAGGTGAATGCCGCCCACTCGGCCAGCTTGCTTGCGGGCTATGCCAAGGTTTCCCGAATCCTTCTCACTGGAGTTTCCGGAGGACTCGCCGAGGGAGTGAAGGTGGGCGACATCGTGATCGGGGATTCTTTTGTCCAGCATGACATGGATGCACGGCCCCTCTTTCCTCTCCATGAGATCCCCTTCGAGGGATTTTCAGTGATCGAGGCCGACCCCAGGCTCCGTCATCTGCTCGCCGCAGCCTCACTCTCCATGCTTGCTGAAAAGAGACTGCCCGAACTCGCAGAAGCACGTTCCTTCGAGGGCCTGGTTATCAGCGGGGATCTCTTCCTCTCCAACTGTGAAGTCCGCAAAAGGGTCTTGGAAGCACTACCGAAGGCCTTTGCCGTGGATATGGAGTCGGCGGCTATTGCGCAGGTCTGCAGGACAGCCGATATCCCGCTCGGCGTCATGAGGGTCATCTCGGACTCGGCCGATGGAAGCGCCCACATCGATTTTGCAAAATTCGTCGAGGAAATAGCAGCCAAGGCGTGCGCGGAGACGGTCAGGCACGCATTACGCGCCTTGGCGCAGTGAATGCGTGCAGGCTTTTAGTCGTTTAGACTGAAGGCTGTTAGGGGAGACGGGTCACTTAATCCAAAATCCCCCAACCTTCCCGTCTTTCATACTCAAGGTGGCAATTAGGTCGTCGCCGCCGGACTTGAAACGAATACGCCAGAGGGTGACCTGATAGCCCTGCTGGTTGAGATCACCGAGATAGGCGATGTCATATCCATTCTTAAGCTTGGAACTCAGCTGGGAAACCACAGCTTCAAACTGATCCTTACTCAATCCTCGAAAAGCAGCGTTCCCATCATCGACAAAGGACGCGTAGTCATCGGCGACGATCGCCGTGATCAACTTCGTTGCCTCAGCCTGTGAACCAGAGGAGGCATCAGTAGCAAAAACAGAACAAGCCAGGACAAGGGCCGCCGAGAGTGGAAGAGTCAGAGTTTTCATTGCTTCTTACTATCAGTCTAACAGCCTAACAGCCTAATAGTCTTTCCTCTGCGTCTCTGCGCCTCTGCGGGAGAACCCTCTGAGACTCCTTCCTTAAAACGTGACTCCAATCTGGGCACCAAGCACGAGGGCATTTGGGATCGTTCCCGTGCCGCCTGGATTGATGATCCACTGCGCGTCAGGCTGGATGTAGGCGAACTTGGTCAGGTTGATGCGGTAGCCGAACTCATAGGCCAGTTCATACGTGGCATAACCGCCAGATGTGGCCTGATTGGCCTGGGCATAGTTGGAGCTGAAGTTGCCGTAGGCGACGCCGAAGATGGAGACGTCCTGCGGACGGAATGGGATCATGCCAGTGTACACAAGACCACCATTGTACTGGAAGGGAACCTTGGCCGTATTCTGCTGAGGACAGAGCATGAAGGCGCTCCAGGCGGTGAGACCAGTGTCCTTGAAGGGATTCAGACGGTAGAGCATCTGATCGAAATGCCAGTAGAGACCATAGGCTCCGTTTTGGCGTTGGCTGCTTCCAAACTGCGGATAGGTCCAGGTGGAGTAGTAGCCTCCCATCCAGTAGTGGCCGGGAAGCCCGTGAGGGATGGCGTCGCTGGTGGAAGTAGCGAAGGTCTTTCCATTCTTCCCGTTCGCTGCGGCAACCGACTTGCCATCAGTCGATTTGGCGGAGGTAGTGGGAGCAGGAGCGGCGGGCTTGGAGAACTCATGGGCCCATCCGTACTGGCCGATGACCATGACTCCATCACCGGGGTTCATATCCCAGTTGAAGCCATGCATGTAGGACTGGGATACCTGAGGGGTGACCTGGTAGACGCCCAGCATCAACTCTGTCTCCTTGGTCACCAAAGCCCTCAGCCGTGAACCCCAGACGGCCCAAGGATAGGTGGTGAACTTACCGTTCACAGGAAGCGACTGGGGGTTGCCGTCGATGCCGTTATTCATGTAAAGCCAGTAGAGGGGGGAGGAGGCGAAGTCATCACCAGCTGCCATGCGTCCAAACTTGAAGCTGAAGCGGTCGTCGCAGAAGCGCTGGTTGTAGGCGAGCCCGTAGAAGATGAAGCCCGTGCCTCCGTAGACCTGTTGGACGGTGAACTGGTTGCCGACGTTCCGAGCGGTGAGGTTGTTTCCGTTGCGCTCGATACCGATCACACTCAGGGTACCGCCCTCATAGCCGAACAAGGGTTTGGACTGGAACTCCAGATCGAAGGTGAAGTTATCGCAGTAGGTGAACCCGGCGCTTTTGCCGCCGACAGGGTTGCCGGCGAGGTTGGCCGTGTAGGAGACGGAGATATCAAGACCATGGTTCGCCAGTGTGTCACGGAGACCGAACCAGTTCATGGTCGCGTAGTCGGATTGGAACCAGTTTTTCGAGTTATCTCGATTTGAACGGTAAGGCTCCCAGAAACGCTGCATGTTCCAGTTCAGCTCGGGAATCTGATAGGGGATATCAAAGCGGAGCTCCTCATTGGGCGTGATCATGGCCGGCATGGGAATGTGGACGGTGGCCATGCCGGGAACCTCGTGGGTGGTGATCAGCGAGGCGGCGAAAAGAAGGGGGAGCATCATAATGGATTCGGGGGTGAAACGTGAGAAAAGCGTGAAGTTCAGATGCCTTGCAACCTCATTTTAGGGAAGGCTTGGATTCCTTGACGCAGAGCTTGTCGAGGAATTCCTGCAAGGGCATGGTTTCTGTCATGCGTCACATTTTTGTCTCCGGTTGCTACGACATCATCCATGCCGGTCATGTGCAGTTTTTTCGGGAGGCGAAATCGCTGGGAGATTTTCTGACTGTTTCCTTTGCCTCGAGCGATGTCCTCTGGGCGCATAAGCAGCGGCGTTCTTCACTGCCCGACGAGCATAAGAAAGGGATCTTGGAAGCCTTGGACATGGTGGATCAGGTTGTTATAGGAACCGGCACCGAGCATGGGCTTGATTTCCTTGAGGATTTTCGACGTCTCCGGCCCGATGTTTTGGCAGTCACTGAGGACGACCAGTATAGCGATAAAAAAAGGGAACTCTGTGCGGAGATAGGGGCCGAGTATGTCATCCTCCCAAAGACGCCTCCGAAATACGAACCAGTATCGACCTCTCAACTGGTGAAGTGGATCAGCGCGCCAAAGGATGCACCGCTGAGGGTTGATTTCGCCGGCGGTTGGCTTGATGTCCCGCGTTATGCAAGACCGGGTGGTTTTATCGTGAACTGTGCCATCCAACCAAAGGTCTCCTTACGCGACTGGGGCTATGAGAGGAATGCCGGACTCGGCGGCAGCGGTGCCTGGGCATTGCTCAACGGCAACACCGGCGTTGACGAGGAAATCGGCCTTGGTGTCGGCTGGCAGGATCCCGCTGTGATCCGCGAAACCGGTCTCTGCGTCTGGCGCAGCAGCGTTAAGCCCTCACTGGAACTCAAAACCGACGGCACCATGCTTCAGGGGCTCATGGCCCTCTGGTGGAGCGGCAACTCCCATGACACCCCCGGCATGGCTGACCAGCGCCGCGACTATGCCGCGATCGAAGCAGCAAGCCGCATCGCCCGTGAAGGCATCATTAAAAGCGATGTCCGGACACTTGGCCAAGGAGTTGCCGCCTCCTACGCTGCTCAACTCGTCGAGGGGATGAATCCTCTTCCCGAGGCAGCTGGCTGCCTCGGCCGCAAATATTGCGGGGGAGGCTTCGGTGGCTACGGCCTCTACCTTTTTGAGAGCAGGGATGCGCGGAATACCTATGTGACAGCAAATGCATCCGCACGCGCCATCGAACCCTACTCCAACTGGGAGTAGAACCGCTCTTTCTTTTGAGAACGGCGCTCAGTGCGCCTTCAGCGCGTTCACGCTGGAGAGGATGCCCGAAATCATCGAGTAGGCCACCACGCCCACAAAAAGAGCCACAATCAAGATGACTGCGGGCTGGATCAGCGTGGTGAGATGTTGAATGCGAGAAGTCAGCTCGCGGTCGTAGCGCTTGGCGGCGCGGGCCAGAGATCCCGCCAGATCACCGGTCTGCTCACCCACCGCCAGGATATCAAGAAGGACCGGAGGAAAAAATCCGGTGCGGCGCATCGCCGAAGCAAGCGAGCTTCCCTCACGCACCATGTCGCCGACTTTCTCGAGCAGCCCCTTCAAGTAGACATTTCCGGTTGCCGCACGCATCAGATCCATGGCCGAGAGCATCGTGACACCATTGGAGACCAAGGTTGAGAGATTCTGCATCACTTCGGCATAGAAGCGGGCCTTCAGAACCGGTCCGACCACAGGCACATCGAGTTGGGCACGGTGCCACCACGCCCGTCCAGCAGGTGTGGCGACCGCCATGCGCAGCCCCGTGATGACTACACCAATGAAGGCCGCGATCGCCCACCACCAATGAGCGCAGAAGAGACTGGTCGTGATCAGCGCCTGGGTAATCACAGGAAGTTTCTGTCCCGATTTGCCTAACAGAACCGAGAGCTGTGGCACCAAGAAGGTGAGGAAGATGAACATGAGTAGGATCGCCGAGGAGAAGACGATTGCTGGATAGACAAGTGCTGAAGTCACCTTCTTGCCTAGCTCCCCGACCATCTCCAGATGGGCACACTGGCGCTTCAGGATCTGGGGAAGCACGCCGCCTGCTTCACCTGCAGCGACTAGGTTGCAGTAGAGGGGATCGAACGACTTGCCACAGCTCCGTAGAGCCTTGGAGAAACCGACGCCCTCGCGCACCAGTTGGCGTAGATGGGCGGCCACGATTTTCACTGGCGATTTCTCCTGACGTTGCTCAATCACCTTGAGGGCCCCTTCAAGCTGCAGCCCAGCATCTAGAAGCTCCGCAAGCTCCTCGGTGAAGAAGAGCAGCTGAGGGGTGGTCAGCTTCGGTAGATTCTCGGCAGAAAGCACCTCTCCGGCCTTTGCCTTGGCGGCACTGGGAGAAGAGGATCCGAAGAACGATTTCTTTGAAGCTGAGGAAGATGCCCCCCCCTCCTCCACGACCTTGCTTGGCTGGAGACCGCGCTCGCGTAGCTTGCGGTAGGCATCCGATCCTGAGAGCGCCTCGATACGACCACCCTCGGAACGACCGGCTGCGTCTTGGGCTTTGAAGGAAAAGAAAGGCATTGAGAAATACGGTTAAGGCATGCCCATCGATCCCGAGCTCAACGAAGGTGTCAATTGTATTTCGGATTTGGTGACAACCCGGGGGACGGTGTTCCTGCCTTCATTAGTAAAAGTGAGATTCTTGTGACGCCTTCGTCGGCAAGCGTGCTCTTCGGATAGCGATGCAGCAGGTTCAGATAGAGCCCAAGAGCAACACCAGGGGATGATTGCTCGATCCGATCTGCCTTAGCCAATCCCTCAGCAAGTGGCTCTACCCCAGAAAGCATCTCCTGCTGAAGGGCTAATAGCTTCTCCTGATCCGGGTAACGAAGGTTGAGGGTTTTAGCCAGTTCCCAAGCACCGACCCGGTTACCCAGATCCAGAAATCGGCGTGAACGCTCCATCCCGTCACGAAGTTTGGATGCCTCATCTAGAGCTTCCTTAAACTGAGCGCGTCGTACGGGAAGATCTCTCAATGCCGCCTCAAGGAGGAATTGCTGTTGCTCAATTTCACAAATCCTGTGAGCGGCGTATAATCGGTAGAATTCATCGATGCTTGAATGCTTGAGTTCCGCACTTCCCGAGAACTCCTTGACTAAGGCGGGAAGATCCGGATTCTTGGGCCAGCTCTCCTCGGCAAGTTTCATCTCCTGGAGCATCTCGGTCATGTTTGCTGCTTGGCCGGCTCGCCTTGCCGCTGCGAGATGAATGCCTGAAAGCGATTTGGACGCTTGAATGGAGGCCCGGTATGACGTGCCGTCGAAGTCTGAGGCCTGAGCCTCCATCTCCATGACAGCAGCCAATGCGGCATCGCAATCCTTCTCGGTAAGTAATTGATCCAAATGACGCTGTAACTGCAGAAAATGGAGGATTCTCCCTCTGGAACTTTCAGGATAAGAGATCATCTCTAAGGTCCTACCTCCCCTGGCAAAAGCTGCCATCAGGTGCCGCGATGCCTCGATGGTCGCATGACCATCCAGGAGAGTTGTGCAACTGGAGAGCAAATCACGAACAGTCTGCTGGCTCTGGGTGGCTAGGAACTCAAGGTAGCTTAAGTTGGCCTTCCCACCTTCCGGTGCAATTTCAAGCATGGCCTCCTGACCGAGACGCAAGGATGGATTCCAGTCAGCGAAGAGTCCGCGATAAAAACGGACCGCAAGGATCGCCTCGCTGTAGTCCCCCTGCTCCAGAAAACGAAGAGCTAGTTCCTGCAGTTCCAATCGCACCTGCAACTCGCTCACCTCATCTCCCAGTCCGATACGGGCAAGTTCGCTTTCTATCTCCGCGAGTTGAAGCGCTTCTTTGCTGGGTGTGGAGACGGGTATAGGGGTTGATTTGATCATTAGGGGGCCGGCACTCTCCCTCCTCAACTGCTCCTGCTTCCGCTCGATCCGTATATTCCAGGAAAGGATCTCTTTCTGCCGTTGCAGTGCCGCCTCGGAGGCTTCGGAATTTTTCTGCCCGGAGAGGACGGTGGAGGCCTTCACTACGGCACGGAGCAGATTGCGACACCGATTCTGATCCAGCGGGTCGGCGGCTAGTTGCTGAAGGGTCTGGTATCCCTTGCCCAGATCCAGCGGGGAGGCCACACCGGGCCCCAGTTGACGGGAGCAATCGCGCAGGAGCAAAGAACGTCGCTCGGCTGCCGCCTTGGAAACGGGAGTGGCTGCAAGATAAGCCTCAAAGCCCTGCCGAAGGGCTGATTGATCGACCACCTCGCAAACTCCCTCATGCCAGCGCATCAAACCCTCCATGTCGACTGCCTTAGGATCATCGGCCGCCATCAGTGGTAAAAAAAACAGACAACCAATCCACCCTGAGGTCCACCCGGCAGAAAGAGTTCGGAAGCCCTTAAGGAACCGCGGTTCCTGAATCCGACTTCTCATAGGGACAGGACAGGCTATTCCTTCCTAAGAGGCATCCGGCATGATGAGCCTGACAATGCGCTGAATCCCCTGCTTGGAGAGATCACTCATCGGATAGCGGCTCTGGGAGCGAAGGTACCAGGCGAGCGAGGAGCCGTATTCCTTCTTCTCCTCGTCGCTCTTGGCCTGCCTGATGTCATGGACAAAGTCGGGAGCCTGAGTGGTGAGATCCGCCCTGAGTTGCCCGAGCTTCTGGTCGTCCGGATAGTGGCCGAACGTGACTTCAATCCCTTCCCAGGCACCGGCGTAATCCCCGCGGCGAGCGATCTCCTGCGAACGCATGATCGAGGTCTCGATCTCCTGCATCCGGGAAAGAACGTCGCGAAGTTTCTCCTTTCGTTCGGACTTCTTGTTCGAATCGTCCATGGCGAGCGCGGCGATGTACTTTTCCTTGTCGTCGAAAATCTGCCGGTAGTTGTGCTGGCTATCAAGCTGGTCAAAGTCGCTCACCGCCTGGACCTGAGGGCTAGCCTTCTCGGAAACCTTGGTCATGTCGGTGGAGAAGGACTGGATCTCGGGATTATTCGGCCAAATGGCCGCGGCGCGGGTGATCTCGGCCTGAACCGTCTGGAGATCCCCCCTTGATGCGGCGACACGTGCCTGGGCGATGTGCAGACTGCTGGCGGTCCTGACACCCTGTACATTGGCCATGATCTCCACGTCATCGAAACTGGGATTCACCTTTTTCATCTCCGCCACGACGGCGGCGACAGCATCGATATTTCCGGAGTTGGAAGAGTTAACGAGCTTGTTGCAGAGTTGCGCGTATTTCAGCGTCTTTCTCTTCTCATCCTGGGTCAGGAGACGGACGCTAGGAAGATATTCACCCTTGGTGAAGAGTGAGGCGAGTTGAGTACCCGCGCTCTCAAGTTCGTTCTGCTCGAGAAGGTATTTGTAGACTTTCACCCCTTCGTTCACGTCGCGGATGATCTCATTAGCGACCCCGTCGAGCTGGCTCAGGGTCTTGAAGGTCTTGCTCATCGTCCTCATGCCACTGGAAACTGCGTTCATGAGACTCTCGACACTGGCGTTTTCCAGACCGAACTGAACCCCTGAGCCTGAAAGGGCCATGCCATCCATTGCTGAAGTATTATTGCCGACGCCCGCCGAGGCACCTCCCGATTCCGCCGAGGTTCCTGCCCCCGAGCGTCCCCCATCACCACCGGCTGCGGCCGCCCCCTTGGGATCTCCTTTGGCAATGACTTTAAGCTGCCCGGCATCCTTGTTGTAACCCAGTTTCTCGGCCATCTGTTCGAAGCTCCGAATCGATTGGTCCCCGTCATCGAAGATGGCGCGGTAGAAGCGGTTTGCAATGATCACATGCTGGTAGCGCCGCTGGACGAAAAGCTGAAGGATCAGGGACTGGAGTTGGAATTTCGCGCTCGACTCGGCGCTGGCGATCCGCAGCTTGTTCTTCTCAATGGTCTGGCCTAGGGAGGCCAGTTCCCGCTTCGTGGGCTCCATCCGCGCATCGCGCTCAATATCCTGATTTTTGTTGTAACTCTCGGCATCGTTTTTTCCGACCGAGGACTGGTCCAGGGGGCGCGCCCTAGCTGACTGTAGGTTGTTATACTCGGCGATCTTGCGTTGCCGCTCCAGGTCGATGTTCTGCTGGATCAGCCTGGTGATCTCGGCCCGGACATTCGCCGCCGTGAAGACGGCATCGTGGATCGTGTTGCAGATGTTGGCATCACTCTCGAATTCGGAAGCCTTTGACAGGAGATTGAATGCCTCGTCCTGATTCTTCTTCGTGGCATTGCCCGGTGACAGTAACTCCATGATCCTCTCGATCCGCTGGCGGTATGTCTTGGCATCCTCGGAAGTCTCCGCAGGGGCGTTTAGGAATTTTTCGAACTGGGCGGCGAAAGCCGGATTATTCCAGAGTGACAGGAACGTGTTCGGCTTCATGTCCACCACGTTCTTCCTGCCCGCCAGGCTGGCATCAGCCATTCCCTGCTTGCCAATCGCCCTGTTGTCGGATGCACCGGTCAGGGAATTACCCTGGCGATACTGCTGACCTCCTTCCTTGATTGTCTCGGCATTACCTTGCTGTCCTTGCTGCGCCTGAAGGCCCGCCGGCAGAACGGGCAGGATGACTCCGCAGATCATAATGAAGATCGGGCGCTTCATGGTTTGTTCGCCTCCTCGACCTTGAGCAATCCATCCTCAATCACCTTTACCTTCATCAGGTAGTGCTGGCCCTTCTGGATAGTCAGACCACCAAGCGTTGGCGGCACCAGCACGGGAAGCACTACGGGTGCTCCTCCCTGAGTCTGCTTTTTCAACACCACGGAAAAGAGACGTCCCTTCGTCGGAGAGTTTCCGAGTGCAGAATCGACCTCGGCATCAATCTTGTAGGTATTGCCACGGAGCGAGTTGGCATTGTCGTAATAGATTGAGGCATTCAGTTCTTCGATGGTCCTCAGTGAGGCATCCCCTCCGTTCTGTTGCAGTCCGTAAAAACCGCCCCCTGCAGCAAGTAGGACGAGAAGCATAATCAGCCAGGGGGGGAGTCCTTGAGGCTTTTTTTGGCGGGACATCTTTTTACCATCATGCTGGCTTACAGGAAATTCAAACCGAATCGACTGCCCCAATGATTTCCCCGCCGGGCTCAAGCCGGCGGATTTTTTTTAAATATCGCGTGCCGTCGTGGCCGAGCGTCTCGGGATCTATGACTGGACCGCCAAAGAAGCGGTCCCAAAAACGCTCCAAGGAGTGGGGAGCCAATGCATCGGACAAACATGCCTCCAAAGCCCTTTCATAAAACTCCAGTGATCTGCTTCTCGCGCCCTCTCTGGAGACGGCGAACTGGGCACCTCCCCGGAAGTGGAACAGATCAGGGGATGGGCCTCCGAATATGAGTTCGTACAAACTACCCGTAGAAAGCTCGACCCGTTCGGGGTTCTTACTCCAGGGAACGAACAGGCGCCGTCCTTGAGGATCGTCGGTGTCTTCCAGAAACCCGTACCATAGAAAAGGGCTTGGGATTTCCTTTCTCTCGGCCAAGGCTTTCAGCCGTTCGTGCATGTCGGGGGCGTGGTCAAAAGGATGCCCTTGGCAGAAAACGGTGACATCAGCCAGGGAATCAAACCTCGTGATGAGATGGGTGAGATAGGTGTGGGCTTCCCTCCCTGTATTCAGAAGAGTTACCACGGACATCCCTTCTCTTCCGATAAGACTCTCCGGCAATGCCTGCGTGACTCCCTTGTCATAGACCGAGATACGGAAGGATGCCGGCACTCTCTTGAGCCACCGGAGATCCTCCTCATGGCGCGCGACAACAAGTTCTATCGAACAATCCTCGGAAAGAGACGTCATTGCGTTCTTTTTCTTAATGAGCTTGGCGAAGGGAGGCCAGATCCAATAGAAGTCGAATCTTCCCATGAATATTCTGATCCTAGCAGCTGGATATGCAACACGTCTCTATCCCCTCACCGAAAACAAGGCCAAACCCCTGCTCGAAGTAGCGGGTAAGCCAATGATCGAATGGGTGCTCGACAACCTCGCCCCGATTCCCGACATCAATCGGGTCTATGTCGTGACGAACAACAAGTTCGCCAAGGCTTTTGAGGAATGGGCAGCCGGGTATAAAGCAAAGGGACACGGCGGGGACAAAATGGAGTTCACTATCGTCAACGACGGATCCACATGTGATACCGACAAACTCGGAGCGATCGGCGACATCCACCACGTTCTCAAGACTCAAGACATCACGCAGCAGGACCTGCTGGTTGTTGCGGGGGATAATCTCTTCAGCCAGCCCGTTCCGGAATTCGCGGAGGCTGCCAAAAATCATCCCGCCACACTCGCCCTCTACGACGTGGGGGATCTTGAGGAGATTCGAAAATATAACAATGTCTCCATCGACGCCGAGGGTGTGATCACGCACTTCGAGGAGAAACCGGCCCACCCGACCACCACCAAGACCGGCATTGCTCTTTACTACTACCGTAAGGACGTCCTGCCCCTCATCGACACCTATGTCAAAGAAGGGAATAACCCCGATCAGCCGGGGCGCTTGATCCAGTGGCTCTATCCTCGGGTCAAAGTGGGCACTTGGGACGTTCCCGGCACTTGGTTCGACATCGGAAGCAAGGAAACACTGGTCGAGGCCAATGAGGTCTTCAAAAGATTCGCCTGAAATTCAGGCTCAGCGTGATGACTCGGGACTAGCTTCCCGCCCCTAGAACACTGAGCTTTGGGAATAGATCCCTCGGCTCAGGGCGGATAATTGGGCTTTCGATTATTAGGCCAGCTTGAGCCTCTTACTTCCGTGACGAGTCTTGGCGACGACGCTCCCACGGCGGAAGAGATCTTGGATGGCAGCCAGTGTCTCGCGCTCGTTACGGGCGTAGCTGGAGACGGTGGCGACAAGGTCGCCGAGTGAGGTGATGTGGTTAGGGGTGCTGTGTGTTTTCATGGCGTGTTCTTTCTGAAGAGTAAGACACATAGCCGGCGGAGGATGTTCAAAATAGTTACAGTCTTAAACTCACCCCTCGCACCTCTCCCCTCACCCTCCCGATGCTAACCGGACAAGGTGCAAGCCTTGCTTGTCTCTACATCTCGGATATGCTCCAAGCATCCCCTATCAGGATTCGCATGCATTCAATATCCGCTAAACGATCCAGACTCCACGGTATCTTCACTCCCTTTATTGTTGGAGCCATTGCCGTCTCTTCAGCGATGGCCGTGGAGACGAATGCCCCGACGGCACTCTCTTCTCTTCCCTCACTTGCCTCTCCTGCCACGATGACATCCGGGAATCCGGAAACGCTGCTCAAACTTCTCTCGGCCGGAGGCTTGGTGATGGTCCCCCTACTGCTTCTTTCCGTGATCACGCTGGCGTTAATCCTTGTCTATCTCGTTACTCTCAGGAGAGGTGCCGTGGCAGGTTCCAGGTTCATGACGACAGCCGAGACGCTGCTCGGCAAAGGAGACCTTCTGGGTCTCCTGGCCATTGCCAACAAACACCGTGATATCGCGGCCTCGATCCTCACAAGAACACTTGAATTTCTGGCCAGTCATCCGGTGGCCACGGACGATCAACTCCGGGAAATCGCGCAGACAGAGGGAAGCCGCGAGGCCTCGCTGCTAAACCAGCGCGTCGCCTGGCTTGCCGACATCGCCACTGTGGCCCCGATGCTAGGACTACTCGGGACAGTTTTCGGCATGATCCGGTCCTTCAGTGTGATGGCCAACGACGTGGCCGCTTCCCGCCCGATGTTGCTGGCGGAGGGTGTGGCTGAGGCCCTTGTCGCAACGGCGGCGGGACTCGTCGTCGGCATTCCTGCGATGATCGCCTACGCTTGGTTCCGTGGGAGGGTTCAGGAAATGATCTCCGAAATGGAAGGGGTCACCTCCCTTCTGCTGGTGAAGCTCGTGATCGCCAGGAAAAATTCGCAGACACCCCGCTGATCTCCACCGTCTGCCGTGAATTTCCGCACGCGCCTACAACCGGAGCCACGGGGCTTCCTGATTGCCCCGATGGTCGACATCCTGCTCGTGCTACTCGGGTTCTTCATGCTCACGTGGAGTTTTACCCGACAGGAACGGGAACTCGACGTCCAGATGCCCTCGGCAGGCGAGGCTAAGGAACAGCGGCGCTCCGTCGGCGAGGTAATCGTCAATGTGAAGGCCGATGGCAGTCTTGTCATGAACCGTCGAAACATGACTCCGAACGAGCTTTTGACGGCGCTTTCACGGATCGCCGCGCTCTACCCCGACCAGGCGGTGGTGCTACGCGGAGATCAGCGCGTCGACTACGGACACATCGTCCAGACACTCGATCTCTGCCGGAAGGCCAATATCTGGAATATCGCCTTCGCCACGGCAAGCCCAGAAGCCCCCTCTGCCGCCAGTCCCTAAGTCTCCATGATGAATAGTAAAAGGAAGGAAAGGGGCTCCGCTCTACTTTGGGTAGTCCTGAGCACCACGATCGCCCTGATCGGACTTCTGGGATTCACGGTAACGCTCTACGGACAGTCGCTCTCACAAGAACCAGAAGTGCGCCGCGCCCTTCCTGTGATGTCGACTTCCTTGCCGACTGCGAGTGCGACTGCGAGTTCGACTGCGACTCCGGTCATGAGGGCCCTGCCAGCGAATTCGACGACTTTGCCGTCACCCCTCCACTCAGCGTCTGTTGAGACTCAAACGATTCCTTCCACTCCTAGCACCTCATCCGCGAAATCCACGGCATCGGCGACCTCCGTTGATGCGCCGGGCAGTATCCGCCTCACCCCTAGCGCTGCAGCCGATCCCTCGGTGCTGGCGTCATCCCAGCTTGCAATCGCCGACGGATGCTATTCAAGGAAACAGCCAGAGCTGGCCATCCCCGAATATGAGAAATTCCTGATCATGGCGTCGCGGAACTCAGTGGATCGGGAACGTGCCCTTTACCGCTTGGGGGAATCACAGCGCCAGATGGGTAGCATGGCCGCTGCGGAGAGTAGCTTCCTGAAGCTGATCGCCGAATACCCCACCGGCCAGTACGTCCCCTCCTCCTCGTTCCGCCTTGGTGAGATAAGGGAGTCGCGGGGTCAGCATTCCAACGCGGCGGATAATTTTGCGGTGACTGCCAAGGGTGCCACCGATCCCTCAATCCGAATTGCCGCTCTCTACCATCAGGCACTCTGTCTGGAAAAGAGCGGTCACCAGCGGGAGGGAGAGATTCTTTTCCGCTCGGTGGCCTCGGAAAAACAGCTCGGAACGGCACTCAATCCCTATCGTACTCCCACCTTGCTGCATCTGGCCTCCTTGGCCGCTAACTCGGGTAACAAAGAACAGGCTCTAGCCGATTATCGGGAAATCATGGCTACGGAAACCAAGGGGGAGATTTTCTCCGAAGCCGCCCTCAAAGCGGCTCAGATCGAATTCGAGCGCGGTCATCCAGAAGAAGCGCGAAAACTGTTTGATCAAGTAGCTTCCTCAAAAGACTCGGGACGATGGCAAAGCATTGCTGCACTGGGCTCAGTGCGTCTGGCCGCCCAGTCCGGTGACAACAGTGCGGTCCTGCGGACCTCGGAGAGCACCCTGGCCGTTGATTCCGAAAACAAACCGGAAATCCTGCTCCTCCAGGCGAATGCCCTCAGAAAAACGGGAAAGAACTCCAAGGCCCTTGAGAACTACGATGCAATCATCAGGGAATATCCTGGGAGCAAGGCCTCCTCCGAGGCTCCGTTTCAACGCCTCCTGGTGCTTCATGCCATGCGGAACCCGGATCTCGCCGCGGAAATCGATCACTACCTCCTGACAGCAAGAGACGCCTCTGACAGGGCACGCGCCCAGTTACTCAAGGCCGAGGCCACCCTCATGGCGTCGAAGTATGTCGAAGCAGCCCTGCTCTATCACGACCTCCCGGTCAAAGACCTGCCGCCGACCGCAAAGCCAGACATTCTTTACAAGGAGGCTTGGGCGCTCATTCAAGCGAACACTCAGGCCGCAACAGATCAGTCCAAACCCGTTGACCCAGCCCTGCAGGTAGAGACGATCGCGGCTCTGACGCGCTTCATTGAGTCCTGTCCTGATGACTCGCGGACTCCGGCGACCCTGGCTCAACGAGGACTCCTGAACCTCAGGCAAAAGAATTTCGAGATGGCTGCAACTGATTTCACGTTGCTTGAGACCCGCTACCCAAAAGCTCCCGAACGAGAACTAGCTCTCCATCAAAAGGCCCTCCTGCTCGGGCAGCTGCAGAAGAGTGATGAGATGGTCGCCACATTTACCCAACTCATCCGTGACTATCCGAAATGCAGCGCCGCCCCGGAGGCCCATTACTGGATCGGACTGACAGCCCTAGACCGCAAGGATTATACCACGGCAGTCACAGAGCTTGCCGAAGCCCGCAAGGGAGATCCCAAACAGTTCGGAGAGCGGGCCGGGCTTCGGATCTTGCTTGCCCGTTATGATCAGAATGACGTGGGAGAAGCCTCGCGCGAGGCCATGGCCTTAAAGCCAGCACTCATTCCTCCCGAGGTCGGACGTTGGCTAGGTCTTAAAACCATGGAAGCCGGTGATCCCGCGAAGACCGAACACTTTCTAGCCCCTCTTGTAAAAGTAGGCTTACCTGGTAATACGGATTCAGAAATCCAGGGCACGCTGGCCCAGTCACTCATCCTACAGAATAAACTCAAAGAGGCCCAGATACCCGCTGCCGCCTACCTGAAACTAGCCAAGGATCCAGCAGCGAGGGCCAAGGCCCTACTAATGAGCGCGGCGATCCAATACTCGCTTAAGGATCTGAACTCTGCCTCATCCATGGTGGAGGAGGTGATGCTTCTGCAACCGGAGGGGCCAATCAACGCGGAGGCCCGGATCCTGAGCGGTGATCTGCTGGTCGCGAAACAGGACTACGCTGGGGCCGCTAAGGCATACATCACGGTTGCCGTGCTTTACGATGACGCCGCTCTGGCTCCCAAGGCGCTGGCGCGAGCCGCAGATGCCTATCGCCGAGCTGGTAATGAAGCCGAGGCTCAGAAAACACTGGACGAACTCCACAAACGTTTTCCAAATTTTTCGAACCATCCCGGTCCGTCAAAATCAAAACCATGAAAACCCAGAAGAGCCTTTTTCTCGTTTCGCTTATTCTTTTTTTCTTCCTAGACGCCTGCCTGATGCCTGCAGTGCTCATGGCCAAGGGGACAAATACCACCTCGCCGACTCCGGTGACTCCGGCAACTCTGGCGACTCTCACAGCGACCAATGTGCCCACATCTCAAGTAGCTACCAATGCAGCCACGACCCCATCCCTGATCGCGTATGATTTGACCGAGATTCACGGATCCATCTCCTTGCCAAAGGAATGGACCCTTCTTCCCGGTAAACTGCTGGAGGGAGATGTCCTACTCGCTACCAAGGAAAAGATTTCCGGAGAGAACGATCCCTACACCACCGGTCTGAGCATGACACTCGACCGCAACGGGGCCAAGGATTCCGGTCAAAAACCGACGGAATACGCCATGAGTCTGGCGCGTGAGGCCCATGATAAGGCGGGTGACGAGGCCTCTCCACTCCGGGAGTCTCAGAACGGCCCCTTCCATGAAATTCGCTTCGACTTCCCGATTGCCGGGGACCTACCCCTGCAGATCACCGAGGTACTGCGTGCCAATGAAAAGACCGGAACGCTTGCCGTCATTCTCTGGCAATCTCCGAAGGAGGAAGCACTCGCCCTGCAGGGCCTCCGGGATACTGTTCTCGCTGGCCTCACCCTGGATCCCGAAAAATGAGCATACTGCGAGCCTACAAAAAGAGGCGGGGCAATCTGCCTGCGTTCCTGCTGTTTCTCTTCGCCTTGGCGCTTGCTGTTGGCGGCATCGCCTTCTGGCGAATGATGCAACCCAAGCACCTCTCGCAATCCCCCCAGACACATTCCGGCTGGTCGGCTTTGCAGGAACAGAAAGAGCGTCCTCCTCTTGCCTTGGCCTCCGATCGTTCGCTTGAGGCAATGGACCGTGAATTTACCGATCTGGTAGAGCATGTGATCCCCTCCGTGGTCAGTATCACCACCACGACGGCACCGGACCGCGATGCGTTGATCCGCCAATTCTTCGGCCTTGGTGGCGGTAATGTCAGTCAGAACAATAAGATGGGCTCGGGTATGATTGTCTCTCGGGAAGGTTACATCGTCACCAACTGGCATGTCGTCAAAGGCGCCTCACAGGTCACCATCCAGTTGAACGACGGCCGTTCTCTTCCCGCATCGTTCGCCGGGGCCGATCAGCGTTCCGATATCGCCGTCCTGAAGGTCGCCACCGAGGGACTCGAACCGATCGCCTTCGGAGACTCGGAGTTGGTCAAGGTGGGCCAAATGGTCTTTGCCGTAGGCAATCCCTTCGGACTTCAGGAAACAGTGACCCAGGGGATTATCAGCGCCAAGGGACGCCGTACCGTCAGCGAGGCTGCCAATGAGTTTTTCCAGACCAGCACCACCATTAACCCCGGCAACTCGGGCGGTCCCCTTGTTGATATCCACGGGAAGGTCATCGGCATCAATAACTTCATCCTCAGCAGGAGCGGCGGCTCGGAGGGGATCGGATTTGCAATTCCCTCCAATGTGGCACGGCGTGTCTACGAGGATATCGTTCAGCGTGGACGCGTGATCCATCCCTGGTTCGGAGTCGTCATGCGCCCCTTGAATGCCAGCCTAGCAAAACAACTAGGACTGCCGGACACAAATGGAGCCTTGGTCGCCGCCACACTGGCTGGATCGCCTGCAGAACGTAGCGGTCTGGTCAGCGGCGACGTGATTATCTCCTTTAACAATCACCCAATTCGCGATGGGAAAGACCTGCGTAATCGCGTGGCCGAGGCCGAAGTAGGTCCACCCACAGGCATTGGGATTCTCCGGGCGGGAAAACCACTCCAGCTCAGTGTCTCCATGATCGAGGAGCCATCCAATTAATCCGAAATTCTTCCCGCTCCCCGTGGCGTCTTCACTCCCATCCTTCCAACATCCGGCTCCCCCACGCTTGCGAAGTCAGAGCCTTCGGAACTAGATTCTTTTTTGGTTATGTCTTCAGATAACTCCACCGGAACATTGCGTGCACACCGTAGTACTCAGGTCCGGTTGGCACTCTGGGTCCTAGGGGTAATCGCCCTGATCGAGTTAATCCTGGCAGCGATCGCACTTGCGCCCCGTTTTGTTTCGGGACTGCGGGCTGGCAGCTCTCCCGCTCAGTCGATGGTGGAAGCATCAACGCCTCCCATTTCTCCCACTCCGAGCCAACCAACTACTCCCCGGTCACCGGTCTCTCTGCCGGCAAACCAGCAGACCGCGGACATCGCTCTAGGGAATTTCCCTGTTAATCCACCAGTCAATAACTCCACCCTCAAGCAGATCCTGGCCGACCAGAAGGCGGAAACACCTCTCAGGCAGCCACCCGCCGATGCGGCGGTCAACGGGGAAGCCCCCCTTAAGATCGTCAATGCCCGCCTTTCGAATACAGAGGATGGGTCCAAAAAGCTTCAGGTGGCCATCAAGGCGAACTCTCAAGAGCAGATCGACAGCGCCCAGGAAAAGGTTCAGGTCTACTTCTACGATCAGGATGGAGATGAGATCGTTCCGAGCAAGGCGCAAGTCACCTCCAAGTGGCTGAACTGGCAAAATGGGGAACCGCAGCTTGTGGAGGTGACCTACCTCCCTGAATCTGTGGATCCGGGCGTTAAGTTCGCCGGCTATGTCATTGCCGTCTATTACAAGGGGGATCTTCAGGACTGCCGCGCACAACCCGCACGACTCCAGAAACTTTTCGAGCCCAAGTACTATATCGGCACGGACGAGTGATGCATCGCATGCCTACCACCGTGCCCCGGGCGATCTCCTTCGTTTTCGCCTTGTTTCTGGCGCTGATCGTCTTCCTTCCGACGAAGCTCCATGCCCAGATCCTAGTGGATCTCTCCATCAAGCGGTCGATGTACATCGCCTATGAACCACTTCTGGCCACCGTGCGGATCAGCAATCTCTCAGGCAACCCCCTGCTGCTGGCAGACGTGGAAGGAAAAAAGTGGTTCGGATTCCAGGTGGAGACCCTTGATGGTCGTCCCATTCCTCCCTCCAACCCCGACTATGAAATCGATCCAATCAAGGTCGGCCCCGGGGAATCGCTCACCCGCACCATTAATTTGGTTCAGCTCTACCCGATCACCGACTTCGGCTCCTATCGGATCAGGGCAAGCGTCTACTCCGCCGAGCTCTCGAACTATTTCAGCAGCCCCCCACTCACCATCGAGATCACCGAAGGACGCCTCCTCTGGCAACAGACCGTGGGAGTGCCTTCAAGGGACGGGATCCGAGGAGGAAGCCGCACCATCAGCCTCCTGTCCCACCGCCTGACGGAGCGTACAGATCTCTATCTACGGATTGCGGACAAGGATGCCGGGATTGTCTACTGTACCCACCGACTCGGGGACTATATCTCCTACGGAAAGCCCGACATCATGCTCGACGCCTCCAATATTATCCATGTGCTGCAGAACAACATCCCTCACGAATTTATCTACACGAAGGTCGGTCTGGACGGGAAGATCCTAGCCCAGCTTTCCTACAACGCTCCTAAATCACGTCCTCAGCTCAAGCGCTTCGAGGATGGCACCATCTCCGTCGTGGGAGGTTCTCTGTTCGACCCCAAAGCCACCCCGACACCCGGCATCATTCCCAATCTCTCCGACCGACCCGTACCGCTGCCAACACCGGAACAGCCGAACCCTACAACGAAGAAGGGTGATAAAAAACATCCCTCTCCTCTACCCACACCTGCTCACACTCCCGTTCCCGCCTCCATTAAAATCGATTGAGGTATTTCCAAAACCCCTCCTCTTGACTAGGAGGAGTTTCCGTCGATAAATACTAGTGCTCATGTCACTCCTTTTCATCAAGCGATCGCAGCAATTTATCCAGGTTGCCCTTGCCTGCATGGCCATGCTGATACTCGGCGCCTGCGCCTCTTATGATAGCCGGTTGAACTCCTCGGCCACCCAGTACCTCGGCACCGACGGCTCGATCATCACAAGGACCTCCACGGCCTCGCTAGCCGACCGGATCTCCTACTGGGCGGGTGAATCAGCGAACGGCCCTGGCCATATCGTCATCAACATCAGCCAGCAGAAACTCTTTTACTACAAGGGAGGGAAACTTGTCGGCATTTCCGCAGTCTCAACCGGCAAGGATGGACACGACTCGCCAGTGGGTAATTTCAAAGTCCAGAAGAAGGAAAAAGAGCATGCCTCCAATCTCTACGGCGACTTCGTCGACGCCTCTGGCACTGTGGTGGTAAAGAACGTCGATGCTATGAAAGACAAGCCTCCTGAAGGCACTCACTTTCAGGGCTCTTCCATGCCGTGGTTCATGCAATTTGCTCCGGGTGTTGGAATGCACACCGGCTTCTTGCCGGGAATCCCAGATTCCCATGGTTGCATCCGGCTGCCCGACAGAATGGCCAAGATTTTCTATGAGGTGACACCTCTTGGAACGCCAGTCAGCGTCGAGAAGTAGGGGCGCCGCGGGCTTTTAGCCTGTTGGACTTTTAGACTTTTGGGATCTTGTACCAACTATCCTGTTTGCTGGCACCTAACAGCCTAACAGTCTATTAGTCTATAAGCCCCGATTTCTATGCCTTCCTCAGTGATCACTGTCCCAGTTCCGCTTCAGGACTCACCTTATGAGATCCTGATCGGCTCCGGAATACTTTCCCTAACTGGAGAACTGGCGGCCAAGGTCGTGAAACCATGCCGATGCGTATTGATCTCGGATGAAATCGTCGCCCCTCTCCATGCGCAAGGAATCCTCGAATCTCTCCGGAGTGCCGGCTTTGAACCCCGTCTGCTAACAATCTCCGCAGGCGAAGCCTCCAAGTCGATGGCGGTTGTGGCTGATCTCTGCGACCAGATGATCCAGCTGGGCTTGGATCGCAAGAGCGCTCTCTTCGCACTCGGCGGAGGTGTTGTGGGGGATCTGTCCGGATTTGTTGCCTCAATCCACTACCGAGGCATCCCCGTTATCCAGCTGCCTACGACGGTCGTAGCCCAGGTCGATAGCTCTATCGGAGGAAAGACAGGCGTAAACAGCCCTCTGGGAAAAAACCTGATCGGCACCTTCCATCAGCCCCGACTTGTGCTCTCCGATACAGCCACTCTCTCCACTCTTCCAGAGCGGATCTTCCAGGAAGGACTTGCCGAAGCGATCAAGCATGCCGTGATCGCCGATGAGCCCATGCTTGATTTACTGCCTTTTGATCGCTCCTCGGATCTGCGTCCCCTTATCGCACGGAATGCCGCCATCAAGGCCCGCATCGTCAGCGAGGATGAGTTCGAAACCAAGGGTACGCGCGCCCTTCTGAACTTCGGTCACACCATCGGTCATGCCATCGAGTCCGTCGCGGGCTATGGAAAACTCTCTCATGGGGAATGCGTCGCGATCGGGATGATTGCCGCCCTCGATCTCTCCGTGCGACTGGCAGGACTACCCAGCGATCAGGCCGTCCGCGTAAAGGATGTTATTATTGCCTGCGGCCTTCCAACCACCATCCCCGCCGATCTTCCGACCGGCGCTATCCTCACCGCACTAGCCCGAGATAAGAAATTCGATGCGGGCGCCATCCGCTTCGTTCTAACCCCAAAACTCGGCTCAGCCTTGATCAGCGACAAGGTGACCTTTGACGATGTCACCGATATCATCAAAAGGCTTCAGTCCTAAAAAAACCGGGTTACATGGAACCCAGCAATTTACGCAGCCGCACCGCAGTTTTATCCCGATCAAACTGGCTCGAAGCAACTTGGAGAACAAGGTCCTCCCAAGCATTAGCATCGAGTGTTTCGTCGGGTAGAAAGTTATTTTCGCTTAAAAAGACAAGACACGTGGCTAGAGCCACCCTTTTATTCCCGTCAATAAAGGGGTGGTTGCGGCACAGATAGAAAAGATAGGCAGCCGCCAATTCGATGGGATCGGAAAAAAGCGGCTCCCCCATCATGGTCGCCTGGGGAGCGGCGATGGCAGATTCCAGAAGAGCCAGATCCCGAAGACCAGGTGATCCGCCGTGTGCTTCCAGAACCTCTCGATGAATCGCCTTAACCGCATCCACCGACGGGTGGAAAAACGGTCCCTTCATGACAGCCGCTTGAAGAGATCCGCATTCTTTCCGATCAATCGCTTTGCCGTCGCAGCCGCTTGCTCAGTATTGATCACGGGGCGGATCGGCGTGATGACAAGCGAACCCCCATCATGGACAGTAACCGAAACCTGATCTCCAACCTTCAGACGCGCCAACTCCATTAGTGCTGTGTCGAACATCAACCCTTGAGAGTTCCCTATCTTAGAAATCGTCTTAGTCATGCAGTAAAACTAAGTTTAACTAGGGTGCCAGTCAAGTCCCTAGCTGATCCCAAGGCTTGCAAGCTTGGATGGATAACAAGGCGTGAGAGCGAAGCGGCAGTGTCCCTACCGCGAGTTATCAACAACGCAGCTAGCCGCCAAGATCGGGAGCCTTAGCCCAAAGGGCTACCACTCGACGACTGTGGAGGCCCAAGTAAGCCCCCCCCCAAACACCACCATCAGGATCTTATCCCCCCGCTGGAAGCGGCCTGAGCGCGCGGCCTCGTCGAGAGCGATGGCGACAGCTGCTGCTGAGGTATTGCCGTAGCGGTCGAGATTGACCATGAAGCGGTCCATGGAGACATCGAGCCGGTCGGCAATAGCCTCGATGATGCGGAGATTGGCCTGGTGGGGAATGAAGCAGGCGATCTCGTCAGCTGAGACGACGGCATCGGCAAGTGCCTGCTGGGAGGCACTGACCATGGCGGTCACGGCATGCTTGTAGGTCTCGCGGCCATTCATCCTCATGGTGGCGGGATTCTCCGCGTAGGTGGGGGAGTTCGCCGGATGGGCACTGCCTCCGCCAGGAATATAGAGGATCTCGGCCAGCTTTCCGTTGCTACCCATGCGGGAGGAGAGGATGCCGCGCGATCCTTCGCGATGACGGAGGATGGCGGCGCCGGCACCATCCCCGAAGAGAACGCAGGTATTCCTGTCGGTCCAGTCGACGATGCCTGAGAGCTTGTCAGCTCCGATCACAAGCACTGTCTTATAGGTGCCGGAGGCAATGTACTGGCGGGCCGTCTCTACACCGAAGAGGAAGCCGGAGCAGGCGGCGGAAATGTCAAAGCAGGCAGCGTTCACAGCGCCGATCTTGGTCTGGACCAAGCAGGCGGTGCTTGGAAAGAACATATCCGGCGTGCAGGTCGCACAGATGATCAGATCGATCTCCTCCGGACTGATACCGGCATTCTCGATCGCGGCTTGGGCCGCACGGGCCGCAAGTTCACTGGTCGGTTGTTCAGGACCAGCGATGTGGCGTTCGCGGATGCCTGTGCGTGACTGGATCCACTCGTCGCTGGTCTCGACCAACTTCTCCAGATCGGCGTTGGTCATTACGCGGTCAGGAGCGTAGCTGCCAGTGCCGATGATGGAAGCGCTTCGCAGGGAGGGCATGGAACGAACGGTGGTGGTATCAGACGGCATGGGACTCTTCTAAAGTTGAGCTATCTGGGGCAAGGGCTGTTACTGCAACGGCTGCAGTCTGGGCCAGATGGGCATTCTTCAAATTGTAGGCTCTCACCGCCTCAACAATACGGGGATTCACCTGCTGTTCGATGAACTCGGTGGCAACGCGGATCGCGTTCTTGATGGCCAGCGGCGTGCTGGAGCCGTGAGCAATAATACAGATGCCGTTCACTCCGAGCAGGGGACTGCCACCGTAGTCCTCGTAGTTGGTTTTCTTACGGATGGCACGGAAGGCATTCCTGGCAATCCATGCGCCAAACATCCGGAAGGGAGTCTTAGTGAGTTCGTGCTTCAGCCAGCGGAAGACGGCGCCAGCAGTTGCCTCGGCGGTCTTTAGGACGACATTGCCGGTGAAGCCGTCACAGAGGATCACCTCGACGGGATGCTCGAAAAGGTCGTGACCCTCGATATTCCCCCGGAAATTTAGTGAGGAGGCCTTCAGGAGCTTGAAGACATCCTTGGTGAACTCGCTTCCTTTCACATCCTCGCCGCCGATCGACATCAGGCCGATCTCAGGATTGCTGTAACCGAGGACATGTTCAGAAAGGACCGAGCCCATGATCGCGTACTGGAGAAGGTGGACAGGTCGGGCATCAACATTCGCGCCGGCATCGATGAGGACGCAGACGTTCTTCTCGGTGGGAAGGTAGGAGGCGATGCCGGGACGCTCAATTCCCTCGAGAGTGCGGAGCTTGATCGTTGTGGCCGCGACAGCGGCACCAGTATGACCCGCACTGACGATGGCGTCGGCATCACCCTTCTTGACCAGATCGACGGCACGGGCGACGGAGGAATCTTTCTTGCGACGGACGGAATCGACGGCCGCGTCGCTCATCTCCACAACCTGAGTCGTGTGGACGATCTCGATCCTGGGATCACTACAGCCGAGCTTGGCCAACTCGGTCTTGATGGACGACTCGTCCCCGGTGAGGAAGAGCTTGGTGATCTTCGGGTACTCCCGGAGAGCCATAGCAGCCCCGGCGACCGTACTCTGAGGGGCGTAATCACCCCCCATGGCATCGAGGGCAATCCTCATGATCCTGCGGCTACTGGTCCTGTTATCGTTACTGGGGCTGTCTGATTCCTCAATGGATGAGGTCGGAGAGCTAACCCGGGACGTTAATCCGCTTTATGCCACCTCGACATCAAGCACCTGACGACCGCGGTAGGTACCGCAAGCGGTGCAGGCAGTGTGGGAATGAAGAGGTGCGCCGCACTGGGTGCACTTACCCAGCTTAGGGGCATGCCAGCGGTTTGCGGCCTTGCGGGTGCGAAGGCGCATCTTTGAAGTTTTACGTTTAGGTACTCCCATCGGATCGTGGTGTTTTGAGTTGGTCGAGTGCTTCCCAGATTGCAGGACGAGCCGCCTTCTCCATTGGCAAAGGAGCGGTGCGGGCACTCGCCGGGAAACTGGCGGGGCAGGTCTTTTCTCCACCTTGGTCACATCGGGGATGTGCAGGCAGAAGGAGATGTATATCCTCCCTGACCTCGCGGGTCAAGTCCACTAATTCATTTCCGTCCAGCTCGATCTGGGTGGCAAATGGCTTGATCACGATCTCCCTCTCAAAGGGTTCCAGGCAGGAAACACAGGTCATCTTGACTTTCTGGGCCACGCTTCCAGTCGCAAAGAGCCCTCCCTCGGAGAGTCCCACATCGAGGGAATACTCTAGGGGACCAATCGGTTCGGCACCGGCCTCTTCGAGGCCCAGTGAGGAGGAATCCTGATCACCCTCCAAATGCAAGGTGCCTCCCTCAGGAATCTGACGGATATGGACTTTCATACGAGGACTCTACCCCAAGATCGACAGGGATGAAAGCGATGAAGGGGTTCAGGAATAAAAACTCGCGCAGAGGCGCAGAGGATTTAAAGAATTTTTTAGCATTCACTTTAACCAGAAATAGAAACTGGGGGGTTCCTGATGCTGGCTCACTCCTTCGTATTTTTTCTCTCTGCGCCTACGCGCCTCTGCGGGAGAATCTCTACCTGTCTCTCAGTTACTCCTTATTCTTTTGGAAATTTTTCTTTCAGGGATGCGAGGGTCGAGACGGAAACAAAGGGGGAAACATCCCCTCCCAGCCGGGCCACTTCCTTCACGATCCGGGAACTCAGGAAGATGCAATCTTCACGCGGCGTCAGGAAGATCGTCTCGATCTTCGGCTCTAAGCGACGGTTCGTCAGGGCCATCTGAAATTCAAACTCGAAGTCGGAGACCGCCCTTAACCCGCGGATGACCACAAAGGCCCCACGCCGACGGCAGAAGTCCACAAGGAGGCCGTTGAGGGGCTCCACGGTGAGGCCTTGGTGCTCCCCGACGCTTTGACGGATCAGCTCGACCCTCTCACTGGTGGTGAAGAGGGGGCTCTTTGCCTCGTTGTCGGCGACCCCAATGATCACCTCATCAAACAGGCCAAGCGAACGGGTGATCAGGTCGAGATGACCATTCGTGACCGGGTCGAAGCTTCCCGGATAGATCGCGCGTCTGTGGCTCATAAAACAAGCAGAGAATCACTCCCACTCGATGGTGGCGGGCGGCTTGCTGGAGACATCCAGCACACAGCGGTTCACACCCTTCACCTCGTTGATGATACGGCTGGAGATCTTAGCCAGCAGATCATACGGCAAACGCACCCAGTCGGCCGTCATTCCGTCCTGGCTCTCCACGACGCGTAGGGCGATCGTGTAGTCGTAGGTGCGCTCGTCACCCATCACCCCGACCGACTGAACCGGCAGAAGGACGGCGAAAGACTGCCAGACCTTAAAGTACCAACCCGAGGCCTTCATTTCCTCAAGGACGATCGCATCGGCGTCGCGCACGATGCGGAGACGCTCCGGCGTGATCGCGCCGATGATGCGAACGGCCAGGCCGGGGCCGGGGAACGGCTGGCGATCGACCACTTCCTGGGGAAGCCCAAGTTCGCGACCCACTTCGCGGACCTCGTCCTTGAAGAGCTGACGCAGTGGCTCCACGAGCTCGAATTTCATATCCTCCGGGAGACCGCCGACATTGTGGTGGCTTTTGATGAGTGAGGCTGGGTTCCCGGCGATGGAGACGCTCTCGATGACATCGGGATAGAGTGTACCTTGCGCAAGAAAGCGGAAGGGGTGCTTCGAGCCCTTCGCCGATTTCCGGAGCTCCTCGGCTGAGCGCTCGAAGATGCGGATGAATTCGGTTCCGATGATCTTGCGCTTTTTCTCGGGGTCGGTGACTCCCTTGAGCTTACCGAGGAAGCGATCGGCCCCATCGACGATCTTTAGCCGGATTTTGAAGTTTCGTCCGAAAAGCTTGCCGACCGCATCCCTCTCCCCAGAACGCAGAAGCCCATTATCAACGAAGATACAGGTGAGCTGATCACCGATCGCCTTGTGGATGAGTGCCGCCGCCACGCTCGAATCCACCCCACCGCTGAGCCCGAGAATCACGCGCCCGTCACCTACTTGGTCGCGTATCTGCGCGCAGATGCGCTCAATGAAAGACTCCATGGTCCAGTCACTCGGGCAACCGCAGATGCCATGGATGAAGTTCTGGATGATGGCCTTTCCCTTCGGGGTGTGGTGCACCTCGGGATGGAACTGCATCCCGTAGATTTTCCTTTTGGCATCGGCAATGACCGCATGGGGTGCGTTCTCCGTCTGCCCGATGGCAGTGAAGCCCTTGGGCAATTTCTCAACGCGGTCGCCATGGCTGTTCCAGACATCGATCTTCTTTGATAACCCCTTGAAGAGCGGTGAAGCGCCGATGGTGGAGAGTACTCCCTTACCATACTCACGGTGGGTTGAGCGCGCCACGGAACCACCCAGATCGCGGGAGAGAAGCTGCATGCCGTAGCAGATACCGAGGATCGGAAGGCCTAGATCGTAGATTGCCGGGTCAACTTTTGGAGCCTTCAGAGCGTAGACGCTTGCAGGCCCACCCGAGAGGATGATCCCCTTTACGGTCCCATCAGCGATGATCTCGCTGGCCTTGGTTGTGTGAGGCAGGATCTCGGAAAAGACCCGGCACTCACGCACGCGCCGGGCAATGACCTGCGTGTATTGGGATCCGAAATCGAGGATGACGATCTTGGAGGTTGCCTTAGGTGCCTTAGGTGTCTTGAGGGCTTTTGGTAGTTTGGAAGGCTTGAAGGATTTAGCTAGTGACTTCTTGACTGCAGGTTTCACAATTTTTTTAGAAAGTTTGGACAAGTTTGGCATCTCGGTCGGAAAGGAAAAGGGTGTCGTCTGGGCTCTAAGTTGGTCTCTGGGCTTATTGGAAGTCATTCCCAAATTGGCCACCCATATCGCCCTTCATCACCTTTTCGGTATACAGTTGTCCTTTACCCTCAAGCCCCTTAACGGCTGTGTCGGCGACATCATCGACATCACTCTCGGCCGTGGCGCAACCGGTCAGACAGAAGGCAGGAGTTATTATAAGGACGGAGGCGAGAAGAATTCTGAGAAGATTCACCCTGCGACCCTAAAAGATCCGATCCAGAAGGCAATACGGGAAGCCGGGTCAACGACCCGGAGGGGATGGGATATCGGCCATCGGGAATGGGGGGGCGAACAAAACACACCACTCCAATACTTTTCCTGAGTTCCTGAGTTCCATATTAATCGGCATCATTCTAAATCAAGTTCATGAAAAGTGGTATTCCTCCCGATCTGCTCTTGGAGGCCTATGCCTCCGGGATCTTCCCAATGGGGATGCCTGACGGGGAGATCCGTTGGTACTCGCCCGACCCCAGAGGGATCCTCCCACTGGAGGAATTTCACACACCGCACGGACTTAAGAGGATTCTCAGAAATCGCAGCTGGGATGTCCGTATCGACACTGCGTTTCAAGAGGTCATGCAGGCCTGTGCGTCACGCGAAGAGACTTGGATTACGGAAGTAATCGCAGAGAGCTACACCCTCCTTTTTGAGAGCGGCCATGCTCATTCGGTGGAGGTCTGGCAGGATGATAAACTGGCGGGGGGACTCTATGGAGTCTCCATTGGCGGGGCCTTCTTCGGCGAGTCGATGTTTCACCGCGTCACCGATGCCTCGAAGGTCGCGCTCTGGCATCTCGTGGAGATCTTGAAAAAGGGGGGCTTTACATTGCTCGACAGCCAATGGACCACCCCCCACCTGGAACAATTTGGCGCCAGGGAAATTCCACGAAGTGACTATCTGGAAAAACTAGCTGTCGCACTTACCATAAAAACCACTTTCTCAAAGCCGCTTAATTTCCTTTGAACGCGGGGCAGGACGGCAACGTCAAACCATCATGACAGACACCCTCCTCAATATGACCCTCTCCCTTTTGGGTGGAGGCCTCACCTACCTGGCCCTCAACCATCTTGTTTCCAAGCACGATCATTTGCCCGCAAAGGCCCAGAAATAACAACCCTACTCCCTTAGGGAAGCGCTGTAATGCGGATCAGCACGTTCGCTATTCCGCAGAGCAGGATAATTGGAACGACCTCTGCTTTCTTGGTTTGAAGCAAGAGGAAAGCGATCGTGGCCAGCACGAGGGGAAGCACCGCGAAATGGCCGGCGGGCAGAAAGAGGGCCTCTGAGAACCAGAGGGCAAGGCATGTGATCACAGCCGTCACCACGGCCCCGATCGCGGCAAGCGCACCCGCCATGCGAGGATTCCGCGCGATCCCTTCCAGATGAGGGGCCAATGAAAAAATCCAAAGGAAGCTTGGTAAAAAAAGAGACCAGACGGCTACCAGGCTACCCAACGTCGCGGAAAATAGAGGCGATAGAATGCCCGGGGCCTTGTAGCAGCCTAGGAAAGCCACAAACTGTAGGGCTATCAGTAAAGGGCCTGGAGTTGTCTCGGCAAGACCAAGCCCGTCCAGCATCTCCCCGGAGGAAAGCCATCCCCAGTCACCCGAGGCATGGAGCGAGACATAGGAGAGGGCTGCATAGGCTCCCCCGAAACTCAGCACCGCAACCTTGCCGAAGAAAAGCCCGACACGAAACGGCATCGCCTTGGAACCCAGCCAGAAAAACAGTCCCAGCATAGGCACTAGCCAGATCGCCAGGATGCTTAGGGCCATGCTTAGAGACGATAGGCAGGAGCTTATCCAACTCCCCGACCTCGATGCGGATTTCTCGGGGGACACTTCCGACGCCAAAGGTTTTTTGAGCATCAGCCCTCCGATTAAACCGAATCCCAGCACCACAACGGGATAAGGAATATGTGCCAGAAAGAGAGCAAAGGAAATCATAGCTATCAGCGCAAGAGGCCAACTGGTCACGGTCCGACGTCCAATCCTGAGCAATGCGGAGGCGACGATCGCCACCACGGCAGGCTTCAAGCCGTCAAAAAAGAGATGGAGCAATGGCCAGTCACGGCCAGTCACGTAAAGCAGGCTTAACACCCAGAGCAGCAGGACCGCAGGCAGCAGAAAGAGTACGCCGGCGGCGATTCCTCCGCGGATTCCGTGAAGACGCCATCCGAGATAGGTGGCAAGTTGTTGGGCCTCCGGGCCAGGCAGAAGCATGCAGAATTGAAGAGCCCTCAAGAACTCTGCCTCGTTGATCCATCCCCTTTTCTCAACTACCTCGGCCTGGAGGATCGCGATCTGACCCGAGGGTCCCCCGAAACCGATACAGCCGATCTTCAGCCAGAGACGCAAGGCATCCACGAAGGTCGGCTTGATTGGATCGGCAACACTCATGACTACTTTCTCTTACCCTTGATTGAATAGCGGCAGCTCAGCCGTCGCATCGGGAGCTCCCGGCATCTTCCGACGGGTTCCGGCCAGGGTCGGACGTCCCTCCGCGTTCAGTTCCGCTTTTTCCAAGTTTGTCAGGATCTCACGGGCTCTCTCGATCACCATGGAGGGAAGGCCTGCCAAGCGCGCCACCTGGATGCCGTAGCTCCGGTCGGCAGCTCCCTGGATGATTTTTCTCAAAAAAACGATCCGGTCATTTTGCTCACGGACAGCGATATTGAAATTTCGGACTCCGGAACGCGTGCGCGCCAGGTCGGGAAGTTCATGGTAGTGGGTCGCGAAGAAGGTGCGGCATCCCGTGATGTCATGGAGGTACTCGGCAACACTCCAGGCAATAGAGAGGCCATCGAAAGTAGCCGTACCGCGCCCAATCTCGTCCAGCAGGACAAGACTGCGGGATGTGGCGTTGTGAAGAATGTTTGCCGTCTCGTTCATCTCGACCATGAAGGTGGAGTGTCCCTTGGAGAGATCGTCGCTCGCACCGACACGGGTGAAGATCCGGTCGGTCACGCCGATGCGGGCTGAAGCTGCGGGAATCCAGCTTCCCAGCTGAGCCATGACGGTGAGGAGGCCAACCTGCCGGAGATAAGTCGATTTGCCGGCCATGTTGGGTCCGGTGATGATGCCCATGCGGTGTTTGGCCGCATCGAGGTCGGTATCATTCGGCACGAAGGCCTCTCCGCCGGCGCGCTGGTCCAGCACGGGATGACGCCCCTCGTGAATCTCCAGTACGGTCGAATCATCAACAACGGGACGGACATATCCGTAAAGCCGGGCCGTCTCCGCCAGCGAACAAAGGGTGTCCAGCGCACCCGCCGACGCGGCAGTCTCCTGAAGGGGTCGCACCTGCTCCAGAACAGCGGAGCGGAGGCGTTGGAAGATTTCGATTTCAAGTGCCTTTGCACGTTCTTCAGCACCAAGAATCTTACCCTCCATCTCCTTGAGCGCGGGGGTGATGAATCGTTCCCCACCAGCGGTGGTCTGCTTACGGGTGTAGTCGTCGGGGACACTGCCTAGATTCGCCGTGGTGATCTCGATGAAGTAGCCAAAGACCGCGTTGAACCGCACTTTCAACGACTTGATCCCGGTGCGCTGAATCTCCGTTTCCTGCAACGCGGCGATCCAGTCCTTACCCTCGGTGGAAGCGTTCCGAAGCTCATCCAGTCCTGCGTCGAATCCAGAACGGATCATTCCTCCCTCACGGATTGTGGGTGGAGGCTCATCGACAATCGCGGATTGAAGGAAAGCGGTAAGTTCCGGAAGCGGATGCAGATTCTCACTGAGTTGGCTAAGCAGGTTTCCTCCGCACGCGGCGAGCGTTTCTCTCAGGGCAGGTAATGATCCCAACGATGAGGAAAGGGTGGCTAGGTCGCGTGCGTTACCCGAGTTCTGACTGAGACGGGAGATAGAGCGCTCGATGTCACGGATGCCACCGAGGCGGTCGCGCAGGTCTCCCAACTTCATCGGTGCGGAGATCAGGAATCCTATCGCATCTTGCCTTCCGTTGATTGCTGCGGGATCGATCAGCGGGCGCAGGACCCAGTCCCGCAGAGTGCGGGCTCCCATGGGGGTGATTGTCCTGTCAAGGGCTCCGAGAAGGGTCATCCCTCGTCCGGCCCTAGAGGAGACCAGCTCCAGATGTCCCTGCGTGGAGGCATCCAGCAGCAGATGCTCGGCCTGCCGATAGGCCCTGAGTGAACGGAGATGCCCGGCATCGCGGCGAAGCGTGCGCGTGAGGTAGTGAAGCAGAGCGCCGGCGGCGGTGACTCCGGCGGGCACATCATTCACCCCGAAGCCATCGAGCGAATGGACCTTGAAATGGGAAAGCAGTAGCTCCTTGGAGGCCATGGGATCAAAGAGATAAGCCTCCACCTCCTCAGGCTCGGGAAAACCAAAAGGGAGACCGTTCTGCAAATCCCGGAACAACTCTTTTCTTCCCTCAGGAACCAAGATCTCGGCCGGGGCCATGCGGACCACTTCGTCGAGCACTTCCTCGGCGGACGAAAGCTCCGTGATGCGGAACTCACCCGTGCTCAGGTCTGCACAGGCAAGACCGAAGATTCCTCCCTCCTTGGCCGGCGGTAGGATGGCGGTAGTGAAATTGTGGCTTTTCTCCTCAAGACCGGCATCCTCCAGAGTGCCGGGACTCAGGATTCGCGTGATCTCGCGGCGGACCAGCTTACCGGGCTGAACCTCTCCCACCTGCTCGCAGAAAGCAACGCGGCGACCGGCGACAAGCAGCTTCTCCATGTAGCCGCGTGCGGCATGGTATGGGACTCCGCACATCGGCACGTCGCCACGCTTGGTGAGAGCGACATTCAGGATCGCCGAGGCCTCCTTGGCATCATCGAAGAACATCTCGTAAAAATCACCGAGACGGAAAAGCAGGAAGGTGCCCGGCGGCAGGTCACGCCGCAAGGCGTGATACTGATTCATCATCGGCGTTCCCTCGGCGGCCATAAATTAGGTGATTAGGCTGAAGACTGAAGGCTGTTAGCGGGGAATTTGTAGGGAATCATCCTACGACTAGGAGTTCAGGAAAGCTGTCAGGGGGCTTGTCGCAATGGCGTGCTCGGCAGCCATGGGTAATCCGGCAGCCACCGCCTCGGCGGCACCTTCGATCGCCATCCGGAAGGCTCGGGCCATGCGGACGGGATCTCCCGCGACGGCGATCGCGGTATTCACCAGCACGGCATCAGCCCCAAGCTCCAAGGCCTCGGCGGCATGGCTGGGTGCGCCAATCCCCGCATCGACGATCACAGGTACGGTCGCTTGCTCGATAATAATGGAAAGTTGATGGCGCGTCTCAAGGCCCCGGTTGCTCCCGATCGGAGAACCGAGCGGCATGACCGTCGCTGCACCCGCTTCCTGAAGTCGTTTTGCCAAGACCGGATCGGCGTTGATGTAAGGAAGAACCGTGAACCCTTCGGCCACCAGCATCTCGGTCGCCTTCAGTGTCTCAATGGGATCAGGAAGCAGGTAACGGGGATCCGGATGAATCTCGAGCTTCACCCACTTCGGCAGACCTACGGCGGCAGAGAGACGAGCCAGACGAAGCGCCTCCTCGGCGGTGTTGGCGCCGCTCGTGTTGGGAAGTAGGAGATATTTCTCCGGATCAATGAACTCCAGTATATTGGCGAAAGGATCACCCTTGCCGGAGAGGTCGGCACGGCGGAGCGCCACGGTGACAATCTCGGTGCCGCTCGAGGCCAAAGCCTCACGCATGGTGGCACCGGAGGAAAACTTTCCGGTTCCGAGAAAAAGACGCGAGGAAAACTCACGCCCGGCAATGATCAGTGGCGATGCGGCGGACATCCCCTGATTCTATTGGTGAAGAGGCAAACCGTGCAAGAAACGCTGTAGCAGGATTTTAATATGGAACTCAGCCGTAACGCAGGCCCTTAGGCCGAGGCCGAGGCCGGGCAAGCCAACTCAAGAAGAGGATCCAAAAGGAAAAATAGAATGAAACTGAAAAAAATGTCTCGATCCCAAGGGCTCTTTATCAGGTAAGGAATTTTTCCCTGATTTCCTGATTATTAATTCCGAATCGCTTAGGCCACTGAGGACCCGATCGCGACGAGTGCCTCGTCCCGCGTCGCGCAGACGGGATACGCCGTCTGAAACTGGGCGATATCGAAGATCCTTTGCACGGCTGGCTGGAGGGCGCAGACGGCCAAGCCGCCACCGACACGCTGCAACTGACGCCCTAGCAGGAAGAATTCACGGAAGCCCGCACTGCTCACGTACTCAAGGCCGGCAAGATCGAACACGACGCCTTTCGAACCGCTCGAGTCTATCTCCTTGGAAACGGAGTCCTTGATCATATTCTGCTCCGTTGCATCGAGGCGTCCCTTGAGTGTCACGACAAGGATGGGACCGGCTTTTTCGAATTGAATATCCATGATTTTCGTCCAACTCAAAATGCTACGGGGGATGCCCGTCAAGTCCCGTTCTTATAAGATAGCCACAAGCCTCAGGAAGCGTACGTCCTCATCCTCTTGGCATTATCCCTAGGATGAACTATCGCTTGCATAGGACTCGGACACCCATGACCTCTCTGAAACATTATCTGACACCCCGATCGATCGGGCAGCGATTCGCTCTGACCATCGGAGCGGGAGCAGGCGTAATCCTGATCGTTCTGGCGGTGGCCAACTATATTAGCGGACGGGAACTGCTCCTCCGTCAAACCTCCCAGGAGGCACTCCGGGCCGTGAACGACGAGATCAACGCGATGGATGATCTCGTCGAAAAGATGGCGATGTATCCCGAGATCATCGCCGCCAGCGAGCTGGTCGGAACGAATAACGAGGGAGTCAAGATTCCCTGGCTTTCCTCGCTCCTGAAGCACTCACCCATGTCGGCAATCTACGGACTCTACATGGCCAGGGAGTCCAAGGACTGGCGGGATCCCGACTCCGACATTTGGGTCGACCGCAAGAGTTGCCCGAATCTCTCCCGTCTCAAGTACGACTTCCATGATGAGAATCAGGACTGGTACCGGGGCGCCAAGGAGGCCAAAGACCTCCATGTGACTCAGCCCTATTTCGATGCGGGTGGCTCCGACATCGACATGATCAGCATTACCAAACCCGTTTACTCGGACCAGGGAACATTTCTGGGGGTTGCGGGCGTGGATGTGGCTCTCGATGAAATGAGGAAGATCGTCCGGAAAATCCATATCAGGAATTATGAAAGCGATCTTGCGCTCGGACAGGATGAGGGAAAGGTAACATCGTCCACGAAGAGTCCGACTGCGGGGCCGCAGGAGCTGCGTGAAACGGCATATCTCATCTCCCAAAGCGGAGCGATCATCGTGAGTCCCGAGGCATCACAGGACAAACCAGCACCAAAGTATGATCAACAGGATCCGGCTCAGGCACTGGAAGAGCTGCTCAGCAACGGACTTGTCACCAGCGTTCCCGGCATCCAGAAGATCCTTGCCTCTGACAGTGGATGGCAGCACCTCAAGGATGGAAGCAACAAGGTGATCTACTGGGCCAAGGGCGGGACCACCGGATGGAAACTGGTGCTGGAAGTGCCTTACGCACTCATCGTCGCTCCGGCCAGAACATTGGCCGAACAGTCGGCAATCATCGGCGGGGTGGGGCTTTTCCTGCTGATTGGCGTTGTCTTTTTCACGGCCCGCAGGGTTTCGGAGCCCATTACTGCGCTTCAGACCGTGGCAACCTCCTTTGAGAAAGGAAGCTATGACGGCGGCGCGGGGATCTTGGAACGGATCGAAAAACGCCCCGATGAGCTGGGTCGGTTTGCCAAAAGCTTCTCCGCCATGGCACAGGAAATCCGCCTGAGGGAGGAGCGACTCTCGGAATGGAATGCCAACCTCGAGCAGACAGTGAAGGATCGCACTGCGGCCCTCGCCACAGCCATGGAGAAGGTAGAGAAAGCCAATGCCTCCATGGAGGCGGAACTGGCGGAGGCGGCAGCGTACTCCCGCGCAGTGCTGCCCGGGAAACTGACCTCACCGGTTTCCGCCGACTGGGTGTTCATCTCCTCCTCCCAACTCGGGGGGGATTCCTTCGGATATCACTGGATCGACGACGACACGTTCTCCCTTTATCTGCTCGATGTCTGCGGGCACGGTGTCGGCGCCGCGTTGCTCTCCATCAGCGTGATGAATGTGCTGCGCACTTCCTCCCTTGTTGACACGAACTTCCGTGATCCCGCCAACGTCTTGGGCAACCTGAACGCAGCCTTCCCGATGGAGCAGCACAACGACATGTATTTTACCGCCTGGTATGGCGTCTACACCCTCTCCACCAACAACCTGAGCTTTGCCTGCGGAGGTCACCCCCCCGCGGTGCTGATAGCGCCGGATGGGACCGTTCGTCATCTCTCTGCCAAGGGTGCAGTCGTGGGAGCCTTCCCCAAGCCCACCTACGAGACCGCTTCGACCACGGTTGCACCAGGCTCCAGACTCTATCTTTTCAGCGACGGCACCTACGAGATCGACCGACCCGACTCCTCAATGATGACTCACGAGGAGTTCTCACTGATCCTGAAAGATCCCGTCAAGAGTGGAGTCTCCAAACTTGAAGCCATCGTGACAGAGGTACGACGCCAGCAGGAGAAGGAAGCCTTCGTAGATGATTTCTCGCTGGTGGAGTTCCGTTTTCCGGGCGATCAACTCCCATCCCATGGAGTCCTTAGATTAAAAGCCGACCTCAGTGAAGTGGCGCGACTCCATCCTTTCCTGACCTCTTATTGCCAGCACGAGGGAACCCCGATGGAGCAGGTTTTCGACTTCGAGGTCATTCTCGAGGAACTCGTCACCAATGTGATCAAATACGGTTGTGTTGAGGCCGGGCAAGAATGCTGCCTCATCGAGCTCCTGCGCGAAGGGAACCAAATCACCATCCGCTTCAGTGACCGGGGCAATCCGTTCAACCCACTTACCCGAGACGAAGTCGACACCGATAAACCGATCGAAGAACGCGAGATCGGAGGCCTCGGCATCCACTTCATTAAGAAACTCACCGACACCCAGAGCTATGAGTACAAGGATGGCAAGAATGTCCTGACGCTCACCAAAAAATTCACCACTCCTGTTGATTTCGATGTCTGATTACTTGGGAAGATAGTGGAGAGAGGCTTTTTAGCGGTTTAGGCTGTAGGCTTTTAGACTGTTAGGTCAGAGCCGAGGGAAGGACTCGCGCTGAGGCGCAGAGACGCAGAGAACCGAAGAAATCAGGAAACTAACCCTCGGCCCTCTTGCTAATCCAGCGGGCTTTTCACCGCGATTACCGGCTTATTGAGGACATGGGAGAGCAAGCTTTGTGAAAATCTGGCCCACCTCTCATCCCACTGCGCATCGGATTTTGGAGAACTCTGGTGCCCCTTGGAATTCAACGAGTTATAAATAATTTTTTTAATTAACACTTGTGTTCCATTATTGCAATATAATGACACGTCTTTCTAAAATACGTTCGTAAACAATATGAGCGCACGCGTTGTCATCGGCGATCTTCTTGATCAAAAGGTGGATGTCATCGTCAACGCCTGGAATCGCAATCTGATTCCATGGTGGCTGCTACTACCTCAGGGCGTTTCCGGTGCAATCAAGCGGCGTGCCGGCATTCGACCATTTCAGGAACTTCGTCGTTACGGAGTTTTACCACTCGGCGGGGCCGCTACCACCTTTGCCGGACGGTTGCCTTACAAGGCAATCATTCATGTTGCGGGAATCGGCCATACATGGACATCCTCGGAAACGTCAATCCGCACATCCGTGCGTTCTGCGCTAGATGAAGCCATCGAGAATGGTTTCCGATCAATCGCTTTCCCTCTGATTGGGGCCGGAACCGGAGGCCTCACTCCATCCCGTGTTGAAGAGATTATTGTGGATGAGATTGATCGCCACGAATTCGAAGGGGAATGCCTCGTCGTGAGATATGAAAAGGAATAAATGCGAACAGACCGGTGCAGTTAATCCCCATGCCTTCGGCACTTTTGGCATTTCGGCTGCGGAGCAGCCTCGGATGCCAAAAGCAAGTGGGGATACCTGACCGGGGACGTTCGCAAACAATATGAAAGTCCTCGTAGGCATCGCCGTCTTGATTGGAGCATGCTTCGTTGCGTGGCTTTCCTACCCAGCATCAAATCGCACCGTCACCATCACAGACTTTTCTGCTCCGACAGAGATCAGCGTTCGTGCTCCTATCCGCCCCTTTGGGTCTGGGGCCATGTTTGTCATGTATGAGGGAACAATTGGATCAGACGCCAAGATTGAAGTGACCTCAAACAGAAGAAGAGATAAGCACACAATCGAATTACAGAAAGGGCAAGTGAAAGGAATATATGGCGGAGCCGAGGAATGGGTAGACGACCTTTCGATTGCATTTCTCCCGTCATCGTCGGCAGGAGGAGAGATCAGGATCGGTCTTTACTGCGGATCAGGATTTCCAGATGCGGATCGAGAGTGGTATACTCGCCTCGCAAGAAGATAAAATGCGAACAGAGCGAGGCACCGAACACCTACCCGCTGTCACTCGGGCTGCTTACGCACCCCGCCCGCCAGCCGTGCGTGGGTGTAAGTGACCTCGACGTTCGCTAAAATAATGAAAGTCGTTTCGCAGCTCGCTCTCGCAATCCTATTTCTTGTGGGGTGTTCACGCCCTGCGGAACCAGACGGACTCGTCTTGTCCACTTTGAATGACGATATTCGAGCTGAAAAGACGATCTCACTTCAAGCCTATACAACGTTTAATTGGGATAGAGTTTACATTTTCCAACCTTACATACCTGAATCAGTGATCAGGGAAGATACCGGAACGGATATAAAGTTTCCCCACAGCGATTCTGAGGGCCATTGTCTTCTGCTTTTTACAAGACAAGGGCAGGCACCCAAAGCAATTGAAGTTCAAAGAATCCGTGCAGATTTCTCCAGGCTTTATCGCAAGGAAGGATACTCCCGCGATGAGGCGATTTTCAATGTGATAGTGGACAAAAGTCCGATTCAGAATTGGTGGCATTTGGAGCGCAAGCAGTAATTCCATTTTAAGGATGAAGACAAATGAAAGCGAACAGACCAGTCCAGCAAATCGCCGTCCCTTCGGGACTGGGGACGTTCGACAAACAAAATATGAAAACCACCATTGCAATCGCAACCCTGATGACAACATGCCTTGCCTTCGCGCAAGACACAGATAACACGTTCAGCAACCCAACCGTTGGATTTTCCATCACCAAGCCCACCGAGTGGCAGTTTGTCACGGCTGATCAGCACATGGAGAACCTCAGCAGGACTCTACTGAATGATAAGCAGATGCAAGAGGCTATGCAGAAGTATGCAACGGCTCCGTTGGTAGTCATGATGAAGTATCCGGAGCCATACGACGACCTCAATCCCAGTTTCAAGGCCAACATCAAGCCCCTCGGCAACCTATCGGCAGATGACCCGGTTGCCATAATCAACCTGATGACTGGACCTATGGCCAAGATGTTCAAAGATTTCAAGATTGCCGAGCCAGCCTCAGAGACGAGGGTTTCGGGTCTTAAGGCGGCCCATGTGAGCATCCACTACTCTTTGCAGATTCCAGATGGGCGTGTATTCCCAACTGCGTCCGACCTCTGGATTGTTCCTCGTGGAAAGTATTTCTTTGTCTTGGGCGCGGGCACAAGACAAGACGGGAAGACAGGCAGCAGGGAAGAGATTGAGAAGATTTTATCTTCCGTCGTAATAGAAAAATAGATGTTGAACAGACCGATGGACCTAATCCCTATGCCTTCGGCACTTCTGGCATTTCGCCTGCGAAGCAGGCTCGGATGCCAGAAGCAAGTAGGGATAGGTCATCGGGGACGTTATACCGCCAGAAAAACATCGTCCTTGACACGACTCTGGAGTATGTTCATGATAATGTACATATGACTGCAATTACATACACCGCAGCGAGAGAAAATCTCGCCTCCACAATGGACAGAGTATGCGATGATCATGATCCCGTAATCATTACACGCAATCGCGACCAAGCCGTTGTCATGCTTTCTCTTGATGACTACGAATCACTACAGGAAACCGCCTATCTGCTTCGGTCACCAGCCAACGCGAAGCGTTTGCTTGCTTCGATTGAGAGTCTGAACTCTGGAAAGACAGTAAGAAAGAACATCAAAGACCTGGTGAAGGCATGAATCTTGTTTTCTCCCCCCAAGCTTGGGAGGATTACCAGCACTGGTTGCAAACGGATAAGAAAATGATCAGACGAATCAACGAACTGATCAAGGACACTCTCCGAAGCCATTACGATGGGATTGGGAAACCTGAACCTTTGAAGCACACCCTTGCGGGTTTCTGGTCTCGCCGAATCACGGATGAGCATCGTATGGTTTACCGAATTGCTGCGAGGAATCTTGAAATCGCACAACTCAGATTCCACTACGCAAAATAATGCGAATAGGGCGATGGACCTAATCACCATGCCTTCGGCACTTTTGTCATGCCTCCTGCGTTCGCAGGAGCCACGCCAAAAGCAAGTAGCGATCGGTCATTACGGACGTTAGACAGCCTCTTCTGCAAAGGCTTGGAAGATCGGATGGAGAGCAAGGCGTGAGAGCGAAGCGGTAGTAGTGCTACCGCGAGTGAACAACAACGCTGCTATCCGCCGATATCCCAAGCCGCTAGGCGCGCTAAGCGATGCAACAGGCGCCGTCGTGATACCCCTCTTGCAAATGCTGGGCGTAATCGGCGCCACCCCTTGCCTCGATGGACGCGATGAACTTGGCGCGCTGCTCGAGGCTCATCGGGTTGGCGACCAAGGCGGCAGCAACAGCCTGCTGGGCGAAGGTCATGGAATCGATGCCTATACACTGGGTGGTGACCTCGGGATAACTAAGTGCGTAATTGATGACATCATTGATCGTCACCAGTCCGTGCAGGCTGGCCCGCTTGCTTCCCCCGAATCCCTTCATGCCAATGGCAGCGATCCCCTTCTCCTTCATCAGGGGTAGGACGATCTTATCAAAATCCTTGGCGTGAAGTGTGTTTCCCATCACGGAGACGGGGAGTAGTGAGGCATCGAAGGAGTAACCGCCTTCGATGATCTTCACATGGGCCTCGGGGCTGTCATGGCCAGTAAAGCCAGTGTAGCGCACCATTCCTTTCTGTTTAGCCTCCTCCAGCGCCTCGATGATTCCACCCTTGGCATAGGCAGGAGCCACATCACCGTCTTTGACCTCGTGGATCATCCAGAGGTCGATGTGGTCGGTTTTGAGGCGCTTGAGCTGAACCTGAAGCATCTGGAGAGCCTTCTCCTTATCGGTGCCGGTGAAGGGAATGTCGTACTTCTTGCTGTTGTGAACGCAAGCCTTGGTCATGAGGAAGGCCTTGTCACGCCATCCGCCCGAGAGAGCCTGCCCCATCCATTCCTCGGCGCGGCCGTTGTGATACTCCCAGGCGTTGTCGAAGAAATTAACCCCTTGGTCGATCGCGTAGTGCGCGATGTTGGTGGCCTCCTGAAGCGTCGGGGCAAGGGCGAGCGTATGACCGCCGAAGCCGATGCAGCTCAGGGTTTCTTGGTGGCGGCCGAACTGGCGGCGCGGCACGGTGCCGGTGGGCACGCTATCAGCATTGGCTGAAGGAACACGGAGAGCCTGAGCGGCAGGCAGCAGGCCAAGCATTCCAAGGAAGGAGCGACGGGTGAGGGACATAAATGAAGGATGAAACTTGAAATCGGAAACTTGAAACCTGAGTGGGTAATAGAGTTCTCTGTCTTTTTTCAGGTCTCAGGTCTCAGGTTTCATCCCTCTCCGCCACCTCTTCCTCATATCCGCGGCTGTAGCGGACAAAGACGGAGAAAGCTGTCGCGTAGGCGATCCAGAAGCCAGGGAATCCATCAAGGAAGCCGAGTCTCAGGAAATAGGCCCTCATGAAACGCCAGAGCGGACGCAGAAGATTGGCCGCAAGCGACCAATGCTTTCCCTCCGCGGACTGGCGTTGTGTAAACTCGTCGGCAAAGGGACCTATCTTGTCGAGATAGCTCTGTATGGTGGGATAGGAATCATGGAGCAGATCACCCCTCAGGTGCTTCACTCCTCCCTCCACCAGCACGGTGTCATGGGTAGCATTTCCACCCATTCTGGCCTTGTCACGTCGGACAAGACGAAGCTTGGTGTCGGGATACCAGTCTCCGTGCATGATCCAGCGACCGAGAAAGCAGACCTTGCGGTTGAACCGGCAGCCGTTAAACCAGTCGACATCACCGCTGGCGAAGAACGCGGCGATCGACTGTCTCAGCTCCTCTGAGAGTTCCTCATCAGAGTCGAGAATCAACACCCACGGCTGGGTGCAGTTATCCAGAGCCACCTGCTTCTGGGCGCTATGGCCGAGCCACTCCTGATGGATGACATGGGCATCCTCCGCCTCGGCGATGGCCACGGTACCATCAGTGGAACCGCTATCGACGACCACAATCTCACGCACGAGCCCACGGGCGCTCGCGAGGCATTTGCGCAAGCGGGACTCCTCGTTGCAAGCTGTCACAGCAAGGGAAATCGACGGTATCTGGAAGGTCTCGGTCATGCGGAACGTTCGGATTGTTTGGCCGCCTCCCAAAGCGCGTTCATTTCATCGAAAGAGAGTTCTTTGAACTCCCTGTCAGCCGGCACGGCCCGCTCCATAGTGCGGAATCGCTTCTCGAACTTACCAGTTGCAGACTGAAGAGCGGATTCGGCATCGATCGAGAGAGCACGTGCAAGATTCACCACGGCAAAGAGAAGATCACCCACCTCTTCGGAGAGACGCCTGGCAACAGCAGGTTCCTGACGCAGAGGCATCTCGGCCTCCACCTCCAGGATTTCCTCGCGAATCTTCTCCACGACATCCTCGGGACGCTCCCAATCGAAGCCGACTCTGGCTGCCTTTTTCTGAATTTTCTGCGCGCGGACGAGGGCAGGGAAGGCACGTGCCACGCCGTCGAGCAGCGAGGCATCCACTGTCGCATCGAGTCCCTTCGCACTCCGTTCTGCCCGCTTGATCTCCTCCCATTGACCCAGCACGGCATTGCTTGTCTCCGCGGAAGCATCACCGAAAACATGGGGATGGCGCCGGACAAGCTTCTCGGCCGCCGTGGAGGCGATGGAGTCAGCGGTGAATCCCCCCTGCTCTGCCGCGATCTCGGCTTGCATGAGGATATTGATCAGCAGATCGCCCAGCTCCTCCTCCAAATCGCACGGATGCTCACGCTCGATGGCATCGACGACCTCATAGGCCTCTTCGATCAACGAAGCGCGAAGGGAAGAAGGGGTCTGCTCGCGATCCCAAGGACAGCCGCCGGGAGCCCGCAAGCGCGTGATGATTTCCCTGAGCTGATCGAGTGCCTGGCTCATCGAAAAGAATGAAAGAGCGTTACTTGGAGTTCCTGCCGCCGCGCTGCAGGATCGCCTGCCTTGCCTGTTCGAGCGAGGCACGCTCGGTCGCACTCAGACTGTTCATTCCCTTCCGGCTAATCTTCTCCAGGAGACGGTCCATCTCCAGTTCGGGATCGACACGCGTCGCCCCTTCGGAGGTGGATGGCTTCCCCGTAGACCCGCGATTCCCGGCAACTGAAGCTCGGAGACCGCCCGGCATGGCCGAGAACTTGGACTTGGGAGACTTGCGTCCAGGGAGCGACCATTGAAATCCATAACCGAACAGCGGTTCCTCGAATCCCGCACGGCGCATGAGCATGACGGCAAGAATACTGGAAGAAATCAGCACAAGAACCTGCGGCGGCTGATGATCTGCCAGACGTTGAAGCGAGGAGATGGCGAGCAGTCCGAGAAAGACCCAACGGGCGGCCAAACCGAAGAAGAACTGGGCTCCGGGATGCATGGCCACAAAGGCAGCGAAGACCGCAAAGTTCACCTCCTGCGCCCCCGCAAATGTCTGCGGGATCCCGCCATAGCCAAAGGCTTGGAGAAGCAAAGGGCCGAGCAGGATCAGACCCCCGTAAAGAATACCGAATCGCTTCCATCCAAGCCCATTCTCCACCTCGCGACCAAAGTAATAGAGCATGACCATCTCCAAGAGGAACCAGACCGAGGGAGAGGCCACGAACGCATAAGTTACGAGCCTCCAGATCTGGCCGTGTGCGACCGCGGTGCTGCTGTAAGTGAACAGATCCATCAACACACCATGACCCGAGGCGATCAGAAGCGAGGCCGTGATCATGGCGGCGCTATGAAGGGCCACTAGCAAGGTGATGAGACGCACGGGGAATTCCCCAAGGTAAAAGAGGGGTTCGTTTTCCCCGGCAAGAATCGCTACGGACATGCCATAAACTAAAACCAGTGGCACACAGCGACAAGCAGGAAGACTCGGGGGCTGAGTGAGGCCCTAGCTCTCCTCAGTCCAGGTGCCTGGAGACCTCAATCCTAAGCGCTCTGAGCGAGAGGTAGATATCGGCGAGCAGGAAGCTCATCGAACCAAGGAGACTCATTAGATTCAGGAAGAACAGTCCGATGACCAAGCGCTCCAGATGCATCCCTCCAAAACTCTTGAAGTAGAGGAAGAGAATCATCAGGCAGGAGAGAAAAATACTGCCGACCAGCAAACTCACTGAGTAGCGCAGTAGCGAGGCCCGTCTCACAAGAATCAGCAACTGACACCGCATCTCGCTTCTAGCGGTCTCGTTATTGAGGTTGTGATCCAGTTCCTTGACGGTCAGGCGCGAGCGGTCAATGGTCCTCCCAAGGCGATTGGTAACAGATAGTAGCAGCAGACCAACCGCCGAGATAAGCACCGCGGGCGATACCGAAAGCTGCATGAGCTTGGAGAGTGATTCGACATTGAAATCATCCATGAACGGACACGAGTTTACGGGACATTCTTGCCCTTGTCTCCCAAATATCCGAAACTGTCATCATGAGTATGACAAAAGGAAAGGCTGACTCACTGGGAAATCTTGAACCTTCAATTCCTGAGGTGCTGAGATGGGTAAGAGAGATCGCCGACCTAACACAACCCGATGCCATCTTCTGGTGCGATGGTTCCGAGAGGGAGGACAGGCTGATGCGCGACCGCATCGTCGAGTCGGGAGCGGCCCTCTGGCTGAACGCCGACAAGCGACCGAACTCCCTGCTTGTCCGCAGCGATCCCCGCGACGTGGCCCGCGTTGAGGAACGCACCTTTATCTGCTGCAAGTCGAAGAAGGATGCTGGTCCGACAAACAACTGGCGCGAGCCCTCCCTCATGAAGGCCAAATTAAACGGGCTTCTCCAGGGGTGCATGAAGGGCCGAACCCTCTATGTGATCCCCTTCAGCATGGGACCCGTCGACTCTCCGATCGCCCAGTACGGCATCGAAATCTCGGACAGTCCCTACGTCGTTGCCAATATGCGCACCATGACCCGTATGGGATCCAAGGTGTACGATGAGATCGCCAAGACAAACACTTTCGTCAAGTGCCTGCACTCCGTCGGTTCACCCCTCATCGCCGGGAAACAGGATGTCGCGTGGCCCTGCGATCCTGAGAATACCTACGTCACTCATTTCCCCGAGGAGCGACTGATCATCAGCTACGGCTCCGGCTACGGCGGAAATGCCCTGCTTGGGAAAAAATGCTTCGCACTTCGTATCGCCTCGGCCATGGGACGTGACCAAGGGTGGATGGCCGAGCACATGCTCATCCTCGGCGTTAAAGATCCTAAGGGTGAAAAGACCTATGTCACCGCAGCCTTCCCGAGCGCCTGCGGCAAGACCAACTTCGCCATGATCATCCCTCCCAAGAACCTGAAGGAAGAGGGTTGGGAAGTCTCCTGCGTCGGCGACGACATTGCCTGGATCAAGCCGGGACCCGACGGCTGGCTCCGTGCCATCAATCCCGAGGCCGGCTTCTTCGGCGTCGCCCCCGGCACCTCCTACGAGAGCAATCCGATGGCCATGGACTCCATCAAGAGGGATACCATCTTCACCAATGTCGCCCTGACAGATGACGGCGATATCTGGTGGGAAGGCATGACCAAGGAACCCCCTGCCCATCTTATCGACTGGAAGGGGAAGGATTGGACCCCCGGTCAGAACGATGCAGAGGGTAAACCCATCCTCTCCAGCCATCCGAATAGCCGCTTCACAGCCCCTGCGCGCAATTGCCCCATCATCGATCCCGATTGGGAGAATCCGGAGGGGGTAAAGATCAGCGCCATGATCTTCGGAGGCCGACGCGCCACGACGATGCCGCTTATTTTCCAGGCCTTTAACTGGGTCCACGGCGTCTACCTCGGCGCCACGGTGAGCTCGGAGATGACTGCCGCTGCAGCAGGAACGATCGGCCAGGTGCGGCGTGACCCGATGGCGATGCTTCCCTTCTGCGGTTACGACATGGGAGATTACTTCGCTCATTGGCTGGAGATGCGCCGCCTCGTGAAGCACGTCCCCCGCGTCTTCCATGTGAACTGGTTTCGCAAGAGCGCCGAGGGGAAATTCCTCTGGCCCGGCTTCGGTGACAACATGCGTGTCCTGAAATGGATCGTCCAACGCTGCCAGCGCGGCGCCCATGCCCTGGAGACCTCGATTGGTTGGGTTCCGGAATATGTAGATCTCGACATGACCGGCCTCGAGTCGATGACTCCGGAGAAATTCGAGGAACTCCAGAAGATCGACCCTACCGAATGGCACCGGGAGCTGGTCCTCCAGGACGAGCTCTTCATAAAGCTCTATAGCCACCTGCCTAAGGAACTCGTCTTCCAGCGCGAGCTGCTGATCTCGAGATTGTAAACCCGCAAAGCTTAAGAGTTCTCCCGCAGAGGCGCGGAGGCGCCGAGATTTTTATGACGAAAATTACAAGCATGCCGAATTTCTAATCAGGAATCTTCTCGCGAATGTTTGTGTTTTGATTGTTTTTCCTCCGCGCCTCTGCGGGAGTTTATTCCTGATCCAATCCCCTTCAAAGGGATGGAGTAACCTTCACCAACTCCGCAAAGACTGAGCCGATAAAGACATCGACCTCGGCCTTTAGGGGATGGCGGCGGGAATCATCCGACATCCAGACGCGCCCTGAGCGGAATTTCTTATGCGGGGCCAGGCGGCCGATATTCGGCCCCATGGTCTCGATGGTTTGGATCCGGAGATCGAAGCGGATCGCCTTCACCTCCCTACCCATGACTTTGATCGTGTCACGCCCAGCCACCGTGAGATCCACCAGATAAGGATTCCGGTCAGGAAAGGTGGTCAGGCGGAGATGATCCTTGGTGTGGAGGGGCTGACTCCGGACAAAGAGCATGGTAGCGAAGAGATCCCGGATTCCGGGGAGTGGCGTGTACAACCAAGGCTTCGATTCAGTCGTGAAGCGGTGACACGCAAAGACCGCTCCCGGAGTGAAGAAAGCGTCACTCACTATCATCTGCTTTGTAATCGACTCGTCCATGTGGAACCAGGAAGGAACCTGGCCGTTGATTCCTGCCTCCCCTTGGTAATTGGCATGATAATTCCAGAGCTTCCTCACCCATTCATTAGGGCCGCCGCTGGCCACGATCCGTCGTCTAGAGGAATGAGTGGAATCAGAATTCCGTGAGGGATCGGCGCCAACAACACGCACTTTAGCCCCACCTGCGGAAACCCCTTGCCAACCGAAACGGTAGGTTGCCTCGAAAGGGTCGATCGGGGCAAAGGGAACGCTCGCTACGGGCGTAAGGCTGGCATCCCAAGCTGCATAAGGATCAGTAGTGGCGGCTTGGAGGGAAACTCCGCGATTACCCCCGACAAGGAAAAGCAAACCTAGGCCTACGAGGATCCCTTGGATGATGAAAGAAGGGGGGTGGCGGTGTTGGAAGGGATCCATCCTTGGAGGGCTCCGGAACCAGAGCCAGTAGAAACATACCACCATGCCCCATTCCGGGATAGGATACTGATTAGGGTCCCTGGTTCGACGGTTCCAGATTCCGTAGCGCTGTCAGCGGGGGTGGCCCGTAGGGTGGGACCCGTCTTGGCGGTGATGACTGCCGAATCACGGGCCGTACTGCGTGGATCGACCAGGGTTCCCAGCACGGAAGCTCCCTGTCCGAAGAGAATCAGGAGCAAAGAGAGCAGGATCAGCCCCTTCTTCCGGCTGGATTGGAATAGCAGAACTACAAGTAAGAGAGCCCCGATCCAGCCAATCACTGCACCCGTCACGATCATGGTCTCGGGGTGGATGGACTGCATAGTACGCTCCCTCCATCCGGTCGGCACGGGAATACCTAGCAACCCAAGGGTCTTGGAAAGCTCCATGCGTGCAGGTGCAAGAGACGGATCAAGTAGCAGGGCCCGGCGGAAGGAAAGTGAGGCGGCAACCGCGTCACCTGTCTGCATTTCGGCCAGGCCCCTGTTGTACCAGATCTCAGCCGATCCAGAGGTCTTGAACTCCGGATAGGTCAGCAGCGTCTTGTAGGTGGAGAGGGCTTCATCTGCATGACCAGTGGCAAGGTTGGCATTGGCTGAAGCGAAATCCTCCGGCAGTCCGGCATGCAGAGAAACCACGAGGGAACTCGCGCAGGTTACAGTCAGAAGAAAAAGAAAGCTAGAGAGCTGGAGAGCAGGGCGTTTCATCACGGGGCTTTGGTGGAGGTGAGTTCCAATGATTCCAGAAGTTCCCTGTGCTCGATCGCCGGTAGAGGAAGCGAGCCTCCAGAACCATACTTCAGAAGATCCCGTCGCTCTGTCAGTCCCGAGATCAAGGCATCCCGTTTTTCCGAAGGGGGAATCACCAGTTCTGCATACTCGAGAGCGGCCTCATAGAAGGATCCCGCATCGATGGTTCCCCCAGTAAGAAGTGAGCGGAGTTCGGCAATATGTTTTCGACGACGGGAGGCAAGCGTACCCCCCTGGGATTGGATCTTCCAATAGGCCAGAATCCCGGCCAACGCCGCTGTGGCGATAAGCATGGAGAGCGTCGCGATCAGAAATTCGCTCCGTTGCATCGGTGTGGTCCAGGAGCGCAAGTTGATACCCGATAACGGCTGACCTTCCTTCGGCGGCTCGTTCTTGGCGGGGTTCTTCCCCGGGGAAGAAACAGGGGTTGGCGATGATGTGGTAGCACCGGTGTCACCGGCTACAGCAGGAGAGGGCCCCCCGGGAGAGGCTACCAGAGGAAGCGGCTTGGAAGTCAGGGTGACATACTTGGCCGTGGTGGGATCGAAGTAGGAGAACTCGCATCCCGGCGACTCTGTCTGCGGTTGCTGGGCGATGAGCGTGAAGTCGAACGACTTCACCCCCGTGTAGGAGAGCTCGTCGGAGCTGTCGAATTTGTCACTCGGCGGATAGCTCCTCCAACCCTCGGCATGAGTCAGGACAGGGGCGCCCATCCCCTTGAAACTCCCTCGCCCCCCGATTTTCACGACAAGATTAGCAGGATCACCCGCGGCGGGATGGGGGTTGCTGACGATCGAGTCGATGTCAAACTGGCCTACCGCGCCGGCGAAGGATTCGGGCCGGCCCTCTTTAGGCAAAGGAAGAACCTCGAGATGCAGGGCGGATGTCTTGACGGTCACAGGCTTCTGCTGGCTGATACCCCCTTGACCTCCCATCAACTGCCGAAAGACGGGGTCATCAAATCCGGGGGGTAGCGCGCCAGGCATCTCGATCTCGCAGTCGAGCTTGGCGGGGGCGACATCCAGAGAGCCGGGCTTCACCGCGGAGAGGAGGGAATGGAAGGTCAGGACATTGTAGGTGATCCCGTCACGGTCCTCGCGGGTTTGCTTCGGGTCGGGGAAACGCTCCACAAGAATTCCTTCGCATCCGAAGTCCACTCGTCCACGCACCTGCACGGGATATCGGGCGTCGAAATAGTAGCGAATTTCAACGGGCGTCATCTCGCCGGCAAAGAGCGTCTTCTTGGGGCAGTTGATCTCGCCGAAGGCAAGCCGTCCATCGTCAGGGCGCTGCTGAAGCGGACGAGCCCGCTGTTGCTGAAATCCGGGCATCGGAATCCCGGGGGGCTGGATTCCTTGGGCGGACTGAGGAGAACCAGAGGATGGATCGACAGACTGGGCCTTGGCATCATCGACCTTGAAAGAAAGCTCCGGAGTGCGGAACTGGCGTCCGTCGGCTGTTATTGAGGCACCGGGGATAATGAAACTCCCGGTACGAAGGGGCATCACGATGTAGCTGTAAACGACGGACGAGGAGACCTTGAAGTTCACCATCTGAACCTGTGTTGATTGACCCGTGAGACGGATCTGGAGTCCGTCCGCCTGGATCTGCTGGGGCACATCGGCCTGCTGGGCTCCGGAAACCTTGATCTGCAGCTCCGCCGTCTCCCCTTGGCTAATCTGTGCACGGGAAAGCACGGAACTCACCGAGACATCCGCCGCGTTGAGACGCGCAGAGACCAATGCTCCCGTCAGCAGAAGGAGTATGACTGCAGTGCGGCTGATATTTCGGAAAGGCATCATGGACGATCTCATGGCAGTGCGGTTGCTCATACTCATTCTCATGCTACCAATCACGCAGTGGTTGTTCCACCGCTCGATTTTGCTGGTTGCTCAGCTGGTGAGCCTCTTCGTCCTGTACCGAGCGTAGAAGGGCCCGAGCCTGATTCGGGCTCATCTTGCCATCCTTCCCTTCTTCAGCGGCTGCAGCCTCGGCAGCTTGCTTCTCCTGCTCGGCTTTTTTCTGTTCCTGTGGGGAAGATCCATTGGAGCCCTGCTCTTTCCCGGGAGAGGAAGCAGGTGCCGGGGTAGGAGTAGGAGTCGGTTGAGCCCCATGCCCAGCCTGCTTCTCGTCACCAGGTTGTTGGGACTGACCTGGCTGTTGCTGGGAAGAAGGAGTCGGTGTGGGAGTGGGCTGACCCTGGTCTTTCTGCTGCTGATCTTTCTGATCCTGACCTTTGCCTTGCTCGTTCTTAGAGTCTTTGGAGTCCTTGGAGTCCTTGGGGTTGTTGGAGTCTTTTGAGTCCTGGGACTTGTTCTGATCGTTGTTTTTTTGATCCTGATTCTGCTGATCCTTCTTCTCATCTTTACCATCCCCTTTGGACTGATCGTTCTTCTGATCCTTCTGATCTTTTTTATCGCCCTGACCTCCCCCTTCACCCTGAGACTGATCGCTCTTTTTCTTATCCTTATCCTTGTCTTTTTCCTGATCCTTCTGGTCTTTATCGTTTTTCTTGTCCTGCTGCTTCGGAGGAGGTTGCTGCCGGTTCAGATCGGCGATTAGTTTGCGGACAATATCGCGGTTTTCCTTGGCCCTGGCATCAGAGGAATGATCCTTCAGCACTGTCTCGTAATGCTGCAGGGCGTTATTCCAGTCGGAGAGCTTGGCCTCTTTTCCATCGGCGCTTTCGCCAGAACGGACCAGTGAATTCGCGAGATTGTAAGTCGCGGCATCCCGGATCTTCGGAACCGTGGAAGTCATCGCGGCTGAGAAATACTCGGCAGCCTTCTTAAAATCACCCGCCTTGTAAGCGGCGGCTCCGGCGTCGAAACGGATCTCTGGGGTCTTTGCTCCCGATTGCAGGCGTTGTTCGAAATCCTTGAGTGCTCCTTGGTAGTTGCCCTGCTGATAGTCACTGATGCCTGATGAGGCGGCCTCGACCCTTGTGCTTCCTTGGAGGAAAAAGCCCAGCATCATAAGAACTCCGACCATGGGGAGCACTTTTTGCCTGCGGCCTTCGCCAAGAAGGGACCAGAGAGTAAGAAGCAAGAGCGCAACTCCAACCGGCCAGGCATAACGCTCGATCGGCTTGTGGGCGCTCAGCACTCCCGTCTCCTGCTGGTCCATGGGGACGATCCCTTTCTCGTAGATGATCGAGGCGGCATCCTGACCATAAGGAAGAGAAAATCCTCCCGTTACTTTCGCAATTTCGTTGAGGCGTGGCGCATCCAGCTTGGAATTGACAGGACGCCCGTTCTCATCCCGGACAAAATCATTCCGCCCCTCCTCCGTCTTGATTGGGATCAGCGATCCCGCAGCCGAACCGAATCCAATCGTGAAGATCCGGACTCCCGCAGCCTCCGCTTCCTTGGCCGCTTCGACACCGCTCTCATCAAGCTCCTCTCCATCCGTCATCAGCACAAGTGCCCGGCTCATTGTCTCCCCCTTGCCGAAGGCTGCGATCGCGAGCCTGATCGCCGAGGCGATGTCGGTGCCTCCCTTTGGAATCGTGTTCGTATCGAGATCATCGATGGAGGTCAGGACGGCCCCCTTGTCTAGGGTTAGGGGGGCCTGAAGGAAGGAGGTTCCTGCAAAGGCAATCAGCCCCACCCGATCACCCCTCAGCAAGTTGAGAAGATCCTGCGAGATCAGCTTGGCACGGCCGAGCCTTGTTGGGGCAGTATCCGTGGAGAGCATGCTGCGGGAGGTGTCAATCGCGAGGATAACATCGCGGCCGCGGGATTTGATCTCCTGATCGATGGATCCGTAGCGCGGCTTTGCCATTCCCGTGATCGCACAGGCGATGGCAAGGAGCAGCGAGGCGATCCGTAGGGTTCGCTTGAAGAGACTCACCTGACCGGCAAGCGACTGCTGCAAGCGAGGCGCGAGGATTCTGGCCAGCAGGGCCTCCCTCTTGCGACCCGCATCAATGAAAACCCAGACCAGGGGAGCCAGCAGCAGGAAAGCCCAGAACCATTCGGGTGACGCGAATGTCAACCTGTTATGGAGTGCTGTCAGAAGAAATGGATACATGCGAAGGGATGAAAATGTGCGCGTTAGGGCAGGCGGCGCCAGATGGTCTGAGAGAGAACGGCCTCAGCGATCAGAAGGGAGGCGGCGATCAGAAGAAAAAACGTGAAGTAATCGTGGTAGTCGGAGCTCTTCTCGACCTCGACCTTGGTCTTTTCCATGCGATCGATCTCGCGGAAAGTACGTCCCATCGAATCCGTGTCTGCCGTTCGGAAATATTTCCCCTCCCCGATCTTCGCGATCTGGTCCAGAAGCTTCTCGTCAAAGTCGAAGATCACCTTCCTGTAAACCGGCTTGCCCATCATATCCTTGCCAACAGGGACAGGAACGGGGCCGGTGCTTCCCGCACCGATCGAATAGATCTTGATGCCCAGCGCCTTGGCGGCTTCCGCGGCCGTAAGAGGCTGCACCTTCCCTGCGTTGTTAGCACCGTCGGTCAGTAGCACGATGATTCTCGTTTTCGCATCGCGGTCTTTGAGCCTGTTCGCTGCCGAGGCGAGAGCCGAACCGATCGCGGTACCATCCTCTACCAGACCGAGTTGGATGCGGTCGAGATTGGTAATCAGCCAATCGTGATCAAGGGTCAACGGACTCACGAGATAGGGTCTCCCGGCAAAGGCGATGATACCGATGCGGTCGTTGGGTCTTGCCTCAATGAACTCTCGAGTGACTTTTTTGACCACGTCGAGACGGTTAACTCTTGAAGATCCGATCGTGTAATCCTCCGCCGTCATCGATCCCGAAACATCCAGAACCAGCATGATATCAACGCCGCTTGCGGTGATATGTTCGAGCGTGTGGCCGATCTGCGGCCTGGCGAGCGCTACGATGAGGCAGGCCATTGCACCGTAGACCAGCGAAGAGATAACGGCTCCGGCTCGGGAGCGGCGTTTTTTCCCAACAGCCACCACGATCTGTGTCGAGGAAAAGAGAATGCCGGGCGTCCCTCCGAACTTCCCGCGTATCAGTGCTAGTACAGGAAGGGCCAGCAGTCCCAGTAGCAGCCAGGGATGCGCAAAGGAGAAAAATGTTGCCGAGGCCAGAATCACGGGAGCCATCATGCAGTAGGGGGTGCAGCAGATTCCGAGTTATTCTTGTCGACGGGTTGCTCACCGCTGCGGACAAAGGATTCTGCCGCTTCAATCAGGCTCAACCTTTGCTCGGAAGTCGCCTCACCCTGAGCAAATTTGAGATAATCGGAGCGGTGCAGAAACTCCGCGAGAGCTTCCTGCTCAGCGGGGACAAAGCGGAGCGAGCCCTGCAACGAGACAAGAAATTCCTCGGTAGTCTGGCGCGGCGCAGCGAGTCCCAGAGCTTCACCTAGGAATCGCCGTAGCACATCGGAGACCCCGACGCCGAAGTCATGATCACTCCCCTCCGAGACTTTTCCGCGCAGGCGGGTCAGGGCATCGAGAGCGGCCTCCCGGGGCGTGATCAACTTGGCCTTTCTGCGGCCTAAAAACCACCAGAGAGCTCCACCGATCAGCACAACGGCCAGAAACACGCAAAGGATCAGCCAGACCGGTCCCGAAAAGAACGGGAGAGGACCCACAATATCATGGATAGGGGCCGGCGTAGGGCCAGCGGCTCCGGGAGCAAAACTCAGTCCGGGAGTGGGAACTGGTGACTGGGGAGCATTCGTCATGCCGCCATCCTCCTTCCGCGCCTATCGAAGAAATTACGCAACACTGGCAGGTAATCCTTGTCCGTCCGCAAGGAAACCATATCGATACCGCGCGATCCGAACATGCTGTTGAGCTCCTTGGTCCGGAGCGCGGAGAGCTCGGCATAATTGCGTGTGATTGCACTCCTTGAGGTGTTGACCTCGATCTGTTCGCCGGTTTCCGGATCCTCAAGAAGGATAACTCCAACATCGGGCAGCTCCTCTTCCGCCGGATCCACTATCGGAAGAGCCACCATGTCATGACGCCTGGCGGAGACCGTTAGGGGACGGGTGAAGTCGCCTGTGAAAAAATCGGAAATCACGAACACAACCGCGCGGCGGGTGATAAGCTTGTTCATGTACTCCAGCGCGCCTGCGAGATCAGTGCCGCGTCCCTTGGGTTCGAAATAAAGCATCTCTCGAATGAGCCTGAGAATATGGTGCCGTCCCTTCTTGGGCGGGATGAAGAGCTCCACCCTGTCACTAAAGAGGAGCAATCCGACCTTGTCGTTGTTGTGAATCGCACTGAAGGCCAGGATTGCCGCCACCTCGGCCGCAAGCTCCCGCTTGCTTTCCCGGACGCTTCCGAAGTTCCCCGAAGCACTCACATCGAGAATGATCATCACCGTCATCTCACGCTCCTCGGTGAACTTCTTGATAAAGGGCTCTCCGGTACGGGCGGTCACATTCCAGTCAATGGCGCGGATCTCGTCGCCGGGCGAGTAGGGGCGAACCTCCTCGAAGTTCATCCCGCGTCCCTTGAAGACGCTCTGGTACTGACCCGCGAATGAGGACTCCACGAGTCGGCGCGTGCGCAACTCGAGTCGCCGGATCTTACGTAGGATTTCCCGTGTATCGTTCATCGGTGGAGATTTGGAGCGGACTGACACTCGTCAGTGCTTCCCTGCTCAAGGAACGGGCATACCCTCGAAGACGCGCTTCACGATCTCCTCGGAGGAAATGGACTCGGCCTCTGCCTCGTAGCTCACGGCGACGCGGTGGCGCAACACCTCGGTACCGATCGACTTGACGTCATGCGGGGTTACGTAGCCACGGCCATTCAGGAACGCATGAGCCTTCGCCGCGAGGGTGAGATAGATCGTGGCGCGTGGTGAGGCGCCGTAGCGGATCAGGCCATCGAGCTTCAGGTTGTAATTGGCCGGCTCGCGCGTTGCCCAGACAAGGTCGACGATATAATCCTTGACCCTGTCATCGACAAAGATCGCGTTGACCACATTGCGCGCCTCAAGGATCTGCTCGCGGGTGACAAGCGCGTCGACATGGGTCTTGGGCGAGGAGGTCGCCATCGCGTCGAGGATGGCACGCTCCTCACTGCGGGTTGGATAACCGACCACGACCTTCAGCATGAAACGGTCGAGCTGAGCCTCGGGAAGCGGGTAGGTTCCCTCCTGCTCCAGCGGATTCTGCGTGGCAAGGACAAGGAAGGGGTCAGGGAGCATGAAGGTCTCGTCGCCGATCGTGACCTGACGCTCTTGCATCGCCTCGAGCAGAGCGCTCTGGACCTTAGCCGGGGCGCGGTTGATCTCGTCGGCCAGGATGAAGTTGGCGAAGATAGGGCCCTTGCGTGTGGTGAAGACTCCCTCGCGGGGGTTGTAGATCAGCGTGCCGACCAGATCTGCAGGCAGTAGATCCGGCGTGAACTGGATACGAGAGAAATCCCCGTGGATGCAGGAAGAGAGCGTCCGGACAGTCAGGGTCTTGGCAAGGCCCGGAACTCCCTCGAGCAGGACGTGACCATTCCCCAGAAGTCCAATGATCAAGCTGCGGACCAGCCCCTGCTGGCCGATGATGACGCGACTCATCTCCTGGGTGAGGGGTTTGACCCAGGTGCTGGCCTCCTGGACGCGGCGATCGAGTTCTTGGACGGATGGATTCATAAATCGGGGTTGATGGAACTACTATTTGCTAATTGCTAATTGCTATTTGCTGTTTGGAATTTTTGCTTTGTTGTTCGCGATTTTCGCTCGGGGGTTTATCGGCACCATTTTTCAGACAAGCAGGAATCAAATGCGTTCAAAGATTTTTTCCTCAGAGCCTGTCTGATTCTGCTCCGGACTTTATCAGTTCGCGCAGTTCGATCGCTCTCTTTTGTGCTTCCGGAAGACTTGCCTGAGAGGAGAGCAAGGTGAAGTGACCCATCTTGCGGCCAGCCTTTGGCTCCCGCTTCCCATAGAGATGCAGGAAGAGTACCGGTTCGCGCAACAGGAGCTCCCAGTCGGGCTCGCCTGACTGCCAGAGATCGCCCAAGAGATTCACCATCACGCCCGAGGAGCGGAGTTCGACCGGGCCGAGCGGCAGACCGCAGACAGCCCGGACATGCTGGGCGAACTGGCTGGTCATTGTGGTCTCGAGCGTGTGGTGCCCGGAGTTGTGGGGGCGCGGAGCAAGCTCATTCACAATAAGGTCACCGTTCTCCATCACAAAAAACTCGGCGGTGATTAGGCCGATGACGCCGAGCTTCACAGCGATCGCCGAGGTGATCTCCTGGGCTTTTAGGAGCACGCTGGGATCCAATGGCGCAGGTACAGTTGTGATATCGAGGATGCCATTCCGGTGGACATTCGCCTGGACAGGGAAACAGAGCGTTTCCCCTGCGAAAGTTCGAGCGCAGATCACAGAAGCCTCGGAAGCAAAAGCGATTCGCTGTTCCAGCACAGCCCGAGGTGCGGCCAGTTGCTTCCAGGCGCTTGCGGCATCATCACTCGGTTTTAGCGAAATCTGCCCCTTGCCATCGTAACCTAGGGCCGCGGTTTTCAGAATGCAGGGGGAGTTCAGTTCGGACAGGGCTGAGGCAAGCTCCTCTGCAGAGTTGATGACCCGAAAGGGAGCCACGGGAAACCCGTTGTCCTGCAAGAACTCCTTCTCCAGCACGCGGTCCTGGCAAGTCCGCACGACGGAGGCGGAGGGCCTTACCGGAACGCGCATCTCCAGAAACTCCAGCGCGCCGATCGGGATATTCTCGAACTCCACTGTCACGACATCGACCGCCTCGGCAAAGCGGGCCAGCGCATCGAGATCGTCGAAAGATGCGGTAAAGGAGAGATCCGCACAGGAACAGGCGGGACCATCGGCAACTTCGTCCAAGACCGCCACTCGGTAGCCGAGACTCTTAGCCGCCATTGCGGACATTCGCCCCAACTGGCCGCTTCCCAGGATGCCGATTGTCGTTCCGGGAAGGAAGATCGCCGCGCTAACGGGGGATTTGCCTTCCGAAGGCGCAGGGGCCTCGTTAGTGTTGTCTCCTTCGATTTTGATCATGGATCGTCTTCTGTATCTGCTCGCTTTATCGGTTGTCATCCTTATCCGATTGCTCCCCATCACGGTCTGTTTCGTCTTGGGACAGGCAATCGGGCTTCTGGTTTGGATGATTCTGCCCAGCTACCGCCGTCTCTCCAAACAGAATCTCCAGATCGCCTTCGGTCCCTCGCTGACCGACCAAGAAGCCTCCCGGATCACCCTGACTCATTTTCTGAATCTCGGGGCCAATATCGTCTGCTCGGTCAAGATTCCGGCCATGAGCATCAAACAAATTCGTTCCAGACTCAGCATGGAGAAGGAAGAGAACTGGATCGACTGGGTCATCGGGAAAAAGGCCGGTCAGCAAGGCACCGTGATCGCTCTCAGCCACTCTGGCAACTGGGAGATCAGCGCCCAGATCGGGGAATCCATCAAACCCCGCCCGGCGGGTTGTATTTATCAGGCGCTCCGCAACCCTCTCATGGATGATCTGGTCAACGGCGATCGACGTAGTCGCGGGGTTGTCACCTTCGACCGCAAGAAAGAGATGCAGGCTGCCGTGACCATGCTCAAGGAGGGAGGGGCTGTCGGCGTCCTGACCGATCAGCACGCGGGGAATGCGGGAATCTGGATGCCCCTCTTCGGCAAGCTCGCATCCACCTCCCCGCTGGCGGCAAGCCTCGCCCAGCGCACCGACTCCCTGCTTGTTCAGGCCACGGTGCGAACCGTGGGCTTAGCCCGATGGGTTCTCCATACCAGCGATCCGATCCCGACCGAGGGACTCACCGTCGAGGAGGTCACGATGAAGCTCAATACACTCCTCGAGCAGGAAATACGGCGTTCCCCCTCCGACTGGTTCTGGGTTCACAACCGCTGGAAAACCCCCCTCCCGAACTTCCTACTTAGTGGAGTGAAACGGGGCATCTATCTACCTCCCGAGATGAAACTCACGGATCTCCAGCCCTTCAAGATCATGGTTCGCTCACCGAACTGGCTAGGCGATGCCTGCATGGCGGTTCCTGCGATCCGCGCGATCAAGGAGGGACGCCCCGACCTCCGGCTCACGATTCTCTCACCCGAGAAGCTCATGCCTCTCTGGAAGGAGATTCCCGAAGTCGACGCGATCCTTTCCATCCCGCCGAAGTCCTCCCCTTGGCAGGTTGCCAAACTGATCAAGTCAGCCGGCCCCTTCGATGTGGCGATCCTACTACCGAATTCCCTGCGCAGCGCCCTAGAGGTCTGGCTGGCCGGCATCCCGCGCCGCGTCGGCAGGGAGATCCACCGAGGCAAGCGTCTGCTGAACCAGACCCTCCCTCTCAACCGGCAGCTTCACCCGACACTCCATCAGACCGAGGAGCTTCTCTCCAGCGTCCGCCACCTGGGAGGCCCGGAGGCGACAGTACGCACTCCACGTCGCACTCCACAGGGCCCGATCCGCATAGCACTCTGTCCCGGTGCGGAATACGGACCAGCCAAGCGTTGGCCGATCGAGCGCTACCGATCCGTCATGGAGGAGATCTCCAAAGATCACGACCTCACCTGGGTTATCGTCGGCACAGCCAAGGAAGCTGATCTCGGGGAGGTTCTCTCACGCAATTTTCCCGGAAAGGTAGAGAACCTCTGCGGCAGAACCACGCTCCCAGAACTCATCGAAGAGCTCAAGGGCTGCAACCTGCTCCTGACGAATGACACCGGCACCATGCATCTGGCTGATCTGCTGGGCATCCCAGTCGTTGCCATCTTCGGATCGACCGAACCAGCCCTCACCGGCCCGGGCCATCTTGGCAGCATCACCAAACCGCCTCACCGGATCATCAGACGCAAGGTCGAATGCAGCCCATGCTATCTCAGAGAATGCCCGATCGACTTCCGCTGTATGAAAGAGATCACCGTCCAGATGGTGACTTCTGAAGTGCTCGAATCGCTGCGGGAGGTTGAAGCTGTTTAGTGGGTTAGACTGAAGACTGTTAGGCTATAAGGTTCCAAATCCATTCCACATCTTTTCCAAATTAGAATCCCAATTACCCATCTCCCATTCCCGATTACCTAATTCCATGCTCACGATCAAAAAACTCAAAAAAACCATCGGCGGTCGCACTCTCTTTGAGGAGGCCGACATGCAGGTCAACTACGGCGAGCGCGTTGCACTGGTCGGCCCGAATGGAGCAGGAAAATCGACCCTCTTCTCCCTGCTTCTAAAAAAAGATGAGGCTGATTCAGGTACAATCGAGCGGGACGAGTGGACCATGATCGGCCATCTTGCCCAGGAGGGTGAAGCCACGGGTGAAGAGACAGTCCTCGATGTCGCCACTGGTCGGGCCGGAGAGATTCCGGCTCTGGAAAAACGCCTCAAGGAGCTTGAGGAGGCCGGCACTGTCGATACCCCGGAGTACAGCGAAGCCTCTTCCAAGCACGCGGCCCTCAGCGACCCAAAGGTCGAGGCTAAGGCCAAGAAGATCCTCGGGGGTCTTGGCTACAAGCAGGAGGACTTCGAGCGGAAGGCCAAGGAACTGAGCGGCGGCTGGGTCATGCGCGCCCATCTGGCCCGCCTTCTGGTCATGGAGCCTGATCTGCTTTTGCTTGATGAGCCGACCAACCATCTCGACCTTGTCTCCCTGCTCTGGCTCCAGAATTACCTGAAGACCTATCCCGGCGCCGTACTCCTGATCTCCCACGACAGGCAATTCATGGATGAGATCATCCAGACCGTGTATGAGATCGCCGAGTGTCGCCTGCACTCCTATTCCGGAAACTACAGCGCCTTCCTGGAGGAACGGGATTCCCGTTACGAGCGGCATAATGCTGCCTACAAGAACCAGCAGAAGGAGATCACCGACCTGCGCGAGTTCTATGACCGCTTCCGTCAGGTCGCTTCCAAGGCCTCCCAGGCCATGAGCAAGCTGAAGCAGATCGAGCGCCTCGAACTGATCGAGAAGCCGCTTCCTCCGCGCAAGCCGTTCCGGTTCCAGATCCCACAGCCTCCGCGAGGTGGCCAACGATCCATCATCCTCGAGGAGATCCACATGGCCTATCCCACCTCCCAGGGTGAGAGGAAGGTCTACTCGGGCCTCGACCTCACCATCGAAAGGATGGAGCGCACCGTCCTGGTTGGACCCAATGGCGCCGGCAAGTCGACCCTGCTCAAGATTCTAGCTGGAGTGCTCGAGTTCCAGAAAGGAAAGCGGATTGAGGGACCAAACGCCAAGATCGGCTACTTCAGCCAGCACCGTGCGGCCACACTCGATCCGAACAAGTCGATCCTCGACGAGGTCCGGGCCTCCAACGGAGAGCTCTCAGAGAATGACGCCCGAGGCATCCTCGGCTCCTTCCTTTTCCGAAAGGATGACATCTTCAAGAAGACCCCCGTCCTGAGCGGCGGAGAGAAGACCCGTCTGAATCTGGTCAAATTCCTGGTAGATCCCCCGAATCTTCTGCTCATGGACGAGCCAACGACCCATCTCGACATCCACACCGTCGAGTCGCTCATCATGGCGCTCAGCGCCTACGAGGGGACGCTTGTCTTCATCAGCCACGACGTTCACTTCATCCGGAAGCTGGCCACCAAGGTCCTCCATGTGAACGATGGCAAAGTCACCTCCTATCTTGGAACTTACGATGACTTCTTGGAAAAGGTGGGAGCATTAGGCAACGAACGCGAAGCCTTGACGGCGTAGGGGCTTGCGACAGTTGGCGGATAGTGGAGTGGTTGCTCTCCATCCAATACCACTGCGCCTTGGCTGAGAAAGGCCCGATAAAAAAAGCTCCGATCTTCTGAACCAGGTCCCGCCCGACAAACTGGTGGATCAGTCCCCAAAAGGCGCTGTTAGGGAATCCCCTTGGATGCCGACGTTGCGATTTTTTGAGCTCAGCCTTGCAGGCTAGCTGGTTCTGATCTCTCCGGCCTCGTACAGATTATCGATCCCGTCTTCTTCTTGAGTCAGTTTTACAAAAATAGAACTGACTGAGATTAATCTGCCTTGGAGTCCTGCCTGACCATGCTCAGGGCTTCTTGGACAGTCGTCATGAATTGCGCCGGGAAGATGATTGTGGAGTTCTTCTCGGTCGCGATCTCGGCCATGGTCTGAAGGGTTCGCAACTGAAGTGCCACAGGGTGTGCTGCGATCACATCGGCTGCTTCACCGAGCTTGGTGGCGGCCTGGAACTCACCCTCGGCCGCGACGATCTTGGCGCGGCGTTCACGCTCAGCCTCGGCCTCCTTGGCCATGGCCCGCTGCATATTATCGGGCAGGGTGATGTCCTTGATTTCAACTGCTGTGACGCAAGTACCCCATGGCTCGGTATGAGTGTCGATAACGGTCTTAATCTGCTCGTTGATATTGGCGGTTTCGGCAAGAAGCTGGTCGAGGGAGAAGCGGCCCACAACATTACGCACCGTGGTCTGACTGATCTGGTTGATCGCGTTGTAGACATTCTCGATCGCAATCACAGCCTTCTCCGGGTCGGAGATCTTGTAATAGGCGACAGCGGCGATATCGATCGAGACATTGTCCTTGGTGATGATCTTTTGGGAGGGGATCTGCATCGTCACAGTCCGCAGCGATACCTTCGCCATCGTCTGAAAAGGGGCGAAGATCACCGTAATGCCCGCAGCGCGAGTACCGGAAAACTTCCCAAGGGTGAATGCAACCCCGCGCTCATACTGCATCACGATACGGATCGAACTCAGCAGATAGAGGAGTGCCAGTACGATGACGATGATAATGCCCATGAACTGACTCTATTGGTGCTGACAAGCCTGTCTAGGCAACAGATTACTTCGATCGAGAGCTAGGCGGACAACCAAACGCTGTATTTTTCATACAGCGAGAGAGAGAAAAAAACGTCCTGCGCCAAAAGGGGCAAGCCTACCTGTTATTTCCGCCGCCGTTGAGGATGGAAAGCAGGCGAAGCATGGAGACATACAGCCACACGACGGTCACTAAGAGGCCAAAAGCGCCGTACCACTCCATATACTTGGGGGCATTGCCCGAAGCTGCCGATTGGGAGATGAACTCAAAGTCGATGATGAGGTTCAGTGCGGCGACGACGACGATCACGAGACTGAAGATAAGGCCGAGTTGACCTCCTCCGAAGATAGGCAACTGGATATGAAAGAAGGAGAGGATCATCCCCAGCAGATAGGTGAGCATGATGCCAATAGTGGCTCCGACAACGACTTTCATGAACATTGGAGTGGCGCGGAGGATATTACCTTGGAAGAGAAAGAGCATGCCGGCAAAGGTGCCAAAGGTGAGCATGACTGCCTGGATGGCTATACCATGAGTCTTGGCCTCGTACATGGCCGAGATGCCGCCGACAAAAAGTCCCTCACAGAGTGCGTAGATGGGGGCAGTGATCGGCGCCCAGTTCTGCTTGAAGCAGGTTACCAAGGCTAGGACGAAGCCAGCAATAGCGCCGACCATGGTGTAACCCATCCCCGCTGAGGAATATCCCCCACGAGTGGCGCTCCAGGTGTAAGCGGCACCCACGATCGTGAGAAGCAGGAGAATGGCGGATTTATTAACAGTGCCTCGGAGAGTCATGACTCCGGAAGAACTGGAGGCTACATTGAAATCAGCGCGTTCAAGGACAGGGTTGGACATAGAAAGATAGATAAGGCGAGTTGCGATTGCTGTCAACCGGGACCGATCTATTCTGCCGCAAACCTCCAACTGGCGGGAGGAGGTTGGACTGCCGAAGGCAGCCCCGTAGGGGCGAGCGGCGTGGGCACGCGCGAGTTCAAAGGCGCCTCCGCGTTTGCTTGCCCAGCCGTTGCTTCGCATCCGTTACGGCTGCGGGAAATATCAACCAACGGCATTCTGCTACAAAAAAGGACGGCCCCGAGGGGATTTCTCCTCTCGGGGCCGTTAAACCTGGCGACGTCCTACTCTCGCACAACCTATAGATGCACTACCATCGGGGCTGCAGCGTTTCACTTCCGTGTTCGGGATGGGAACGGGTGGTGCCACCGCGCTATGATCACCAGAGGACGAAACCTATGAGAATTTCACTCAGGGGTCTCGGGTCTCTAGGGACTCGTAGCTTGCCTTGTCGTTTGTCAGGTTTTCAAAGAACGGCCGCGTGCTTGGATCTTGCGATCCAATCCATCGGTGTTCACTGACATCTGCAGATAGTAGTAAAAAGTGCCTTAACTTTTCGAGCTTGAGTCCATTAGGAGGATTCACTGCTTAAGGTGAATCCAAAATGAACTAATAAAGCCGAACGATCATTAGTATTGCTAAGCTGAACACATTACTGTGCTTGTACCTGCAACCTATCAACGTGGTGGTCTTCCACGGATCTTCAGGGAGAACTCATCTTGGGAGAGGCTTGGCGCTTAGATGCTTTCAGCGCTTATCCTTTCCGAACATAGCTGCCCGGCAATGCCGTTGACACGACAACCGGAACACCAGAGGTTCGTCACTCTCGGTCCTCTCGTACTAGAAAGTGAACCCCTCAATTCTCCTGCGCCCACAGTGGATAAGGACCGAACTGTCTCGCGACGTTCTGAACCCAGCTCGCGTACCACTTTAACCGGCGAACAGCCGGACCCTTGGGACCTTCTCCAGCCCCAGGATGTGATGAGCCGACATCGAGGTGCCAAA